>Ga0157367_1000949_pt1 | contig 13090 bp, 10 predicted proteins | sample AttbisABBM2_FD_113142 | JGI IMG/M metagenome (GOLD analysis project Ga0157367, IMG submission 113142) | Fungus gardens microbial communities from leaf cutter ant in Botucatu, State of São Paulo, Brazil - Atta bisphaerica ABBM2 | ecosystem: Host-associated > Fungi > Mycelium > Unclassified ...
ATGGTGGAGGACGCGCGTAAGCTGCGCGCCATCATTAACGATCTGGTGGTGAAAGTGCCGGTGACCGCAGAGGGGCTGGCGGCGATCAAGATGCTGAAAGCTGAAGGGATCCCGACGCTGGGTACGGCGGTATACGGTGCCGCGCAGGGGATGCTGTCCGCGCTGGCAGGTGCTGAGTATGTGGCACCTTACGTTAACCGCGTGGACGCGCAGGGCGGGGACGGGATCCAGACCGTTGTGGAATTACAGCAGTTGCTGACGCTGCATGCCCCGCAGTCAAAAGTGCTGGCCGCGAGCTTTAAAACCCCGCGTCAGGCGTTGGACTGCCTGCTGGCAGGGTGCGAGTCCATCACGCTGCCGCTGGACGTGGCGCAGCAGTTTATTACTTCTCCGGCAGTGGATGCGGCGATCGTGAAGTTCGAGCAGGACTGGCAGGGGGCGTTTGGAAGGACGTCGATCTGATACTGTTGCCGGGTGGCGCTGACGCTTACCCGGCCTGCGGTTTTCTCCCTCTCCCTGTGGGAGAGGGCCGGGGTGAGGGCATCAGGCCGCAGCAGGGTTTACCCTCCGCAGACCTCACACCCCGGGTTACGCATCAGCTTCATCTCGCGGAACTGGCAGGTCATCGCGTCATACATCACGATTTTCCCCGCTGCGGGCGTGCCGTAGTTCGCCAGGACTTTGATCGCTTCCATTGCCTGCAATGAGCCAATCACGCCGACGAGCGGCGCCATCACGCCCGCCTCAACGCAGGTCAGCGCATTCTCGCCAAACAGACGGCTCAGGCAGCGGTAGCAGGGTTCACCCTCGGCGTATGTGAAGACGCTGATTTGCCCCTCCATGCGGATTGCCGCGCCGGAGACCAGCGGAATTTTGTGGGCAAAACAGCCCGCGTTGAGCTGGTTGCGGACGGCGACGTTATCGGTGCAGTCCAGCACCAGATCGTGCCGGGCAATCTGCGCGGAGAGCGCGTCGTCATCCAGCATGTCGTCAATCAGGGTGAACTGAACGTGGGGGTTGATGCGCGCCAGCGCCGTGCGGGCAGAGTCCACTTTTGGCTGGCCAACCGTCGCGTCGCTGTGCAGCGTCTGGCGTTGCAGGTTCGAGACCGATACGGTATCGAAATCCAGCAGCGTCATTTTTCCAACGCCCGCTGCGGCAAGATACTGCGCGGCGGCGCAGCCCAGACCGCCCAGACCGACAACCAGCACGCTGGCCGCCTTGAGCGCTTCCTGGCCCTCGAAATCGAATCCGCGCAGCACAATCTGGCGGTTGTAGCGCATCATCTCCTGGTCGCTCAGCTCCACCGTCATGTCAGCCTCCGAACAGGTGGTTAAAGCGCTCGACCTCAACCCATTCGCCGGCTTCCACGTTACCGCGCTCGCGCTCCAGCACGATAAAGCAGTTGCCCTGGCTGAAGGAGCTGAAAATGTGCGAGCCCTGGTGCCCGGTGGTGCTCACTTCGAGCTCGCCGTCCGCGTTGCGCGCCAGAATGCCGCGCTGGAAATCGAGGCGGCCCGGTGATTTTTTCAGGCGCGTGGCGGCACGAACGCGCTGGCGTTCCGGCAGCGGGTTAGCATTGTTGCCGGAAAGCTTCGCCAGCAGCGGGATCACCAGCTGGTAGAAGGTGAGTGCCGCCGAGACCGGGTTACCCGGCAGGCCGCAGAACCAGCTGTGTGAAAGCTTGCCAAACGCGAACGGTTTGCCCGGCTTGATCGCCAGCTTCCAGAAGCCGATCTCACCCAGCTCCTCGAGGATGGTTTTGGTGTAATCCGCTTCGCCCACGGAGACGCCGCCGGAGCTGATGACCACGTCGGCTGCGTTATCCGCCTCGATAAACGCGGCGCGCAGTTTTTCCGGATCGTCAGGAATGATGCCGAGGTTAATCACTTCGCAGCCCAGCTGCTCCAGCATCAGGTGTACCGCCAGGCGGTTGGTATCGTAAATCTGGCCGTCCTGCAGCGGCTGGCCCGGAAGCTGCAGCTCGTCGCCGGTGGAGAAAACGGCAACGCGCACTTTACGGATAACGTCGATGTCCGCGATGCCGAGCGAGGCCAGGACCGGCAGCTCCGCCACCGTCAGCTTCTGTCCGGCGGCAAAGACCGTCGCGCCGAGGGTAATGTCTTCGCCCGTGCGACGGATGTTCTGGCCCGCTTTGACGCTCGCGGTAAAACGCACGCCGTCGTCGGTCTGTTCGGTCTCTTCCTGCATCACCACGGCGTCGCAGCCTGCCGGAACCGGTGCGCCGGTCATGATGCGCACGCAGGTGCCCGCAGGCCATTCGCCGCTAAACGGCTGACCTGCAAAGGCTTTACCCGCCACCGGCAGGGCGTTACCCGTCTGGAGATCCGCCAGGCGTACCGCGTAACCGTCCATCGCGGAGTTATCAAACCCCGGCACGTTAAGCGGAGAGACGATATCGCGCGCGGCAATACGGCCAAAACAGCGCACGAGGGGCAGCGTCTCAACGTCATGCAGCGGGGAAACTCGGTCAAGCATCTGCGTGAGTGCCGTCTCAAGCGGCATCAATCCGGCGGTAAAATCCATGGTGGGCTCCTGCGGAGTAACAACGAAAGCGTCCATTATGGCAGAAAAGTGCGGCTAACTGTATGACCGAAGGGTGCACGCTTTACATCACTGTTACGTCTTTCTATATTCAAAAATCATCTGAAGTTTCGTCGACGATAATGATATTTATAGAAAAAGCCGCAAAACAGGCTAACGGGTGATGCGAATGGTTAAGGCGGTAATCGCAATTCATGGCGGGGCCGGGGCAATCACCCGAGCACAGCTCACGCCTGAGCAGGAAAAACGTTACATCGACGCGCTGTACGCCATTGTGGAAACGGGCCAGAGAATGCTGGAAGCGGGCGAAAGCGCGCTGGACGTGGTCACCGAGGCGGTGCGCCTGCTGGAAGAGTGCCCGTTATTTAATGCGGGGATCGGTTCGGTCTTTACCCGGGATGAAACGCACGAGCTGGATGCCTGCGTGATGGACGGCGTCACCCTGAAAGCGGGGGCCGTGGCAGGCGTCAGCCACTTGCGTAACCCGGTGCTGGCCGCGCGTCTGGTGATGGAAGGGAGCCCGCACGTGCTGCTGACGGGCGCGGGGGCGGAGAGGTTTGCCTTCGAACACGGAATGGAGCCGGTATCGCCGGATCTGTTTTCCACGGAAGCGCGCTATCAGCAGCTGCTGGAAGCCCGTTCGGCGGGCATGACGCAGCTTGACCACAGTGCGCCGCTTGATGAAACCACCAAAATGGGCACGGTCGGCGCGGTGGCGCTGGATAAGGCCGGAAACCTCGCGGCGGCGACGTCAACGGGCGGGATGACCAACAAGCTGCCCGGACGCGTCGGCGATAGCCCGCTGCCGGGCGCCGGCTGCTATGCCAATAACGCGACGGCGGCGGTGTCGTGTACCGGAACCGGGGAAGTGTTTATCCGCGCCCTCGCGGCCTACGACATCACCGCGCTGATGGATTACGGCGGCTTAAGCCTGAGCGAGGCCTGCGAGCGCGTGGTGATGGAAAAACTGCCTGCCCTGGGCGGCGTCGGTGGGCTCATTGCGGTGGATAGTGAGGGCAACGTGGCTTTGCCGTTCAACAGCGAAGGCATGTATCGCGCCTGGGGTTATGCCGGTGATGAACCGAGCACGGGCATCTATCGTGAATAAGGGGGCAGCGCGTGCCGCACAGTGAAGAACTGGACAACCGCGAAGTGCTGGCTGTCCATCAGCTCGATATTGCGTTTCAGGAAGAGCGGCAGTTCATTCCCGCAGTACAGAATTTATCGTTCACGCTCAGGCGCGGCGAGACGCTGGCGATTGTTGGCGAGTCCGGCTCCGGGAAATCGGTCACCGCGCTGGCGCTGATGCGCCTGCTGGAACAGACGGGCGGGCAAATCAGCAGCGAGAAAATGCTCCTGCGCCGCCGCAATCATCAGGTCATTGATTTAAATGAGCTAAGCGGTTCGCAGATGCAGAGCGTGCGCGGGGCGGATATTGCGATGATCTTCCAGGAGCCGATGACCTCCCTGAACCCGGTGTTCCCGGTCGGGGAGCAAATTGCCGAGTCCATCCGCCTGCATCAGGGGCTGAGCGGCGATGAAGCGCTCAAAGAGGCCCGACGCATGCTGGAGCTGGTGCGCATTCCGGAGTCGCAGGCCATTCTGGGGCGCTATCCGCATCAGCTTTCCGGCGGCATGCGCCAGCGGGTGATGATTGCCATGGCGCTCTCCTGCCGTCCCGCGGTGCTGATTGCCGATGAACCGACGACGGCGCTGGACGTGACGATTCAGGCGCAGATCCTGCAGCTCATCAAAGTCCTGCAGCAGGAGATGGAGATGGGGGTGATTTTCATCACCCACGATATGGGCGTGGTCGCCGATATCGCCGATCGCGTACTGGTGATGCACAAGGGCAGCGCGGTGGAAACCGGCCCGGTTGAGCAGATTTTTCACGCGCCCGTGCATCCTTACACCAAAGCCCTGCTGGCGGCGGTTCCGCGTCTGGGGGCGATGAACGGCAGCGATTTGCCGCGCCGCTTCCCCCTGATTTCTCTCGAGGCGTCTGAGCAGCAGGAGGATGAGCGCGAGCAGGACACCGTGGTGCCGGGTAAGCCCATTCTGGAAGTGCGCGATTTGGTCACCCGCTTTCCGCTGCGCAGCGGCGTACTGAACCGGGTGAAGCGCGAAGTGCACGCGGTGGAAAACGTCAGTTTCGATCTCTGGCCGGGTGAAACGCTGGCGCTGGTGGGGGAGTCCGGCTGCGGTAAATCCACCACCGGGCGCGCGTTGCTCCGTCTGGTGGAGTCACAGGAAGGCAGCATTACCTTTAACGGTGAGCGCATTGATACCCTTCCGGACAGCAGGCTGCAGGCGGTGCGGCGGGATATTCAGTTTATTTTCCAGGATCCGTATGCCTCCCTCGACCCGCGCCATACGGTGGGGTATTCGCTCATGGAGCCGCTGCGGGTACATAACCTGCTCGACGGTGAAGCGGCACAGCGTCGCGTGGCCTGGCTGCTGGAGCGCGTCGGCCTGAAGCCGGAGCACGCCTGGCGTTATCCGCACGAGTTTTCCGGCGGACAGCGGCAGCGTATCTGCATCGCCCGCGCGCTGGCGCTAAACCCGAAAGTGGTGATTGCCGATGAGTCCGTCTCGGCGCTGGATGTCTCTATCCGGGCGCAAATCATCAACTTATTGCTGGATTTACAGCGGGATATGGGCATCGCCTTCCTGTTTATCTCGCACGACATGGCGGTGGTCGAGCGCATCAGCCATCGCGTGGCGGTGATGTTTATGGGGCAAATTGTAGAGATTGGGCCGCGAAGAGCGGTGTTTGAGAACCCACAGCACCCGTACACCCGCAAGCTCATCGCGGCGGTCCCGGTAGCCGATCCGGCGCATCGTCACGGCCAGCGCGTGCTGCTGCAGGATGAAATGCCGAGCAATATTCGTAAGCGCGGCGAGGCCGTGGAGCGTGTGACGCTGCGCGAGGTCAGTCCGGGTCATTTCGTTGCTCCCCCGCGTCAGGACAATGCCTTTTCGCGGTTATAACTTTCAACAGGCAGGAGAACACAATGGTTACATTTGTAGCGCGTAGATGGTTGTTAGCCGCGAGCGTGACGGCAGCCCTGGCCGCTGCCCCCGCGTTCGCTGCCAAAGATGTGGTGGTTGCCGTCGGCTCTAATTTCACCACGCTCGATCCGTATGACGCCAACGACACGCTCTCTCAGGCGGTGGCGAAATCGTTCTACCAGGGCCTGTTTGGCCTGGATAAAGAGATGAAGCTCAAAAACGTGTTGGCGGAGGGGTACACTGTGTCCGACGACGGACTGGTGTATACCATCAAGCTCAGGACCGGCGTGAAGTTCCAGGATGGGACAGATTTCAATGCGGAGGCGGTGAAGGTTAACCTCGATCGCGCCAGCAATCCGGAAAATAGCCTCAAGCGCTATAACCTGTATAAAAATATCGCCAGCACCGAGGTGGTCGACCCGGCAACGGTAAAAATCACCCTGAAAGAGCCGTTCTCCGCGTTTATCAATATTCTGGCGCATCCGGCAACGGCGATGATTTCCCCTGCCGCGCTGAAGAAATACGGCAAGGAGATCGGCTTCCACCCCGTTGGCACCGGCCCTTACGAACTGCTCACCTGGAACCAGACCGATTTTGTGAAGGTGAAGAAATTCGCCGGATACTGGCAGCAGGGGCTGCCGAAGCTCGATACCATCACCTGGCGCCCGGTGGTGGACAACAACACCCGCGCGGCGATGCTGCAAACCGGCGAGGCGCAGTTTGCCTTCCCGATCCCGTATGAGCAGGCCGCCATTCTGCAGAAAAACAGCAAGCTGGAGCTGGTCGCCAGCCCGTCGATCATGCAGCGTTACATCAGCATGAACGTCACGCAAAAGCCGTTCGATAACCCGAAGGTGCGTGAGGCCATCAACTACGCCATTAACCGTCAGGCGCTGGTGAAGGTCGCCTTTGCGGGCTATGCCACTCCGGCCACCGGCGTGCTGCCGCCGGCTATCGCCTATGCGCAAAGCTATCAGCCGTGGCCGTACGATCCGGCCAAAGCGCGCGAGCTGCTGAAAGAGGCGGGCTTCCCGAACGGCTTCAGCACCACGCTGTGGTCCTCGCATAATCACAGTACCGCTCAGAAGGTGCTGCAGTTTACCCAGCAGCAGCTGGCGCAGCTCGGCATCAAGGCGCAGGTGACCGCGATGGATGCCGGACAGCGTGCGGCAGAGGTGGAGGGCAAAGGGCAGAAAGAGAGCGGCGTGCGGATGTTCTATACCGGCTGGTCGGCCTCGACCGGTGAAGCAGACTGGGCGCTGTCGCCGCTGTTTGCCTCGCAGAACTGGCCGCCAACCCTGTTCAACACCGCGTTTTACAGCAACCCGCAGGTGGACAAAGACCTGGCCGATGCCCTGAAAACCACCAAACCGGAGGAGAAAGCGCGTCTCTACAAGGACGCGCAGGACATCATCTGGAAAGAGTCGCCGTGGGTGCCGCTGGTGGTGGAGAAACTGGTGTCAGCCCATAATAAAGCGTTGACCGGGTTCTACATCATGCCGGATACGGGCTTTAGCTTTGACGATGCGGATTTAAAATAAACCTCATGCTGAATTATGTGTGTAAACGCCTGCTGGGGCTTATCCCGACGCTGCTGATTGTGGCGGTCCTGGTGTTTCTGTTTGTCCATATGCTGCCGGGCGATCCGGCGCGTCTGGTTGCCGGGCCTGAAGCGGATGCCACCGTCATTGAGCTGGTGCGTAAGCAGCTTGGCCTCGACCAGCCGCTGTATATGCAGTTCATCCATTATATCTGCAACGTTCTGCAGGGCGATTTTGGTATCTCGATGGTGTCGCGTCGTCCGGTGTCGGAGGAGATTGCCAGCCGCTTTATGCCGACGTTCTGGTTAACGATTGCCAGTATGAGCTGGGCGGTCGTGTTTGGGCTGGGCGCCGGGATTATCGCGGCCGTCTGGCGCAACCGCTGGCCGGACAAGCTCGGCATGGCGCTGGCGGTGACCGGCATCTCCTTCCCGGCGTTCGCGCTGGGGATGCTGCTGATGCAGATCTTCTCCGTCGAACTGGGCTGGCTGCCGACCGTCGGGGCCGATACCTGGAAGCATTACATTCTGCCTTCCATGACGCTGGGAGCTGCCGTGTCGGCGGTGATGGCCCGCTTTACCCGCGCCTCGTTCGTTGACGTGCTGAGCGAAGATTATATTCGCACCGCGCGGGCGAAAGGGGTCAGCGAGAAGTGGGTCATTCTCAAGCACGGGTTCCGCAATGCAATGATCCCGGTCGTGACGATGATGGGACTGCAGTTTGGCTTCCTGCTGGGCGGCTCTATCGTCGTGGAAAAGGTCTTCAACTGGCCGGGGCTGGGACGCCTGCTGGTCGATTCCGTCGAGATGCGCGACTACCCGGTGATTCAGGCGGAAGTCCTGCTTTTCTCGCTGGAGTTTATTCTTATCAACTTAGTGGTGGATGTGCTCTACGCCGCCATTAACCCGGCCATCAGGTACAAGTAAGATGCGATTGTTGAACTGGCGACGTCAGGCCGTTTTAAACGCGATGCCGGGTCTAAAACCGGACCACGTCCGCACCCCGTGGTCTGAATTCTGGCGGCGTTTTCGCCGTCAGCCGGTCGCGATGACCGCGGGGCTGTTTGTGCTGCTGCTAATTGCGGTGGCGGTGATTGCGCCGTGGGTGGCGCCGTTTGATGCGGAAAACTATTTTGACTACGACCGTCTGAACGACGGACCGTCGATGCTGCACTGGTTCGGCGTGGACTCCCTCGGGCGCGATATCTTTAGCCGCGTGCTGGTGGGGGCGCAGATCTCGCTTGCCGCCGGGGTGTTCGCGGTGCTGATCGGCGCGGCCATCGGGACCGTACTGGGTCTCGTTGCCGGGTATTACGAAGGCTGGTGGGATCGCATCATCATGCGCATCTGCGACGTGCTGTTTGCTTTTCCCGGCATTTTGCTGGCAATTGCCGTGGTGGCGATCATGGGCAGCGGCATGGCGAACGTCATCATTGCGGTCGCGGTGTTTTCGATTCCGGCGTTTGCTCGTCTTGTGCGCGGCAACACGCTGGTGCTGAAACAGCAGACCTTTATCGAGTCGGCCCGCAGTATGGGGGCCAGCGACGCCACCATTCTCTTCAGCCATATTCTGCCGGGGACGGTGTCGTCCATCGTGGTCTATTTCACCATGCGTATCGGCGTGTCGATTATCTCGGCGGCCAGCCTGTCGTTTCTGGGGTTAGGGGCTCAGCCACCGACACCGGAGTGGGGCGCGATGCTGAACGAGGCGAGGGCCGATATGGTGATAGCCCCGCACGTGGCGATCTTCCCGAGTCTGGCGATTTTCCTGACCGTGCTGGCGTTTAATTTGCTGGGTGACGGGCTGCGCGACGCGCTGGATCCGAGGATAAAGGGGTAGTGCTGTGAAATGTGCCGGGTGGCGGCTACGCCTTACCCGGCCTACTACAGAGGGGGAGATTAAACCCGGCTACCCCACAGGTCATACTCATCCGCGTTTTCAACCTTCACGCGAATAATATCACCCGGCTTAACGCTGGTTTCGCCGTTCAGGTACACCGCACCGTCGATTTCAGGGGCATCGGCCATGCTGCGGCCAATCGCGCCTTCTTCATCCACTTCGTCGATGATAACCATGATCTCGCGGCCCACTTTTTCCTGCAGACGCTCAGCAGAGATCTGCTGCTGCAGCTGCATGAAGCGGTTCCAGCGCTCTTCTTTCACCTCTTCCGGCACCTGGTCCGCCAGCTCGTTGGCGGTTGCGCCTTCTACCGGGCTGTACTTAAAGCAGCCGACACGGTCCAGACGCGCTTCTTTCAGGAAGTCGAGCAGCATCTGGAAGTCTTCTTCGGTTTCACCCGGGAAGCCGACGATGAAGGTGGAGCGCAGGGTCAGATCCGGGCAGATCTCGCGCCACTGCTTGATGCGCGCCAGCTGGCGGTCAACGGAGCCAGGACGCTTCATCAGCTTCAGAATGCGCGGGCTGGCGTGCTGCAGTGGGATATCCAGGTACGGCAGAATCTTGCCTTCCGCCATCAGCGGGATGACGTCGTCAACGTGCGGGTACGGGTAAACGTAGTGTAGACGCGTCCAGATACCGAGTTTGGACAGCTGCTCGCACAGGCCCACCATGCTGGTTTTCACCGGCTCGCCGTTGTGGAAACCGGAGCGGTGTTTAACGTCCACGCCGTAGGCCGAGGTGTCCTGGGAGATGACCAGCAGCTCCTTCACGCCTGCATCGGCCAGACGTTTGGCTTCCGCCAGCACTTCACCAATGGGACGGCTCACCAGATCGCCACGCATGGATGGGATGATGCAGAAGGTGCAGCGATGGTTGCAGCCTTCGGAAATTTTCAGGTACGCGTAGTGACGCGGCGTCAGCTTCACGCCCTGTTCCGGCACGAGGCTCAGGAACGGGTTGTGCTTGGGTTTTGGCACGTAGTGATGAACATGTTGCAGCACCTGCTCGTAGCTGTGCGGGCCGGTGATCTCAAGCACCTTCGGGTGCACTTCGCGGATCTGGTCTTCTTTCGCGCCCAGACAGCCGGTCACGATCACTTTGCCGTTTTCCGTCAGGGCTTCACCGATGGCTTCCAGTGACTCCTGAACCGCGCTGTCGATAAACCCGCAGGTGTTAACGATCACCATATCGGCGTTGTCGTAGCTTGGCACCACGTCATAGCCCTCGGTGCGCAGTTCGGTCAGGATGCGTTCTGAATCCACCAGGTTTTTCGGGCAGCCCAGGGAGACGAAGCCGATTTTCGGCTGGTGCGTAACATTGCTCATAGGTTAAAAATTCATCAATTATGGAGTTATCAGGGCGGGATTTTACAGCGTATCGCGGGGGATTTATACAGGTCTGTGGCGATCTCAGCAGGTTTGGATCAACCGCTTTGCTTAGCAACACTGTTTAGAATTACTTATCCCGGCTTTAAGCGATGCTAATTGGCTAAAAAATCATCAAAAGATATCTTTCACCCTGTCAACATGACTTGTGAGATCCTTAATGAAAGATATGTATGTCCAGTCCAAAGTCGCTATGGCTAAAACCCTTTATGCGCACGGCGTCAAGCTAACCGATATTGCTGTCGCAACAGGGCTAAATCCGCGAAAAATTAAATCAGAACTGAAACGCGCCGCTAAGTTGTCGGGACCAGCAGGTCATCCAGCACAGTAGAGAGCAATTTATTGCTCTCTTTTCGGTATGAGGAGTAAATGCTGAATTTCGGTAACGGGAACGGGGTGCCAACTCGTCTGAGCTTGTACATCTCTGAGTAAGTGGCAAAGGCGCGCTCGGGAATAATCCCCAGACATGGAGTTTTGGCGATAATGATCAGAATGGAAGCAAACGAGGTGGTGAGTAAACAGCGTTCGCTGGAGCGGAATTTTTTATCAGCGATGCTGCGGTAATAAATAATTTTTTCGTTTTTAGTGTTATAGCCCACCAGGCTGGCATTTCTGAACAGCTCTTCATCGATAGTACTGCCATAAAGCGGGTTATCCTGCGCGGCGACAAGCACCAGGTCAATATCGCAAACCTTCTGACATCGGATGTTGCTGTTTTCCACTGAGAACGTAGAGAACACCACATCAGCCTGACGCATGTTCAGCAGTTCAGTGGTTTTTTGTTCATTCAGGTCTTCAGTGCGATGCAGCAGACTAATGTCTGAATTCGTTTCAAGGAGCTTTTCCGTTAATTCCGGCACCACCAGCGGAGAAATAAAGGATTCTGTATAAAGCGTCACGCGCTTCTTACGTGAAGGGGTTGAGTCAGGCAGAAGGGTGGAGAGCTTATCGATTATCGAGATTGTATTATCGTAAAGCTCATCTGAAAACACCGTCGGCAGCAGGATGTTGCCGCTGCGGACAAAGAGGTTGTCCCCCATCATTTCACGCAGTTTTCGCAGCGACTGGCTGACAGCAGAAGCGGATATGTCCAGCATATCGGCAACCTTAGAAATGCTTCCTACGCTATAGATTAAGCAAAAGATGGTGAGAAGATTCAGGTCTACCTTAGAGAGAGAACATATTTTTTCAGACACCGGTAGTGCAGCCATACTCACCTCTGCGAGTGCGATTTTGCAAGCCATTCAGCCTAATAAAAAAGTAGCATAGCTCCCCGTAACGCGCTTCGCTGCGCGTGAGGTTGTAACATTGTAAATTATGTTAATCAGTTAATAAAAATTGATCCCAGGCATTAAACTGTACAAAAAATGAACTTATCCTGACTATGCACCATGGCTGACAGAGGAGGAAAGAGCATGACCGTTGACAGACTGAAACGCGATCTGCTGAACAAGCTGATCAACGCCCGAATCGACCTGGCCGCGTACCTGCAGTTGAGGAAGGCAAAAGGGTATATGTCAGTCAGCGAAAGCGAACATCTGCGTGATAACCTGTTTGAACTGTGTAATTTCATGCGTGAAAAAGCACCGACCCTGAAGGCGAACGGCGGCGAAAGTGAAGAAATAGCGCTGCGCCGCGCCGCCGAGGTGCTCTCCATTGCAGGGGTGTGTCTGATGAACGGACGCCACGACTGCCCGAACTTTATCGCCGTAAACGCGGAGAAGCTTGAAAACTGCCTGACAACGCTCTCTCTATGCATCATGTGTCTGAACGAGCACAAACAGCTTGAACAGCACTGATCCCGGGGGAGGCAACTCCCCCTTCTGATTAAGCTTTTGTAAAAGTGGTAACGCGCCCGGATGCAGTGGCTAACCTTTATGCCATATGCCGATAAAGGAGCGCGTTATGCCTCGATCCTCGCTGATTTTCCTGCCTGCGTTGTTCATTCCGTTTTCGCTTCTTGCTGCGCCAGAGGCGGTCAAGGTCGAGGTGCTGCAAAATAAACTCGATCACCCCTGGTCTCTGGCGTTTCTGCCGCACAATAAAGGCCTGCTGGTGACCCTGAAGGGCGGCCAGCTCAAACGCTGGCAGGCCGGAAAAGGGTTGTCCGATCCGATTATCGGCGTGCCGAAGGTCTGGGCAAACGGTCAGGGAGGATTGCTGGACGTTGTCCTCGCCCCGGATTTTGAAAAATCGCGCCGCATCTGGCTGAGCTTCGCCGAAGCAGGGAGTGACGGCAAAGCCGGGACGGCGGTGGGCTATGGCCGGCTAAGCGACGATTTTACGCGTATTGAAGCCTTCCAGGTGGTGTTCCGCCAGATGCCGAAACTCTCCACCGGGAACCATTTTGGTGGACGACTGGTGTTTGACGGCAAAGGTTCTCTCTTTATCGGACTCGGCGAGAACAATCAGCGTCCGATGGCGCAGGATCTGGATAAATTGCAGGGTAAAGTGGTGCGCCTCACCGAAGACGGGAAAGTCCCGTCGGATAACCCCTTTGTGAATACCCCCGGCGCGCGGCCCGAAATCTGGTCTTACGGCATTCGCAACCCGCAGGGGATGGCGATGAATCCCTGGAGCGACACGCTGTGGCTGAACGAGCACGGACCGCGCGGTGGGGATGAGATCAACATCCCGGAGAAGGGTAAGAACTACGGCTGGCCGCTGGCGACGCACGGCATTAACTAC
>Ga0157367_1000953_pt1 | contig 13071 bp, 5 predicted proteins | sample AttbisABBM2_FD_113142 | JGI IMG/M metagenome (GOLD analysis project Ga0157367, IMG submission 113142) | Fungus gardens microbial communities from leaf cutter ant in Botucatu, State of São Paulo, Brazil - Atta bisphaerica ABBM2 | ecosystem: Host-associated > Fungi > Mycelium > Unclassified ...
CCGCGTCGGCCGTCTACAAGCAGGCGAACATCGCGATGATCACGCCCGGATCGACCAATCCTCAACTGACGATGCAAGGCTTCAAGAACGTGTTCCGCACGATGGGGCACGACGGTGTAGGCGGCGTGGTGGCCGGCCGCTTCGCGGTCGAGCAGTTGAAGGCGAAGCGGATCGGCATCATCGACGACCGCACCGCGTTCGGCCAGGGACTCGCCGACGCATTCGAGAAAGGCGTGAAGGACGCGCACGGCAGCGTCGTCGGTCGCGAATACACGAACGACAAGGCCGTCGATTTCCGCGGCATCCTGACGACGATGAAGAGCAACAACGTCGACCTGCTGTTCTTCGGCGGCCTCGACGAACAGGGTGCGATGCTCGTCAAGCAGATGCGCTCGCTCGGCATCCGCGCGCAGCTGTTTGGCGCCGGCGCGCTCAAGAGCAATGCGTTCCTGAAGATCGCCGGCACCGCGGGCGAAGGCACGCAGGATCTCGAGCCGGGGCCGGCGCTCGACAAGCTGCCGTCCGCGATCGCGTTCGCGCAGCGCTACAAGGCGCGCTTCAACCAGGACGTCGAGCTCTATGCGCCGTTCGCGTACGACGCGGCGCTCGCGATGATCGCGGCGGTCCACAAGGCCGGTTCGGTCGACCGTGCCAAGATCGTCGCGAGCCTGCCGGGGGTGTCGGTCACCGGCGTGACCGGGAAGATCTCGTTCGACGAGCGCGGCGACCTGATCAAGCCGCCGTACACGCTGTTCCGCGTCGAACAGGGACAGTGGCACAGCATTCGCACGGTCGGCGGCGCGTCGAACTGATCGACTGATCGACGCCAGGCAGCCCGGCGGCAGGCGGCGTCATCGCGCCGCCTGCTGCCGCTGCACCTCCTGTGCTTTCATCTGCAGATGACGAGGCGCTGCTGCAGCAGATCGCCAATGTCGTCGCGGGGTTGTTGGGCTAAACGGGAAAATGAGCACGACCGTCGATATTCACTTCTCGACGCGTGGAGACATGTCGACCCGTTTCCAGTACCTCTATTCATTCGGCATATACCGGTCGGAAGGCTATGATAATGTTTTGCTTTAGTTTTCTTCGCGCGCCGTCACGATATGCCTGCCTATATCAAACCAAGATGGTTACGGGATCTACTGCGTTTCCTCCCATTGAAAAGCCAGTTCGTGCTATCGGGAAATGTGCGCGATTTACAGGCCGGTGAGGTTGCCCCTGAAGTTGTGACGGCGCAGTCGCTGGTAAGTACGCTCGGCGACAATCTCCGGGAGACGGGCTATGCGCAGTTGGTCGTCTGGAATCCGATTTCTGGCTTCACGGTGCCCGATAGCCGGGTGCCGCCAGCGGAGCCTGCCGATGAAACCCTACGACGTCTCGGCCTGACGCCTGTGGATGGCACGGCGCCGGGCGGCATCGATGCGCTCACTGCATGCCTTGAACGCCTGTCCACACTACCCGGTCTGCCGATCGCCCTCGTCGTCGATTTTGCTTCTCGGTTGGCAATTCGCGCCGAATCGCTGAACCCGGCCGAACACACACTTTTCACGCGTGCATTGGTACTGGCGCATATGGCTGCGCCACGCCCTGCGGGAGAATTGCGACGTCCGTTTTTTAATACCGTGATCTGGATCGTCGACAAGGAAGGCGATCTGCCAGACTGGTTGCTGATCGACAATCCGCGCATACGGCATATTCCGGTGTCGAAACCCGATAGTGCCGCACGTCGGGCGTTGGCCGGCGCATTGCTGCGTGGCGTACCCGGTGCCCATGCCACTACACCGGACAGTCTTGCCAAGGCGGAATCCGCATTCGTCGACGGTTCCGAGGGATTGCTGCTCGCCGACATGAATGCGATCGCCACGCTCGCCCGCGTCGAGCAGGTTCCTATCGAGAAAATTGCCGATGCCGTGCGGCGTTATAAGGTCGGCGTCACCGAGGATCCGTGGCAGCAGATCGACCGCGACAAGATCCGTTACGCCGACGCTTTCATTCGCCGGCGTGTCAAAGGGCAAGCGCACGCAGTCACGCACATGCTCGACCTCGTCAAGCGCGCCATGACGGGTGTGGGTTCTCAGCGGAAAGGAAACCGGCCGCGCGGTGTCGCATTCCTCGCCGGCCCGACCGGTGTCGGAAAAACAGAACTTGCCAAGACAATCACGAGCCTGTTGTTCGGTGACGAAAGTGCCTACATCCGCTTCGACATGTCGGAATTCAGTGCGGAACACGCCGACCAGCGGCTCATCGGCGCGCCGCCTGGCTACGTTGGCTACGACGTCGGCGGAGAATTGACGAATGCAATTCGCGAACGCCCGTTCAGCGTGGTGCTCTTCGACGAAATCGAAAAAGCGCATCCGCGCATTCTCGACAAGTTTCTGCAAATTCTCGATGACGGCGTGCTGACATCGGGGCGCGGTGATCGCGTGTACTTTTCCGAAGCGTTGATCGTTTTCACGTCGAACCTCGGCATTTACCGCCAGGACGAATCGGGTCAGCGGGTGGCGAATATCCAACCAGGAAACGACTTTGCGGAAATCCAGAAGAAAGTACTCGGGGAAATCCAGCGGCATTTCAAGCTGGTCCTGAACCGACCCGAAATCCTGAACCGCATCGGCGAGAACATTATCGTCTTCGACTTCATCCGCGAGGATGTCGCGACGGATATCTTCGAGCAGATGGTCAGTGCCGTGCTCGACGACGTCGCCTCCCAGGGCATCACCGTCGACCTGGACGCCTGTTCCAAGGCAGCGCTTCAGGCGAGATGTCTCGGCGATCTATCCAACGGTGGCCGCGGCATCCGAAACCAGATCGAAGCGCATCTGCTCAACCCACTCGCACGCGGCCTGTTCGATCAAGATGCGAACGTCGGCGATCAGTTCGTCATCTCGGGCATCGACTCGGGTGCGTTCCACTTGCAAAAGCGCTAGGCCATGGACATCCGCATTTCGCGCCTGCACTTTCCCGTGACGACGCTCGGGCCGGGACAGCGGATCGGCATCTGGTTTCAGGGTTGCGCAATCCGATGCCAGGGCTGCATATCGATGGATACCTGGGCAAACGCCGGAGGCGAAACCACCGTAGACGCCATATTGGCGCAGGTCCGGACCTGGTTGCCTGAATCCACTGGCATTACGATCTCGGGTGGAGAGCCGTTCGATCAGTCCGATGCGCTCATTGCGCTCCTGCATGGCATGCGGCAGCTATCGACAGGCGACATCCTCGTCTACAGCGGCTACACAATCGAATCCTTGGCCAATACCCTGGCCCGAGCCGACGGCCTGATCGATGCGCTGATCTCCGATCCGTTCGACATCGACGCCCCGCAGACACTCCCGCTGCGCGGCAGCGACAATCAGCGATTGCACTGCCTCACGGCACTCGGCCACGCGTGTTTTGCACAGTACGAACACACGCCCCGGAACGACGGCAAGGCACTGGACGTAATGTTCGACGAGGATGGTAGCGTCTGGTTCGCGGGGATACCGGACCGTGACGACTTTCAACGATTGAGAGACCTATTGACCGATCAGGGCCATCACGTCCGGATCAGTGCCGACAAGGCGAGAAATAGATAAGACAGGAAATGTCAGCCATGATGCGTTTTTGTCCGAATTGCCGAACCGAGCGGTCGGTCGACGAGTGGTTCTGTGCCGGCACGGTCGGCGATGCCATTTGCAACTGGGACTTGTCCGGCGTACTGATCCGTGCGACCGGCTGGCGCCCCCAGGACGTGGTCACGGTCGAGACCGTCAATCAGCAAGTGGCTTCGGGCGCGTCGGGAGCCGCTGTGCAGACATCATTGTCGTGCGCGAACGGCCACCCGATGAACGACGGCGACCTCATGTGCCTCGAATGTGGCGCGGATCCTGCCGTACCAGCTGACGCGCACCAGCTCGGCGTCGGCGTTGAGGCTTCCGCAGATCACTCGACGGAGGACTCGTCGCGGGTGCCTCTCGAAGAAACGCGGATCGACGGCTGGCGACTATTGCGTCAGATTTCCAGCGCGGACGGCGTGCGCGAACGCTACGTGGCCCAGCAGGACGAGAGCGGCAGGCAGGCAATCGTGACGCTTTATCGACCAGGTGCCGAACCTGACCCGGCGGTCTACGATGTGGTTCGCCGCCTACCTCGCGAGCACGTGCCGGACATCATCGCTACCGGACGCTGGGATCAACGTGCTTACGAAGTCGCCGAGGAAATGAGCGGCGGGACGCTGGCGGATCTCGGCATAGCCGTACGCGATATCGCGACGATCCGCCATGTGATCGATGAACTTGGTCAGGCTCTGCAGGCGTTTTCGGACGCGGGTCTTCGGCATCGGGACCTGCGGCCCGGAACGCTGCTTGTGCGCAGCCGCGAACCCCTGGACCTCGTCATCAGTGGCTTCGGTTCGGCACGGCTGTCCGAATTCGATCTCGATATCGTCTCACCGCTCGAAATAACGCGCTATATGGCGCCCGAGGCCATTGCAGGCGGTGTTGCCGCGGCGTCCGACTGGTGGAGCCTCGGTATGATCCTGCTCGAGCAGCTGACCGACGGCCGCTGCTTCGAGGGCATCAACCCGCGCGCGTTTCTGATTCACGTGCTGGCCAACGGCGTCACGCTGCCGGACGATCTGGATCCGTCGCTTCACCTCTTGCTGCGCGGCCTGCTGGCACGTGATCGGCATCAACGCTGGCAATGGCCACAAGTCAGAGCCTGGCTGGACGGCAAACCGGTAGATGCACCCTCGGTAGCGACTGTAGATTCCGATAACGACGAAGGTGCCAGCATCGCATTGGGCGCTCGGCTATATCGCAAGCCGGCGGTCTTCGCGCTGGCCGCTGCCGAGCGCGAGAATTGGGAAGCGGCACGCGACCACCTGAATCGCGGCATTGTATTGACATGGGCAGAACAAGCCGGTGTCGGTGGGAAAGCGCTGGCTGGCCTGCGTCAGGTTGCTCAACTCGACGGCGTTGATGACGATTGCCGCCTGATGATCGCGCTCAAGCTGTTGAATCCCGACATGCCGCTTATTCTGCGCGGCGATATTGTCACGCCCGGTTGGTTGCTGCAAAACCCGTTGGAGGGTTACGACCTGGTGACCGGGCCGGTGCCAACATTCCTGGAGCGACTCGGCACCGAAAGCTGGCTGTCCAGGCTACGCTCTCGAGCCGATGAAGTGCGACACCGGGCTGCGCATCTTGGCATCGAACTGGACGAGGACATGGTGCGCGTCGCGCTGCTTTCCACCTCGCGCGCCCAATTGGCTGCGCAATGGGAAGAACGACGCCTTTTGTTGCCGGATTCCGATCATCACGGCCTGCTGTCGCTGTCGGAACGCCGCGTCCTCAGCGAGGAAGACCTTATCGTTCTGTTGAGCGCGGCAATTTCACAGTTTCGTTCGGTCGACGAGATCCTCGATCAAGCGGCAGTCATCGCAGAGCGAGAACAGATTTTGGTTTTTGACCGCCAGGCGGCCCGGTCCGCACTTGCGCTGCCGCGCGTCGAGCTGTTCCACTCTGTCGATGACCGAATCGCCGGATTCGCGCGTACTGGAAATCAGGCGGTCGATGAATGGGCAGAGCAGTTCCGGTTAGAACGCCGCTTGCCGCTGCACGAAGTGGTCGTTCTGTTGTCCGTTCCCGTCGAGCAGTGGCTTGAACCGCAGAAGCAGCAATACGTGTCGCAGATCCTCGACTTCTTCGAGAAAAAAGTCGCCACAACCGTATTGCGCGGTCCGTTGGTACGGATGACCATCGGCAAAACCACGGGACGGGTCGATCTTCACGAACTGAACGGCGAGCGATTCGCCAGCACGGCGCTGCTCGACCATCTGCTCCAACGCAATGTACAGACGGTATCGGTGGACCCGGCCGTGTTTGGTACAAGCGGAACGCTAGAAGGCCGCTTGAACACGCTGTACCGGCAGACTTCGCTCTACAAGCGGGATACCGGCATCGACGGCCTCTATCTGGGCTTCCCGTTCCTGCTTTACAAGGATCATCGCGGCACGACGCGCCCTCGCATCGCCCCCGTCCTTTTGTGGCCCGTCAAATTGCTGATGGAGCTCGGCACGCGAGGCCAGGTCGCGATGGCTTTTGACGGCGAGCGCGAGGAGGTTCGCCTGAATCCGGCGCTCGAGGGCTTGCTGGGGCGGGAGGCCGCCAAGGCATGGCGTGTCGCAGCCGACGAGGTGCTCGGACGTTCCGCGTTGAAAGCGGCCGACGTGGTCGATGCCTTCGGCCTGCTGGCCGACGTGGAAAGTCGGAAACTCGGCGCATTGCCGTCGCCGACTCTCGACATGCCCGTCGGCGCGACGCGCCTCGCCTGCGCCGGTGTGCTCTTTCATGTCGACTTCGCCGGCCAGGCCATCGGCGAGGATCTGCGTCAGCTCAAGCAGTTGTCGCCTTCCGGCACGGCGCTCGAATCGATGCTTCGGCTCAAGGACAAATCCGCCTACGATGCATCCGACGCAGTCTCGACCGAACTCGACCGATTCCTGACGGTGGCAAGCGATCCATCGCAAGAAGCGGCAATCCTGCAGGCGCGTCAGGGGCCCGGACTGCTGGTCGAAGGGCCGCCCGGTACCGGCAAGAGCCAGACAATTGTCAACATGGTCGCCGACGCAATCGGGCAAGGCCGAAGCTTGCTGATAGTCTGCCAGAAGCATGCTGCGCTGGACGTCGTTCGCAAGCGTCTGGTCGCCGAAGGGCTGGGCGATCGCATCGTGATGCTCAACGACGTCAACAAGGACCGCGAGCCAACGATCCGGGCCGTCCGCGAGCAACTGGATGCAATCTTCCGCGGCACCGTGTTCGACCAAGGATTGATACGCCAGCGTGAACGCATGGCCGCGAGAATCGAGGCCCTTGAGGGCGAACTTGATCGTCAGCATGCAGCACTGCATCGCATCGACGAATCAACCGGCCTTAGCTATCGGGCGCTACTCGGCGAACTGATCCGGCTCGAAGCCGGCACACCGCCTGTCAGCGTGCCGCAGTTGCGTACACGGCTTGCCACGCTGGATATTTCGACACTGACAACACTAGAAGAACACTGTGCACCGCTAGCACGATACTGGTTACCGTCGAAGTTCGAAGGCAGTGCACTAGCGCAATTGAAGCCGTTCGCGACGGATACCGCCACGCTCGAAGCGTTCAATGCGATCTTCGCGGGTTTCCGCGAGGCGGAGCGCCTGCGAATCGAGACGCTCACTGCACATCCCGCGCGATTCGATGTCGACGATCCCGCCCCATATCGGGCCTGGCTCGATGCCAACGCCAGCCGCCTTGTCGCGCTGGACGATACGCAACGCAAACGGCTTGCGCAATGGTTGCCGCTATTTCGTCCGGCCGACCATGCCGACGCGCAAGGCCATCGGTATTACACGGCGCTCGGCGGCCTGCATCGCGATCTGTTGGCCGTCGAGACCAGCGGCTTCGATGCCGTGCTATCGGCAGCCGTCGCGCGCTTGCCCGATCCAGAGCTCCGCAAGCTCGAGGCCCAGGCGACGTTGGCAACTCGCGCCCCATCTCTAGTGCGCCGCCTTAACCCGATCACTTATCTGCGGCGTGGTCGCTTGATGAAGTTCGTCACCGGCTGCGGCGCGCCCGCGACAGACGAGACGCTCAGGAAGCTGCTGGCTGCTACCCGGCTCGAAAAGGCCTGGAGGCCGATGCGCGACACCTTGAACACGATCAGCCGGGCGTTGAATCTCGAGACGGTCGAGCCCGCCTGTGGGCGGGCACTCGCCGATGCCTGCCTGACCCGCCTGCGCCAGTTCGAGGAAATTCGCGAACTCGCGCAGCATCTTGCCATCGCGCCACGCGGCGACGAGTTCGACTCGGCCGTGATGACCGGAGATCGAGCGCCCGTCAAACAGTTACTCGACGGTTTCGAGACCGCGTTTGTACGGCACAACGCGCGCCAGCACAGTCTGCGGGCGCTGAGGCCGCTCGATGAGTGGCTTTCGGCAGAACTCTTCACCGCCTGTCAGCAGGCAATTGCCGACAACATCAATTATCAGGCGCCGTTGACCCGAATCGGCGATGCGCTGCCGACCTTGGCCGCCTATCAGCAATTCCGAACCCGAGCACGGCACCTCACCGCCGAGGCGTTCGACGTGTTTGCCATCGTGCGCGACCACGAAGACTCGCTGATGCGTGTGCCGCCTGAACACCTCGACGACGCGGTGCGGCGCATGATCAACCGCGAAGCGCGGCTCGGATGGAAGCGTCGCATGGAGCAGGACAATCCTGAGTTGCTGCTCGACCATAGCGAAACGACCGCAAAGATCGACGCACTCGCGACTGCCGACGAGGAAATGCGTCGTCTGAACCGCGAGATGCTTCGCAACGGCATCGACCACGGCAGACTGGGTTCAGCGCGTGATTGGGAAGACGTGACGCGTCTGACCGGTCGACGCTCCCGGCGTCTGCGCGAATTCATCGAACTCGGTACGGAGCTGGGCCTGATGGCGCTGCGGCCGGTCTGGTTGATGAATCCCGACGTCGCCAGCCGCGTACTGCCGCTGAAATCAGGGTTGTTCGATTCCGTCGTCTATGACGAAGCATCTCAGATGCCGGTGGAATACGCGATTCCGACGCTGTTCCGCGGCAACGTGTCGATCGTCAGCGGCGACGAGAAGCAAATGCCGCCGACGGCGTTCTTTTCGAGCCGAACGGATAGCGACGAAACGGAAATCTTCGACGGCGAGCAACCCGACGAGGCGGCGACGGAAGATGAACGCGAGCGCTTCGAGGACACCTGGAACCGACGTGAAATCAAGGACTGCCCCGACCTGCTGCAACTGGCACGGAGCGCGCTGCCCGTGTCGACGCTGCAGATTCACTATCGTTCGGCGTATCGAGAGCTGATCGGCTATTCAAACGCAGCGTTCTACGAGAACAACCTCAGCGTGCCCGTCCGTCATCCGGATGCCACGGTGCGCGAGGTAAAGCCGCTCGAACTCGTCCAGGTGAATGGTCTTTACGAGCAGCAGACCAACAGCGACGAAGCGGATCGCGTGGTCGCGCATCTGGCGCAACTATGGCAACAGCCCTACGCACAGCGCCCCTCCGTCGGCGTGGTCACATTCAACCGCAAGCAAGCTGACCTCATCCTCGAGCGCCTGGAGCAGCGCGCGGAAGTGGATGAGGCATTCCGCGATGCCTACCGTGAGGAACTCGACCGAACGGATCGTGGCGAGGACATGGCCGTATTCGTGAAGAACGTCGAGAATGTCCAAGGAGACGAACGCGACATCATCATCTTTTCCACGACCTTCGGGCGAAACGGCCAGGGAACCTTCCGACGCATGTTTGGCGTGCTTGGCCAGAGCGGAGGCGAGCGTCGTCTCAATGTGGCAGTGACGCGTGCCCGCCATAAAGTCGTGCTCATCACGTCGATGCCCATCCGCGAGATCTCCGACATGCTCACGACGCAGCGCAAGCCGGCGATTCCGCGCGATTATCTTCAGGGTTATATGGAATACGCACGTGCGATGTCGAACGGTGAACTCCCCGCCGGCCGCGCATTGCTTGGCCGCATGAGTAGCGAACGGGCGCATGCGAAGTTGCGGCAGACGGGTGTCGTCGACGGATTCGCGGAAAATGTGCTTGCTTATCTGCAGGATCTCGGTCTGTCGCCGGTGCCAGCACAGGAAGGCGATGCTTTCGGGCTTGATTTTGCGATTGCAAACCCGGAAACCGGGCTTTATGCGATCGGCATCGAGTGCGATGCGCCGCGTCACCACTTGCTCGAACATGCGCGAGCCCGGGAAATCTGGCGGCCGTCCGTGCTGGGACGAGCCATTCCGAAACTGCATCGCGTCTCGTCACAAGCCTGGTTCCACGATCCGGAGACAGAGAAGGCACGCTTGAAAGCGGCCGTAGAGCTGGCCCTGAGCCAGGAGGTGACGGCATGAGCGGCCCGAAAGTGGTCCGGATCGTGACGCGCGAAGAAATCGTCGCGATCTGCGAGGGACATCTGCAGCGCCTTGACCAAGCCATCGTCACATGGATTGCAGAAGGCCGACGTACCGGCAAGCTGTCGGACGAAGAGATCGCGGCGACCCGGGCTCGCCGTGAAGTGTTGGCCGCCTTGATCGCCACCGACGCGTTCATGGATTTGCAGAAGAAAGTACCCGACGAGATTGCTTTCCTGAAGGCGGATGTCGCCCGGCGTCAACAGGCGGCGGTAGACCAGGCCGAGCAGGCAGCGAAACGCCGACGGCAAGGACGGCACAGCGCGACGGCATTGCTCGGCGCATTGGTAGCGAAAGGCATCGAGATACCGGCTGAACTCCATAGTCAGCTTGATCGCCTGCGCTCGGGTGACATACTCGAAAATGCTGATGTCCTGCTAGCGCAAGGGTTCGCCCTTCTGACGCCCGCTGTGGGACGAACACTCAATGATGCGCAACAGGCGCTAGCGAATCGCCTGATGCCGGCTGAAGCGTCGGCGGACTTCCAGACCTGGAAAGCAGCGCAACTGGCTGCGTCTCGTGATCCGTCGATCGATCGTCTCGATCGACGGATCGGAGAAGCACGGGTATTCCTGGAACCACAAGAAGTTGCCGGGTTCTCGTCGAGATTGGATGCGCTTGAAGACGAAGTGAGCGACGCGCGAAAAAACCTGCTGCTCGACAGCCTGATCCTCGACCTGTCGAGTGCAATCGAGGCAGCCCGCGCACGTCGCGCGGCTCTCGCTGCACTGGAAGAGCTGACGGCAGAGATTCAGGCGTGCGACACGGCAGATACGGCGATTTTTGTCGAACGCGCTCGACAATGCGAGATTGCCACCTCGCCTGACGTCGTGACCGAGCTGATCCAAAATGGGCAGAACCTGATCGCGCGGGTGCGGCAGCAACAAGCCGCGGAGGCTCGGCGCAACGCAGTCCTGAGCGGCTTGGCTCGACTCGGCTATGAGGTGCATGAGGGCATGACGACCGCCTGGGCGAAGGACGGCCGCGTCGTTGTCAAGAAAGCGTCCCTGCCGGGTTATGGTGTCGAAGTCGGCGGTCAGGCTCAAGCCGGCCGCCTGCAGGTCCGGGCCGTATCCCTCGTCGCAAATCGCAATGTCGCCCGCGACAAGGATGTCGAAACGCTCTGGTGTGGCGAGTTCGGCCGGTTGCAGGAGTTGTTGGCACAACATGGCGACGACTTGCTGATCGAGCGTGCGATGGGTGTTGGCGAGGTGCCGCTGAAGGTTGTTTCCGAAATGGACCATGCTTCCGGCACTGAAGCAGCCAAACGCACACTGGGGTAAGCCGGTGATGGAGAAAGTCTTCCGAACGCGGCGTATGCCGCGCGCGGGTGTTGTCGGTGACGGAGTGAATCTATTTGCCGTCCCCAGGAAGCAACGGCTTCGAACCTAGCGAACCCACGAACTGGCCGATTCTCTCGCCGTATGCGCGACGCAAGCAGTCAAGGTTCTGGCCACATTGATGCCGAGTAGCGAGCCAGTCTGACTCTGATTGCCGGAGAGATTCTGGATCCGAGACGGTTTGCAATGCAGCCACATACAACTGAGCCAACCTCCGGTCCATTGCTGCCAAACCTGGGTCGTGACAGATCGCCGATTCGTCAACGCGCGATGCTTGCGAGCAGTCGAAACTGGTCGCGAACGTATGCGCTTGCAAAGCATGATCAGCCGGCACTTCGGAGGCTCCGCCGTTTTGTTCAGATATTTCGGATACCGAGGGCTCGGAATCGGACATACCGGATGCTGATGGAACCGCTGCATGCGCCGCCGACAGAGAATTCTCGTTCGCCGGTCGAACTGCATCTACAGAGGGAAGATCCCCGGCTGTCGGACCTTCGTGAGTCACTTCGTTTCGAGTCGGTTGCGCATCTGAATCCGATACCCGGTTAATCATTAACCCAAATGAAAATAAACCGATACCACACAACAAAATCTTTCCTGACCGGACAAAATTTCTAGAATCCGGCTCATTATTCTTATAGCCAGTCTTGAATCTCCGATCCACCTTACGGCTGTCTATAAAGCCCCCGATACCGATCAGTGACGCAAGCACACCCATACCAAGCAGGCTGTTACCAATTATTGCCATATGGTTTCCCCGATGCGAATTTTGTGATGTATTTTTTCAATGTGACCTTCGGGGCGGCATCAGAGCAATTCGAGCAGATCCGCATTGGCCCTCTCAAGCATTACCGACCATTGTCCCACGTCGCCCTTTAGCTACCCTTCGTTCGATCACGATGGATTTTATTCCACATTCATTCGGAAGTTTACAAGGCGAACTTCCGTCGAATTCTCCGATTCTGCGTAGTCACACCCCAAAAAACAGACAGCACGCGGGTTATTTGGTGATATCCGGATAGTGCGAATAATCGCCGCCCGTCAGGACGTCGGGAAAAATTGTGTTGAATTGTGTCTGCAACTCACACCCGAGTATCCTTCCACATCACTCCAGCCGCGTGGGTGCCGTTCCCAAAGCTGTCCGCTCGCTGCGCTCCATCGCGCATTCGCGCCGCCCTACCGCGCCGCCTGCTGCCGCTGCACCTCCTGTGCTTTCATCTGCAGATACGCGCCCCGCTCGACTTCGTGCAGTTGCTGCGGGTACTGCTCGGTGGCGTCGAACCAGCGCGCGAGGCGCTGGTCGAGCGGTTTGTCGAGCGTCGCGAGATACGTGTCGATCGCGAGGTAGTAGCGCATCGTGTTGCGCTCCAGCAATCCGCGCACGCCGCCGATGTATTGCGGCTGCGCCGTCGATGCGCCGCTCGCGACCGTGAACCCGACCTTGTCGCTGCCGGCCGTCGCGAGGTAGGTCTTCATCGCCATGCGGCCGACCGTGCCGAAGCCGTACGAATACGTGAGGTGCAGGAACGTGCGCGATGCGCCGATCGGCACGGCCTCCAGCGCGATCCGGTAGTCCTTCGTGCCCATCGGGCCGCTGTCGGCGGTCAGGTCGACCTGGAAGTAGTCGGGCGTCGCGGCGGCCACGCCGTAGCGGAACTGCACGCGATAGGTATCCGACAGCTTCTGCTCGATCTTGCGGCCGAGGTTCACGTCGAGCACCGGGCCGCTGCTGCCGGTCGATGCATGGCAATACTTCGTGTTCAG
>Ga0157367_1000955_pt1 | contig 13055 bp, 12 predicted proteins | sample AttbisABBM2_FD_113142 | JGI IMG/M metagenome (GOLD analysis project Ga0157367, IMG submission 113142) | Fungus gardens microbial communities from leaf cutter ant in Botucatu, State of São Paulo, Brazil - Atta bisphaerica ABBM2 | ecosystem: Host-associated > Fungi > Mycelium > Unclassified ...
ACACTATCAGGCCATTTCACTACGGCTTAATAAGCCAAATGCTGTGCGCGCCGTCGCTGCCGCTAACGGTGCCAACCGGATTGCGATTGTGATCCCCTGTCACAGGATAATTGGAAAAGATGGTGCGATGACAGGTTATGGAGGGGGGATTTCACGCAAAGAATGGCTTATTGAGCATGAGAGAAATAATGTTTAATGGCGTGATGTTTCTGTGTCGCCGGGAAATTTTATGAACTTCGCGGGACAAATTGAGGGCACAAAAAAGCCCGCAGGGCTTGCGCCGTGCGGGCTTTCAGGACTTCATCAGTCGACTCTGGTGATCGCCGATGGAGAATTTTGGTGGGCTGGCGGAGTATGAATTTGTATGCTATATATTTGTTTGTATTGTTTTTTTATTTAAACCGCTTTTATTGATATACCTAAACGTATACCAATAGCGGGATGCAACACGTATTGAACTTTAAAGTAATCATCACTAAATAGGTCGTTTTATAATCAAAAAAACAAATAAAATTCTTTTTTCAATAAGTTGTTCACACTGTTCACTTAGGTTTTTTACTATTTAAAATCAATGAAATAGAAGTTAACTGTATGGTGAAGAGTAAAAAGATAACTCTACATTGTTGCTCCAGCAAAAATAAAACCCGGTATCAGCCGGGTTAGTTGTAAATTATTTGAGTGTTGGCTCATCGCACTTAGGTAGCCAGTCTGCATTACTTTCTTCTTTTAAAGTGAGGTTAGTCTGCATTCCCTGATTAGTTCGCCGCTTCTCATAATGTAGCCCGTACTCCTTCAGCATAACTGGTAACCCTTTGCCAAACATTGTCAGGCTGAGGGTATTTTTATAGCCATTAGCCTCCATGTATACGAGATAAGCATGGTAAAGGTATGTACGTGGCTGGCGCGGGACAATATTGGCGTTCCCCATAAACATGCCGTTGGTGTCGGGTAATGCCTCAAGATAGCCACAAAAATCAAATGCTGGATCAGCATCACGCTTGATGGTGAGAGCCTCATCAGAATTCTGCTGCGACTGAAGCAATGTTCTGGCACTCATCGGATCACTGAAACGCTGCATGAGCTGGCGAACAATCACAGCAAGTTCTTGAGCAATTTTATCTTTTAGCTGCGGATCGCGTTCTTCCGGTGCTATCTGCTCAGGAAAATGCAGAATAACTCTCCGGCGAGACACACCACCACTGCGATCAGTGAAGCGCATAGGATTATTATTTACGGCCAGGATAACCGCCGGAATATGTGTTGAATAAGCATTCTGATATTTGGGGTCCACAGATACTGCATCGCCACCGGTTATAGCCTTAAGCCCGGCGCCATCGCCGCTCCACTTCTCCTGATCAGGCAGGCGAATAAGAGAAAAACCGATCAGAGCCGCACGTTCTCGCGGGGACTCCAGAGTTTCAATTGTCGCTGAGGTGGCGTTATCCTCTCCTGCAAGCATCGTTGCAATTTCAGCAAGGATACTTTTGCCACTTCCGCCAGGGCCAGTCACTTCCAGAAAGAGCTGCCAGTCATAGCGGTTCGCCAGCACCATAAACAGCGCTGCGAGAATAATGTCGCGTTTTGCTGGCTTGCGCCCGGCTGCCCTGTCCAGCCAGCGCCAGAATGCTGGGGCATGAGTTTCAAGCGTTTCCCCATTTACCGGTGGCGTGAAATCAACTTCACACAGGGTACGCAGCCACTTCTCTTTACAGTGCGGACTAAACAGCCCTGTTCGCGTATCGAGGACGCCATTACGAAAACCGATCAGATGACGTGCCGGATTTTGCTGCTGCGGAACAATTAACTTTAATGTTTCCACCAGTGAGGCAATCTTTCCTGAGGAAAACGGTGCACCGAGGCGCTGGAAAAGGGCTGCGACATCTCGGGCAAAATCAGACTGAGAAATCACTTTCCACGCCCCAGACTCATAGCGGGATAAAAGCTGCCCGTTCGGATCAACCGCCAGCGCATCCCTGTAATGCTCCCGAACCCTCTGAGCTTTTTCGCTGACACTCATCGCTGTGAATTCTGCTTCACTCATCGTGTCGAAAGGACTGGCGTTATGTGGCCTCAAAGCCTCAAGAATTGCCTTCCGGGTGGATTCCTCTCCGTAATGGGCAAGCGCATCATTCCAGTCACCAAAAACCGGTGGCAGCACAATGTCACACTGACACGCTTTTGCAGCAGCTTCAGCCTTGTTCTGGCCTGAACCATTCAGATCTCGGTCCGCTGCAATAATTAGCTGATACCCCGGATACTTGTTATGGGCAACGCTGGCCAGAGAAAGAAAGTTGACCGCCGAAAATGCCACCATGACGGCTTCTCCAGTCAGATGATGAATGGTAAGCGCCGTGGCATAGCCTTCCGTAATCCACATCCTTCTTACTGAACTCCCGCCCCCTTCTATCAGATGATAGGCCTCCTTAACCTGACCTCCTTTAAGAAAACACTTGCTACCATTGCCACTGATAAGCTGAATATTCACCAGCTCCCCTTCAGCGTTATAGAGCGGGACGATCAAATCACCGGGGCGGAACATCACCCCACCAGTTTTATGAGCTGAAGTCAGCTCATGGCAAATATGTTCCGGGAAACCTTTATGTGTAAGATAAGTATTTCCGGCAGATTCACGCGAGGCTTGCAGCAGTCGCGCGGCAAGTGCTGCCGCTGCATCTTTCCCGCTATCGGGATCGGCGGTTAACGTCCTGACTTTGGAATTAGCTATAGACAGGCCATGTGTCATTCCATGTATCCTGTCAGCTGCTTCACTGATATCCACATTCAGTGCCCTGGTGACAAGCGCTAAACCATCCCCGGCTCCGCACTGATTGCAGAACCATGTTCCGCGTCCTTCCTGATCGTCGAAGCGAAAACGATCTTTACCGCCACAGACCGGACAAGGCTGATGGCGATTTTTCAATATATTCACGCCCAGCGCTGGCAGAATCTGAGCCCAGTGACCGCGGGCAGCCTTCACGGCCTGACTGACTTTCATTCCTGACATGATGCAGTTCTCCCTCAGTGTAAAACTGGCTTTTTGATGTGACGGACGCATAACTCATCCATTACGGCTATTCCGAGCTGGGAGAGTGCGGGACAGGACATTAGAGGGCCGGATTCCATCAGGTCTGAAAGCAGGGCGCAGGCGATTTCCATGCCTTTTGTTTGCCCGTGCTGTCGCAGATAAAATCCTTCAAGCTCACGGGCAATAGCGGTTTCAATTTCATCCAGAGTCAGCTGCAGGTGGCGGTTTTGCTGATGGCAGGCACTCAGCCATGCGCAGGCTACCGCGCGGCGATACAACGCAACCCGAAGTGAAAGGGAAAGAGTGCGTGATTTCATTCCACCACCTCCATGTTCATCAGGTCATCCTGGCAACGCTGTACCACGCCATCAAGCTGCTCTGTCATCAGATAAATCAGGGAAACCAGTTGCTCACATTGAGCACCGGCAGGTTTTTCGTAGCAATCCTGAAGAACAGCCATTCCGGTGACAAACTCCCCCACGTTACGAAGATGCTTCAGGCGGACAATATCGTCATAAGAGATTGCGGCGTGATTCATTAGATCACCTCCCGGACAGGCAGGCGAGCAGCAAGGCAAAGCACATACTCATGGACCAGTGAAAGACGTGCATGATGCTCATTGCTGGCGACGATACGCAGCATACTGATACGTGGTTTACGTTCTGCACGACGAACGGCGGCAAAAACAAATATAAATTGAGGATGTGATGGGGCGAGGATCGTAGCCATAAGGGCAACCTCCAATAAGTAGCGGTAAATGCCACCACCGGAGTTCCTACGCTCATGGGTGGTGACCCGAACGGGGGTAGGAATACTGGCCTTATTGGAAACCGGCCAGCCCGAAGGCTGCCCCGCCCGGACCACCATTATCTGAAAGGGGCTAAGGTATAAGCACCGCAGCCCGAAAAATGGGTGTGCCTGAGCAACGACGTAAAAAAAGACGCACGGCGCGTCTGGTGTCGCCAATAAGTAACTCGGGTTCCTACGCCCGGCAGCCGATTTTGCGGCAGCAGGAAAACTATACCTGGAAAAGATATCAGGACGCAAGCCAGAAAAAAGGAGATGAGACGGCAAAGCCAGTTTCACGCATGGCCTCCTTGCTCGCGGGCAGCAATTCGCGCCACCATCCATGCACTGACCTCCGACTGTACCCAGGCCACATTTTTTCCACCTAGGGATATCTGCTGAGGGAAGGCATCGCGGCCGATAAGGTCGTAGATGGTTGAACGGGATAGCCCGCAAAGGTGCATCACTTCTGGTAATCGTATGAAGCGCTCCTGCTGAGCCGGAACCGGGAGCACCGGAGCAGCTGGTGCCGGGGTGGAAACGGAAATACTATTCATCTGGCTACCTCTCTAATATGTTTACAACAGTCCGGGCAATTCCATCCGGATTCAGGTAGCTCCTTATTATGTTTATATAAGCGGCTCGCGCATGCTTTATTTATTTGGGGTGAAATATTGATTTCTCAAAAAATAAAACAGCTAAAAACCGTATGAAACGGACAAAAACAAAACATTCTTTTATGGAATATAATAAGGAGCATCAAGAATAAAAAAGTCTATTACACCAGGCAGGATCACAACTCAATTATGAACCAGACCATATCATTCCGGGCGTTACATCATAAGTTCGAAGACAACACCTGATTAATAAAAGAGCCAAAAACGGCCAAAAATAAACAGCTCATCATATGTATCAATCAAGCCAATGACTAAAAAAATTAAATTAACCTCTTCCTTCCGCATGTATCCGTATGTGTTTAATGAGCATCAGACAAATTCATTTTTATGAATATTTTCCTGAAATGCAACAGAATGCAGGGAGGTTGAATGTTCAATTATCAAACAGGCATAAGACATCTTTTATTCTTTACATAGAATAGTGTTGAATACGGGTGAATATTGTTGAGGAGAAAAGATCCAGTAATAAACTGAAATAAATATCGCGACTTATATGAAAAAGAAATATAAGTTTAATTTTATCTCTGTGAACAGTCATGAACAGTCATGAACAGTAGATGACCACTTGGTTTAAACACTACACTCTTTAACCACATGTATTTACTACTCTTTTATAAAAGTGAACAGTAGTGAATAGTATGTATTAAAGGAAGGGTGAAGGTCAGACATGACACCTTTCTCTGGCTAGCCAGAACAAGGTCATTGTTCAGTCACTGGCACAATCCTCATCGGTAGTGCGCTTGTATGGGCACCGGCACAATTGACACAACAACAAAACACTACCGGAGCAGCCATGACAACTGTTAACCAGATCCCTGATGCAAACATTACGCCCTCCCTCCCACCGAAAATTCACGAAGCGGTAGAAAAAGTTAAAGCAGCAAAAGCTGTCTGGCAGGAAGAACGGCGAAAACAAACTGAAGCCGCTGCAATGACTGCAACTATCCGTAAACGTCAGGAAGATACAAAAACGGAAACTCAGGTGCTTAATAATGAATGGCGAAACCTGTTTCGTGAGAATCAGGGGAATATGACGCCTCGAATGAAAAAACTGCGGGCAGAAATCGCCCTGGGACGCGAAACGCTGGATGAGTTTGAAGATTTGATTGCAGCTCACTCCGCAGAAAATGAATTACTGCCTTGGAAAACTGCGGATGCTGCAAACCGCTACATCAGCGAACATAACCGGCTGATTGAAACTCATGCAGTGTGGCTCTGGAATGAGTTTATGAAGGAACACGGCCAGAAACTTATTCAGATCCTTGGATTGCTGAAAATGACTCTGGGGCGAAGCGCTTCTTCCGTTATCGGCGTAGTTCATACCGTAAACGACCCCGAAAGTGTGCTGAAGCAATTTATCAGCGAGCAACTCACCACTCCGGCACTGTCCTGTAATGTATCTTCAACGGATGATATTGCCCTGCCGGGGATCAGCATTTATGCGGACGATAAAGCCATCCGAGATGCCAGACAATCACCCAGTCCTGCAGCACGTTCCCGGATGCTTAAACAGCGTGACATGGTTAAAGGGGAAGAGAAGGGATGAATACTGGAAACATTACTCAGGAAGCTCTCAACAACTACCGCGCGGCGATAAAAAGCTGGCTGACACTACGTAATGTGCAAAGTACCAGCCAGCTTCGTCTGGCGGCTCTGCTGGATACAGAAGAAAAACCGGCAGCATATGCCAGCCAGCTTGAGAATCTTCGTGAGCGTCTTGCACTCCTCGAATGGCAGATTAACTGCGCCGCCCGGGACGGTCTTTATGCTCACCAGATTGTGCTGGAAAGCTGTGTTACAAGCGCAACTGAAAACTTCATGAGCAAGCATGGTGATGCACTCACTGACGCTCTGGCTCCTTTTCTTTGCGCACCATACGGGCTTGAGGCGGCAATGAAAATATTACGCACCGCTGTAGTCCGACAAACCGAAGTCCATACTCCTGTAATTCCAGCAACATATAAGAGCATTATCGACGAAACCGGATTAACGGTGGATGCATCAATGCGCGCTGATGCTTCAGCCAGTTTCACCCCTGCAAAACATAAAGTTTTCCTGGCCCGCCTCAACAGGCTTAATGAAAAAGGAGGGTATTGATATGGCCCTGAAGTGTCCTGAATGTGGCACGGTCGCACACGCCAGAACCAGCGCCTATGAAGCTCCATCGGTTAAACGCTCATGGTATCAGTGCCAGAATCTTGAATGCTCCTGCACATTTACTGCCCTGGAAAGTGTGGACACGATAATTATGAAGCCCCATAAACCAGTGGCGCCTGAGCCTGAATCACAGAGCGATTCTCTTGTACGTCAGCCGCATACACTGGGCCGCTACGGTTCAGCCTGTACCCTTAAAGACCGTCATGCACAATAAAATGAGGAGGAACAACGATATGACAGAACAACAATTGACGGAAAACCAGATTCAGGCCGCAACCGGACATGTAGTAACACTTCTCGCGAGGGCAAAAAAACCGCTTCAGGATGCGGATTGGCTCATGAGATTGCCTGCAGATGAAATAGCCCGCGAGACGGAAAAACTGACAAAAAGCCTTTCCTCGGAATGGCAGTCCCGAATTATCGACCTTTACCAAAAAATGCAGACCTGGGTGGAGTCCAGACAGGCCGAAGATGCAGCCATTGAGAACCTTCGGGCTTTGCGCCAGCATCAGACCGAAACTGAGCAGGCCAGCAAAGACAATCGGGCGCAGTTCAGGGAATTGCTTAACCAGAGCGGCGGCATCGTAACGCCGGAGATGAAAGCTCTCCGGGCTGAGTATCTGGAACAACAGGAAACAGCCACAGAACTGGCCGGGCTGATTACTGAAAAAGAAGAGCAACTGCCGGTACTGGCTGACGCGACGGCACGTAAGGCAAACACCTATGTGAGCTGCCATCAGGGTATCACTGAGGAGCGTATCGATGAGCTTTTACGCGACTTTTTTATTTTCCACGGTGCCGAATTGAGCAGTCTGCTCAGGATGAAGTACAGACAATTTGAGCGAAATAGCTCAGCACATATACCGGGCATTATTGAAGGCACAAATGATGCAGATACGCTGTATCGTGAATTTATCCTGAATCTAATGCTGAAGTGGACGAATGAAATATTACCGTTGAGATTCCGGGACGACGTGATGAGCCTGACCGGTTCAGCTCCGGTATCAGGATCACATGACGACAGAAAAAAAAGAAAGCTGTTTTGACCTGAACAGAAAAGCTCACTTAAGCCCGGCCAGTGCCGGGTTTTTGATGTCTGTAGCATGAATGCATGTATATACTGCATGAAATCGCATGACTTTATGCGCTTGCATCTTTACTTCCCAGGCCAGACAGGGCGCAGTTAAGAGCCTATCATGCAACTGCATGAAAACCTCTCCATAAAGCGGGCAGGCGTGGCGGGGCTACGAGTGCGCGCACTGACAAAAAAGTAAAATTGGTGTTTTTGTGACAAGTGTGTTGAGACTCCGTTGCCCGCTGATGAAACCATGTATAAAATCAAAGTCCTCATTGATAAGGAAAAAAATATGAGTCAGAGTAAAATTGAAGATAAATTTACAAATGCACAAGATGCTTTGGTTATCCAGCAATCAGATTTATCGCTTAAGTCAGTTTCGGATATGGTTGAGTTACAGGCGATTGATATAAGCCCGAAGTACCAAAGACGAGAGCGATGGACAGATGAAAAGGAATCAAGTTTAATTGAATCTTTTTTATTGAATATACCCGTGCCTCCAATTTATTTGGCGGAGGATAGGTATGGAGTTTATTCTGTTATTGATGGGAAGCAGAGAATAACTGCTATAAATAAGTTTTTAAATAATAGAATGAAATTGGTATCTCTAGAAAAATTCCCGGAATTGGAGAATTTAACCTTTAAAGATTTGCCACCTGCATTATCAAATGCATTAAGTATCAGACCTTATTTAAGGGTCGTTACATTACTCAGACAATCTGATCCTGATTTGAAACATGAGGTTTTCCTGCGATTAAACAAGGCAGGTGTATCATTAAATTCTCAGGAAATACGAAATGTTGCTTTCCGTGGTGAATTGAATGATGCTTTGTTTGAGTTATCTGATACAAAATTTTTTGTAGAAATGATTAAATCCAATAAGAACACTAAAATATATAAGGAAATGGGTGACGTTCAATTTGTTCTAAGATTTTTTACCGTATATGAGTTATGGGATAAATTTCCAGGAAATATGGATAAAGCCATGGACATGTTCATGGCTAAAAATTCAAAAATATCAACGCAGAAGGTCAACGATTTGAAAGGACTTTTCCTACGTTCTTTGGCGTTTTGTGAGCAAATATGGGGAGAGGATGCCTTCAAGAGAATTGATAACAGCCAAAGGGTTATTCAGGGAATGTACGATGTACAGATGGTCTGCCCAGCATTTTTAAGTGATGTCGAGTATGATCATGCATTGAGCAACGCTCAAGCAGTTAAAGATGCGTTGAACGATGAACTAACTAATAATGCAGATTTCCTTGAATCGGTGACGCAATTCACTTCAAACCCTAAAAATATTGAGTATAGAATTTCTCATTTCCGAGATATCTTGAAAAGGATTTAACATGAGTTCTCATGCAAAAACAATCCTTCTAAAAAGAATCAAATCGGTTGAGTTAGCTACTGGTTTGGAATCTTTAATAGACAAAGATGTAACTCACGGTGAACATAATGCTACGGCAAATCTTTTAAGAAAAGGTATGGGCATCGTTTCTTTTAATATTTTAGAGGATTTTTTTAAATCTCGTACCAGAGAGATGTTCGATTTTATATCCAGCTGCAGAGTACGATTTGATATGTTGCCCGACCGATTTCAAACAGCGGCAACACAAGGGGCCTTGAAAGCCTTACTTTATCGGGTAGGACTTGAAAAGAAAAATAATGGCGACTGGTTGAGTCTCATACATGATGAAACAAAAAACGTGTATTCAACATCACAGTATCCATTTACAGTGTCATCTATTTCGATGCTCTCAGATAGCTCTAATATTAGCCCTGCTGACATACCAGAAGTTTTAAAGTGCCTAAATATTACAGGTGGGTGGTCAATTTTGAAAACAATATCAGATGCCATTGGTGGTGGAGTTCTCGATCTAAATGAAGCTTATAAGAATATGTTTAATAGACGTCATCATTGTGCCCATGAGGCTGATTTTATTTATCAATATACTTGGCTTAACAATGCAATTAATGACATCATAGCTATATCTGCAGCATTCGATATTGCATTAACAACAAGATGTAAATATATTGAACGTTTCCCAGAGGAAGATTTTTCATCTCATAGTGTAAGACAGGTATTTGGTTATCGTTTCCTTGTTGAAGATGCTAATTGCTATAGAGAGAAAACTGCTTTGGACTCGGATAGGACTATTAAACGTTGGGACTCGGTTGACTCTGCATTGAACACCTTATTAACTAGGGTCAGAAGCAGGGATGAGTTTTTAATAGTTATAAACCAACAAAGAAGAATTTGTGATTGGTACTACTAACAGCAAAGGCCATATAGGCCTTTGCTGTTTATAATTATGCGAATAACATTTTACTAATCTCGAATGCTGGCAGAATCTTTATGATTCCCATCAATTAATATTATCTCAGACGCAGTTTTATTGCTCTCAAGGAATTTATTTCTTATTTGAATGACTTTTTCGAATTTTTTACCAAGTTTACCAACATCCATAATAAGAAATATACCGAGGTTCGTATCGTCGCCTTTCTTGTAAATCTCTAATTGTTTTTCATAGCCATGTGGTAATGATGAGTTAGTTGAAAGTTTAACTTCGACCACTATTTTTTTTGTAAATCCCTTAGATATCTTGAAATCGACAGGCCCATTACCTGAATCGCTTTCTGGAGAAAGATCTAAATTATTAGCTTTGCAATAAGAGTACGCAACAGTAAATAATAACCGCTGAACTGCTTTTTCCCGCCTCGGTTTGCCATCTTCTGCCCAAAGTTCTTTCCAAATACCCTTGTTTTCAACTAGATCCTTAAATTCGTTTATTATTTTCATAACGAGTTCGATGAATTCTTTTTCAGTAAGGTCTTTTTTAAAATCATTCAAGTCTAAGGGGTGATCAATTGTTACTTTTTTTACTATATCACGCCAGAAAAATTCACCATTTTTATCTGTTTTGATATCATATGGAACTTTATCGACAGTTCTTATAAGTTCTAATATATCCTCAAATGCTTCCTTGCTTTTTAAAGCTAGTGCTCGAGCATTATCTTTTTCCATTCGGGTCATTGTGGTCCAAATGCCTCCTACACTTCTGTTAAGTCGATCTCGGAGATCATTTGTTTGTTTTGCGGCAATCCCGATATCACTCCAGTCAGTAACTATGGGTAATGATCTTACAATATCACTTGGAACTAATATTAGTGGTCCGTCGTTCGTTGGGTTAATTAATGATACAAATTCCTTCCCTGTTTTTTTGATAGTAAACTTCTTAGTAGGAAGATTGAGGGTTTCATTCGAAAGCAATGTGAACTCGATAAGTTCATCAAAGATGATATTAGTAGTCATGTCACTGATTCGATCAGGGCCAATACCTTCTTCGAATAACGAAAGTCCCATGAAGAAATCATCATCTGTAACACCAAGATCAATAATTTCCTTAGCAGTATTTATTGTTGATTCAATTAATTGTTCTCCCCATGCGGAGCCATTAATAGTACTGCTGTAACCTAAGCAAGTATAGCTAACCTCAGGGAAATGGAATTCCTTTTTGGCCGCTTTCCAAGCTGCATCATTTACTTTTGTAGATGCATGGAGAAATTTTTTGATTCGCTGAAATTTTTGTATGTATTTTTTACTGGCATTATCGTTTATTAATTTATGCCGACTTTCGCTCAACAGTAGTGGATCAATAAATAGAGCTGTATCAGCGTTAAGAATAACATCAGTAACACCTAAAAAGTCTAGTAGTTCACTAGAAATACCATTTAACGAAGATAAATTTATTAAAGATGTTATTTTTGCCACAGGATATTCCTTATTTAAGATGGTTTTGTATAGTTTCTCTCATTAGATGTTGCCAAGTAGAAATAAAAGTTTAGTTTTTTGATCCAGCTCTTATAATTATTTTGAATGTTGAATTTTACTTCCCCACCAATCCATAAGTATAGTTCTCTGCTCTAGGTAAGTTGAGCGATTATATGCTTTTCTTACTTCGTTTCGTTCTGAATGTGCCAAGCAAGCTTCGATAACATCTGCATTGAACCCTGCCTCATTTAGAGCAGTACTAGCAATAGAACGCAAGCCATGTGCAACAAGCTTCCCACCATAACCAATTCTTTTCAATGCCGCATTAGCCGTTTGGCTGTTCATGGGTTGCTTGGGATCATTTCTGCTTGGAAAAACATGTTCGCGATGAGCACTAATTGGCATCATTACTTCCAGGATCTCTAATGCCTGAGGAGATAGTGGTACTACGTGCTCACGCTTAGCCTTCATTCGTTCGGCTGGAATCGTCCAGAGCTTTGTATTGAGATCGATTTCTGGCCACCGAGCACCGGAAGCCTCAGAAGGGCGCACAAGCGTCAAGAGTTGCCATTCGATTAGACAGCGGGTCGGAACAGACAGATTTGACATGATTAAAGAACGCATCAGCTTTGGTAATTCTTCTGGCCGGAGCGTCGGCATGTTTTGTTTTTTTGGCTTCTCAAAGGCCATCCCAACACCTGATGCTGGATTGGCATCAATCAAACCAGTATTTACGGCATAAATCATTATCTCGTTAATGCGCTGCACCAGTCTACGTACAGTCTCAAGCGCCCCACGTGCTTTTATTGGCTCAAGGGCTTCAACCAAAGTTCGGGCTTTGATTTGCTGAACGGGGATCACACCGATGGCAGGGAATACATCTTTCTCCAATGAACGCCAAATGTCTTTTGCGTAATCAGGGGTAACGCTTTTGCTTTTGAGCTGGAACCAGTTAGCGGCGACCGTTGAAAAAATACTGTCCAGAGCGATTTGCTGCTGTTCCTCTGCAACTTCGGCCTGAATTTGTGGATCAATTCCGTTGGCTAACAAGGCAAGGTAATCCGCTCTTAGCCCTCGGGCGTCAGCAAGTGAAAGGGCGGGGAAAGCACCTAGCCCCAGCATTGTCCGCTGTTTTGTCGCCGGACGTTGATAACGGAAACGCCAGAGCTTTTTCCCGCTGGTTTTCACTATCAGGAAAAGCCCATCGCCATCATGCAGCGTTAGATCTTTCTCTAAAGCTTTAGCGCGTAGAACTTCGGTATTGGTCAGGGGGCGTGTTGTCCGAGCCACTGTGGCCGCTCCTTCATGAATTGGTATACGCTTTAAGGTATACATCCTACCGTATACCTAAACGTATACCAATAATCACCGGATTTAACCGGATGTTCTCGGATAACGACAGACACAAAAAAGCCCGCAGGGCTTGTGCCGTGCGGGCTTTCTGTACTTCACCGGACGTATCCGGATCATGATTTGGTGGAGCTGGCGGGAGTTGAACCCGCGTCCGAAATTTCTACATCCTCGGTACTACATGCTTAGTTTGTCTTTACATTCGCACGCCAG
>Ga0157367_1000956_pt1 | contig 13053 bp, 11 predicted proteins | sample AttbisABBM2_FD_113142 | JGI IMG/M metagenome (GOLD analysis project Ga0157367, IMG submission 113142) | Fungus gardens microbial communities from leaf cutter ant in Botucatu, State of São Paulo, Brazil - Atta bisphaerica ABBM2 | ecosystem: Host-associated > Fungi > Mycelium > Unclassified ...
ATGCCCCGGGCATCACTTCGGCGACAGCTACTCAGGGTGATGCCCCGGGCATCACTTCAGCGATAGCTACCCAGGGTGATGCCCCGGGCATCACTTCGGCGACAGCTACCCAGGTTGATGCCCCGGGCATCATTTCGGCGACAGCTACTCAGGGTGATGCCCCGGGCATCACTTCAGCGATAGCTACCCAGGGTGATGCCCCGGGCATCACTTCGGCGACAGCTACTCAGGGTGATGCCCCGGGCATCACTTCGGCGATAGCTACCCAGGGTGATGCCCCGGGCATCACTTCGGTGACAGCTACCCAGGGTGATGCCCCGGGCATCACTTCAGCGATAGCTACCCAGGGTGATGCCCCGGGCATCACTTCAGCGATAGCTACCCAGGGTGATGCCCCGGGCATCACTTCGGCGACAGCTACCCAGGGTGATGCCCCGGGCATCACCTACATGCCGGATGCTCAGGCATATGCCGCTGGCATCACTTCTCCGATCGAAGCCAAGGGTGATTCCACTGGAATCACCTCTCCAGCGCAGGCAATTCAGCGTGACGCCCAAGCCATGACCTCCACTTTTGCCATAGGCAAGCAACCTCCTCGCACCCAAATACGGTTTTCCGCTGCCCTCCAGCGCCAGTCTCGGCACCCTGCCCGAGCGTCATCTCACAACCCAAGGAATCCTTCTCATGGCTGATACCTTCCAGCTCAACCTGGGCTCGCTCAGATCGAGCGTCAACCTCACCCTGCATACCCATCATGCTTCCCGCCTCTGGTTCGGCCGGCAGCGCTCCGACAACAAGCCCGGCATGATCGGCTTGTCCGGCTTCTCCAACATCATCAACCGCATCTCCGCCGGCGCCGCCAAGGACGATCCCTACTCAGATCTTTTCCTCATCATCATCGAGGACAAGATCGAGGAGTCCGAGCAGCAGCTGACCGCGATCGACGAGCGACTGGACCAGGTCATGGCCATGCTGCCTAAGCAGCTGGACGTGGGGACCAACCTGTCGATCCAGCCCCTAAAGCTGCCGCTGTACCTGAACTCGCCGCTGGCCTTCAAGGGCGTGTACCTGCTCACCCGCTATGACGAGCTGGTGCGCCGGATCCTCCTGGCCGCTCACATCGGCTTGATCGACAACGGCTCCAAGGAGGCCTGGCTGGATGAAGGCGCCGCCGTGCTTCGACGCCTGTACGGCGTGGGCCAGCGCTACAAGGGCTACAGCGGTGCATCGCGCGACGACATCGCCGCCAACAATGCCCGCGCCACCAACGCCCAGCAGATGTACAGCTTCCTGGAAATGCCCAAGGACGTCCTGGAAGGGACCCGCCGTAGCAAGTTCGCCCCGGCGATCCAGCGTCCCGGCGATGCCCCGGCTAGCTCCAGCAATGGCGATGACGGTTTCGATGGCGACTCCGCCGACGAGGATGAGCATTTGAGCGCTATGACCAGCGCCCAAGCCGCCACCGAGATGAGTGAGGCCTGATCGCCATGGCACTGCAACAGTCCACTCAAGGTTCGAAAACAGCAGACCTGCAACAGGCCGCCTTCCAGCCCCTGCAACAGGATGTCTTCGTAGGCCTGCAATACGCTCCCTTCCTCAAAGGGATTCTAAAACCCTTTAAGGGTAAGGGAGCACTGGACCAATTAGCCGAGCAGTGCCGTTCCCTTGAAGCCGACCTGAACACCCTGGCCCAGGAGCGGATTCTCGCCCAGGCCCAGCGCTTCCCCTTCACGCTCCTGCCGATCCGGATGACCCACCAGCACACCTCAGCTGGCCCAGTCTTTCTGCGCTGGCAGCAGAGTGGGACTCGGAGAATGGGTGTGGGGCTTTGGGCGGACCTGTGCCGCCACGACCGGGTCACCGAAACACTGCTCCAGGACCTGCACGCAATGGAGCTGCAGCGCATTGCTTTGAACATGCAGATCAGCCTGGTCCATGCCATCGGCCGGCAGGCCGCCGAGTGCGCCGAGAAGATGGCCCGGGCCGATGCCGTTTACACCGAACAGCTGCAACAGATCAACCAATCCCGCGGCGAAGACGCCGCATCCCAACAGGAGGCCTGACATGGGCACAGCAGTAGTATGGGAAGGCAACATCGGCTCAGCACCCGAGTACAAGCGGTTCCAGAAGGACAACCAGGATCCGCGGCACCTGCTCCGGCTGAACGTCTATTTCGATAACAGCATCCGCCTGCAGGATGGCTCCTACGAGGATCGCGGCGGTTTCTGGGCCAACGTCGAGCTCTGGCACCGCGACGCGGAAAGCTATAGCCGGCTGTACCAGAAAGGCATGCGTGTGTTGATCGACGGTCGGGCGGTCTTGGATACTTGGAAGGATGGCAACGGTGAGGAGCAGGCTGCGATCAAGGTCCAGGCCAACCGGATTGCTTTCCTGCCTCAACGCATCGAGTCCATCACGATGGGCCAGAACACGGGCCAGGCGCAGTCACGGCCGGTAGCGAACGGTCAGTCGCGCGCACCTGCGCCCATGCCGGCACCGACGTCCGACGATTTCGACGACCAGATCCCCTACTAGCTGACCCCCCGAAAATTTGCCGCCCCAGCGTGAAGCTGCCGGATGACAGGACTCACTCAGCGTGGGCCTGTCGCCCCGGGCGGGCAACGGCAGAAAAGTCGCGCCACTGCGTGAAGCTGCTGGGAGATCTACCTCGCACCTCGGGGCTCCCCAGCCGTCAGCTCAACCTCAGGGTGGAAGGAACCGCGGCACAACGTGAAGCCGCTGGTGTTGCTCACTCACATTGCGTGCATCAGAGCGCTAGCCGCATCTTTATGGGCTGTTCAAGCTCGCCACATGCAAGCGTGCATGGCGGGAGGTCCTCGAGGCGAATGAAACCAAGCTTTTCGTAAAGTGACCTGGCAGGCGTGTTTGACTCAAAGACACTGAGATCCACTGAGGTAAAGCCTGCATCTCGGCAATGCTTAATCACGGCTGATAGGAGAGCGGAGCCATGGCCATTGCGGCGATACTCCCGCTTCACCTGCATCCCTAAAACCCCAATGCTATCGCTACCGTTGGGTTGGCAGAAGCTTTCCGGGTAGGCCTCCGCCGAGCCCACTATTTGACCATCATGTTCAATCACGTATACAGGCCAGGATCTTTCTACAACCTGCATTAGTGCTCGTTCTATAGCCTCTACAGGGGGCGGGGTTGAGCGAGCTGAGTAACGGCCTTCGGCGTTCACTTCACAAAAAAGCGAGTAAAATCCGTTGATGTCATTTAGGGTGATTTGCCTAACTTTCAAGTCCACCTCATCAGTATTCCTCAGGACCTGGCTAGCTGAGGATTACATTCGCACGCCAAGTATGGGTAACAGCTTAGCTATTTTGCTGGCCTTCTGCGTCGGCAACCGCACCGGCATATCCTTGAGGTACGGATACGGATCATGCCGGTTCAGGCGCGCCGACTATAGCCGCCGGCCTACAGGGGGAAATTGAAGAGTGGGTACCGGACTAGCCCAGGTCATGATTGTATGAGTAGTGACGAAATCAAGATTGGCTGCCTAGTCTTCCTGGTCATTTTGGCGATTAGGGAAAAACTCCCGGCCGGGGTTACGGCGAGATTCCCGAGGCTCCGCGGCTGCCTCAGCATTCTCGGGTGTACAGTGATCACTGTGGTTGCGTTCTTCGCTACAACTGGTAAGTAGTGACCCCATCGCGGGTGCTGGCCAGAGCCACACTGCCCAGGGCGCGTGGGTAGCTCCGGGTCGCGCCTCAGCGTGACACACTCGGCCTTGATATGACTCGTTCAGCGTGGAGCACCCATGCCAGTCGACCCTCAGGCAAGTCCTAACCCAACAGACAGCCGCGTGCGCAATGCGCCGCACGCCCGAGCAATGCGCGAGGGGGCCGAGGCCGCTCGTGCACACGCTGCTGTACACGTCTGCCCCTATCGGCATCCTGGCCTCCGAACCTCCTGGCTTCGGGGTTATGCCCAGGTCCAGCAGAAGAGCTTTGATTTCCAGGCCAACCTGTTCAGGCCTGAATAGGGTTTCACCTTCCTGACTACCCGTGCCTACCGCGACCCTAGACCTTCCTGATCACTCCTGAAGGTCTTCACCATGTTTATCCGGACCCTCTTCTGGTTGTCCATCGTCACTGTTCTGGCCGTTGCGGGCGCAGCCGCGTACGGGTTGTACAGGTACTTCGACCCTCGCCAGGCTCAATCCCTCATCTCATTCGGGTTTCGTGCGCTCGCACTGAGCTGGGGCTGGCTGCTGACCTTCTGGGCGGCCAAATTCACAGCGGAATTGCTGGTGAGCGCCCGGGAAGACCATCGAGATCATTGCCGCCAAAAGAAAGCTGTCGAGTGGTACGTCGAGGCCCTAGGTGGGGAAATCACCCAGTCCCAGGCCGACTTCATGAACGAGCGGCTGACCTATGGCGATCGCTGGGAAGCGGCGGAAGGATTGCTCAGGGCCTATTATGGCCCGGGCATCGAAACCAGCGACATCCAGCGGCTCGATGACTTGGCGGACCGCGGCTGGCGAGTGACCGGCAAGCTCCAGGTCGATGCGCTCTGCCTGAGCCTTGCGGGTCGGCATCAGATCTATACCCCGCTACGCCTGCTGCCCCAGTACTCGAAAGCCCCTTTGCCGGCCTCGCCTCCCTCCCCATCGCCCTTGAAGCCCTTCCGGGAAGACGACCCCTGGTACTCGCCGGATGTGCTGAAGTTCTTCGCCGCGCGCAACACCTTCACCCTGTTCCAACGGCATGGCGGCATCGATCTCGACTGGACACGTAACGACGGGCAGCGCACGGATCCTGTCTCCCGCGAAGACTGCGCGGCCATGCTCAAGGCCATGTACGCCTGGACCAGGCGAAAGACGTCCGAGGCTGAAGCGACGGCTTTAGGCACCGACCTCGAGTACGTACGACACGACATCGCCCATATCACCGATTCGCTCGCCCGTGAGCAGCATCGGCACTGTCACAGCGTCATGTGGGAAGCGACCAGGGACGACAATCGGGAGCGCGACGAGGACGAGCGCCGGGCGGATGAGTACTGCCACCGGCTGTATTCCGGGCCTGCCGATGAGTAACCCCCCCAGTGCAAAGGCTTCCACGTTCAGCGAGCGGCAGCTTGCCGTTGCTCATACCTGGGCCTCGCACTTCCAGATCAACGGCCCTAAGCGCGACACGTTCATTGACCATTACCTTAGCTCTACGCGGTTCACCCGCTGCTGGTGTGTATGCGTTCAGGTACCTGGCCGAGAAAGTCCTGTCACCATCCTTCGCATGGGGGAATTGGTGCAGCTCTACGATGGCGTGTGCATCCGGACGAAGAAGGTCAAGGCAATCGACCGCATGCCCAAGCGCAAACCGGCGGCGCAATCGGCCCTGCGCTTGGCAAGGTATCTGTTACTGCCTCACATCAGCTGGCCGCTCCAGCCGCTGATGACGTCGTTCTGCGACTCAGCCCGATCGGTTGCCAGGCAGTTGGCCTGCGACGATCTCGGGGCCTTCGGGAAGGCGTGGGACATTGATGGCCATAGGCACAACCGCTATTTCAGTCCCCGGACGGCCTACTACCTCACGCAGATCGGCGCGGCGCTCAAAGCCTTTCTCTCGGCGCTCGATCAACCGCGGCTGTTCGCGATTCGCTCCGCGAACTGCCCTTCGGCTGAACTCTACAACTGGCTGTCGCGGGGTAACTCTGAACGACGACATCAGGCGTTGCGGTCACAGCCCATCCTGGTGCCGCTTCTTGTGCTATGCGAGGACGACGACTGGCCTACTGGGAGGCGAAACTTCGACCAAGGCCCCGCCCAGCTGCAGGCATCGCTTCGGTGTTATCACCCCAGCGACACGACCCTTGCGGAGGCTCTTCTTGGCACGGCGGTGGACGCAGGGCTACCTTTGGTGCCGTTGCTCGCCTGGGTGTTTGGGGCACCAGCCGCCTCGATCCGTTTTCTAGGAAGCGTCCGCCCCAACTGCGCCGGCACGGCGCTGGGTCTCATCAAGCGGGAGGGGCGTGGCTTGGGCTGGCTGGGGCTGCTGGTGGGCGCCCAACTAGGCAATCGCAGGCCTCAGAACCGCCGTGATTGGCGGACCGTCCATGAGCTGCTCAGCAGCGTGCCCCACAGCGCCGCTGGTGTCATCGACTGGTCGCGTCTACTCGCCGGTACTCCGACGGCATGGGATGACCCCCGATGGCTAGGCATCCGCGCGACGCTGACTGACGTGAGGGAGCTGCTCAGCGCTGTGTGTGATGAGTCACCGAGTGCCCAGCGGGCCGCCAAGGGGCTTGAGGATTTTCTTAGACGTAGCTCCTACGCCCAGATCGCCCGCCTGGTGCATGATTTCCACGAGGCCATGACCAAGGCCCGGGAGTTTGCCGACAGCCAGGGTCCGCTCCGGGAGACGGATGCGCATACCTTCTGGCCGCCGCTGCTGACCAAGTCGCGCACCGTCGATTGCCCGAATGGCCTGCAGATCCTGGAGCTGGTGTGTCCTGCTGACCTGATGAGTGAGCACCTCGCCCTGGGTCACTGCATCGATAACTACGACTATCGCGCCTATTCCGGCGCCTGCCGGCTGTTCTCCGTCCGGGAGTCAGGCCGCGCCCTGGCCTCGGCGGAGTTGGTCATGCCCCTCGAACGGCTCACCAAGAGCGCCCAGACGCAGCGGCTGACTCGCTCGCCCAGCGAGCTACAGGTGGTACAGCTGCGCGGACGCCTCAATCGGGCCATTGCAGGTAACGAGCCTGCAGGGGTTGCGTTCGACTGGTTCATGACCGCCCTACGGCGTGGCCGACTGTCGGTCACCCTGGAATGGCCAGATGTCTCGCACACCATGAGTCGATTCGCCAAGGATGCCTGGCGTATGCACTATCATCGATTCCTGTGGGAGTGGCTGACGCACCGTTTGGGCCTCGCTGACGCTGTCGCCGGCCTGGCTCACACGGCATGAAGCGGCCCTCCCTTCGCAATACCTCAGGCACATCCCAGCTCCTGCAGCGCGCCGTGTTTGACGGCTATGATTTTGGCCTCAAGATGCCCTATCTGGAGGGGGCCAACCGCCTGCTGACGAGCCGGGGCGGCACCTTTATTCGCCGCGGCGAACATCCGTTGTCCGGGTATTGGCGGCTGCCTCAGCGGCGGCTGCTGGAAGACCTGGACGTGCTCTTTCACCAGCTGGGCGAGCTGGCCGATGGTCGCTTTGCTCAGGACTGGTCGGGATTCAGCCGCAAGATCGCCGACGCCCAGGCCGATGCCCGACGAGACCTCTTCGTTTGGGGGATGCGCCTGCGGATCGCGCCGCTGTCCGGGGGCGGCGTGGTGCTGTCCGGGGATTATCACCCGGGCTGCGTCGCCGTGGCCAAGCGCATGTACGGCGCGTTCTTGTCCACAAGCCGCGCCTGGCGGGTGCCAGCCTCGCCCGAGATCGTGCGCAGCAACCTGATCCTGGAGCTTGGACTGCTCGAGGAGCAGTTCGAGATGCTGGACGTGCTCCAGGAGCTGCTGTCCGATGGCTCGGTCAGCGCCGCCCGTGACGTCACCGCGATGTCGATTGGTGGACCGTCCCAAGAGCGAAGCGCGGCCTCAGTCGACGAGGACAGTGCGGCGGACGTCTACCTGGCCGCAGTGCCTGACATCGCCAAGACCAGCTGGACCCTTCAGGCCATCGAGGCCGAGCTCAAACCGTATTCGCTGATGTCACATCAGCCTGCAGGCATCCGGCATCTCCTGCAGCGCACCAGCGCGCTGTTGGCCGATGACATGGGCCTGGGCAAGAGCCGCCAGGCGGTGATCGCTGCCGGCATCCAGTCCGCCGGTCACCAGATCCTGGTGGTGGTCCTGGCCAGCCTGGTGATCAACTGGGAGCGGGAGATTCAAGCGGTCTATCCAGACGCGCGAATTGCCCGGCAGCGCTATCAGGCTGATGCCCAGTGGGTGATCGTCAACTACGAGCGCCTGGGTGACGTTGTCGCGCTCGCCGATCAGTTCGCCGTAATGATCGTCGACGAAGCCCACCGGTTGAAGGAACCTACCGCCGCCTGGACGCGCAACGGCTTCGACATCGCCGCCAAGGTGCCCAATCGCTACCTGCTGACCGGGACGCCGGTGCTCAACCGGGAGTCGGAACTCCACACGCTGCTGCGCCTGTCCGGTCACCCTATCGGGCAGCTGCCGCTCAAGGACTTTTGCGAGCGCTTCGCCGGCAGCTCCGAATTTCGCCAGGGGCTTCGCGCCGAGATCGGCGACTGGATGCTACGTCGGCGCAAGGACGTGTTGCCCGACCTCAAGGGCAAGCAGCGCCAGACCGTGCCGGTCGTGCTCGATGAGGCGCAGCAGGTCGAGTACAACGCCATCCGCAACGCCGATCAGCCCGTGTTCGCGCGGTTGGGCCGGCTTCGCCAGCTCCTGGAGCGCGTGAAGGTGCCGGTTGTGATGGAGCTGCTGGGCGAGCTGGATCCCGAGGATAAGGTGATCCTCTTCTGCGAGTACAAGGAGACCGTAGCCACGCTGCAGCAGCTGTGCGTGGCCGCAGGCCTGGGCTGCGTCACCCTGGTGGGCACTGACAGCCTCACGAAGCGGCAGAAGGCGATCGATCGCTTCCAGCAGGCCGCTGATTGCCGGGCCTTCATTGGCACCACGTCAGCCGCTGGCACCGGCAACAACCTGACCGCTGCCAATTACGTGTTTTTCCTGGGGCTCCCCTGGACGCCGGGGCTGCAGGACCAGGCCGAGGACCGGGCCTATCGCAACGGGCAGCGGCGCCTGGTGGTGGTGAAGATCCCGCTGGTGGAGAACAGCATCGATCTGCAGCTGTGGCAGATGCTGCAGGACAAACGGCGAATCGCTCAGGACCTTATTGAGCCTGATGCAGTTGAAAAAGCCCGGAATGAGCTTGCGACTACCTTGGTTGCCTGACCGTCTCGGGCCACTAGAGTTTTTAGGCACCCTGTTGCAGAGCCCGATGCTCCACCTGCAGGCTGAATAGGTGGCACTTCGCCACAGCACAGGAGAGAGTCATGAATAACAATAACGATGACCGCACGCGCGTAGATTTGAGCACACCGCAGGCAAGGGAATACTGGGTCAAGGAGTTTGATTGCAGCCAGGACGTTCTGACACAGGCTTACGTGATGGCCGGTTCAGGATCGGTCGAAAGTGTTGGTAGTGCAGTCATGAAGCTGAAAGCTCAGAGAGTACCTAAACGCAAACGGGAGGATGACGGCCCTTCGCCATGATGAGTCTGAAACTCATCGTCGGGGCCTGAACGCAATGTTGCCTTTCCAGGTCTAGTATCAGGAGTGCTCCAACTCGTCTCTTCAGGTTGGCAAATCTGAAGGCTTCGAACTGAGTTCGCCTCCGCCCCGTGCGGAGGCTTTTTTTTGCCTGCTGCTAACCTCTTTCGCTCTAGATACGGTTATCTCCTGCTTTCAGCTAGGCATGCTGGCACCTTGAGCCCCATCACGAATTGGGGCCACGCCGCACATGACCTGGAAGCTCTCCACCCTCTCTCCGCTGGCACTCGCCGCCGCTCTGGCTGGCTGCGTTGCGCACGAATCCGCACCACCGGCTACCGGTCCAGACAGCTCGCGAAATCCTGAGCTGCTACAGCCCGATCTCTATCCGAAAGGCGCTGCCTCAGAGCCCCAGGTGCGCTACGGCCGCTATACGTTGGTGAACACGGCGCCGGAAACCGAGCAGCGGGACCTGATGGCCCAGATCATCGACGTGAACATCCCGGCCAACATGAAGCCAACCGTTCGCGACGCCATGCAGTATGTGGTCAATCGTTCCGGCTACAGCCTGTGCGGCCCCGATCAAGGTCACGTCAACATCCTCTTCACCCGGCCGCTGCCGGCCGCCCAGTACAAGCTCGGCCCCATGAGCTTGCGCAACACCCTGCAGGTGCTGGCCGGGCCGGCCTGGCAGGTGAAGGTCGATGAGGTCATGCGGTCAGTGTGCTTCGTGCTGCGTCCGGGCTATCAGCTACCTGAGGGCCAACGCTATGCAGCGACGCCCGCACCGGTCAGCAAACCTATCGTAGCGCCCGCCAGCACTGCCGCAGTGACCGTGGCCACCGTCCCGGCAGCCAGGCCGCTGGAGACCCACCCGACACCTGCGGCGAAGGTCGTGGCGCCAAGCGCTTCCGTACCGAACACCTCTGCTCCCGCCGCAGTCAAACCCCTGCCCGCCGGCGCGGCGCTGACATCCGCGCCGGTCCAAACGCTCGGGGTGACGCTGCCTGTCCGGCAATCTCCAACCGTCCCCCAGGCGCAGAGCACCTCTCTCGCCGCTGCAGCGCCTGTAGCCACGCCCTCCCCTGCAACGACGGCAGCACCCAGTCACCAGGTGCCGAAGCCAGCCGTTGCTGTCGCGGCCCGCACCACGACTGTCAGACCCGCCCCCTCAGTCGCCGCACCGGCAGCGGCGAAAACCGTCGCGTCCGCGCCGTCCGCCTACCCCCTGCCCTCCGTGCGTCTGACCGAGCCGGCCAGCGTTATCGCCCAGACCTGGGACGCCCCCGTCGGCAGCACCCTGCGTCGCAGCGTCGAGGCCTGGGCCAAGCGCGCCGGCTGGCAGGTCGTGTGGACGGCTGACGATCTGGACTACCCCATTGAGGCCGCCCTGCACTTCAAGGGCACGTTCGCCGAGGCCATCGCCCAGGTCTTCCCGCTTTACGACGGCGCCCCGCGCTCCTTCATCGTCGACGGCAGCTCTAGCCAGCGCATCGTCCATGTTTCCGAGAGGAAGAAGTCATGAGTCGTCTTTTCCGACCCAGCCTGCTGGCAACAGCGGTGCTGCTCGCCAGCTGCAGCTCCGTGCAGCGTATCGACGAAGCCGCCGGGCGCGCCACCCTGCAGGGGCAGGAGGCCTCCAGTTACGCCGCAGTGCTGCGCAACCAGCAGGCCGAGCCCAAGCGCGACACGGTCGTATTCAGCGACAAGCCGTGGGTCTCTACCCAGCCCCTGGTGGCCCGTCGCGGCCTGCCCACCGCGAGCGACTGTGAGCTGGTCTACCGGCCCTCCGGTAGCGTTGGCCTTACCGAGATTGCCGGCTACATCACCAGCCAGTGTGGTATGCCCGTGCTCATCTCGCCGGATGCGCTGGCACCCAGCGTCTACAGCGGCGGCGCGGGCATGGCGGCCATGGCAGGCGGTAGCCCGGATAGCCTGGCCGGCCTGTTGCCGGTCGGCGTCATCAGCGGCGCCGGTGCCACGGCAGGAGCGACCACCGCGCCACCGGCCGCATCTCGCCCGTTGGACGCGACGACCCTCGCCAGCATCGGCAAGGTCAGTGGCCTGGCCTACAGCGGTCGCCTCTCCGGCTTGCTGGATGAAGTCACCGCCCGCCTGGGCCTGGCCTGGCGGTACTCGCCGGCCGAGCGCGCCGTGCGGATCAGCTACTACGACACCCGCGTGTTCGACGTCTATGCCTTCGGCGACGACCAGGTCATCGAGAGCACCGTGCGCTCGGGCATGAACACCAGCGCCGGCGTCGGCTCCGGCACCAGCGGCGGCACCGGTGGCTCCAGCAACAGCGGCGTTTCTGGCGAATCCGGCAGCAGCCAGAGCACCACGGTCCGCCTGAAGTCCTCAATCCTGGCCGACATCCAGAACAACGTGAATGCGATGCTCAGCACCGCGCCGGCAGGTCGCTCGTTCTTGAGCACCTCGACCGGCACCCTGACCGTGACCGATCGCCCCGAAGTCCTGGACCGGGTCCAGGCCTACCTGGACAGCACCAACCGCAGCATCAGCCAGCAGGTGCTGTTCAACGTCAAGGTCTTCGAGGTCACGCTCAACGACTCCGATCAGCTGGGCGTCAATTGGGCCGCCGTCTACAAATCGCTCTCCAACAAGTGGAACCTGTCGCTGGCCAACGTGGTGCCGGGCATCAGCACCAGCGCCATCAGTGGCTCCGTGGGCATCGTCAACACGTCGAGCTCGGCCCTCGCCGGATCCAACGTCATCATCCAGGCCCTGGCCGAGCAAGGCCGCGTGTCCAACGTGCGCTCGCCCTCGGTCACCACCCTGAACCTGCAGCCGGCGCCGCTGCAGATCGGCAACGTGAAAGGCTACGTGGCCGCAAGCTCCACGACCAATACCGCCTCGGTGGGCTCCAGCACGGCACTCACACCCGGCACCATCACCAGCGGCTTCAATGTGACGCTGCTGCCGCGGGTGATGGATCGCGACGAGCTGATGCTGATGATCTCCATCAACATGAGCTCAAAGCCCACCTTCCAGACCTTCACCTCGAACAGCTCGAGCATCCAGGTCCCGGACTACGACGCCAAGTCGCTATCGCCCAAGGTCAAGCTCAAGAGTGGCCAGACCCTGATCCTGTCCGGCTTCGATGAGTCGAGCGAAGACACCAACAAGGTCGGCGTCGGTGAGCCCGGTTTCTTTGGCCTGGGCGGCGGTCGCACCCGCACCTCGACGCACAGCGTCCTGGTGGTGCTGATCACGCCGATCCTGATGGGCTGACCCGTGGCCAAGTCCCTCTTCGGTTCGCGCAAGCGTAAGACTGCCGTGGCGCCTGCGGGCGCTGCGCCCGATGGCGCCGTCCAGGTGCTGCACTACCACGGCCGCGACTTCGTGACCGGCCTGATCTGGCACCCCCTGGGCAGCCTGACCAAGTACATGAAGGAAGCCCGCGACTATGGTCGCGAGCACCAGATGGACATCGTCGCCATTCGCCACTCGGGCTCGGTGATTCAGGCCGGCTTCGTCGCGCGCAGCGCCGGCGCCATGAAGGGCATGTACTCGCTCGCCGCGGTCCTGGCTGGCCAGCTGGGCAATTCCTGGCTGGCGGCCTGGGCGGTGGACCCGGAAGCCGAGCGCTACGCCCTGGTAGCCGTCCACGACGGCGCCGTGGTGCCCGGCAGCGATCGGGTCGGTTCGCGTGAAGAGATCGAGCGCAAGCTGAACCAGCTGCTGGCCCGTAGCCTGGTCTTTGACGAGCTGTACCTGCCGGTGGAGTTCGGCCGCGGTGGCCAGGTCCTGGACATCGAGGCGCTGCTGGCACCGGCCAACCTCAAGCGCGACTACCGCCTGCGTCAGCTCACCCTGGGGCTG
>Ga0157367_1000957_pt1 | contig 13050 bp, 9 predicted proteins | sample AttbisABBM2_FD_113142 | JGI IMG/M metagenome (GOLD analysis project Ga0157367, IMG submission 113142) | Fungus gardens microbial communities from leaf cutter ant in Botucatu, State of São Paulo, Brazil - Atta bisphaerica ABBM2 | ecosystem: Host-associated > Fungi > Mycelium > Unclassified ...
CAGTTTCTGTGGGACCGGCTCGGCAATAACGACGAGCGTTCAAGTTGCTGGGTGCGCGTGGCCGGTGCGTGGCATGGCGATCAGTTCGGCGGAATCTTTCTGCCGCGTCGAGGGCATGAGGTCGAAGTCGCTTTCGTCAACGGCGATCCTGACTTGCCGATCATCGTGGGTAGTGCGACCAACGCGTTCAACATGCCGCCGTTCGCGTTACCGGAGAACCAGACGCTGGCCGGCTATCGCAGCAGGGAGGTCGGCGGTCGTCGGGCGAACACGCTTGCATTCGACGATACGAACGGAAAAATTCAGGCGCACCTGTCGAGCGACGAAGGCACTTCGCAGTTGAATCTGGGGTATATCACGCGCATTGCCGGCAATGCGGGGCGGCAGGACAAGCGCGGTCGGGGCGTCGAATTGCGCACCGATGGGGACGGTGTCTTTCGCGCGGCGACGGGCATGTTGCTCACGACGGAAGGCCGTCCGAATGCGCAGGGCCATGCCAAAGCCATGTCGGAAGCGATTCGGCGACTTGAAGTTGCACAGAGGCTGCATGTCGCGATGAGCCAGACCGCCCAGGAAGCTCAAGCCCAGGAGACCGACGGACACCAGTCGGACCTCGCGAAGACGATTGAAGCGCAGAACGATCAAATCCGCGGTGTCGCAAGCGACGGAAATCCGTTCCCGGAATTCTCTGAACCCCATCTGCTGATCGATGGTAAGGCGGGTGTTGAAATCACGACGCCTGCAACGGTTCATGTGGCTGCGCAACAAGTCGCAGTCACGAGTGAAGGGCATGTTGGCGTCGCCAGCGGTCGCAGCCTCTTTGCAAGCGTGCGTGACACGATCAGCCTGTTCGCGCAGCGTGCGTCAATCCGGATCTCGGCCGCGCTAGGTGACATCGTTCTTCACGCGTTGACCAGTTCGATCAAGCTGGAGTCTGCGAAGTCTATCCAGTTACTGACTAAAGTTATCCAGATCACCGGTGTTGAAAAATTGGAACTGCAAGGCGGCAAGACCCGCATGGTGCTTGACGACAGTGGCGCGCAGATATTTACGCCGGGCAAGTTCGTTGCGTTCGCATCCACTCACTCGCTACCAGGACCGAAAGACTCGCCGATCAGCCTTGCGCCGAAAAGCATCTGCATCGAATGTTTGCTCAAGGCTGCGCGAGGCGGTTCGGCGCTGGTGCCGCGGCAATAACCCAAAATTTCGGATCGATAGCATGATCAATCGCACATGTTTCTCACAAGTGGGTGTCGTACTGAAAAGGATGCTGCCAGTACTTTGCCTGTCATTGGCTGCATGCGCGGGCGGACAACCGACAGGGGCGACGGTAGAACTCAATATGCCCCGAAAGGTCCAGCTGCTGGCTGGGGACACCAAGGCATTGAACTACTCGCCTTGGTATATCCACGCGTTCTCAATAGTTGGTCCGCGCGGAAGCGGCATCGGTGGTGGTGGGCCGAATGTGATGCCGATCCAGCCGAGCGGAAAACCATCAGGTGGGGGAGCGGGAGTCTGTTGCACGAGCCTGCCCGCCGAATGGCAGCCGGATTTGAAGTTGACGGTGCGCTGGCTGGTGACGAAGAAGAGACCGGACGGAAAGAAATGGGGCTATTGGTACAAAGCGGAAAACGTGCAGATTGCGCCATACACCAGTGGCAATACCGGTGATGCGTGGGCGATCTTTTTACCGGGAGATCGGGTGCGCGTTATGTTGACTGATGGTAATCGCGATGGCGGAAACAACCCGAACAACCGTCCAGCCGACAACGATCCGTATATCGCGCAGGGCGTGATCGACGACGAATGGAACCGGCGTTATCTGCCGGCTCACGACTGAGGAGGGGGATGCAGTAATGATTCGATGGCGTGTTGTGGGAATCAGCTTGTGGTCGGCACTCTGCCTGTCGCTGACTGCTTGCGCGGGCGGACAACCGACTGGAACGACAGTGCAACTTGAGGTGCCCCAAAACGTCAAGCTACTGTCGGGGGACACGAAGGCGTTGAATTACACGCCGTGGTATATCCACGCGTTCTCAATAGTCGGCCCGCGCGGTAGCGGTATCGGTGGCGGCGGTCCGAATGTAATGCCGATCCAGCCGAACGGAAAACCATCGGGTGGTGGTAAGGCAGTCTGTTGCTCGAGTCTACCTGCTGAATGGCAACCGGAACTGAAGCTGACGGTGCGCTGGCTGGTGGAAAAGAAGAGACCGGACGGAAAGAAGTGGGGCTACTGGTACAAAGCGGAGAACGTGCAGATTGCACCGTACACGAGCGGGAACACAGGTGACGCGTGGGCCATCTTTTTACCGGGAGATCGGGTGCGCATCATGCTGACAGATGGCCATCGCGATGGCGGGAACAATCCGAACATTCTCCCGGCGAACAACGATCCCTACGTTGCGCAGGGCGTGATCGACGAAGAATGGAACCGGCGCTATCCGCCGGCTCACGATTGACAAAGGGGATGCAGTGATGATTCGATGGCCTGAAGCGATGCCGGAGGGCGGCCGGCTACCGCTCTCACAAAGCGAGGACGCGTACAAGCAGGGCGCGCTGCGTATGCATGACGAAACGCGGTCGTGCCAGCAAAAGCTGCAGATCAGTCTGTTCTTTGACGGCACGAATAACAACGATGCACCGGACAATCCCGACGATGCGTCGGGTAATCCACTGCGCGATTCGCTCAATCGAACCCATACCAATGTCGCGCGGCTCTTCAACGTGGCGTTGGACAAGAAAGATCAAGGTATATTTGCCTTCTATCTCCCGGGTGTTGGGACGCCGTTGCCCGAGATCGGCGAAATGACCTACCTACAGATGGGCAAGGCGATGGCCAAGGGCTTTAACGCGCGTTGCGTGTTGGGCTATGTCCGCGTACTGAATGCGGTCTACTATGCGATCGCGCCAGACAAGACCTTGCCTTTGATCACCCGTGAAAAAGCAAAAGCGTTATGCGATGCCGCCGCAAACGGTGACGTCAGCGGGTTCGAGGAACCGATCCAGACGCTCGGCGTGACCCACAAGCTTGCTGTCGATGCCTGTCATCCCCCCGGGACGATCAGGAAGATCTGGATTAACGTGATCGGGTTTTCTCGTGGGGCTGCTGGCGCGCGCGCATTCGTCCACAAGCTGGTCAACAGTTGGGCGCCCGGCGGCAATCTCGTCAAGTTCGCCGGCAAGTACGCGCTGCCGTATCAGGTGAATTTCCTGGGATTGTTCGATACCGTCGCATCCGTGGGCCCGCCTGACTCGACCCGTGCGACCGTCGACATCGGGTCTTTCGACGGACACTTCGCCTTTGCCAACAACGGTGCAATGCGCATCCCCGAACCGGTTCGCTACTGCGTTCATGCGTTCTCGATCCACGAGCAGCGCATGAGCTTTCCGGTCGATTCGATCCGCGAGGTTGGGGGAGCCTATCCACCCGGCATCCGACACGAAATCGCCTATCCCGGTGTGCATTCGGATGTCGGCGGTGGCTATGCGCCGAACGAACAGGGCAAGGGCCGTGATCCCGATAAGGGCGACGGTGGCAAGCTGAGCCAGATCCCGCTGCACGACATGTACATCCACGCGCTCAAATATGGCGTGCCGATGATGAAGGGCCACGAGATTCTCGACAGTCCGTTAAGAAGGGCCGATTTCGCCTTATTTCCGGAAACGATCAAAGCCTTCAACAACTGGCTGAAAACCGCCGGGCCGATCGGCCGAATGGAAGACGCGATCAAGCATGGCATGGCCGAGATGCTGGCATGGCGGACCTTGCGTGCGCAGCCGGAGACGCCCGAATACGTGGCCAGTCAGGAATTCTTCCTCAAGGCGAAGGAAGATGGCATGACGCCCTACAAGGTCGAAGAGGCACTGGAGAAAGCTAAGAAGACGGATCCGCAACTGAAGGCGCTCAAGACTAAGCTGGCGCGGTTGGAGGCGCAGAAGCTCCAGGAAACGGGTAATCAACGTTATCCGGCCAACATGCCCAGGATTATGGAGCTGGACGCACAGATCGCAGGAGTCCAGCTGGAGATCGATCGTCGCACGGAAGCACTGTGTGGTGAGGTGGCTCATCCGGACGCCGACGATGCCGCGCCAGCGCGGCCCGGCGAAGGTGTCTGTGACGTTACAACCAACGAGCAGACCGATTTACGTCAGGGTGCGGAGGAGATGCGCCTACTGCTGGGCTACTTGCATACTGAGGATTGCGAATCGAAGTGGAAGGTCACCGTGACCTTACGCATGGACTCGGCACTCCGACAATACCCGGACACGGGTACGACAACGACACTCTCTGTGAAGCACGAGCAGCCTGGCAGTGACACCCCCGAGGTCAGGCTTGCCGAGAGCGGAATTCTACTTGCATCGACATGGAGCACGATTTTCAGCATATTCAGCCCGCCAAATGACATCGTGGCGGCGCCCGCACGCGGTGTCGTCAGTTTCCTGAAAAAGCATGCGTCCATGGATGCCGCCAACCGGCTTCAGAAGGAGAGCATCACACTGCTCGATGACTATGTCCACGACAGCCGTATCTGGTTCCGCGTGCCCTGGTTTCACGAATACGCGCCGGGTGGTTATGGCTGGCCCCGCGTGATCTTCGAGGGCGGAAAGAAGCGGATAGCTTATCTGGGGCTGACTTCCGAATCCGAACTGCTGGTGGCCGGGAACACCAGTAAGGCCGCATGGGCGTAGAGGCAGGGGAGGGCGTCAATCATATGCAACAACGCGCACAATCATTCGGTCTGGTCGACGGTGCCGCCAACCCGGCGAGGATCTTGCCCTTGCTTGAGCAGTCCGGCACGCAGTTCGTTTCGCTCTTTGACGGGCTGCCTGAAGAGCAGCTCGGACCGGCTTCCCTTTTTCTTGCCCGTATTGATGACCCGGTCGCAACGTGGGTAAGCGAGCTAGATCGAATCGATCTCCACTCTCCGTGTCTCACGCTCGTCTGGAGCCGTGTCGATTTGCAGGAGCTAGCCACGCATTTTCGCGCGTTCCTGTTTGCGGGGATCGGGGACGGTATGACCGCGATGGTCCGATTCTTCGACCCTCGCAATACCGGCGCGGTGCTCGATATGTGGGGTAAACAGATCAGCGATGTGTTCCTGGCGCCGATCGAACGGATCAAATATCGCGGGCGTCACGCGCAGTGGCAGACGGTCGAGAATGATTCGCTGAATGTCGGGCGAATTTCCCGATCCGTGATGATCGAGCTCGACCAGAAGGATGTTGACAAGCTGATGGCGCATACCGAGCCAGATGAACTGATCGCATCGCTGATCGACCTGGGACACATCGATAAAAGCCTGCCTTACCGGAGCCGCTTCACCGAATTCGAGCCCCGGTACCGACGGGCACTGGAATGGGGATTTACCGAACCCGGAGACCGGTTGGCCTATTGCAACTACTCGTACCGCTATGGAGCAGGTTTTGATCGGCACCGGCACATTCGCGACGCACTGACGGCTCGTCGTCGAACTGGCGAGGGATTCGACGCGATGGTGGATCAGATACCCGGATGGGTATGGGGTGAACTCAAGCGCGGGAATGAAGCCGGATTGCGCGCGAAATCTTGACAAGTCATTGACTCGAAAAATAAACATGGCGCTGAAAATCATCGTGGTCGGCGATACGACCTCGCACGGGGGCCGAGTCATCAGCGGCTCGGAAACTCACACCATCGGCGGTCGGCAGATCGCCCGGCTGGATGACTTGGTCGATTGCCCCGAAAAATATCCGGACGGTCGTCCGCACGGGGTCAACCGGATCGTCGAGGCACATCCGACGTTCACCATCGGCAACCGACGCGTGGCGATGCACGGTCATCGCACGGAATGCGGTTGTACGCTGATCGGCAGTGTCTCAGCGGACGCCGGAGGTTAACGTATGGCGACAATGAATATTTCGACTGACGAGGCCAGGGAACAGATTGCCGTTGAAGACAAAGGTGGATCTTCGTCGGCCACCGTCCCGACCGCTTTCAGCGATGGAGATACTTTCGCAAAGGCGGTTCCAGAAGATCTCCCGTCGGAGCCGTTTGACCAGCGGTTGGCTGCGGTTCGTGTGGCACGGAATCCGTTGCTGGAAGCGTCCCGTGTTTTGCTCCGTGCTCAGGCGGACATGCCCGATCAATTGACGTCGAACCAAGCTATTGCCTGGTTAAAGTCGTTGCTTGAACAGGAGGTACGCGTATTCGAGAGGTTGTGCGAGCAGGCAAACATCCGTCGCGACCACATGATCGGCGCGAGCTACTGCCTGTGCACGGCACTCGACGAAGCCGCAACGCAAACCGCATGGGGCAAGGAGGGCTCATCGGCGATCGAATGGATCCAAGGGGGGCTAGCGACCACTTTCCACGGAGATCTCAAGGGCGGCGACAAGGTCTATCTGTTGATCGGCCGCTTGCTGGAAGAACCTCACGAGCATCGTGACCTGCTGGAAGTGATTTACCGGATTCTCAGTCTTGGTTTCGAAGGCCGCTACCGGGGCGTGACCGACGGTAAGCGCAAGCACGACGCGATTCGTCAGCGGCTCTACAACGTGATCACGTCGCAGCGCGAACCCGTGCCACTGACGCTATCGCCCCACTGGCAATCGACCGCGACAGGCAAGCGGCTGTCGTTCACCGATTTTCCGGTATGGATCACCGTCACCATCCTGTCGGTAATCCTGCTCGGACTGTTCGGATGGTTCAAGTACGAGCTGTTCAATCGCAGCGCGGACGTCCAGAAGCAGATTGCCGACATCGCCCGCATGACACCACCGCCTGCACCGCCGCCACAGTTGCACCTCAAACAGTTGCTCAAGGATGAAATCTCGGCCGGCACCGTGAGCGTCGACGAAGACGCCCGCCACAGCGCCGTCACGTTCCGCGGCGACGCGATGTTCAAGCCCGGCGGCGCTTCGGTTCAGGCATCGATGAATCCACTGATTTCGAAGATCGCCGCAGAGATCGTCAAGGTGCCGGGCAAGGTAACGATCATCGGCTACACAGACAACGTGCCGATTCGCAGCCGGCATTTCGCATCGAATCAGGTGCTGTCGGAAGAGCGCGCCACCCAGGTCATGCAGATGCTGCAAGCCGCCGGGGTGCCGGCGAACCGTCTCGAAGCCGTCGGCAAGGGCGATGCCGACCCGGTCGGCGACAACCGCACCGCGCAGGGGCGTGCGCAAAACCGTCGCGTCGAAATCGGCGTCGCACGATAAGCCAGATCCGTTTCCGGAATAACACATGAAGAAGTTCCAGTTCCTGTCGTTTCTGGCCTCGCGCCAGTTCCTCGCGTTCCTCGCGCTGATTGTCGTCGCACTGGTGATCTGGTTCGTCGGTCCGTTTTTCGCGTTCGGCGGGCTCAAGCCGCTCGCTGGCGCCGGCATGCGCGTACTGCTGATCGCGCTGTTGCTCGCCGGCGTGCTGCTCTGGCTCGTGGGCTTGTCGACGAGCGTCGTGTTTGTCGCGTTGCTGTGCCTGCTGATCTGGTATGCGGCGCCGCTGCTGTCGCTCGGCCATACGACGCCGTTCGAGCCCGTGTCGGCCCGACTCACCGCGATCGCACTGATCGTGGCCGCTTTTGTCCTCTTCTGGATCGTCCGCCTGTGGCAAAAAATGCGTGAAGACGACGCGTTCATGAAGAAGATGCTGCGCATGGATCGCCGCAAGGATGAATCGCCCGCTGCACCGCGCTTGCGGAAAATAGAGGGGATTGTGACGAGCGCGCTCGCGCGCCTCAAATCGATGCGTACCGGCGCGCGCGGTCTTGGCAAGCTGTTCCAGGGCAAGCGCTATTTGTACGAGTTGCCTTGGTACATCACGCTCGGTTCGCGAGGGTCCGGAAAGACCAGCGTACTGATGAACGGCGGATTGGCGTTTCCCGTCGCCGAGCAGATGCAGCGCGCGGCCGGGACGCCTATCGGTGACGCTACCGCGGTGGACTGGTGGCTGACCAACGACGCGGTGTTGATCGACACAGCCGGTTACTACACGTGTCATGGCATGTCGACGACCGAGGACGTCAATGTGTCCGTCTCGGAAACGGCAAAGCCGGCAACCGGCGTCCGGGACAAGGACGGCGCCAATGCCCAGCCGGCTGGAGAGGCTAAAGACGATGCGAAGCGGAATGAGGCGTCGCAATCGAAGGTCGCCGCCGAGTCGACAACTAGCGGCCATGTCGTTCCGCCCGGCCAAGGTGCGGGTGAGCGCCGACAGAAGATCGATCGCGCGGAATGGCTTGGATTTCTGGGCATGCTGCGCCGGCATCGGCCTCGCGCGCCGATCAACGGCGCGTTGCTGACGATCGATCTTGCCACGCTGGCAGGCGCCGACGAACAGGCGCGTGTGGCTGAGGCTGCCGCGTTGCGCGCGCGGCTCGCTGAACTGAGACAGGAGCTGGGTATTCGTTTCCCTGTCTACGTGATGGTCACGAAGATGGACCGTCTGACGGGTTTTGCCGAGTATTTCGGGGTGCTGACGGCCGAGGGGCGGGCGCAGGCATGGGGCTTCACGCTGCCGTATGGCAAGGAAACGGTTGCGAAGGAAGGGTTGCGCGCCCGCTGCCACGCGGAACTTGCCGAACTCGCGCAACGGCTTAGCGGTTCGATCAATACGCATCTGCAGGATGAGTACGATTCGCGCAAGCGCCGGTCGCTTGCGGCGCTGCCCGAGGAGTTTTCCGCGCTGCTTGGACCGCTGCTCGACCTGATCGATCAGGTGTTTCTCGATTCACGGTACGACGATACCCAACTCCATTCGACGTTGCGCGGCGTGTACTTCACGAGCGCTCGACAACGGAGCAGCGAGCTCGTTGTGGAGCGCCGTACAGTCGTTCAACGCCTTCTGTCGACTCAGGACCACGCTCTCGCATCGTCGGCGCGCGCCGAGGGCAACCAGGGTTTCTTCCTGCACGATCTCCTGACGCGCGTCGTGTTCCCGGAAGCGCATCTGGTGAGCCCCAACCTGCGCTGGGAGTACCGTTATCGGTTTTTACGCCTGATCGGCCACACATTGGCGCTGCTGTTGTTCGTGTGGCTGGCGATCGGCTTGCGTGTGAGCTTCGGCCACAACGGCGACTATCTCGCCACGATTGGCCGAAAGGTGCAGGCGCTTACGGCCCGCGTCACGGAGTTGTACAAGACGCCGAAACTGCAAGCCGTGCCCGATACGCTGACAGACGCGCGTTATTTGCCGACCTTCCCGGGACTCGACCTGTCCGATCCGGACAGCGCGTGGCGCTACGGTCTCTACACGCCGGCGGACATTGCAACCGAAAGTCGCCACGCCTACGATGCGCTCGAAGATAACCTGCTGTTGCCGCAGATCGTGCATCGTTTGGAAGACGTCATGTCAGGTGCAATTGCCAACAAGGATCCAAAGACGGCCTACGATGCGCTGCGCGTGTACTTGATGCTGTACGACAAGGCGAAGTTCAATGCAGGTGACGTCAAGGCATGGGTGCTTGACGACTGGGCGAAGACCGATAGCGCGGCTGCTTTCGGTGGAAGGGCGTCGATGATCGACCACGTGCAGCAGCTTTTCTCCGGGGAGCGCGTGGTGCAGTCTCCGCTGATCCGCAACGATGCACTGGTGCAGCAGGCGCGCGCGTTTCTCGACGGTAGCAATGCCACCGACCGCCTTTACCAGCGCGCAAAGGTGGCCATGCTGAAGGAAGCCCCCGATGAGTTTACGTTGCTGCGAGCGGTTGGCCCGCAAGCCGGCACGGCGTTCACGCGAGCGAGTGATGCACCCCTTTCGCGCGGCGTGTCGGGGCTCTTCACGTTCGATGGCTATCGGAATCTGTTCGACAAACGGCTGCCCGAGTTCGTGCAGATCGCGCGCGACGACGACGCATGGGTGATGGGGCGCTCATACTTGGGCGAGGCTCAAAAAAAAACGGCTGAGATCGTGAGCAACGCCACCGGCGCGGACGATGCGTTGACCGACGCGGTCCGCCGCGAATACCTGATGGAATATGCCCAGCAGTGGGACGCGTTTCTCAACGACATCCGGACCGTAAGCGGCACGAGCCTTGCGTTCAATCTGAAGGTGCTGCGCAGCTTCGCGGCGCCCGATTCGCCGCTCGTGCGGCTTGCGCGCGCAGCCGTGCACGAGACGACGCTCACGCAGCCGATGGCTGCGTCGGACAGTTCGCTGCTGCAGCGGGCCGCCGACCAGATCAATCAGAAGGCGGACAAGGCGCTGGGTATTCGGGCGTCGGAGCGCGTTGAACGGGAACTCGTCGACAATCACTTTGCGGCGCTGCGCGAGGTCGTTACCGGGAGCGTGGATGCGCAATCCGATACGCAACCTGCTGCCACACAGGCGGACAAGACGGGGCTGGATGGCGTTACCAACTTGCTGAACGACTATTACACGGCGCTCACCGTTGCCGACAATGCGTTGTCGAACAACAGCATGCCACCGGCGAGCGACGTAGCTGCGAAACTGAAAATGACGGCCGACACGATGCCGGCACCGTTTCGCGCCGTATTGCTGCAGCTTGCCGCCGATGGTTCGCGAGAAGTCAATCAGGGGATCGGCCAACTGCTGTCGCGCCAGATGCAGGCGGTGGTCGGCGACGCTTGCCGGCTGACGATCGAAGGAAATTACCCGTTTTCGCCCGACAGCAAGCGCGACGTCGGTATCGACGACTTCACGCGCGTGTTTGCGCAGGGCGGCGTGATCGATGATTTCTTCGTGAAGACGCTGGCACCGTTCGTCGATACGTCCGCGAAGCCGTGGCGCTATCGGACGCTGCCAGGCGCGACCGAGCCCGTACAGGGGCCGGACCTGGAGCCGTTCGAGCATGCGAAGGCAATCCGCGACGTCTTTTTCAACGATCCCGGCCACAAGCAACTGACCTGGAAGGCCGACATCCGAATTCCCGAACTCGACCCGACGATCATGAGCCTGTCGCTCGACATCGATGGACAGACTACGCTCTATCAACATGGCCCGGTCGCGCCGTTCACGGTCACGTGGCCGGGACCGCGTGGCGGCGTCCACACGGAAATCACGGCCAGCCCGCGCATCCGGCCGGACACGTCGACGATTTCAACCGATGGCCCTTGGGCGTTGATGCGCCTGCTCGAGAAAGGTCGCGTGATGGGGACGGCGACGCCGGGCCGCACGCGCGTCGCGTTCAGTTTCGACGGTCGTCAAGTGGCACTCGACGTCGCGAGTGCCGGGAGTGTCGCGAATCCGCTGACGAGCGACGTGCTGAAGACGTTCCGGTGCCCCAGCACGATGTCGGCGTTCAACCTGCCGGATAGCGGCCCGCCGCCGGGGTTGCCGCGAGGCATGTTGCCGGCGAGCGCGGGAAGCGCTTCCCGCTGAAGCGGGAGGGATCGATCAAGATGACTCTTTCGACAACCGATCCGCAGGGCCACGCAGGCGCCGTGGCATCGCCGCCTGTTGCCGCACGGCTCAAGACCGCGGAGCAGGCGATCAACCCGCTGCTCGAAGCGTCGCGCGTTCTGTTGCAGGCATTGGCCGATACGCCCGAAATGCTCGATGCCGACGCTATTACACGGTGGCGTCGATGGCTGGGGCAGGAAGTTCGTCTCTTCACCCGGATCTCCGGTGAACTCCAGCTCCGACCCGAGCATGTCCGGCGCGCAAGCTATTGTCTGTGCTCCGCGCTCGACGAGGCGGCGATGCAGACGTCGTGGGGAAAGGGCGAAACACCCGGCGTCGAATGGCAGGACAACAGTCTGGCGAGTGTGTCGGGGCATGATCGTCAGGGCGGCGACCGTGTTTTCCAGCTGATCGACGAGGCAATGCGCGATCCGCGCGAGAACCGCGATCTGATTGAGTTGTACCAAAACGTACTCGATCTCGGGTTTCGTGGGCGATACCGATTTGAAGCAGGCGGTCACAAGCGCTTGCAGGTCATTCGTGAACACGTGCACCACATGGTTATGACGGGTGGGCTGAGCGTGAATCGCGTCAGCGAGCCGCCGAAACGTACGCGACAGACGGTCGATCCGTGGGTACGTCCGGTGGCGGTGCGTCGATCGCGAGCGAGGTTCGTAGGAGGTCTCGCTGTTGCGTTATTGCTGGGGGCCGGGGGCTACGCCGCGGCGGACCGTTGGGTGCGCACGAAAGAGACCCCCCGGGCTTTGCCGCTTGATGCGCTCGCTCGAAACCTGGAACAGCGGCTTCGCGACGAGGTTGCCGCGGGGAATGTCGAACTGATCCGCGCTCCCGGGAGCGATACGTTGACGCTGCGGTTTGGCGGCCTGTTTGCGCCTGGTGATGCGGCGGTGGCGCCGTGGGGGGCTTCTGTCGTGGCTTCGGCCGGGCGGGAAATAGCGGTGCTGACCGGCAGTGCAACCGTGCATGTGGCGGGTTACGCGGACAGCACGTCGGCCCGTTCGACACGCCAAGCGTCTAACCAGGCGCTTTCCGAAGCGCGTGCCCGGCACGTGGCCCAGATTCTCGTTTCGGCTGGCGTATCGGCGCCGCGTATCAGTGTCGAGGGAAATGGCGAGGCCGATTCGCTGGCGGACAACGGAACCGCGGCGGGAAGGGCGAGAAATCGCCGCGTCGAAGTGACCATCACGGATTGACGTTCGATAGCGGGTAATCATCGCTGCGCGTCGTGTTCGCGCAGCCGGTGATGTTCTAACGGAATATCGCCGGCGACTGGCATCGCGATGGCACGCGCGATCACGACATCACGGAGGGCAGCAACGTACTGAACGTGCTGTCGACCTGGACGGAGGGTTTCCCCGACCATCAGTTGTGCCAGCTCGGCGGCAAATGGCGTCAGACGTTTGGCTGGTCTGCGGGTGATGACGCGTATCAGCCGCGCTGAAGCGGCGTGATCGTCGACGGCCGCGCGCTTCGAACCTGACGCAGGAATCCGACATGCAGGTATTCAAGGGCTGCATCGCCATGCGGATCGGCACGGTTCTGCTGATCTTTATAGTCTTCGATTACCGGGTGGATGGCGCGGCGGTTGCGAATTCGTCGACGACGGCTTCGATCACTGCCTGCACGCGTGCGGTCTTGTAGAGATCGGCATGGGCGACGAGCCACACGTCGAAATGATTGCATCGCCG
>Ga0157367_1000958_pt1 | contig 13049 bp, 11 predicted proteins | sample AttbisABBM2_FD_113142 | JGI IMG/M metagenome (GOLD analysis project Ga0157367, IMG submission 113142) | Fungus gardens microbial communities from leaf cutter ant in Botucatu, State of São Paulo, Brazil - Atta bisphaerica ABBM2 | ecosystem: Host-associated > Fungi > Mycelium > Unclassified ...
CGGTGCTCAACCGGATGCTGAGCGTCGCACGCCCGAAGTCCGTCCGCTGTAAGGTGAAGTCCGTCTAGCGGATGGGAAAGGGGGCCGTTGCGACCTCCGCCGCATTCATGCACCAACGCCGCGCTCTCACGAACAGACGGTACATGTTGAGCGCTTACGGCCGAACAAGCGACGCCACCTCCTTCTTCGATGTCGACGCGCCACCTTATGCTCCGCTTCGAGTTAGAACACGTAACGCATGCCGGCGAACACGCTACGGCCTTCGCCTGGATAGAAGATCGCAGTGTTGCTCGCCGTGCGTGCGTTGGCAACCGTACTGATGTCGCTGACGTACCGCTTGTTTGTCAGGTTGCGAGCGTCGACGAATAGCGACAGGCCGTTGCGGAAATCCATTCCCGCCTGCAGTCCGATCAACGTATACCCCGGCACGTGCAGCGTGTTCGCATCGTCCGCCCAAGCACCCGACGGCACCCAGTCGACCGTCGCCGCAACGTGGAAGCTGTTCGGACGCACGTAGCCGAGCGACGCGCGCAGCACGTTGAGCGGCACCCCGGCGATTCTGTTGTTGCCGTACAGCGGATCATCCTTGAAACGGAAGTCGCTCAGGTTCCAGAGACCGGACAGCGTAATCTTGTCGCCCACACCCCGGCCGGTCACGTTGCGGAACAAGTCGAACGACGCACCCGCCTCGATCCCCTGCAGCACCGTCTTGTTCGCATTGAACGTGGACGCAGGGATGTTCGGATCCGTCGTGTATTGGAGCAGTTGATCGCGCACGAGCGAACGATAGGCGGTGACATCCCAGCTGACGCGGTCGCGCGTCCCGCGCGTGCCGATTTCAAGTGTCCACGCATGCTGTGACGACAGCGGCGTAAAGCCCGTCACGCCGTTGAATGTCTGCGTCAGATCGATGAAGTCCGGCACATCCTGGCTGCGCGTGATGTCGACGTATGCCTGCGTGTCGCGGTTCGGCTGCCACAGCAGCCCGAGCTTCGGACTGATGCCCGAGTATGTCTTGCCTGCGGACTTGTAGCTCGGATCGCCGGGCAACCCGCCATAGTCGATGTACTCGCGCACCGAGCGCAATGCTTTCACCCCCGTCATCAGCGCGACCGTCGGCAGGAAGAACAGCCGGTTCTCGACATACGCCTCGTAATTGAACGCGGTTTGCGTCGAGTTCAGCGTCTGCGCACCGGCATCGCCGTTGACATTCACGTACTGGTTCGCTTGCGTGCGCCCGCCGAAGAGACGCGCGCCGACGATCAGGTCGTCGCGCATCCCGCCCAGCGTCAACTGGCCGGTATAGCGCGGCGCGAAACCGTAAGTCCAGCCGTCCTGATCGAGTACCTGGAAGATCGGATGATTGAAGCTCTTGTGGATGGCCCAGGTATCGAACTGCAGCTCGCCGGAGTCGAGCTTGATCGTCGTCCGGTTCGCAATCCGCTCCGTGCGCGTGTTGCGCGCCTGGTCACCTGCGACCGCACCTGGGTCCGCTTTCGTCGGATTGTTAAGCGCGTCATACAGCGACAGCGTGCCCGGCAATTGCTGATTGACGACATAGGCACCGACGTAGAAGCGTGTTTCCACCGTCGGGCTGAGCCGGTAGCCGACGTTTGCGTTGAACTGCTCGTACTGGCCTTGCTCATGATCGCGGTAGCCGTCCGCGTGATTCATGCTGAACGTCGCGAGGAAGTCGAGTGGGCCGATCACGCGCGACAACTGCGCACTCGTGCGAACCGTCCCGTAGCTGCCACCCTCGACGCGGACGATGTTCGGTGCGTCGGCCGTGTACGCAGTCGGCGTGACAAAATTGATCGCGCCACCGAGCATCGATGAGTCGTACGCGAGCCCGTTGCCGCCCTTGTACACCTCGGTAGCCTGCAGGGCGAGCGGATCGATCTGGTAATAGTCGCCGCTGCCGTCCGCAAGGTTGGTTGGGATCCCGTCCTGCAGGATTTCCAGGCCGCGCGTGTGGTACGCCCGTGCGATTCCCGAGCCGCGGATCGACAGCCGCAGCTCCTGACCATAGCGATCCTGCACGAACACGCCAGGGACATTTTTTAGTACGTCGCGCAGCGTAAACGCATACGTGTTCGCATAGTCGCTGCTGTCGACGAAGCCGACCGCGCCGACGGTCTGTTCGAGCGTGCGCTTCAGATCTGCAGTCGTCTTCGAGGTCAGCGTAGGGTTGGCCTTGCCCTCGACAACGATGGCGGGCAACGTCGCATCTGGCTGGGCGGCCGTGGTTTGCGCGTACGCCTGCCAGGCGAGGAATGCCAGCGCGCTGGACAACGCGCGGGCCATTGGAGTGATGTGCGTCATGGTGATTTTTCTAGTGTGTAACGTCGATGTGGTCGCGACGCGCTTGCCCGGTCGGGCGCCGCCGCCTCCCCCGTGGTGGCGCCGGATGCGTGCCAACGCGTCCGGCTGCCGTGGCATCACGATTTCGGTTGCGCAGAATGCGCGTCGTCCATCGCTCCGCCAGTCTTGCCGAACAAACCAAATCGCTTGACCCGTTCGGGATCGACCGACCGCTCCGCTGCATCGAGTTTCACGATCAATCGTTTCGCGGCGCCGGTCGACAGACCGGCATCGTGCAGTTGTGCCGGATCCTTGAAGCCGTCGCCACCGCACGCGACGATCTCCCAGCGGCCGTCGTGCTGCCGCAGCAGCGCGCGCCCGCCCATGCTGCCCTGGGTCCAGTCGGCAAGCGCGTAGCGGCTCTCGATAACGACGGGCGACGTTTCGACCTTGTGGCCCGGCCGATCGTAGGTATGTGAAATCAGTGCCTGGATGCGCTGGACGTCGCCGTCGGCTGCATGGGCGGTCTGAGTGAGCGCGAGCGAGGCGGCCAGCCAGGCCGCGACTGGAAGGTTGTGTTTCATCGGATGGGTTCCTCCTGAGGGATGGTCAATGCGGAGCCGGCCGGCTCCGCTCGCAACAGCGCGGCGAGTTCGCACGCCGCATCGAGCAGCAGGAAGCTGCTCCACGGCGCCTCGACGAGCGCAAGGGTGTCCCGCGCGACCGGGTAGCACGCGCCGCGAAACGACGCCGCGCCCCCCGTCACGAGGACGTAATCGGCCCCGCGTAACAGCGCACCGATGCGCAGCGACGCTTCACGTGCCCAGCGGGAAGGCCCGGGCGTAGCACGTGCGAGCATGAGCATCGCGGTGGCGGCGATCAGCGCGGCCGACGGATCGGGCAGCTGATCGGGGCGGTCAAGCCGATCGAGCGGCCGAACACCGGGTCGCGTGCGCAGCCAGTAGTCGCACGCGCGCGACGCGGCATCGCGATAGGGATCTCCCCAGCGTTCCGCTGCGACCGCCAGGCCGAGCATCACCCAGGCCTGGCCGCGCGACCACGCGCCGGCTTCCACGTGTGCACGCCAGCCGGAAGGGCCGAATGTCGCGCCGGGATGCCACGCGCCATCCGGCGTCGCGCACACGTCAATCAGCGTGTCGACGTGCGTGCGTGCCACCTCAACGCATTCAGGTGATACGCCGTCGAAAGTCAACAGGGCGACCAGTGCGGCAAGGGTGTCGACACTCGTGCTGATACGTCCTTTCGGACCGCCGCCCATGTCGGTGCCGAGCGGTATGCAGCGTAGCGACGGATCGAACGACGCCGCGATCGCGCGAGCCGCGTCTCGGGCCAGTGCGTATTCCGTGCCACCGCCGCAAGCGAGCGCGCCGTGCGCCGCGCCATACCAAAACACCATGCAGCGATTGATCGAGTCGATACCCAGCTTGTCGGCTAGTCTCGCCGTCACCGCAGCGGCACGCGCGCGGCAGGCTGCCGCTCCCGTCAGGCGCGCGCGCCGCCACCAGCTCGCGGCCCAGAAGCCACCGCTCCATGAGCCGCCAGGAGACGTTGTCCAGACATTCGACGGCGTTGTCATGTACAGCGGAAATGCGTCGCCGCATGCGGCAGCGACCTGATCAAGGCGAGCGCATCCGGCAACGATCGCGGCACGGAGTTCGGCAGGCGTCGGCAGGCGCACGTCGGCCCCGGTATCTACGGCGTTGCGCGTCATCGTGCCACCTCTCGTCGCGCGCGTCGCAATGCAACGCTCATCGCAGCGCCGACGAGGGCCACGACCGCCGGCAGCGCGAACGCGCCGGCAAGGCCTGCAGACGTGTCGGCCGCCCAGCCGAATGCGGATGGGCCGATCGCGAAGCCCGCGAAGAACGCGGCCGACAACAGCCCGGACGCGGACGCGGCACCACCAAACGACGGGTTTCGCAGCACCATCCCCATCGCGACTGCATTGGTCGCGACCGCGGTTAGCCCGACGAGCGCAGTGCCGGCCCACAGCAGCGCGTGCGTTGCGGCGCCCGCGATCGCAACCATCAGCAGTGCACCCGCGGTGATAGCAAGCAGCGCGGCGAGCAACGTCGATTCGTCGCGCATCCGCGCGGCCAAGGGCGTCAGCACGATCCGCGACGCGATGCCTGTCGCACCGAACAACGCAACCATTGCGCCCGCTTCAGCAGGCGACAGGCCGCAACGTGTGGCGAAAACGGGCAGGAACGTCACGAATGAGGACAGCGCGACTCCCGCGCAGCCTTGCACGCACATCAGCCGCCACAGGAGCCTGCTTGGGTGAGGAATCGCGAGACGGCGCGGCGGTCGCGGGGGGCTCGCGGGCACGATGCCCATGGCCGCTACAGCAAGCACCAGTGCGGCTCCGGCGCTCAGCACGAGCGTCGCCCGCCATCCGTACGCGTGGGCAAGCGGTGGGAATACGATTCCCGCGAACAGTGCGCCGAACTGCACGCCGGATTGCTTGAGCCCCACCACGAACGCCTTGCGTGCGGGCGCGACGCGCTCCGCGATCAACAGGTTGGTCACCGGATTGGACAGGGCCTGCGCGACGCCGCAGATCGCGGCGGCCGCGACGACGCCTGCATAGCTGCGCGTTGCGGCAATCGCCGCATACGCGAGCACCACCGAACCGAACAGCAATGCGAGTCCGCGCCGTGCGCCGAGCCTTTCGGCAACTGGCCCTGCGCCGAGTGAGAGCAGCGCCGCGAACCCGAACGCGCTCGTGGTCGCATAGCCGAGCCAGCGAACCGGTATCGCAAGGTCACGGAGGAGATACGGACCGAGCGCACCGAGCGCGTACAGGATCAGCATCGGAAGCGTCATCGCGAGCGTCAGAATCGTGCCGAGCGAAAACAGGCGGGGCGCGTCCGCGGCGGATGGCGATGTCACGTTCATGTTGCCTCCGAGGCACTCGGCCGGTAGAGGTCGAGCAACTGCTGGCCACAACTGCTCACGAGCGCGTCGTCTGCGCCGTCCATGATGCGCGTCGTGCGCGCGAGCGCGAAGATCGACGCGAGCGGTGTTGCGTCGCTAACGCCTTCCGCGCCATGCAGTTGCAGAGCGGCGTCGGCGGCAACATTCAACGCGCGGGATGAAGCCAGCTTGGCCAGGTTCACGGCGAGCGCGCCGCCGTCGCCCGCCGCGGCGCGCACCTGCGCCCGCGCATACGCGAGCGCCTGATGCACGTCGCATACGTGCATCCGTACAAGCTGCTTTTCCGCAAGCCGCGCACGCATCCCGCGCGGCGACCATACGCGTTCACACATCAGGTCGTAGCAGCGTTGTGCGAGGCCGAGCCAATGCGCGGCGTTCAGCGTGCGGCCGAGCGCGAGCCGTTCGCGGATCAGAGTGAGCCCTTCGCCCGGCTCTCCGAGCAGGTTTGACGGCGACACGTCGACAGCGTTGAAGCGCAGTTCGCGCTGCCCGATCGTGCGGCCGAACACGCTGATTTCGCGTTCGATCGAGAAGCCCGCCGCGTCGGTCGGCACCACGAACAGCGAAAGTGCCCGCTCCAGCGGTGCGACCAGGTCGGTTCTCGCGACCACCGTGACGAACGCGGCGTCGGTCGCCCGCGAGATGAACCACTTGCAGCCGTCGATCGTCCAGCGCCCGTTGCGCAGCGTGGCGTGCGTCGAAAGCGTGGCCGGTACGGATCCCGGCGCGTCGGGTTCGGTCATCGCATAGGCGCCGAGCACTTCACCACGGGCGAGCGGCGCGAGCCAACGCGCGCGCAGCTCGGCAGAGCCGTGGCGGTCCAGCATGTGCAGGTCGAGCGTCGCGCGGCTACCGAACACGGCCGGGCCGTATTCGGAGTAGCCTTCGTGTTCCGCAATCGCTATGTAGTCCGCAAGCGAGGCGATACCGCCGCCGAGCGAGCCCGGATGAAAGAGGCCCCACAGGCCGGCCGTTTGCGCGTCGCGCATTAGCAACGCCAGCGTGTCGTGCGCGGCTTGGCCGCCGCGCGCGAGACAAGCTTCGTGCGGCACGATCGCGCGGCGCGTGAAGTCGCCGATCGCGCGTGCGAGCGCGCCAGCGTCGATGGTCGCCGACGAAGCGGCGTTGCGCGCGTTCATCGGGACCTCGCTTCTTGGCCGGCCGCCGCCGCGCGTCCGAGGAACGCGACGTCGGTGGCGAGCCGTTTCTTGTCGATCTTGCCCGCCGGCGTCAGCGGCAATTGCCGGACGAAACGCAGATACTCGGGAAGCTTGTTGACCTCGAGACCGCGCTCGCGCAGGTAGTCGGTCAAATCAGCGAGCGCCGGACGCGGCGCGCCATTGCGCATCTCCAGGCACAGGCAGACGCGCTGGCCCAGATCCGGATCGGGCACGGGCACGCACGCTGCACTCACGACGTCCGGGTAGCCGGTTGCAAGCGTCTCGATCTGCACCGTGCTGATGTTCGCGCCGCCGCGGATGATGATGTCCTTCTTGCGTCCCGCGAGCACCAGCCGGCCAAGCGGATCCAGATAGCCGAGATCGCCGGTGTAAACCCAGCCGTCCGCATCGCGATATTTCGCGTCGAGGTCTGGAGCATTCACGTATTGCATCGGCGACATCGGGCCGCGCGCTGCGATTTCGCCGACCTCGCCCGCCGGCACGGTGTGCCGCGCGTCGTCGACGATGCGAATCTCGCACACGCTCGGGTTAGGTGTGCCGACGCTCGTGAACGGCACGTCCGGCGCATCGTCGAGCGTGTTGTGGCAATTTACGCCGTCCGCCGAGCCGTACAGGCTGACGAAGCGGCAGCCAAACGCATCGCTGCAGCGACGCATGGTGGCCGGATCGACGACTGCCCCACCGCTGACGATCGCGACGAGGCTCGTCCTATCCGCATCCGCGAGCGCCGGATCGGCAGCGATTCGTTGCAGCATCGTTGGCACGCCCAGCACGTGGGTCGGCCTGAGCGCGGCGATCGCTGCGATCGCCGCGCTCGGCTCGAAGGCTGGCAGCAGCGCGACCGATCCGCCGAGCCAGCACAGCACGCCGAACGTCGCGGTCGAGCCGAACGACGAGCCGAGCGGTACCAGATAAAGCCCGCGGAATGTCGCGCCGTCCGAATGCAGTCGCTGCAGGAACCGGCCGCGTCCGCCAACAAGCGCGTTATGCGAATACGCGACGAGCTTGGGCTCGGATTCCGTTCCGGACGAGACGAGAAGCCGCACCGGCGCGTCGGGATCGATGTCGGGCAGCGCGTCGTCGGCGAGCGGCTCGGACGTCAGCAGCGTGCCGAGCGCATGCCAGCCCGGGCGGGCTCGATCGTCCATGACGAGCACGCGCAGCGCGGGCAACGTCGGACGCAGCGATTCGATCAGCGCGCCCATGTCGATGCCGCCTTGATCGGGTGCGACCACGATCGCGCGCGCGCCGCAGCGCCGCAGCAGTGCCTCGATATCGAGCCGGCCGCGGCCGGGCGGAAATGGCGCGACGACCGCGCCGAGCGCCGCGGCCGCCAGGTCGATTGCGCACGCGTGCCAACCGTTCGGCAACTGGTAGGCGATCACGTCGCCAGCGACGATGCCGAGTGCACGCCAGCCGGCCGCAAGACGCCGCGCCGCGCCGAGCAAATCACCATAACGGATGCTGCTTTCGGGCGTCAGCACCGCCGGCTTGTCGGGCGTCGCGAGTGCGCGCTCACGGAACAGCGCGAACACGGAACGGTCGGGATAGAAACCACGACGCGCCCAGTCGCGGCGCAGCGCAGTGGGTACGAGGTCGATGATGCCGGCGTCGTTCATGCAAATCTCCACGGAGAACGGATATGCGTATAGGTGCCGCGCGACAGGCTTGACGCGAGTCGGGGATCGTCGTGCAGTGCATCGAGCGAGGTCGCGACTGCTGCGGCGGCCACACGGTACTCGGCGAAGCGTGCCTCCCATGCGCGTGCGTCGTCGCTAAGCAGCGCAGGCGACAGTTCCGACTCGAGATGTGCCGCTGTTACGCCGATGGCACGTGCTGCGGCATCGGCTGCCATTCGGTCAGCGCACGTTAGTGCGAGATACCCGTCACGCGTCTCGAATACGCCGTCAATCACGGGCCGGTATGTGGCCCACGACGCGCCTTCGTGCCGAGCACGCAATTCGGTCGCGCACAGCATGGTTGCGGCGCCGAGCAGCGACGACTCAACCGCCACGCCTTGCCCGCCAAGCTGCCGCGCAAGCAGCGCTGCGACTATGCCCTCTGACGCGACCGCGCCGCCAAGCACGTCGAGCACCGTGAACAGAGACCCACCGCGCAGGCCTGCGGCGCGGCCGATCCCGTCGGCCACGCCCGAGTACGCCTGCACTACGAAATCCGTGCCGGGCAGCTCGATATCGTTACCCGCCCCCCAGCCGCCCGCGTACGCATAGACAAGCCCGGGCCGCACGGCTTCGAGCGCCATCGCGTCGAGTTCAAGCGCTTCGGCCTTGCCCGCCGCCCAGTTGTGCAGGAACACATCGGCGTCTCGCACGAGCTGGCGCACGGTGTCTCGCCCGTGCGCCGACTTGATGTCGACTTCGTGAATCGTCTTCAGCCGGTTAAGCGCATTGAACCGGGCCGACACGCCGTCCGCTAGCGGCGGCATATCGCGCAGCGGATCGCCGCCCGGCGGTTCGATCCGGACCACGCGGGCGCCGAGCGTTGCGAGCAGATGCCCCGCGAGCGGCCCCTGAATCCGGCGGCATGACTCGACGACCGTGACGCCCTCGAGTGGCAGCACGGCGTCCGCCGCAAACGGCGTAGCCCGTGGACCATCCGTGCCGCGTGCAAACGACCATGGTCCGTGTCGCAACAAGTCGGCGACATCGGGGTCGCGCGCGCGCTCGTCGAGCGTACGCACCGCGCTTAGCGCCATGCCAGTTCGAGCGCCGCGTGCGGCAATCTGCGCGTACGGCAGCGCGGCAAGCGTGTCGAACAGCATGCGCGGCAAGGGTGCAACCGCTTTCGCATAGCGCGGCAGGAATGCCTGCCAGCCGCGACCGGCCGTATCGAGATCGATGCCGAGCTCAGTCCAGAATGTGCGCCAAGGCGCTGCGTGGAGTGTCTCGATCTCGAACACCACGCCGTCCGACGACACGAACGGCGGACGCGTATCCAGCGGCGCCGAGCCCGGCAGCAGGCGTTCGGGCAGATCGCTCGCCGTCGCGCCGGCGATGTACTGCCCGGCGGCGAGCAGCGCGGCCTGCGTGAGCGACGTTTCGACGGTACGGTGTGTGGCGCCCCGTGCTTGTCCGAGCGCCGCGGCACATGCGCCTTGCAACGCAAGCGACGCGGCCAGTACCGACACATAGGGCATGCCGAGCGCGCGAACGCCGCCTGTCGCGCGGCCGTGTACCGACATCAGTCCGCACGCGGCTTGCGCGACCGTCTCGGACGACGGCCCATCATCAGCAGGCCAGCCGGCGATCCGACACGCGAGCGCGTCGGCGCCGGGCAACTCGAGATCGAACGCGACATGCCCGTCGCCGCGCGGCTCGCCGGCCTCGCGTTCGCATGCATCGAGCGCATGCGCCTGCTGTCGCAACGACGCGACGACGTCCGCCATAGGCCCCGCTTGCAGCGGTTCGCGCGGCAGCCCGGTCAGCACCGCGGCGCCGAGTGGTTCGAGTGTCGGGCTCACGCGTCCTCCGGGTGACACGACGCGCCGCCCGCGACGGCAGGCAGGATCACGATGGTGTCGCCGGCGCACACGGGCGCGTCAAGCTCGCCTGCGAAGCGCACATCCTGATCGTTGATGTAAAGATTGACGAAGCGATACAGCTCGCCGTCGCGCATCAGGCGCGCACGCAGACCGGGATGCCGCGCGTCGAGATCGTCGATGACAGTGCGCAGGTCGGCACCTTGCGCTTCGACCTGCTTACGATCACCGGTCATCGGGCGCAGCAGCGTGGGAATGTGGACAGTGACGGTCATGGGAGGCACTCAGGAAAAGGCGGCATCGGCCGCAGGAATCTGGTCGGCTTCGCGCTCGATCACACGAATCACTTCCTCGACCACGACGTCGTTCTCGATCCGGAAGCTTCGTACGGCTGGCACAATCCCGTGCCGGGTTGACACGATCAGGTAATGCGCGTCGGGTTCGGTCGCGAGCGCGACGTCGTCGCGGCTCGGAGATGCGGGGGATTGCGTATGCGAGTGATAGATCACAACGGGTACCTCGCCGCGTGCGTCCATGTCTCGCCACGCACGTAGGTGCTCGTGCGCGTCGAAGCGAAAGAAATCGGAGGCATCGGCGGCATTGCGGATCGGGATCACGCGCATCGGCCGGTTGCCCCCCGCCGCGCCGGCAATTACGCCACAGGTTTCGACAGGAGCGTCATGTATCGCCTGTGCGCGAATCGCGTCGAGCAGGTCGCGGTAGATGGTCAGCATCGCGGTCTCCTCAATAATTCGGGAGGGATGGATCGACGTCGCGGATCCACGCGAGAATCCCGCCGTCGAGATTGCGCAGATTTGTGAAGCCGCGCGCCTGCAGCGCGAGCAGCGCGCTGCGCGACCGAGAACCGGATTTGCAATGCAGCACGATGGGGCGGTCGCGATCGAGCCGACCCGCGCCGTCGTCTGATTCGACCAGCGCCTTCGGCAAATGGATGGCGCCCGGGATGCGCACGATGTCCCACTCGGTGCGCTCGCGGACATCGACAAGTTGGAACACTTCGCCTCGCCGCAGCCAGTCATGCAGCTCGAACGCGCTGATCGACGGCACCGGTACGTCGCCGGTGCCGCCGGACGACAGGCCGCACAGTGCCGGGTAGTCGGCAAGCGCACCGATCGGCACACGTCCTGGCGCGCGGCGCAACGGCAGGAAGCGCCAGCTCATGTCCAGCGCGTCGTACACCGCCAGCCGGCCATGGAGGGATTCGCCGATACCGGTCACGAGCTTGATCGCCTCGGTCGCCATCGTCGCACCGATCGATGCGCACAGAACACCGAACACACCGCCTTCCGCGCACGACGGTGCGAGCTCCGGCGGCGGCGGCGACGGATAGAGATCTCGATAGTTGACGCCGGCGCCGCCGGGCGCGGCATCCCAGAACACGGTCGCCTGGCCTTCGAAGCGGAAGATCGAACCCCACACATAAGGTTTGCCGACAAGCACGCATACATCGTTGACGAGATAGCGGGTCGCGAAGTTGTCGGTACCGTCGATCACGAGGTCATATTCCGCCACGAGCGCGAGCGCGTTGTCGGCCGACAGGCGCTCCATGTGGAGGCGCACATCGACGTGCGGATTAAGCGCGCGAATCGCATCGCGCGCGCTGTCAGCCTTCGGGCGACCGACGTCGTCCATGGCGTGGATCACCTGCCGCTGCAGGTTCGATTCGTCGACGACGTCGAATTCGACGATGCCGAGCGCACCGATGCCGGCCGCCGCAAGATAAAGCAGCACCGGCGAGCCGAGGCCACCTGCGCCGACCACGAGCACACGTGCGGCCTTGAGGCGCCGCTGGCCGTCGAGACCGACATCGGGCAGCAGCAAATGCCGGCTATAGCGGCGGATCTCGGCCGCGGACAATTCCGCGGCCGGCTCCACCAGAGGGGGAAACCGCATGGGACACACTCCTGTTGTTGTCGTATGTTCACCGGCCGCGGCAGCACGCGCAGCGTTTCGCGCCCACGCGCGAACGCGCAGGCGCGCGAGACCTCGCGCGAAGCGGAAACCGGTTATCTATCGGGACGAGCGCGCGTCGGGCGAGGCAAGGCCTGCCCGTGAGGCGCCGGTACGATCAGGAGAGGACTGGAGGACCGCGCGGCGGTGCCGCTGCGAGCTTGTGGGATTTGACGAAGGGCGCCGCGACGAGCGGCGCATAGATGCGGTTGACGAACCGTGCCGGTATCGAGGCCGGCACGTCGACCGGCGGCAGCGCAAAATGCGGAGTACCCGTGCAGTATGGGCAATGCGCCGCCTGGAATGATTTAGCTGGGGAAGGTTTCGACGCGCCGTCATCGAGCCCGATCTGTCGCGCGCCCGACGCCGAGCAGAGCTGCAGCACGAGCGCAGACGGCGAACGGTCTGCGCGAGCCTGCGCGAACGTCGGCATGAATGCCTGGCACAGGATCGCGAAAATCGCGATCCATGCGGCAACTCCTCGGCGAACGCACTGGGCATTTTTCATAACAGCAGACATTATCGATTTTGTTCCCGATCAAAAACTACTCATTGCGTGACAAATTGTCGCGCCCCTCAAACCAGCTTCGTCGACTTTTTCACAGAGTGGGGCGTTGGTGCATGAATCCGCAGCCGGTAGCACCATGCCCCATGGACTAAGCGGCACGAACCTACAACGGACGGACTTCGGGCATGCAGCACTCAACATCCGGTTGAGCACTGCGACACCGATCGCCGCTTCGGTCTGCTGGGCCGCCGCATGGCGAGCCCGCGGACGCGGACCGATCAGCGCCTTGTAGCGGCCCATCGTTGTTTCGACCAAGGCTCGTCGGCCATAACCGGTGGCGACCTGCCAGGCCAGCCGCCCCTCGTTATGGATCCGCTCCAGATGGCGATCGCGCCGCATCGGCGGCCCCGTCTCGCAACTGCGCACCGCCGTTGCACGCGGCGGAATCACAATCTGCGCAGCTTCGCTGTGATTCATCACACTTCGGTACGTCGGCGCACCGTCATATGCGCCGTCGGCCGTGAACTGGCCGATCGCCCCGTCGATCTGCGCCAGCAAGGGCTCGACCTGCGACGGATCGTCGGCGTCCTGATCCGTCAGCGTGTGCGCTACGATCAACCCGCTGTCGGCA
>Ga0157367_1000959_pt1 | contig 13037 bp, 11 predicted proteins | sample AttbisABBM2_FD_113142 | JGI IMG/M metagenome (GOLD analysis project Ga0157367, IMG submission 113142) | Fungus gardens microbial communities from leaf cutter ant in Botucatu, State of São Paulo, Brazil - Atta bisphaerica ABBM2 | ecosystem: Host-associated > Fungi > Mycelium > Unclassified ...
TAGCCGACGAAATACGAGCCGACGAACGAGCCGAGCGCGCCCATGCTGTTGATCAGCGCCATCGCGCCGCCGGCGACGTTCTTCGGCAGCAGTTCCGGAACGATCGCGAAGAACGGCCCGTACGGCGCGTACATCGCGGCGCCTGCGACCACCAGCAGCGCATACGAGATCCAGAAGTGGCTCGAGCCGAGCGCATACGACGCCGCGAACGCGGCCGCGCCGATCAGCAGGAACGGCCACACGAAGCCGCGGCGCGAGCCGACCTTGTCGGACGCCCACGACGCGGCGAGCATCGCGATCGTCGCGGCCAGGTACGGCAGCGCGGACAGCCAGCCGGTCGCGACCATGCCGAGCGCGGAGCCGTTCTTCACGATCGACGGCAGCCACAGCACGAAGCCGTACACGCCGATGCTCCAGCAGAAGTACTGCGCGCACAGCTTGATCACGGCCGGCGAGCGGAACGCCTCGCCGTAGTTGCGCATCGGCTTGATCGCCGCCTGCTCGGCCGCGAGCGCCGCGTCGAGGTCGCGCTTTTCCTGCGCGGTGAGCCAGGTGGCCTGCGCGGGCTTGTCCTGCACCAGGAACCACCAGCACACGGCCCACAGGATCGCCGGCACGCCCTCGGCGACGAACATGTGGCGCCAGCCGAATTCATGCACCAGGTAGCCCGACACGACCGACATCCACAGCACCGTGACCGGGTTGCCGAGGATCAGGAACGTGTTCGCGCGCGAGCGCTCGTTCTTCGTGAACCAGTTGCTGATGTAGATCAGCATCGCCAGCATCACGGCCGCCTCGACCACGCCGAGCACGAAGCGGATCGCCATCAGCGACGGGATGTTGCTGACCACGCCCGTGAGCGCCGCGCATGCGCCCCACAGGATGAGGCTGACGAACACCAGCTTCTTGACGCTGCGCCGTTCCGCGTAGATCGCGCCGGGGATCTGGAAGAAGAAGTAGCCGAGGAAGAACAGCGCGCCGATCAGCGACGACAGGCCCTTGCTGATGCCGAGATCCTGGTTGATGCCCGCCGCCGCCGCGAACCCGTAGTTCGCGCGGTCGAGATAGGCGAGGCTGTAGGTGATGAAGACGATCGGCATGATCGTCCACCAGCGACGTGCGGCGAGATTGGCAGTCATGGGTGTGTCTCCTGTGTCGACCGGAGTTAGCGCTTTAGCGCTTACTCCGGTCCCATGCTATGCGGTCGACCGAAGTTGGCGCTTCAGCGCTTACTCCGGTCCCATGCTTTGCGATCGACCGAAGTTGGCGCTTCAGCGCTTACTCCAGTCCCATGCTATGCGATCGACCGAAGTTGGCGCTTTAGCGCTTGCCCCGGTCCCACGCAAAACAGTGCGTAATGATCGAAATGAGTTCGCGATTGTGCCGTGGACGGCATCTCATTGCGCCGCGAAGGTTTCCTCTAGACGATCGGGCCGATTGCTGACGGTTTCGATACGATCGAGCTCCGTGCGCGTCGGCAGGCCTTCCGAGTCGCCGATCACCTGGATCGCCAGCGCGCCGATCCGGTTGCCGCGCGCGACCGCCTGCTCCATCGGCCTGCCTTCGAGCAGCGCGCTCACGACACCGACCGCGAAGCCGTCGCCGGCGCCGACCGTGTCGACGACGCGCGCGACGCGCTCGCCGTCGACCGTGCCTTCACGGCCGTCGGCGCACCGGTAATACGCGCCCTGCGCGCCGAGCTTGATCACGACGCCGCGCGCGCCCTGGTCCAGATAAAAGCGCGCGATGTCGGCCGGCGCGTCGCGACCGGTCAGCTGCCGGCCTTCGGCCAGGCCCGGCAGCACCCAGTCGGCGAGCGCGGCGAGCGCGTTCAGCGTGCTCGCCATCGCGTCGGCGGACGGCCACAGCGTCGGGCGCAGGTTCGGATCGAACGAAATCGTCTTGCCGGCCGCGCGCATTTCCCGGGCCAGGTGAAACGCGAGCTCGCACGACGACGCGGAAATCGCCGGCGCAACGCCCGTCAGGTGCAGGTGGCGCGCGCCGAGCACGTAGTCGGCCACGTAATCGGCGCACGACAGGTGGCTTGCCGCCGAGCCCTTGCGGAAATACTCGACGGTCGGATCGCTGCCGTCGTCGTTGCGCGACTTCAGCTGGAAGCCGGTCGGATAACGTTCGTCTACCGTCACGCACGACGCGTCGATGCCTTCGCGCGCCAGTGTGTCGAGCACGTAGCCGCCGAACGAATCGCGGCCGACGCGGCTCAGGTAGCCGACCCGAAAGCCGAGCCGGGACAGGCCGATCGCCACGTTCAGGTCGGCGCCCGCGATCCGCTTCGTGAATTGCGACGCATGCGCGAGGTGGCCGGGCTCGGCGGCGACGAACATCGCCATCGCTTCGCCGTAGGTGACGACATCGAGGGGTTGCTGCATGGGTGGTTTCCTCCGGATCCTTCTTGCGTACGTGCGCTCGTGCGTTATGCGGCCTCGAGCCACGCCACGCGCCGACGCGCATCGCCGGCCAGATCGGCGGCATCGAACGGAAACTCGATGCCGCGCGGCACGTCCCGCGGCAGCGCCGCCAGCACCGCGGCGACGAGCGGGTCGTGCGGCGCCGGCGCGGCCGCGAAACGGCGCGCGCCCTCGCCTTCGACGGCCTTGCAATGAATGTATTCGACATGCGGCGCAAGTGCCTGCGCGCACGCGAGCGGCGCTTCGCCCGGCCATTGCCAGTTGCCGATGTCGAACGTCATGCCGAGCGCGCGCGGCGCGCCGGCCGCGGCAAGCGCCGCGAACAGGTCACGGAATTGCGCGAACGCGCCGCCCACCGCCAGTTGGCCGTTCTCGACCACCACGCGGGCGCGGGCGTCGCGGGACAGCGCGACGATGTCGGCCGCATGCGCGTCGCCGGCAAAGCCGCCGAGCTGGAATTTCACGAAGCGCGCGCCGAGCGCGTCGGCTTCGGCGAGCGCGTCGCGCAGCGCGTCGGCGTCGAGTGCGCCGGTTTCGGTGTAAAGCGTCGCGGGCGTCGAGTAAACCGACCAGATGCCGTGCGCCGCCAGGTGCGCGCCCAGCGCGGCCAGCGCGTCGCGTGCCGCGTCCGCGTCGGACGCGAACAGCTCGCGCCGCACCTCGAAGCCGGCCGCGCCCGCCTGCGCGGCGGTCGCGACGAATGCCCGGTGGCCCTCCTGTCGCACCCGGTCCATCCCGAATACGCTCGCCACGATCACGATGTCTGCCATGTTTGCCCTTCTATTGCCGGATTTGGAACCGGTTCCATCAATGTGAGACGGATGGTGCGCCTCGGGGTGGGCCGGCGCCATAGTGGAAATCCCTAGGAATCGGCCGGCCAGGGTTCGCCGCGAGGCAACCGGGCTGCATCAGGACCCGTGGCGGCCGATCTCGTCGAGCCACGCGCCGTGCAGGCACCGCACTGCCCGGTCGATGTCGTCGTCGGTCGTCTCGACGCCGACCGACAGCCGCACCGCGCCGGCGACACGCGCGGCATCGCCCCCCATCGCCGCGACGGCGCTCTCGCCCGCCACGCCGCCGACGACGCGCGCGGGCCCGGCCGACGCGGCGAGCCGGTCGTCGAGCGCGGCCAGCAACGCGCGCGCGTTGCAGCCGGGAAAGGACACGTTCAGGGTGTTCGGCAGGCGCGCGTCCGGCGAGCCGTTCAGCAGCAGGCCCGGCACGCACTCGAACAGCGCGCGCGCCAGGCGGTCGCGCGCCGCGCGCATCGCCTGCGCGCGCCGCGACAATTGCGTATCCGCGAGCCGCGCCGCCGCGCCAAGGCCGACGATCAGCGGCACGCTTTCCGTGCCGGGGCGCAGCCCGAACTCCTTCGGCACGCCGTGCAGCAGCGGCACGAGCGGCAGCGCCGGATCGCGCACCAGCGCACCGACGCCGGGCGGGCCGTAGAACTTGTGCCCCGACAGCGTCAGCATGTCGACGCCGAGCGCGTGCACGTCGACCGGCACCTTGCCGATGCTTTGCGACGCGTCGGTATGCACCCGCGCGCCGCATGCGCGGCTGCGCGCGGCGAACACGCCCAGCGGCTGCACGACGCCCGTTTCGTTGTTCGCGTGCGCGAGCGACACGAGCCGCGTCTGCGGCGTCAGGCATGCATCGAACGCGTCGATGCGCAGCGTGCCGTACCCGTCCACCGGCACGGTCGCGACGTCCCACCCGTGCGTGCGCAACGCGGCCGCCGCGTACTGGATCGACGGATGCTCGACCGCGCTCACGATCATCCGCCGCGCGGGCCCCGCGCGCGCGGCGTCCGACCACGCGAAGCCGGCGAGCGCCAGGTTGTTCGCTTCGGTCGCGCCGCTCGTGAACACGATCCACTCGGGCGTGACGCCGACCAGCGCCGCGACGGCCGCCCGCGCACCGTCGAGCGCGTCGCGCGCGAGCCGCCCCTGCCGGTGCGATGCCGACGGATTGCCGTACACGTCGCGCCAGTAAGGCGCCATCGCGTCGATCACTTCCGGCGCGACCGGCGTGCGCGCATTGAAGTCGAGGTAGACGAACCGCTCGCCCGCGCCCGGCCTTGCCCCGTCGGCTCTGCTCATAGCGAGAAGAAGTCGACCTTCAGCCGCGGCACGTAATTCGACATGTCCGTGTAGTACTGGATCACCTGGTCGTGGAACTGGTCGAACGCGTGCTTGACGTCGTGCATATGGTTGATCGCCACGTGCGCGGCGTCGGCCGGCACGTGTTGCGTGCGCGCGAGCGCCTGCTCCAGCAGGCCCGCATGGCCGGCGCCGACGTCGATCCGCATGTGGCGCATCAGCCCGTCGAACACGTCCGCGTCGAGCCCGGCCGTGCGCGCGATCTCGCGCCACGCGCCGCGCGCGCCGGCCTCCTCGTCCGGGCTCGCCTCGATCAGCTTCAGGCAGCACAGGTAGCCGAGCGACGACGCGCGGCCGACCTCGCACAGCATGTTGACGAGCGACAGCGTGCCGATCACGGGATGCGCGTCGCGGATCTGCTCGCGCGGGATGCCGAGCTTCTCGACCGACGCGGCGATCAGCCCGTGATGCGCATACTCGTCGGCCAGGTAGCCGCACAGCAGCTCGGCCGTCTCCTGCTCGCGGCAGTGCGCGATCGCGGCGCCGACGTGGCGCGGCGCGAGCCGCACGAAGTGATACGTCTCGAGCAGCAGGCCGGCGATCAGGTCGCGACTGGCCTCGCCGCGCTCGAGCATGCCGAACAGCCGGTGATAGCCGATCTGCGCGCGCCACATCCGGATGCTGCGGTTCACCCGCTCGAGGAAATCCGCCACGGCAATCGTCGCGGCCGGCCGTTCGCGGCGCAGCAGGCCGAGCTCGCCCAGTTGCCCGACGATCGTCCGCACGCTGCCGTACGACACGTCCGAGCGCTGCGCGATGTCCTCGAGCGTGTGCCGCCCGTCCAGGTAGCGCTTCATGCGCAGAAACGCGTCGCGCGTGCCCTGCACCTGCTCGAGCTCGAAGCGCTCGTCGCCCACGATCATCGCCAGCCGCTCGCCGGCCAGCGCCACGAGCGTGCAATGCCTCAGCCGCGGCCGCTCGCCGGTTTCCGTCGTCTCGCCCATGTCCCCGTCTCCTGGTTCTTTCGAGCGTCCACCGATTCGTTTTCCGAAACGATCGCCGTGCGCGGTGATCCGCGGAAAACAATCGCACATGCCATTAAATCGATCTTGAATCGCGCAAACGTTGTACTAGATTATCCCCAGGATTCCTGTAATTCAAGAAATCCGCAAATGCTTAAAATAACGTTCTCTTTTCCAAGAAAATAAATCGGGGCTCCATTCCATCGAATTACTCCACCGCATTTGAAGATCGGAGATGCCGCCGCTCCGGTGCCGCATGGCCGCGGCATGGCTGCGTGCCGCGCTAATGGCGGCCGGGCGCTTGCGCCCTTTTCCATCGTCGGAGGTTGCTATGAGTGAACCGCTTACTGTCATCGTGCCGCGAGGCACCAAGGTCGCCGTCAAGGAAGTCGACGCGCTGCACACCGTCGACCCGCGCGCCGGCGCCGATCGCCACGCGCTGATCGTCGGCGGCGCCGATCTGAAAGTGGCGATCGCGAAGCAGGCGGACGGCCTGCCGCTTTCCGCCCGCGCCGCGTTCATGACCATGTGCGGGTGAATATCCGCCCATGAATCATCCGCACAACGGATAAAAGGAAACAAGACCGACATTTTTATTTCGTTCCAGATTTCTCCGCAAATCGCCCAGCCCGATTATTCGAATCAGGCCGGATGCCCTTTCATTTTCAAAACGGTGATCGACATGGCAAATACGCAGCAGGCAACGGTTCATGAAGTGAAAAACGCCGAAACGGGCAAGAACGTGTTCGACGGCCACAAGGTGGATCTCTACATCAATACGGGCACGCTCGGCGGCAAGCACTATCTTGTCACCGTGAACAAGCCCGACGGCACGCCGACGCTGATCGCGATCCACCTGTAATCGCCGCGGCACCGGTTCAGCCTGTTGCGGGGCGAGCCGCGCGCCCGCCCCGCGCGCCCTCTTCGGGAGTGTCATCATGGAACGGATCGAATCGCCGGCGCCACGCCCGCGGCTGGTGGCGCCCGTCGCGCTGCGGCACGTCGACGCGCTGCCCGGCAGCCCGCACGCCGCCGTCGCGCTCGCGCGCACGCTCGACCAGTTCGACGGCCGCCACGATCTCGACGAGATCGCGCGCGACGAGCCCGACCTGCCGCGCGCGCTGCTCGACGAACTGGTCGGCTCGCTCGACGAGGCCGGCCTGATCGACGACGACGCGCCGGTCGCGAGCCGCCCCGGCTCGGAAGTGATCCTCGAGATCGAGGATCTCGTCGAGCAGTACGCCGAGCAGACGCTGTACCGCAATCCGTTCTGGCGCGCGTGCCTCGACACGCGGGCGCCGGGCGACCTGCCCGAACGGCTCGCGATCGGCATGGTGATCGAGAACTGGCACTTCCTGTTCCGCGAAAGCTATTTCGATGCGCCCGTGCTGTCCTACGTGCCGAGCACGCCGGTGCGGCTCACGCTCAACCGCTTCTTTTCCGAGGAGTACGGGCACGACGAGATCCTGCTGCGCGCGCTGAATTTCGCGGGGCTCACCCGCGCCGACATGCTCGATGCGATCCCGCTGCCCGAAACGATGGGGCTGTGCAACGCGCTCGCATACTGGTCGCACAGCGATCCGCTGTTCTTCTTCACCACGCTCGGCCTGCTCGAAGGCCAGGGCCTGCAGCACGACAGCTTCATCCAGGCGTGCGAGCGCGCGCAACTCCCCGACGGGCTCGTCGGCCCGCTCAAGACGCACGCGAATATCAACCTCAACGCCGCGCACGGCAGCCTGACGCGCGCGATCTTCCAGGACATCCCGGTGCTCGACGCCGCCACCGTCGCGCGCGTGAAGGCCCAGCTGCGGCTGTTCGTCGAGCTCTACGACGATTTCTACACGGCCGTCTGGCGCTACTACACCTCCGATGCGCCGCTGCTGCGGCGCGTGTCCGACCTGTGAGGCGACCATCATGGACAGCACGCTAGCGGCTCCCGCGATGCCGAAATTCCGCGGCATCGTCACCTCGCAGGTCACGGATACCGGCGCCGTGCTGAGCGCCGGCGGCCGGCAGTGCGCGTTCCAGTTCGCGCCGGACGAGGCGAACGACGTCGCGCGGCTGATCGGCGACCTGCATGTGGGCGGCCTGACGCCGCAGGAACTGGCGGCGCGCTCGCACCGCATCGCCGACAAGATTCCGCCGCTGCTCGCCGATTTCAACGCGCTGCGCCTGCTGATCGAATCGGACCCGCGCCGCGCCGCCGCCGCGACGAGCGGCGCGCAGCTCTACCGCGACATCCGCCGGATCGCGGATCGCACGGCCGCGCGCAGCGCGCGCTCGGCGTTCCTGCGCGCGCTGGTCGAGCAGCAGGCGACGCGCCGGCAACTGATCGGCTATGCGCTCGAGTATTACTGGATCGTGCGCGCGGCGCCGGGGCTGATCGGCCCCGCGCTCGGCTGGGCCGCCAGCGCCGAAGAGCGCGCGCTGCTGCAGGATTTCCTGAAATCGGAGCTCGGGCACGACCGGTTTCTCGCGGCGTCGCTGAAGGCGATGGGGCTCGCGGAGGCCGTCATCGAGCAGCACCAGCCGCTGCCCGCCACCTTTTCGCTCGCGGCCGCGCTCGGCGTGCACGCGCGCCAGCATCCGCTGTCGTTCAAGGCGAGCCTGTTCCTGTTCGAACGCGCGCAGCCCGCGTTCATCGACGCGTTCGACGCGCGCTGCGTCGCGCTCGGCCTGCCCGAAGCGTTCTACCGGCCGCTGCGCGCGCACGCCGACCTGAACGACACGTACCGCCACGAGGACATCTCGCGGCAGCTGATGGCGCTCGACGCCGCGATCGATCCCGAGGCGTGCACGGTCACGAAACGCAACGTCTCGCTGATGGTCGAGACGCTGGTGCGCCAGGAGCACGCCATCCTCGCCTACTACGCCGACGACAGCGCGCCGCTGCCGCGCATCTTCCATTGAGGGTCGCCACATGGAACTCTGGACGTTTCAGCGTTATCGGTCGCCGCGCCTGTTCGTCGACGCGATCCACCACGAACCGGGCTCGGCGCTCGTCAGCCTGCGCGCGGGCGCACACGAATACCGGCTGGCGTTCGACGCCACCGACGCCGCCGATCAGATCGCCGCGCAGCTCGACGACCTGACCGACGCCGCATCGCCGCTGTGGTCGACGCTGCGCGACAGCGAGCCCGACTCCGGCTGGCATGCGCTCGGCACGTTTCTCGATACGCATTCGCTGATCGGCGAGGCCGGCGACGCGGCCACCGATGCGCTCGCGGCGCAGGCGGCGCGCATCGACGCGTGCATCGCGCAGACGGTCGCCGCGAGCCTCGCGGGGCTCGACTCCGCGCGGCGCGACGCGATCGCGCGCGACGCCGCGTCGCTGCGGCTGCACCTCGAACGGCCCGCATCCGGGCCCACGCTGTTCGACGCGGACGACGACCCGTTCGACGCGCAGGCCGAACCCAACTTCCATCTCGCGCTGCTGCGCATCGAGTTCGAATACTTCCGCCGCGCGGCGCCGCTCACGCTGGCAGCCGTCGACCTGATGCTCGATGCGTTCTCCGGCGCGCCCCGCGCAAGCGCGGCGCACGATGCGCGGTTCGACACGGCCGGGCTGTACGACGAGCACGACCTGATGTCGCACCTGTGGCTCGTCGCGTCGAGCCTCGTCGCCGCGAGCGGCGACGACGCGCAGCGGCTGCCGTGCGCGGACCTGCCGCCCGTGTCGCTGTCGAACGGGCTCGAGTTCATGCGGCAGACCGAGCTGATCACGCGCGAGACGCTGAACCGCTGGGGCGAGAATCCGTACGTGAGCGCGGTCGATGCGCTGAACGGCGGCTACGCGCCGCTCGTCGCGGGCCCGTTCATCGAGCAGTACCACGTGACGCGGCGCTTCGTCGAGATCATCGCGCCGCTGCTGAGCATGCGGCTCAGCATCCCGCTGCGCGCGATGATGTTCCGCTACTACGGCGAGGAATACGGCCACGAGGCGCTCGAAAGCACGACCTGCGAGGCGCTCGGCGTCGCGCCCGGCCAGCTCGCGCGGATCGTGCCGCTGCCGCTGCACTTCGCGTTCGTCGACGCGCTCACGCTGCTCGCCGATGCCGACCCGGTGTCGTCGTTCGCCGCGATCATGGTCGTCGAGGGGATCTTCGGCGAGCCGCCGAAGATGTCGCTGCGCCTGATGGCCGCGGTCAAGGACAACGACGCGTTCCACAGCGTGTCCGGCGATCACGAGGAGCTGAACGAATCGCTGAACCACAACAGCATCTCGCGCGACATGTTCGAGCGGATCGCCGCGATCGGCCCGGCACGGCAGGCGCTCGCGATGCGCCGCATCCTGTTCCTGCTCGAGCTGAACCATCGCGCATGGAGCGGCATCGCCGGGTTCTACGGCGCGCAATCCACGCTCGTGCTGCACGGCCCGTACGGCCGGCTGCTCGACCCGCGCGGCTGACGGCGCCCGGCCGCTTCACGTGCACGAGGAGGACTCCATGAACGCACACTACGACTACATCGTCATCGGCTCCGGTTCGGCGGGCAGCATCGTCGCCGGGCGGCTCGCCGCTCATCCGTCGATCAAGGTGCTGCTGCTCGAGGCCGGGCCGCTCGCGTCGCATTACCCGGCGATCCGCGACCCGAACCAGATCAACTGCCTGTACGGCATCGAAGCGATTCACTGGGGCTACAAGAGCGTGCCGCAGACGCGCATGAACGATCGCGTGATGGACGTCTGGCGCGCGAAGGTGACGGGCGGCTGCACCGCGCACAACGACATGGTCTACGTGCGCGGCGCCCCCGCCGACTTCGACCAGTGGGCGAGCCAGTACGGCTGCGTCGGGTGGCGCTACCAGGATGTCGCGCCGCACTTCGAGCAGGTCGAAAGCATGCTGCAGCCGACCACCACCACGCGCAACGCATTCGGCCAGGCGTTCGTGAGCGCGTGCGAGCAGCTCGGCCACCGCTTCAACCCGAACTACAACGACGGGCGCCCGATGGCCGGCGTGTCGCCGCTGCGCTCGACGATCGACGCGCGCTTCGAGCGCGTCACGAGCTACCAGCGCTACGTCGAGCCGCTGCTCGCGCGGCAGACGAACCTGACGCTGGCCGACGAATCGCTCGTCGAGCGGATCGAATTCAGCAGCACGCGGCGCGCGGCTGCCGTGTACTACATCCGCGGCGGCGAGCGCGTGCGCGCGGCGGCCAGCCGGGAAATCGTGCTGTGCGCCGGCGCCATCAACTCGCCGCAGATCCTGATGCGCTCCGGCATCGGCGACGCCGCGCAGCTGCGGCGGCTCGGCATCCCCGTGCAGGCGGACCTGCCGGGCGTCGGCGCGAACCTGATGGATGCGCTGATCTTCCAGGGCATCTGGACGTCGAAGCAGCCGATCCTCGACCAGCCCGTCAACGAGGGTTACGCGATCGTCTGGGCAAACGCGAACGCCGACGGCCAGCCCGCCAATGCGGCCGAGATGATGCGCGGGCGCTATACGTGTGGACAGTCGGAGCACGAGCTGCGCAGCTTCTATTCGGTGACGGGCGACATGATGCGGCTGCAGAGCCGGGGCCGCGTCGCGCTGCGCTCGGCCGATCCGGCCGTCGCGCCGCTGATCGACATGAACTTCCTGTCGGCGCCGGGCGACTTCGAGCAGTGCGTGCAGGGCTTCGAGCTGATGCGCTCGCTCGGCAACGCGCCGGGGCTGTCGGCGTGGCGCGGCGAAGAACAGGCGCCCGGCCCGTCGGTGCGCACGCCCGGCGAGATCCGCAACTGGATCCTGAAAAACGCCGGCTCGCTGAGCCACCCGGTCGGCACCTGCCGGATGGGCGTCGGCCACGACGCGGTGGTCGATCCGCAGCTGCGCGTGCGCGGGGTCGAGGGGCTGCGGGTGGTCGACGCGTCGATCATGCCGCGCATCACGTCCGGGCACACGCAGGGGCCGGCGCTGATGATCGGCGAGAAAGGCGCCGCGCTGGTGCTCGCGCACGCTTGACGGCGGGCGTGACGGCGGGCGCCCCGCCCGTCACCCGAGCGTCTGCGCGAGGCTCATCGCCAGAAACTGCGCGGCGAGCCGCGACGGCGCGGCGCCGTGCGGCACGAGGATCGAGAAGTGCCGCGTGAGCGGCGCGGGCGCGAGCGAGCGCATCGTGAGCGCCGCATCGTCGTGCCGCAGCGACATCGCCGACACGAAGCCGACGCCCATGCCCGCGCGCACCGCTTCCTTCACCGCCTCGACGCCCGCGATCTCGAGCGCGACGCGCATCGGCGCGCCCGCGCTCGCGAACGCGCGCTCGACGAGCTGGCGCACGCCCGAGCCGGCCTCGCGCAGCACCAGCGGATGCGCGGCGAGCGCATCGAGCGTTACGCCGCCCCCATCGCCGCCTTGGCCGCCACCGCCCGCGCGCGCCGCCAGCGGGTGCCCGGCCGGCATGATCGCGACGATCTCGTCCTCGTGCCAGCGATGCGCGGCCGTGCCGGGCGGCAGCGCCTCGCCCGGCGGGCCCTCGATCAGCGCGATGTCGAGCGACGGCAGCGCGGCGACCACCTCGGCGGTGTTGCCGCTCATCGTCTGGATCGCAACGCGCGGCGCCGTCGGCTGGAACGCGGCGATCAGGTACGGCAGCAGGTAGCTCGCCGGGGTCGTGCTCGCGCCGATCCGCAGCGTGCCGGCCTCCAGCCCGCGCACCGCATCGCGAAACGCGCGCGCCTGCGCATACGTGTCGCGCAGCGAAGTCGCGTAATGCGACAGCTGCTCGCCGATCGGCGTCAGGCGGATGCCGCGGCCGTCACGCTGGTACAGCGGCTCGCCGAACTCGTCCTGCAGCAGGCGCAGCTGGCCGGATACCGCCGGCTGCGACAGGTGCAGCGCCAGCGCGGCGCGGCTGATGTTCAGGTGCTCGGCGACGGCCGCGAAAGTTATCAGTTGATCCGGGGTCATGGCGATGAATTATCGGATTTCCGGATAGTTTATGTCACAAATCACAATTTTTCATATCGATATAACGAAACTAGCATTAGGGCATTGAAATGACGATCCGATCCGGGTTCCATATGTCCACTGCTCCCGCCCCTCATCTGAATCACGCCGCGCCGTCGATGCGCGGCCAGTTGAACGGCATCCTGTTCGTCGCGCTGTTCGCCGCGGCCGTGACGAGCCTGTCCGAATTGCCCGCGATCGCCGGGCTCGGCCTGTCCCCGCTGATCGTCGGCATCGTCGCGGGTGCGTTGTACGGCAATGCGCTGCGCGACGGCATGCCCGCGAGCTGGGCGGCCGGCGTGAACTTCTCCGCGCGCAAGCTGCTGCGCATCGCGGTCGCGTTCTTCGGGCTGCGCGTGAGCCTGCAGGAAATCGCGCAGGTCGGCCTGCCGGGCCTGACGGTGTCCGTGCTGATCGTCGTCAGCACACTTGCGATCGGCACCTGGGCCGGCATGAAGCTGATGAAGCTCGACCGCGATTCGGCGCTGCTGACCGCCGCCGGCAGCGCGATCTGCGGCGCGGCCGCCGTGCTCGCGTTCGAATCGACGCTGCAGTCGA
>Ga0157367_1000961_pt1 | contig 13030 bp, 7 predicted proteins | sample AttbisABBM2_FD_113142 | JGI IMG/M metagenome (GOLD analysis project Ga0157367, IMG submission 113142) | Fungus gardens microbial communities from leaf cutter ant in Botucatu, State of São Paulo, Brazil - Atta bisphaerica ABBM2 | ecosystem: Host-associated > Fungi > Mycelium > Unclassified ...
ATAAAAAAAAAAAATAGTAAAAATATAAAAAAAAAAAAAAAAAAAAAGAAAAAAAAAAAAAAAAAAAAAAAAAAAAAAAAAAAAAAAAAAAAAAAAAAAAAAAAACAAAAACTAAACTACAGCTAACAGTATTACTATATTACTTTACTCTACTTCGAAAGCTCTTGTTGTTTTTTACCATACTAATCTCTATTGAAGCAGTTGTGCCAATAAGAACACCTATAGCTGTCTGCTTGATGATCTTCTTTGCAATTCATGCATTTGAAGATGTAAGGACATGGCTCACCATCTTTGGTTGCTGAATGATTAGCTTTCTTATTCTCCATGCAACACTATGCTTTCTCTCTGTGATGTTTGGTAGTATGGGCTCTATAGCACTTGGTGCACCTGGAGATATGAGAATGACAACTAAGTGTCAAATGTCCCCACTTCTAACAGTTCTTGCACTGTAGAATACCTAGGTTTATATTGGTACCTTTGATGGTAGCAATAAAACATCCAATGTTGAAACAATGATTGATGATGTTCTTTGCCAAAGAGCTGCTCTGGGAATTCCAGATATCCACCCAGACCACCACCATGTCTAATTTGGGAGATGCTTTGATGGCGCAAGGTTTTGAGGCCAACATGACATCTTTGAAAAGATGTATTTCTTTGAGTATGCCCTTGATATAGTCAGGTGAGATAACTCCCTGCTCAATTTTATATGAAAGTCCAATGATTTTCATATACAATTTGGACCTTGGAAGATGCAGACTCTTGATTGAGTTTGAATTGACCTTTTTGATGTTCTTGAGGTAGTTCTCAATTGTTGATAAATTGAAATTGTTTGCTGGCTTGTTGGTTGTGATGATGATTCCATTGTTTGTGATTGGAGCTTTTCAGACATTTATTGATGTTAGAAATGTGAGTGTGAGCTAAGTTGACAATCAACTCAGCAATACGCTTAGCCATTGGTATAATGACTTCTTTCCTTGATGGCCTTCTAGTCGTTATGTTGATCCTAGGTTTTTTGCTGCTCTCTCCGCTATTTTTTATTTTTAACATCTTTCACACTTTGTTTGCCAACAAAGCAGGAAATGATTTCTTGACTCACAAAATATCTTCAATGTTGTGTAAGACATTAGATTTTGAAGCCTATATATAGAACTTCTTCATGTTCAAAGGTTTGGGAGCCTTCTTGACAGTAGACTCAACATTCTTGTTGGGAGGAGGAGGGGCCACTGATGTATTTGTAGTGGGAGGAGAAGTGGTCCCTATGGAAGGCAGAGAGATTGAAGTGTTCATCTCTATATTCGAAATTGAGGTTGATAGCTATTTTTGCCTGTAATAAGGCATAATATACTCTTCAACACATTTCCTAATGGTCAGAGACTTCTCTTTCTCAAAAATAAGAGAATTCCACTTTGTGGTGTATATTGTGTCAATCAACTTCCAAAGATTCCTGACAACCAGTATAAAATCTCCCTTTGGTGGTACCTTGTCTGGTGGATGATGTTTGATGTATGTCCTTATTCTTTTAATGGACTTGAGAATCATTTTAGAATCTTTGCTCTGAGTATCCTTAGTTCCAAATATAAATAACACTTGATGTGCTCCATTCCAAGAACTAGTGATCACTAGTTGATCTTTACTATAATCTAATAAAGAAGGAGCAGTGGATTCTGCCTGTTCCTGCCATTTGAACCTGTATTATGTAATGGAATGTGAGGCAATGATACATGTTCACTTGCTAGAGAAATATGCAGTAAGGGTGAGGCAAAAGCTTCTGGAATATTCATACTCCAATCCATAGCTGAATTCTCCTGAGGCTTCTGGAGACCAGGGCTTAGGAATGGACTGATGAAAGGCAACAACAGTTTCATATTGTTATTTTGTTTTGATTTCATGTTGAACTAGCTCATAGTAGTAAAGGATAATGAAGAAAATACAAAACACTACTATTTTTTATGAGTGCTAACCACACAAGATGGTAGTAGAAGGAAAGAAGTGCTTGATGTTAATAAAATAAAGAAAATAGAAAAAAATAAAGTTCATTGTCTTCAACTCTAAGATAAACCTCTAAAAAGTACATCCAAGGTTTAGATATCATGAATAAGTAAGTATTTTATTTTGTAATAGTCATACAGAAAAAAGATCAGATTAAGTATGAAAACTTATCTAAAAATGAATATAGATATCTGTAAGATTAAGTAAGATATGTGAATTGTAGATTAAGCTTGGAAACTTATTTATAGATTAGTGATATGATCTCAGATAACAAGATATCAGAGAGGACTAACTAATATCTTAGTTAGAGAAGTAAGAAAAGATATTAAGAGATTTTTTCTTAATCAAATCTTAGTTAATTTTCAGACTGAATACTATAATATATTATTTTGGCTTTAAATACTAAGTCTATAGTTAGAACTGTAGCTAGAGAATAGTAATATAGGATATAACTAAGGAGATATTATAAAGATAGTTTCTAAAATATAGAACAACTGAAAGTCTAAGTGATAAGTTGCCAGGAAATGAAATATGAGAGGCTAATCTATATACAAATAAGCATAATATTATATGCCAAGTCTATTTAGTTTAGAAAACTATTCTTCATAGCAGTGATATCTTTCTAACATGTCTGACAAAAGCTTGTCTTCTATAATAACCATCTTTTTTGCAATATATCACTACAATAGTAATACAACTATCTTCTAACTTTTCAAATTCTTGTTTATTTCTATTTTATTTTCCATTTATTTTCTTATTTTTAGACTTAGGATTAGGGGTTAGCATGATATTACACATGACTGTTACAAACTGTTACATATCATAGAAGAACATAGAAGGTTCCAGTAATAGAGGTTAAGCAGAAAAGAAGTTATACTAGAATATAACAGGAACTATGCAATACTAGCCCTTAACTATATACTAAAGAATTCAAAGAAGATAATATCAATTCAGAAATCAATAGAATATATAGAAACAATAATATAGAATAGAATTAAAACACATAAAACCTTTTAAAGAGCTCTCATAAATATGAAAGGATGAAGTTAGGAAGGATATTAAAAGAAATATACAAGTAACAAGAAGCTTCCAATAACACTATCCATCTCAGATAATATATCCAGGCATCTCTCAAGTTGAACCTTATAACTAAAGATACCAACTGAGACTTACTTTGCCAGTATTTTCCAGACTGCTTAAATTTTCTGAAACTCACCTGAAAGTGATAGTAAATATTAGCAATATATTATAATTGTTAATGATAAACTTAGTTTTATTTTATTTTCCTTTGTTTTTTATTTTTTATTTCTCATTTTTCTTTATTTTAGACTTAAATGAAAGATGTGATATGACATAATATGTGATAGTAGTTAGTCTGGAAAACTAAACAAAGTAAGAAAGAAGAGCTATAATGTTATAATTTAAATCCCTTAAAGTTGGAATAAGAACAAAATCTTGGATTGGGTAATCACAAGAGAACACAATAGAATCCTAAGTACAAACTAGTCTACCTTATATTATATACTATAACTACCCCACCCTAAAGTATATGTAGTTTCCATAATATTAAAATGTTATTGCTATGTTATATGATATTATTTGTTTTAGAACCTTCTACAATCTTCTCTGTGTCATGTAATCATGTGATAGTTGTGACAGTGACCTATGATGTTATACTAACTCTAACCCTATATTCCAAAGTAAGAAATAAATGGAAAGGAAAAGAAAAAATAAGAATGAAAAATGAAAAACTATATCTTTAGAACTTGCTGAAAACATGTCTTTAAATTCTGCTGTTGATTATATATATATATATCTTATAGCAATGAAATCAACTATATATTTTCCATCTCAAATTTGGAACTTTTTGTTATTTTATATCAGGCTAACCAACTAGCTAATCTACAATTGTGGGATAGTAATTTCACTTCTATTTCCTTATTTAGTATTGATGATTTTCTATCTAGTGATGCAAAATAAATTATGTATTTCTTATAAAGAATGGCATTATTTATTAAACAATAGCTATTAAGCAATAGAACAGCTAATAATATTCTTCAAATTATGAAATTTGGTTTTGTAGCTTGGGAATTCATTATGGCCATATATAAATTTGATTGGGATAGACTCATGGCTAATGACAAAGTTAAGACTTTTAAACAATGTATTTTATCCTAGTTTAATAGGATAACTATACTTATTCTGAATTTAATGAAAGATAAAGGTAAACAAGCTGACATCCTCTTTCTATCCCTCTCAGGCCTAGTAAAAGTATTTTAACCAAATCAAAATTCTTCAAGAATATCCAATCATTAAACTCTAACTACTATTCATATACACAGACTTTTAGAAGTGATATGGAAAATATTCTTAAAATAAAGGATATATTTCCCAAATTGATCTTTGGCAAGATCATTGAGATCTATAACATCACTAACAACAAGAAAATAAAGAGTAAACTGAAACTTAACATAACTACCAGAGATCTTAGAAAACAAGTTATCATATCTATAAGTATAAACAACTCTAACACAATTATATCTCAAGCAAATATTCATATATCAAACTTCTGAAAGATGTGAAATCTAAAGTATTTGCTAATTTTATATACTCTGATAACAGAGAAGTTATTGTTACTACTAACAAAGTAGTGGCCTTTTTAGATTTGAGCATGGTAAAAAAGTACATCAAAGATCTGAACAATCTGGGCTTTAATAATATTATGAGCCTCTAACTCTCTTAGTCCAAATTATATCTCAAGATTCTAGAGTTATGTTATTAGTCAAAAAACATGAACTCACCTATTACTTCAGATATAATTGAAGAGATAATAAAGAATACTCATATCTTTAATTATATTGTTCTAGTACCCTGACCATATATCATTAAGATATTCCCTAAGTTGGACATAGCTGTTGTTATGAACTTAGAACTAAGGGTTAAGTCAAAAGAGCAATCTTAAATTGGATAATTACAAGAGAACTTGATAGAAAACTCTGTATAGGATCATTTATCTTATATATCCTAGACTGATGGTCTATGCTACACTACAATTAGCCTACTCTAAATGACTATGCATTTGCTTTAAGGTTAATATATATATAACATATTGTATGATATCATTTCCTTTAAAATCTTCTACCATCTTCTATCATGACATACAATCATGTGACAGCTTGTGACAGTGACATCATAGTAGACCCTAACCCTAGATTTCAGAAATAGAAAATAAATAAAAATAAAAATGAAAGAGAAAATAAAATAAAACCAAGTCTATCATCCATGATTCTGATATATATGGGTAGATATTTGGGATTCTCAGAATAATACAAAGACTAAGTGCCTTATTTACAAATGTTTCAATGTAGGATGATAGATTGCAATCATCTGAGAAACCAACATGAACCTAGGTGTTTTACAATACAAGAACTATTAGAAGTGGAGTTATATCACATTAACTTGCTATATATATAGCTCTAAATGCCAGAAGTGTAATGGTTCTTATAAGATTGAACACTATAGGAAAATGGTATGGTGCTGTAAGACTAATGATAAATCAACTCTTTTAGGCTTAAAACCAAAAAAGAAGAACATAGTTCTTATATGTTCAAATATGTCAATTGCAAAGATGAATATTTAGCAGATAGCAATAAATGCCCATTCTGGAAATATGAGTTTAACTGTGAGTAGTATACAAAGAAAATCCAAGAGCTCTGAAAAATCAGAGCTAGCTCAATTTGCTTAGCTGTGGCAGTGGTAAACAATGATTTTAAAATTCCTAAAAGTTTTTTCACAGAACATTCAAAAGAACAGACTACTAACTGATACTATTTTAGAAAATAACAAAATTTTGATATCATATTTATTTAAAAACCTCTATGAATCAAATTTCTAGCTTTTTATTGGAAAAAGGTGAAAATCTGATAGGAGCTCTTTACCACCCTTCTTAGATTATGTTCACTAGAACTTTGTTTATTACAAATAATTATTCAAGAGTCATCACTTATATAAACTCTGAGTTGGTCAAGTTAAAATTTTTATTATGAAAAGATATTTTTAATCACCAAGACATTAACCTTATTTCCTTCTTCAATAATGGTATTCTGTGTTTCATTCTTAATATTTACTTAGATAACTAGCAGAATACCTTAAAGCATATAAAGAATACTGAGGTTAACTTGAACAATGTTCTGATTATGATAGGTGACTTCAATATTAGAAATAGTAATTGGGATTTATCATATCCTTATCACTCAACTCATACTAACACTCTTCATGATATAGCTAACAGTCTTAACTTAGAGCTATCAATGTTTATAAATCCCATATCTACTTGGTATATAGATAACTCTTAAGAATTGAACTCTGTCATAGGCTTAATATTTCTTTGTGGGAAGTCAGAGGAGTTTAACAACTATCATATTTTGCCAGAATTATAAAGCACATATGATTACACTCCTTTATTAGTTTCAATTAGTATTGAAAAGGAATTTATTCAAAAAAGAAAGAAAACTATTGTTAGAAATAGTGAAGAAAAAGAAAAAGAAAACATCAATGAACTCAGAATCAAGATAAGCTTATATTGACATTACTAACATTTTGAATAACAATATACTTGAAAATGTAACATAACAAATTACTACTATTGCAGAGAATCTTTGGAATAAGCATTCCAAACTGGTCAACATTATAAAACAATCTAAAGAATAGTAGAATGAGAATTGCAGCAAGGAATTAGCAATCTATCAGATGCCTAGAAGGAAAAGTAACTGGATTAAATATAAGAAGTTAGTCAAAATAGCAAAACAAGAGAATTCAAGAAATTACTTCAACAAACAAGGGACCTTGAGATCTTATGAATTAGATTAAGAAATGAAAGCTATCAGCTATAAAAGCCATTAAATTCAATGAATACCCATGTAACAAACTAGACAACTTGTGGCAAGTACTTTATCAATCTTATAATTCAGCTTAGAATAAGCCTATCAACACACAACTTCTTGATAAAATTTCTATTTGTCAACCAGCAGAATAGCCTCCATTCTCTTGTGCTGAAATTAGAAATGCTATCAAAGAAAACAACAGTTTATTTACTCCAGGTCCAGATCACATTTCTTGGAACCATCTTAAAATAATAGTAAGCAATCTTAAGTATATTACCAACATTGTCAACATAGTCAATATATGCACCAATTTTGGCTATTGGCTATCACATTTCAAAAAATCCATATCTATCATCATTCCAAAGCCTAACAAGCCTTTGTATGATACTTCTAAGGCCTTTTAATTCATTATTCTGCTCAATATATTAAACAAATTAATTAAAAAGGTGATAAGTAGTAGACTGTAAGTTCATTCTATTTCTTCAAATTTTTTTCATTAGAATTAACTAAGTAGCATTATATGAACATCCTTGTATTTAACATTACTCAGTTTTTTCTCTTATTAAATCACCAACTTCTTCTAATGATTCTGGTCAAAGCTGATTTTGACACCAGAATCTCTCACTTTTTCTCTAGTTATCTAATTAACAGACAAACTTAATATATGTGGAATCACTTTATTACAAAATGAACTACTCACTTATTTGTGACATCTGAACCTTGGGTATACTTTCAGAAGTTTAGAAGTGATTCAGAAGTTCAATAATGATGATAATGATTATCACAAATGAGCTACTCTGTCAGACATGGTTTACACTAGAGGTGAAGGTCCACAAGATGGACTCAGAGATATGCAGACTTGTGGAATGACCTTGGCTTCAGCTTATGTGCTGCGCTATCTGTCTACTGTGTGGTCAAAACTTCAGATGATAGGGAGAAGTCTGAGATGGAAGTGAGTGCTGATTTGGTATGTCACTATTGAATACTGGAGATCGAGTTCAATAAGAGTTATCTTTGTCAATTATCAAACTAGTGAATTACAGTGTAACTACTAATCTTATATATGAGTTCCTACTATAGAAGATGCTTGAGGTTTCAGTGGGATAGCCCCTATTATCCTGAGTAGAGGTTTTAGTATTGAGATACTGATAGGAGTAACTTCATTATAGAAGACTGAGTTGAATAGAAGTATCTCTACCATAGAAGATGGAATATCTGGATAGTTGTAGCACTGTCATAAGGTGTGTTGTAAGCAAGGTGGGCTTTAATTGTTGGTAAGAAATATACCATGAAGATATGTTTTCTAGATGAATGGACTTAGTATATGACATAGTCACTGGTTGTGATACTTGAACTTAGTGGTGTTTCAGAGGTTCAGTATAAGAAGATAATGATAATAGGTGATAAGTAGTATCAACAGGAATAATTGATGTAAATTGATATTATTAAGTCTGAGGTCTAGTCCTTAGACACAGAGGTATATATACAAAAGAGTGATGGTCTGTGCACATGCTGTTTCTATCACATAATCAAAACTCATACCTGATGGGAGTTGTCATCTGTCATAGCAGCTGTCAGGCTAATTTTAAAAGGTAACTAATTATGTTACTACATTGATATGCTTGTATCTCTACTAATACTTATTGTTATAAGATATATTATATATCATTGGAAACAGTTTGATGAGCACTTTCCAACACAAGTTCAATTGTGTGAATTTGTCCAGCTGTTCATGAGATATTAGCAAATAAAGCTTTTACATTTACTGATGACCTGATATCTCAGTTGTTTGTTGTCACTTTTGTACATCTCACATATGTGCAGATAGCCCTCATTTATGGCTTTTCAGTGTAACTTAGTTTGTGAAAATCAGTCCACTTGTTGTGAAGATACAAGCTGAATGAAGTTTGTGACACACTTCATATCATCATTATTTAAAGCAGATATCAGTATAGGTAAGAAATCTATACTTTCCTCAATTCTTTCAGTTCTTATATCACCTCTCTCTTTTATATTTTTGAAAAAAGAACTAAAAATCTCTCAATTCCTATTCTGGTTTTATTCTCTCTTTTGCTGATGATAGTCTTTTTGTTTCTCAGGAGAAGAGTTACAAAAAATCAAATGCTATTCTTTATTGTAGTTACAGTATTATTTTATCTTTTTTCAGCTAATTTAATCTAACAATTGAACACAACAAATAGAAAGTATTTTACTTCTCTAGATTGACAAAGAATATTGAGCCTCTTCTACTAGAACTTAGACCTGCAGATAACATCTTACTCAAACCCAAAGACATATGACATTATCTAGACTTTTTTTATAAGAAACTTTTTTTCTGATATCATATTCACTATTATGCTAATAAAGCATTATCTACTATCAAGTGTATGAAAATACTTAGAAATTCTACAAGAGGTCTTTCTCTATTGTACAAGCATTTGTTATATAGGACTTGTGTTCTTTCTATTGCTCTGTACAGCTTCCAGCTTTAGTATTTCAAAGAAGCTCCACTATATCAACCTTTCAAAAAGTTGAAGAAAATACAAAGAAGAGTGGCTTTATAGATCACAAAGACCTTTCTGTCAGCATTGAAGGCAGTGGACTTAAAACTTTTTTCATTTTCTTCTCTATTTTATTTTATTTTTCATTTCCATTTTATTTTTTTCGACTTAGGGTTAGGATTAGCATGATGTCACAGTCACACAGTCATGTATTATATAGAATATTGTAGAAGGTTCCAAAACAATCATAACATCTCATATATCAATGGCATATAGTATATATATCTTTTTAGGGTCGGCTAGGTTAGTATAGTACAGTCCATTAGCAAAGTGTATATAAGATAAACACTTTGTAACTGGGACTCTATTGAGTTCTCTTGTGTTAACCTAATACAAAGTTCTTCTTTTATCTTAATACTTTGAGATTTAAGTTGTAACAGTATCTACTTATAAGAGTCTAAGATGTCATCTAGGAGCATAAGATCTTTTTGCTAATGTTTTTAACAAGGTCTTATATGCTTAAACGTCTTATAAAAGTATGTACTTTCATGAAAAAGCATTTTCTAGTGTAATTCCACAACAGCAGGTACTATTTATATCTAGATGTGATCCATATACTATAGATGTGGATTGAGGGAGAAACTGTTATAGCTGTGGAGTTTTAGTCATATTACAAGGAGTTATAGAAATCAGAGAATAGTAGAATGAGAGAGAAGAATTAATTACAAGAACAATAGTAATTTAAATGGGGAAGAGAATTTAATAGTCCTTGATTAGGTTCTAACTACAATAGGTTTGCAATGATTTCTAGAGTAGTGGAAAATATATTTTGCTACAACCTAGATAATGGGAACATGTTAAGAGAAGTGACAGTAAAGACTAGACTTGAGAGAATTGATACTCAAGAAGGAGTGATGGTAAAAGTGTTATTGGATAGTGATGCAACAAGATTAGTTATGAGTTTGAAGTTTGCTAGAAAGCAGAGGTTCAAGTTGAAAAAGATAGAAAGACTTATATATGTGAGAAATATAGACAGTTCCTTTAACAAGAAGGAGTCTATTGAGCATACAGTAGAAGTAAATATTTATTACCAGGGACACAGGGAGAGGATATAAATTGATGTGATCAGTGATCAGAAGTGGAGTGTGATTTTGGAAATGCTATAGCTTGCTCACTACAATCCTGAAATTGACTGGAGAACAGGAGAGATGAAAATGATAAGGTATCCAGAAGAGTATGGAAAGTAGTGGAGACTAAAGCAGGGAAAACTAGGGTGGCAAAAACAAAAGAAAAAGGAAGAAAGAAAAAAGAAGAGAGGAAACAAAATAAAGAAGAAAAGAAGAAAAAGAAACCAAAAAGGGAGAACAATAGAAGTAATGAAGATAGCAGAAGAGAAATGGAAAATTTGGAGTGAAGAGGAAGAGACAGTGAAATCTAAAGAAGAGACTAAGAAATTGGTTTCTCAAAGGTTTTACTAGTGGATCTATATCTTTGGAAAGAAAGCAAGTGAGAGGATGCTGACAAAGAAGTTGTGGGATCATGTAATGGAGGTGAAGGAAGAGTTTGTGCTGAGGAAGGGAAAGATGTATCTGTTGTTGAGGGAAGAGAGGGGAGAGGTGTATGAGTTCATTGAAGAACAATTGAGAAAAGAGTATATCAGACCCTCAAAATTACCTCAGATGGTATCTGTTTTTTTGTAGGTAAAAAGGATGGTAAGAAGAGAATGGTTCAGAATTATAAATATCTAAATGAGTAGACTATTAAGAATGACTATCCTTTACCTTTAATTCCAGATATTGTAGGAAACATTGGTACTAAGAAAGTATTTATGAAGTTGGACTTGAGATAGGGTTATAATAATGTATAAATAAAAGAGGGGAATTAGTAGAAGGTAGCATTCACAACTCCAGAAAGGTTGTTTGAACCAACTGTAATTTCTTTAGACTTACAAACTCTCCAGTGACATTTCAAACAATGATGAATGAGATTCTATAGAACTTGATCAACACTGGGGAAGTAGCAAGTTCCATTGATAACATTATAGTAGGAACAGAAGAAAATGAAGAGTATGATGAGGTAGTAGAAGAGGTAGTGAAGAGATTAGCAAAGAATAATTTATATGTAAAACTGGAAAAATACAAGTAAAAGGTTAGAGAAGTAAGATTCTTGAGAGTGGTGATTGGACCAGAGAGTATTAAGATAGAAGAGAAAAAAGTGAAAGGAGTATTGGATTGGCTGACTCTGAAAGAGATTAAAGATATACAGAAATTTTTGGGACTAGCCAATTACTATTGGCAGTTCATTAAAGATTTTGCAGTGATAGTCAGACCACTACACAATTTTGGTGAAAAAGGATTAGAAGTAGGATTGGATAGAGAAGCAGAAGAAAGTGTTTAAGGAGTTGAAAAAAGGATTTATAAAAGAACTAGGGTTAGCAGCACCAGACTTAAACAAAAAAATGAGGATAGAAGTTGATGTATTGGATTATGCAATAGAGAGGTTTTATCAATGGAGTACAAAGATAGACAATGGAAGCCTGTAGCTTACCTCTCAAAATCTCTCAATGAGATAGAGAGGAACTATGAAATTCATAATAAGAAGATGTTAGCAGTAATCAGAGGATTGGAAAAATGGAGGTATTTATTAGAGAGCACAAAGTTTAAGTTTGAGGTCTAGACAGACTAAGAATTTAGAATATTTCATAAAGGCACAGGAATTGAACAGAAGACAAGCCCATTAAGCATTATACCTGTCAAGATCTGATTTCATCTTGAAGTATGTATTAGGAACAAAAATAGGAAAGGCAGATGGACTTAGTAGAAGACTAGACTGAAAAGTAGGTGTATAAAGAGACAATAAAAATCAGACATTAATTAAAGAATAATGGATTCATAGCTTAGCTGAAGTAGTAATAGAAGAATCTGAAGTAGATATAATAGTTAAAATATTGAGAGGCTATGAGTGGCAAGTGAAAAGAGATTTGGTATTGAATAAAGAAAAAGTATATGTGCCAAAGGATGAAAAGTTGAGGATGGAGACAATTCAGTTACATCATAATGTGATGACAGCAAGACATAGAGAAAGGTAGAAGACAACTGAGCTGGTAATGAGGAATTATTAGTAGCTAGAGATGACAAAAGATGTAGGAAAATATGTAGATGGATATGATATATGCTAGAGAATAAAGAATCTAACAGAGGTACCAGCAGGAAAGTTGAGAGCAGATAAAGTATCAGAGAGGCTACAGATACACTTAACAGTAGACTTCATCACAAAGTTGCTATTAGTAGCTGGGAAAAATCAAACAGATGGTGCAGTACATAAGCTGAAGCCAAGGTCATTCCACAAGTCTGCTCATCTCCAAATCCATCCTGCAGACTTCCACCCCAGTGTGAACTGCACCTGATAGTATTATCAGACTCCCAAGTCTGCTGTCACTTCTGAGCAGTTCTGTCTACTAAATCCTCTGTTACAGTTTCATCTACAATTCAACTCTACAATCCATACTTCAAGTTCAAAAATGGCTTTCTCTCACCATAACTCTTCAACTCTGGTCCCACTGCTTGGGACACCTTTCAACACGATCTTGCATTTTAGTGACCAGATGGCTTATTCACCAAATGTACCACGATGTTCAAGACGAATCCATCAAAGAGG
>Ga0157367_1000962_pt1 | contig 13029 bp, 12 predicted proteins | sample AttbisABBM2_FD_113142 | JGI IMG/M metagenome (GOLD analysis project Ga0157367, IMG submission 113142) | Fungus gardens microbial communities from leaf cutter ant in Botucatu, State of São Paulo, Brazil - Atta bisphaerica ABBM2 | ecosystem: Host-associated > Fungi > Mycelium > Unclassified ...
CTCAGGCAGCGGCCCGCGGGCCGCTGCCTGACGCGCTACGGTTTGCCTTTTCTTCTTCATCGGCATATCCATGACTTTTACACCTCATGATATGCCTCGCCCACGAAATCACGGATAGGTCCCAGTATCCGGCACCTGTGCCTTCCAGAAGTCTTCCAAAATGACCTTGCATGTGTTCAAGTCGACCCACGGCCTTTTCGCAATCACATCAAAGAACCAGCGACGGCGCCCATCTGCATCCGGGCCCCAGTAAGCGTTCAAGAAGTCCGGCACCTCACAGACGGCTTCAACAAGGAGCCACACCTCGGCGAATGTGGCACCGGGCAGCTTCGCGCGACTAGCAGCGGCAAGCAACCGAGTCGGATTGGGAGCGCCTGGCGCGAGGTGCTCCGCTAAGCGAGCTAGACCGTCAGTGACATCAAACGTCGGTGCAATCAGCGTCACAGCCCCGATGCGGTTCGACATCCGTCGTGCAACGTCCAGCGCAATACGAGCGCCAAACGAGTGCGCCAGCAGGTTGACCGTACCGTTGCCAGCCAGGCGCTTTGCAAGCAGCACGGTATCGTTGAGCAGGGCCTGGTATGGACGGGCAAACAGCACCTCGAAGTGCGGCTGGTCCCACCAGTGCACATCGAGGCTGTCGCCATATAGCTCCCGTTCGACGACAGCTGACAGCCCCGGGCCGCCGTGCAGAAACAAGGTGGTCGCCTGGTTCACGTGCTTCTCCCGGGTATTGGAGGAAATGGGATATGCGTCGCCAAGGTGCGTCATGGTCCTGGCATGGCATCAGGGCGGTACAGGCACCCGATGTACTGTCTACGGGAAAACATCGCGACGAACCCGAGTCTACTTGGAACGATTCACAGCAACGTGGACTATCGCGGGTACCGCCCCGCCAGCTCAGTGAAGAGCGGTTGAGTGGCCACAATATCCAAGTCGAGACGATTCTGGCCCATCACCAACGGACGAGTGCTTCGTCATCGCCAGACAACTGGGCAACGACGAATTGGGTGCAGTCTGCTGGAGTCCGATTATTGCCCTCGTCCGAATCGCCGGACGAGGGCTCTCTTTTGGACAACACCGAGCAGTCGCTACCCGGGGCAGGCCAGCGGTTGTGTCGTACAAATCTGACCCACACATGCCTGAACGGATTGAGGAATTCCGGCAAACTGCGGAATAGGGTTCATGTTGAGGCTTCCCACAAACGAGAACGAAAATGTCGATGGAGCACCTGCCGTTCGAACACAGCTGAAGGTTATGCCGTCGAGTTTCGCCGTCCAACCGTCCGAGCAGCTTATCCTGGGAATCGCTCCATCGCATCCGTAGCACGAGGAGGGAGCATTTATTCGGAAGAGCATAACGGCGCTTGGGTCGTTTCCCGTCCCGTTTCCTGACGCGGTAATGTCATATCGCGGACCGGTGTATCCGCCAGCTGTGCTGCTGTCCGATACAGCCTTCACCTTTACGCAGGCAGTCTTGGTGACTGCAATTGTGTCGCAGTTGACTATGGCGCCATTGGATTTGCAAACTTGATACGGAGAATTGAAGTCCCAATATGTAAACGTTTCTGCTGCTGCGCCGACCATGGAGACACCGGACCGAAACAGATTTAAATACTTCCAAATCCTACCCACCATCGCACCAAACAACTGGGTTGGTGATGGGAGTACCCCGCATTTCGAGAATTTCTTGTAGGCAGCATCTCCGGTGGCACTGATTGGGAGTAGTTTGGAAAAATATGCCGAAGCCGTCGCCGCATCCGGGTGGGTAACCAATTCAGGAAATTGGTCATTGAAAATAGATGATGCAACTTCAACTACACAATCGCTTGTTTGTTTGTTCGGATAGAGACCGGTAGTGGCGGAGTAGATAAAGAAGATGTATTTAATGAATGCGGCAATTGTATTCTGAGTTTTCGTGGTGCGGTTTTGATAGAGGGTTAATGTGAATTCCGGCGAACTTCCTTGTATCATTGTCTTTGACGCACTTGAGCCATAATACCCGATAAGTTGCAGGGTGGTTGTTTCCAATGGTTTGGAAAGCGTTGTCTCGATGGAGTTGCCGCTTATCGAGGTGGTTGTCACTGCCCACGTGATAAAGGTTTGGTTTTGGATGTTAACCGCATTGCCACCTTGTATGTCATCGATTGAAACACGGTTAAAAGGTTCGAAGCTCTTGATGAGATAAAACGGCAGCGGGGTCGTCACCGGTGTTGGCGCACTGGCTAGCACGCGTGCTGCTGTACCACTGGCTGCTGACCCAAGGGGTACAATAAGTTGTTTAGCGACGGACCGGGTTGAGTCAATAACCTGGGAATCTTCCGTCGGCGACTGTCCGGCTGCAAGCGCCTGCGTAATCGCCGCTACCAAGGTTGAATAGTCTGGTGCTGCTACGGCTGCCGCAGCAAACTTATCCTCGGTCATGTCAGCAGGCAGCTGTAGCATATCCAACGCCATTCGAACGAGCCCCAGCGCGGTGCTTTTAACGTCCAACACCCCATCACGGCTGCCTACTGCAATTAGGAATGGGGTGCCCTGTGCGTCCCCTCCTAGCATGAGAGGCAAGGCACTTCCCGCTTGAACAGGTATTGCCCCACCAGGGACAATAGTGGATGAGGGCGTGTAAATGGCCGTTATCTTGTTGACAGCGGCCGCTGGAACATCGGGGCCAATCGTAGCCGAGATGCCTGCGGCCGGCGTATTCCCGGCACCTGCTGCACCGTTCGAACTTGTGTCTCCGCTGCCGCACCCCAATATGGAAGTCAAGGCGCATGCCATAAAGGCGCAACCCAGCGCTCGAATAAACATGGCAAGTCTCCGCTTTCATAGTGGGTAGAAACCCAGTCGATGTGCATGATGCGTTTGTCCCCGCCGAACACGAGTTCGTGCACGGCGGTCTCCCATTTAAGGGGGCGAACCGCCCACGCTCATACGTGTTACGGCGACGTCGGTACTCTCGGCACATAGTTCGGCGCCACGTTCGTGTGCCCGTCGTTGTCCGCGACGCTGAGAGAAACTGGCATCGTCGACAGTCCACTCGGGATGGCATATCCGACGCCCAGCGCGAACAACTTGTACGTGTTCGGCGTCTTGGTTGGGCTAATCGATACGTAGAGCGTCCCGCCGTTGACCGAGCCCTCGAAGGCGTACGAGCTGGTCCGGGGAGGCATGTCTTGCGCGAAGGAGCCGGCCGGGATGCTCAACGTGAGCGTGCCGAGAGCGAGCGTGACCGCTTGCGTGGGCGGATTGAGGCCGGTGTTGTTGGCGCCGAGGGTGAACGTCTCGGTGGCGGAGAACGAAGATAGCTTCGGTGCCAGGTACACGGTCGCGGCGTACTTCGCAAACGGCACATCGGTGGCGAACGCCAAATTGTCGATGACAAACGTACTGCCTCCGTCGTGGATGGTGACCGTCACAATCGGATTGCCGGAGGAGGTGACCGAAACGAGGGTGTTATTCGGACTGCCGGTGGGCAACAACGTCTGGCCCACAAGATTACTTGATGCGTCGTAGGCGAAGATGCCGATGCCTGAGCTGGATGCGCTGATATACGCAGAGACAGACTGCACATTACCGATGATGGTCGGGGCCAGCGTAAACGTCATTAGACCGTTGGGGGCGAGGGCGAAGTTGGGCGCACTGTAGGCGGGCCAAGCCGAGAAGCTAGAGTTCACCACAGTCACACCCGATACCAGTACGCCGAGGCTCTGGTATTGAGTGGTAAGGGGACCCGTGGGCACATCGTCGAACGTGAGGGTGGTCGTCGTGGCCTGCGCACCCGGCGACGCAGCGAACCCCATCAGCAGCGTGATACTGCTGAGCAATGCAAGAACGAATTTGCGCATGACGGTCTCCCTTTGGCAGCAATTCTTCAGAAGGGATGACCAGGAATCGTGTGAACAAAGCCGATGCGCGGCGACATGCATCCCATAGAATCACGGTAGATGGGTAATGCATCGGGAGCTATAGTCAAAATTAACTATGTCGCGGCGTGAGCGCGGGTCGCTTACGCTGTTGCCCAGACGGGCACGCTGACGCTTATGTCATGTACCCTAGGGACAAGTTTCCCGAAATGTACGACGCATGCGCGTAAGCCTCATCGACGGCATCGTGCAGCGGTTCTGGCCATGGCCGGCGTATCCGTTTGAGTACCCGAATTTCGAATCCTGGGCGTCCAACCGTATCCGTTCTGGCTGAGTTTCCACCGGAGCCGCAACGGAGATGGAGCGGCGGACCGCTCCATCTCGCCTGAACACGAAGGCTAGGTCGTCGGTTGCGCTATCGCTTCGACGGATTGTTGCCCCGGCCGCCGCCGGATGGATTGCCGGTACGGCTGGGCCAGTTCGGATTCGTCGGGTTCGAGGGATTCGAGGAGTGGGCGTTCAAGGTGCGCATGGCAGTTCTCCTGTTGGCTGACCGGTCGTCACCGGCGTCACCACTATCCTGGAACCAAGCACCTGCGGCACTGGCCATGTTTTTCCAAAATCGCCGCAACGGACCCGTGATGTGAAAAACCCCTCTGGCACGGGAGCGATAGTTACGAGGTTCGATTTCCTGCAAATCAGATAGGGTGAAGTCGTGAGGGTATTGCCAAGTCCGGCTCGTCACTTAGCGTGTCCGCAAGGTCTGTGTCGGCGCGAGCCGCGTGCGTGTACTGAAAGTCTGAAGGCGGCGGGCATCGTCATCGACAACGGCCGGCTGATGCGCGCCCGAACGCCACGTATGCATGTTCGCTACCGCCATGCACGCAGTGTCTTCCACAGCAGAATGAGTCCGATAATGCCAAGGACCAAGCCCCCGAGAGGACACAAGAACCACGCATACCAAAGCCAAGCGTAGTGCTTTTGCGTGTTCTTGAACGACAGCGGAGGTAGCGCCATCAAGGTTACGCGTTCCCCTGTCAATGACGGGTCAACATCCGTAAGCGTCAAAGAAACATCGTTTCTGCCCGGAGCCGCTCTGATTTGAGGCGCTCCTGGTGCTGGCCAATTCCACACCCCTTTGGCAGTGGACCGATTTGTTGTCAGTTCTCTTCTGATTTCGGTTTCGGTATAACCGCTCGCCGGCATCGCCTCCAGTTCGACTGGGGGCCTTCCGTTAATAGAAACCGTGCCGGCGATGTGCTTGCCTGGATTGGGAAATATCAGTTCTCCAGGATGTCCATTGAGTGTTTCGTAGCGTCCCGGAGCGCCTTCCCGGTGGTCGCGTGGATTACGGCGAAACCACATTTCGAAACTTACCGAGTGGCCCCAGAGGCTCGTCACTTCGAAGTGGATATTGCTGTGCGGCTGCAAGACGACGGTAACCTTGCTAGGTTCGGTTGCGACTATCCATAGAGCGTAATACAACGACAGCAGCACGCTGGCCGTAAGCCAGGTCGCCCACACGCGCATAAGATTTGCATTTATTGCCATAGCAGTGACGCTTGCTGCAAAGCGGTCTCCCATTCACATGTCAGGTGGCTGGGCGAGGCTACTGCGCAGGCATGAACGCCCCGTTCTGCGGATTGATGTAGCCTCCGGCGACCGACGGGTAGTACGCACCATTTTGCGGATTGATAACGCCGCCGGCGACGGGCGGCAGGTATTGCCCGGTCTGTACGTCGATGGCACCTTGCGGTATGGGCGGCGGTGCGTTCACATAAGTCGGTGGCGCGTTCACGTAAGCCGGCGGCGGGTTGCCACCAGATACGTCCATGCTTTCGGTGCGGCGCTATCATGAGCCAGCCGCAATGTGGCAATTACAAGCTTCGAAAGCTCTTCGGTAATCAAGTCTTGAAGCGGGACGTCCCCGACAAGGGCGGCCTCATTTCTCAGCGTGATTCCGTGTATCGACAGTTGGGCAGCAAACCGCGGCGCGTAAGTGTCTGCCCGTTGCCGCACCAAAATCACGAAGTCGCGTGGCCCGAGCCCGAGTTGAGCAATGGTGCGCGCGATGTATTCAGCAACGGACTGGGCCTCAACGTCGGGGTTGGTGAATGTCCAAACTGCGCAGCTATCGCCGTCGACCAATCGCGGAACTTTTGAAACGGCAGCTAGCGACCCCGCATCAAGTGCTTGGGCAAGAACGTGCTGTATTCTCACGAGGTCAGGTGACGACCTGTAATTGTTAAACAGCGGAATTCGGCTTGCCCCGAAGTCATGCTCGAATCTGTCGAAGGGGCGCTCCATCGCCATCGCCCACCGCATAATTTGTTGCTTGTTATCGCCCACAGCGGTCACGATGGTGGGCGTTCCCAGAAACATCGTTTTTACAAGTTCATACTGAACATGAGTTGTGTCCTGAAATTCGTCAAGGAAGAGGTGTGAGTACGTGAGCGCAACCGCTTTTCGAAGCAAGGGATTTACGCGTAGAACGAGTTCGGCGAGTCGTCCGAGCATAGGGAAGGTGAGAAAGCTCCCGTGCTCATTGCGCAGTGCCGTGTTCCAAAACGACATGGCTGCGGAGCTTAGTGCGGATGAAGCTTTGCCAGTGATGATTGGAAGTGGTTTCCCGAGCAAATGGTCGCGTTCAAATACCTGCCCTGTGGTTGATAACAGTTCATTCGAAGACCCTGGAAACTCTGGGAGCTCTCCCAGACTTCGGAGAAACTCGGAATACATCCGCTCGTTCGCGTTAAAGATTTTGTAGTCGTGATTGGGTCTCCATTGCTCAGGAAGCGCTGCACCAAACCGGTCGACAATACTTTTCGCGAACGCGTCGAATGTCATTGAATCCATGCGTTCCGCGTGGTCGGAATGACATCGCCGCTTGACTCGTTCGGCCAGGTTGGTCGCGGCGTCACGTTTGAAGCTGATGGCAAGAATCCGCTGGGGACTTTGTGACAGACCTGTCTGAAGCAGATATGCAGCGCGCTGGGCAAGGAGCTCGGTCTTTCCTGCACCAGGGCCTGCGATTACTGAGACGTTCGTTGTGGAGCGAACGACGTTCAATGCGTTTGGCTCCAGCGTATTGACACCAATTGAGCTCCAATTTAAGGGTGCCACGCGGCGAGGAGTGCGTTCCATCTCAGGATTGCCCCAGGTGCGCGTTCACGTGCGTGAGGAGGCGGCGTAGGGAGAGCGGCATCGTTCTCAATAATTCGGCATCTTCTGCATTCGAAAGCGCGCGCAAATGAGTTGCTGGCTTGCTGTGCGACAAGAAGTGATACTTGTAGAAGGGAAGGAGGTCAGCGTAGCGTTGCGTGGGGGATTTCCAGGTCCCGTAGCAACCGCCAGAAGTGGTGAACGTGGCGGCCTCCGAGCGGAACAACGGCAACGAAGGATTGAGCTTCCCCTGAAATTTCGCCTTCCAAGAGGTCGTGTATAAACTCGACGGAAAGGAAGGAAATCAGGCATGTTCAAGGTACCGAAACAGGTGTACACGGCGGAGTTCAAGGTTGCCGCCGTACAGCGGGTCAAGGATGGCCAGGGCGTGGGCGTAGTGGCCCGCGAGCTTGGCATCTCTGAGCAGACGCTTCGCAACTGGGTAAAGGCCGAGGCGTCGGGCAAGCTCAACGGCGCCGGAGCGAAGCCAGTCACGCCGGAGCAAATGGAGCTTTCGCGGCTTCGAGCGGAGAACAAGCGCCTGCAGATGGAGCTTGAGATCGCAAAAAAGGCGGCAGCATACTTCGCGAAGGACCTGCTGTGAGGTATGCCTGGATCGACCGGCAGGTCGGGCAGTATCCGCTGTCGTCGCTGTGCTGGGTGCTGTCGGTCAGCGTGAATGGCTATCGCGCGTGGAAGCGCGGCGGTACGCCGGAACGAACGCGACTGACGGACACGCAGTTGCTGACGCTGATCCGGACGGTGCACGCCAAGGTCAAGGGCGCGTACGGTTCGCCGCGCATGACCGAGGAAATCCGTGATCGAGGCTATCCGGCCAGCAAGGCGCGCGTCGAACGGCTGATGCGTGAGAACGGCATCCGGGCGCGACACAAACGCCGTTACCGGGTGACGACCGATTCGAAGCACAAGCTGCCGGTTGCACCGAATCTGTTGAATCGCGAGTTCACGCCTACTGAGCCGAATCAGGTGTTCAGCTCCGATATCACGTACATCTGGACCGAGGAGGGCTGGCTGTACCTGGCCGTGGTACTCGACCTGTTCAACCGGGAGGTGGTGGGCTGGTCCATCAAGTCGCGTATGACGGCGGATCTCGTGACGGACGCGCTGACGATGGCTTGGTTTCGCCGCCGCCCCATGCCGGGCGCCCTGTGTCACTCGGATAGGGGCAGCCAGTATGCGAGCCACGAGTTCCAGCGCAAGCTGGCCGCGTACGGTATGCGCTGCTCGATGAGCCGCAAGGGAAATTGTTGGGACAATGCCCCTACGGAAAGCTTCTTCAACAGCTTGAAGAACGAACGGGTTCACGCCACACGCTACCGGACGCACCAGGACGCGAAGGCCGATCTGTTCGAATACATCGAAGTGTTTTACAACCGCAGTCGTCGTCATTCATCGCTCGGCTTTGTTTCTCCGGAGCGGTTCCTTCGGGACTGGATCAAAGCTCAGCAGACCAAGGACGCCGCTGCATAACTCGGGACCGTTGGAAGGCGAAAAACCGAGGGAAGCTCAGATGTATCGACATTAAGCTGTAGTGCTTTCGCGAGACGGGGTAGGACAATCTGTTCCGAGTCGCCTTCTCCAAGAACAACGAACTTGGCGAAATACAGCTCTGGATATGCCAGCATAGCACCACGGACAAACTTGACCGCTTCGACATCGCCTTGTGGGAGACTGATTGGCTTCACGTAGGAGACGCCGGTCTTCAGGTCTCGCCGACAGTAACGAACCTCTTCAGGCGCAACCCGACTGAGGACGCTCGGAGAGTGGCTCGTCAAGATAGCTTGCGCGGTATATCCGCCAATCAAACTCCGAACTTGCTCGATGATACGCGCAAGGTAGTGCGGAGCGAGGTGGTTCTCTGGCTCTTCGATAGCGAAGATTGTGAGAGCCGGCGTTGACAGTCGGGTCGAGTCGAATCCACCAATAGCCTGAAACGATGCTTGTCGCTCAACGTCGAAAACCGCAGCCGCGAGGGCGAAGTAGAACAGCGACTGCTGTCCATCGCTGAGCATGTTAAGGCCGCGCTCAAACCCTCCCTGTGTCTGCTGGAAAACTACACCTATGTTGCGGACTATTTCTTCGAACCGTCGACTGGTCAGCACAATAGACGGCTGCGTGTCGGCCGCATCAGCGTTGAGAGCCATCCAACGTGCGGTTAGCGCATCCTTTATCGCAGAGATAGCACCTTCTGATATGAAGGCCTTCTGCATGGCGTTGCTTGCGAGCTCGACCTGAGTTTGGGTAGCAGCGGACCATTCGATTGCGCGAAGCAAGCGCGCTGCGAGTGCCCCGGTAGACGCACGAATTTGCGCTACGGCATCGCGACTGGCAGGCGTGTAATGAAGCTGAATCAGCCCTCTATCGGATGGAGACACTGAGTGCCGATGGTTGTCGCCTATTAGGCCAAGGGTAGTAATCCAGTCCAGACGTTGTATAACCTCACCGTCGACAGTCCCGTCGTCAACCCAGTGCGCTTCTAGTCGCATTCGACACAAGGGGGCGCCCTCTGGACCGGCGACGACCATGTGCTTGAACACGGGGGCTACGGTTGCCGATGAAGTTGTGCTGTTGTCTGCAAGTTCCGGCAGGCCCATCAGCACTTCAATAAATAGGGACCTCTCGGTACGAACGTCTGGGTTCTCGCCCGAAGGAACGTGAAAATCATCCCGAGTGATGGTTCGCTGGGCTCGCGTTATCCCAAAAAGTTTGGCGAGCGCATGCAAAATTGTCGTCTTCCCGGACCCATTTGCTCCGACAAGGGTGGGAAGGGAACTGCTCAGGTCGACATGAACCGCATTCGGTCCAAGGCACCGGAAACCCGAAATCAGGAGGGATTGAATTTTCAACTTGGGCTCGCGCAGGTTTTACTATTTGTCCACAAGCGCCGACGGTGAGCATACTTAAGGCATTGGGCGCTCAGAGATAATACCTTTGCTGCGGAAGTCGCTGAAGGCTTTCTGGGCGGCCGAAGATTGATGGCGACACCGCAGCCATCCGCTTCCAGTGATGGCGCTCCACCAGCCGACGATGAGCTCCTAGTGCTGTTCACTTCCATCGACTTGAAGAGAGACCCGGTCCGAGTAGTGGACGGCAAGGCCTTCACTCTAAGCAGCGGGGAAATCTCATTTCTGCGGTTTGCAGCGCAGGCTGGTCTATATATTGAGAACGGCTCGCTGCTTTTGCTCGACGAACCCGAGGTATCCGCATCTGTCCCGGAAGCGACGTACGGCCGCGCAAACCTGCAACCGCATCGACTTCGCCCGCGAGCGGTTCGAGACGGCTATCGCCGTGTTCCTCGAACACCGAAGCTACGCCGCGACTATCACCCTGGCCGAAGCCGCCGAACTGGTGCTGGGCCAGGCACAGCGGCGCACCGTGTAGCGGACCGCCCCTGATTGGTAGTTCGACGCGGCCAGGGTGGTGCATACGGCGCGCCGCACGACCACCGCCGTGCCTTTGCCGAAGCGCGCGGGGAGCGCATCCACGGCAACTGTCGCCCGCGTCATTCGGGTCGACGTGTGCGCGTCGAAGTCGAGCCTTGCCACCGAGTCCCAAGACGCACTGCAAGTCACGTCCAGCCGCATGCGGCTGTGGCGGTGCTATACCTGAGGGGAGGAAACGTCCCGCGGAGGCTCAACCCTTATGATTGCGCCAAAAACAGGGGGTCGCGAGCACGTATTTTTCATGAAATACACGTGGCAAAGTAAAAGCGCGCCGCGCCCCATCGGGCAAGCGTCTGGGGGAATATTGACCCCCTTCCTAGAACGCTTCTACGAGAGGCTGCGGGACGCTTTTATTTCTCACGAACAGCATCTACGACATTGTCCAATGCTGTCAGCTTTTTTGACTCGAACTCTGAGGCCAGTGCTCGCAGGCGGTTGGCTTGCTCGAGCTTCAACTCCCATTCCTCAACTTGCTGTCAACGGTCTATTTGGAGCCACGGGACGCTTTCATTTTGGCTAACAGCATGAGACCGGGGGCGATGCCCCGAACGCCCGCTCGACGGAATCATTCCTGTGCAACTTTTTCGGAATTTTCTCTCGAAAAGTGGTGATTTTTCGTTGCAGGATTAGAAGCGTTTACGTCGAAAAAACAAGCGTTTGGAGCCAAAAACTGGTTCCTGACGGGATAGAAGCGTTTACGTGTAAACGCTTCTAATCCGGATTGCCACTCCGGCGCGTGCGCGATATGCCATCACTCCACCGTCACCGACTTGGCCAGATTCCTCGGCTTATCAATATCCGTCCCCCGCGCCAACGCGGCGTGATAGGCCAGCAGTTGCATCGGCACCGTATGCAGAATCGGCGAAAGCGGCCCGTAGTACTCATTGAGCCGAATCACCTCGATCCCCTCACTCGGCACCAACCCGCAGTCCACATCCGCGAACACGAAAAGCCTGCCGTTCCGCGCACTGACCTCATGCATGTTCGACCGGAGCTTTTCCAGAAGCACATCATTCGGCGCCACCGCAATCACGGGCATTTCATTACTGACCAACGCAAGCGGCCCATGCTTCAACTCCCCCGCGGGATAAGCCTCCGCATGGATATACGAAATCTCCTTCATCTTCAGCGCGCCTTCGAGCGCGATCGGGTAATGCATCCCGCGCCCGAGAAACAGCATGTTGTCGCGTCGCGCGAGCATCTCCGACCAGCCCATGATCTGCGGCTCGAGCGCGAGCACCTTCGACATCGCATCGGGCAGATGCCGCAGCGCGCGCAGATGCTCCTTCTCTTCGTCATCGCTCAACCGCCCGCGCACCTGCGCCAGTGACAACGTCAGCAAGAACAACGCCACGAGTTGCGTCGTAAAAGCCTTCGTCGAAGCCACCCCGATCTCGATCCCCGCACGCGTGACGAACTGCAGCGCGCATTCGCGCATTAGCGCACTCGTCGCGACGTTGCAGATCGCGAGCGTGCGCAACATCCCGCGCTGCTTCGCGACGTGCACGGCGCCGAGCACATCAGCCGTCTCCCCGCTCTGCGACACCGCGACGACCAGCGTGCGCGGATTCGGCACGCTGTCGCGATAGCGAAACTCGCTCGCGATCTCGACACTCGCCGGCAGCTTCGCGATGTTCTCGATCCAGTACTTCGCCGTCAGCGCCGCGTGATAACTGCCGCCGCACGCGAGCAGCAACACCGAATCGACGTCGTTGAACACGCGCCACGCGCCGTCACCGAACAGCTCCGGCATGATCGACCCGACATCGAGCAGCGTATCGGCCACCGCCTGCGGCTGCTCGAAGATCTCCTTTTGCATGTAGTAGCGATACGAGCCAAGATCGGCCGCGCCGCTATGCGCGGCGACCCGCTGCACCGCGCGCTCGACGCGCTGGCCAGCCGCATCGACGATCCAGTAGCGATGCAGCTGGATATCGGCGACGTCACCGTTCTCGAGGTAGGCGATCCGATCGGTGATACCCGACAACGCGATCGCATCCGACGCCAGGAAATTCTCGCCATCGCCGACACCGACCACGAGCGGCATCCCGTCGCGCGCACCGACGATCCGGTGCGGTTCGTCGCGGCACATCACCGCGATCGCATAGCTGCCGCGCAGTCGCGCCACCGCGCGGCGCACCGCGTCAAACAGGTCGCCGTCGTACAGGTGATCGATCAGGTGTGCGATCGCCTCGCTGTCGGTCTGGCTCGCGAACACATAGCCGTGCGCTTGCAGTTCCGCGCGCAGCTGATCGCAGTTCTCGATGATCCCGTTGTGCGACAGCGCGATGCGCGCGTTGTCGTCGCTCGGCGAGAAGTGCGGATGCGCGTTGAGCGTGACGGGCGCGCCGTGCGTGGCCCAGCGCGTATGCGCGATGCCGGTGTAGCCCGACAGCGCATGCTCGGCAATCTCGCGCTGCAGGTTGGCGACGCGGTCGACGCTGCGCGCGCGTGCCAGCGCACGGTCGCGATAGACCACGACGCCGCACGAGTCGTAGCCGCGGTATTCGAGCCGCTTCAGCCCGTCGACGAGGTTCGGCA
>Ga0157367_1000964_pt1 | contig 13013 bp, 15 predicted proteins | sample AttbisABBM2_FD_113142 | JGI IMG/M metagenome (GOLD analysis project Ga0157367, IMG submission 113142) | Fungus gardens microbial communities from leaf cutter ant in Botucatu, State of São Paulo, Brazil - Atta bisphaerica ABBM2 | ecosystem: Host-associated > Fungi > Mycelium > Unclassified ...
AAAATAAAAATGAAAAGAAAAATAAAATAAGTCGAGTCTACCTTCTTTGATCTTAACATACTCCAATAGAAGAAGTGGAGAGAACAAATATAGTAGTGATAAGGAACTTGGCACAGCAACAGCCAAGAGTAGAGTTTATACCAAGATGGGATTCTTATACAATAGAGATAAATCAGAGTGGGAACTGCTATAACTGTTACAACTGTAATAATTTGAGGTATTTGGTATGTTATTGCTACAATTAGAAAATTGTAGGACAGAAGAGGAAGACTAAGTATGGAGATAATTTGAACAATGTAACTACAAACAATTTAAAAGTGGAAGAAAATCAGAACCTTGACTGAGTTTCTAATATAATAGGTTCAATATACTAACTAGTTATGTTATACAAGCTGGTATTCTAAACTCAGAAGAATCTTTAAAAAGTGATGCCATGGGATTGGTTATGAGTTCTGAATTTGTAGAGAAGTAGGGGTACAAGCTAAAGAAAATAAAAAGACTAATATATGAGAAATACAGATAATACATTCAATAAGAAGAGGTCAATAGAAAATACTATGGAAGTAAATATATTTTATAAAGGACACAGAGATTAATGTGATAAGAGAGCAGAAGTGGAATATAACTTGAGAGATGCTATGGCTTGCTTGCCATAACTCTGAGATTTACTGGAGGACAGAAGAGGTAAATATAATAAGATATCTGGCAGAGTGTGAAAAGCAGTGGAGACCAAAGGAGGAAAAACTAAGGTGGCAAAAACAAAAAGAAGAAGAAAGGAATAAAGTAAGAAGAAAAGGAAAAGAGAAAATAAGGAAAAGCCAAAGAAGGAGAGAATGATGGAGATAAAGAAGATGGTAAAAGAATGGGAGATTTGTGACAAAGAGAACAAAGCAGCAAAGTTCAAAGAAGAGGTCAATAAATTGGTATTTCAAAGGTTTCACAAATAGATACATGTTCTTAGAAAAAAAGTAAGTAAGAGAATACCAAAAAAAAGATGTGGGATAGACTTCCCCTATGCCCTACTTTCAGTACTCTCAATGTCCATAAAATTTTCCTCCACTTTCTTGTTATCCTTGAGACTACTGATACCTCCCAGTCTCTCTCTGTGCAAGCTCTGGTTAACTTTGGAGCTAATGGCATCTTTATCAACAGGAGTTTTATAGAAAGACACTACCTTAACATCTGAAAATTGTTCAAGCCCATACCAGTCTATAATGAGATAGGCCAGATATTTAAAATGGTTGATATCATCCCTTAGTATAAGACACATGCAGAATGTACTCTTCTTGCATTTTTGAGCCTCAGAAAATAGAATCTTATTCTCAGATTCATCTTGTTAAAGTCTCACAACTCTGAAGTTGACTAGTAGAAGGGAGAAGTATTCATGACTTATTGCTCCATCTATTGCTCAGATTGCTAAGATGTTCACAAGACTAATCAGTTAAGGATAAGAGCTCTATATATGTGCTACTCTGGTTCCTTCTCTGTATAATAAAAGACTCTGGAAGTAAAAGTCTACCAACTTTCAATCCTATATGCTTTTCTGCTGAGACTAGTGACTTCTTTTACATAATATGAATATTTCCTGACTGTGAGATATTGAATCTTTGTACTACTACTACAACTTCTCAGAACCTCTCTTTAGTTTTTAGACAAACTTAGAAAGTTGCTAGAAATACCCCACAACTCTCACTATATATTTAAACTTTGAGTTGGTATTTGCTAAGAAAAGATTTGATGTGCTTTCCAACAACCACCATTACAGATTATACTGATGGTCACACTAGTATTATTTATCAAGAAGAAAAATAGTTTTCTATGGTTGGTTCAGGATTACAAAACTTTCAATACTATAATAGTGAAAAATAGGTATCCTTTATTACTGATCTTTGAACTAGTATTTAAGCTTCAAGGTACCTGAGATTTTACAAATCTAGATGTATGCTGAGGTTTTAACAATGTCTGCATCAAGTCCAGAGATGAGTAGAAGGCTGCTTTTTGTACAAAATATAGTCTTTTTGAACTTCTGGTAATATTTCTTAATATGACTAATAGTCCCATAACATTCCAGATTATGATGAATGATATTTTTCAGAATCTCATAGCTAAAGAGATTATAATAGTCTATTTGGATGGCATTTTCATTTTTACTTGAATTTTAAAAGATCACCACAAGACAGTATGCAAGGTTCTCAAAGTTCTGGCTAAGTACAAGCTGTTTTGATGCTCCAAAAAGTGCATGTTTGACAAGTAATGAATAGAGTACCTAGGACTGGTAATTTCTAAAGATCAGGTAACAATAAACCCTGTCAAGGTGGCCAATGTTTGTAATTGGCCAACTCTGTACAGTCATACAAACATGTAGGCATTTCTAGGATTTACCAACTTTTATATCTATGGCTTTCTGGACATAACCTGCTCTTTCTTTAACTGATAGCCATATTACTTGGGTTTGGGATCCAGACCAACAATGTGTCTTTGCAGCACTAAAGACATTCATTACCAAAATACTAGTTCTAGTCTTTCTAAATACCTCCACACCATCTAAAGGCTATATATATTACATGCCATTGATATGTAATATAATATCATTATTCTGAGACCTTTTATGTCTTTCTATTATGTCATATGATTGTATGACTATAACATGTGACAGATATTTGATAGTTTGTAATGTTATGCTAAATACTAACCTTAAGTTAAAATAAAATATAAAATAAAATAAAGATAGAGTTTATCATTTATAACTCTAACACTTTGCAACTGAAGCAGTTCTATTCTAGCAATATAAAAAAATAGTAAATAGCATCCAGTTGCATTTGTTAACAAATCCTTGTCTATAGTAAAATATAACTATATTAAACACAGTTCATATCTTATTATCTAAGATTTGATAAGAGTTTCTTAAAAGTCCAAATATTTAGTTAAGCACTATCTAAGAATGCAAAAGCAGAAGTTGGAATCATTTTTGGCTTTAGCTTATATGCTATACCTGTTAGAGGCAATTTATACTTGCTGAGAGTATCTGTAAATGTAGCACAGAAGATGAAAATAAGAGCTAGACTTAGTAACTGTGGATTATGTAGAGACCAGAAGAAATGCTATACAAATAACAATTTTGGCTTCAATAAATAATATTGTGCCTAGTCTATACATTGCATAATTATATTTTTAGAGGACAAAAGCCTTGGAAGAGAGTTAAGATGAGTGTAGCATAAGTCTAGGTTAATTATCAGACTAAAGAATAGTATATAGTACCTAATGTTCTTAAATATAGAAGTAATAATCTAATAATATTATACTGCTATACATATTCTAGATTGTTGGGCACAATGGAGATTGTCATTTAAAACTCCATAGGATTGATGATAAATACAGAATTTAGTTCTTGGATTGATAGGTGATGGAATAGAGTGTAATCTATACTAAAAGAAAGTAGATGTCAAATAGTATATAACAATATCTCTATAAGTTGCACTAAATATATTTCAGAAGAGTATTTAGGGGACTTAGAAGATAAGGTCACAAGAAGGTGGTAAGATATGTTGTTGCCAACATTAGAAGATAGTGTTAGTTTTGGTTGATTTTTAGGATAAGGCTATTACAGTATAAACTACTAGCCTATATACTAAGTATACTACTTAGAGTAGTTATCTAGAAATGAAGACTGCTAAGTGAATTATCCTAGTTTCTAATGATCTTCAAATATCAGAGATGGAAATTTATAAAGTTGGTAAGAGTTTAGTAAGGATATTTGAGATGGAATGAAAATGATTAATCCACACTAGAAGAGGTCTGATAATATAGATGAAAGAAGAAGTGTTATCTATAGGTTGAGGCAGATATGGCTGGAATGGGGTATGACAAACTATAAGATCTATAATAAAATAATATTAGTAGTTATTCAAGCTCTAAAAAAGTAGAGAGATTTTCTGAAAAGTGTGGAAATTCTGGTTGAAATCTGGACAGATTACAAAAACTTAAAGTACTTCATAATAGCCAACAAGCTTAACTACAGACTTTTATAACTCAAAGACCTTATAGTGGGTTAAAGAGAAAGAGCCTTGTATTGGGTATCACAAGAGAACTCAATGGAGTTCCTAGTACAAAGTTGTCTATCTTATTTACTCTACTAAATGGTCTGTACTACTACTACATCCAGCCTACCCTAAAGACCATATGTAAACTATAAGATTAACATGTATTAAGCATCTTATATGACATCATTATTCTAGAATGTTCCACTATGTTCTATCACAACTATGTGATTGTGTGACTATTACTGTGACAGTGACATGTGACATGTGATGTTGTGTTCCACCCTAATCCTTAAATAAAATAGAAAAATAAAAATAAAATATAGTCTAACATTTACAACTTCTGATATTATCTCTTCTTCAAGGATCCTACTCTAGAGGAACTTGTTTCTTCTCTCCATATCATCTTATCCTTCCCCTTCCATCTTCCCCAATTATTCTCCAAATTCTTTAAATACTCATTCTCAAACTTCTTATCATCCTACTCATACAATATTTTTACTATATATCTCACTGGTAACTTACTTCTCTTAGACTTCTCTACATTTGGATTTAGCTTTATTTTCTACCTTTTATCTATCCCCTCCTGTTGTCTAACTTCTGCCTCCAATCTTTGTTCAAACTTATCTACCAACTCTTTTGCATTCTCCAAACCTTTCTCTTTTTTCTATGTATCATTTTCTACTGTAAATCCTTTCCATCTTACCAAATACTTGTCTATTTCTTGTACTTTCCTCTTGTTCAATATTTTCTCTACTTCCCATTCCTCTACTTCATCTACTTTTACTGGCTTTGGTTCTTTGACTCTTTGTTCTCTCACTGGTTTTCTATACCTCTCTATTCTACTAATATTTACTACTGGATGAATCCTCATAGAGACTGGCAATTTTAATTTTACTATATTCCTCAATACTACTTCCTCTACCTCATATAGCCCCACATATCTTTCCATCAACTTTTTTACTGGTCTTTCTTTGAATGCTAAGTTTTTTGTGCTCAGTATTACTTTATTGCCCTTTTTCCAACACTCTACTTCTTATTATCCCCTATTTGCTTGTCTCTTTATATTCTCCTATGCTCTTCTTAATACTGCCCCTACTTCCTCTTGTACCTTTTTCATTCTCTCTACAAATTTTGTCATCTTTTCTACTTTTCCTTTCCTTCTGATATTTACTTCTATCCTTAACTCTCTTCCATAGTTTGCTATGAAATGTGAAACCTTTGTTGCAGTATGAACCTTGTTATTCACTGTAAACTCTGCTATTGCTAACTATTTCAGCCAATTCCTCTGTCTATGTTCTGTAAAGAACCTTAAGTACTATTCCAACTCTTGGTTCATTTGCTCTGTCTGCCTATCTGTTTGTGGGTGGAATTGGTATGATCTCAAAACCTTAGAGTTGGTCAAGAAAAGGAATCTTGTATAGGATTTACACAAGAGAACTTGATAGAGAACTCTGTACAAGATTGTCTACCTTATATACTAAAAGGCCCTAGTCCATGCTAATTATAAATACTCTTGCCCTAATGTCCATGCCTTAACCATGAGTATACCATATGTTTTCCATAATGTAAACATACCATTAATATGCCTCATTCTTCTTGAGTCTAGGCCTATAACATTATCTCATGTGATATATTATATGACTGCAGTCATGTGTCTCTTTATTGTCCATAAAAAGTAAAAGTACAAGTAAAAGTAAGAGAAAGAAAAAAGAGAAAGAAAGATAAAAATAAAAGGATGTTAGAAAAACATTGAGTTCAAGGTTCACAACTCTGACAAGAATGCTATTGACAACTTTGTCTCTATCTCTAGCATTTTATTCAACTCCTTTATTAATTCTACTGTAAAATATATTTCCCTATTACTTATCATACTCTCTGGTAATACATATAGTTTTTACATGTTATCTCTGAACAATCTTGCTAATTCCTCTGCCAATGTCTCCTCTGTTGTTGCCACAAAATGTGTCATTTTTAACAACCTATCATATACTACCAATATTGCATCCTTCCCTGCTACTAACAGTAACTTTGTGATAAAGTCCACCATCAGATGTGTCCATAGCTTCTCTGATACCTCATTCATCATCAATTTCCCTACTGGTGCCTTTGTTCTATTCTTCATTCTTTGACATGCATCATATCTTTCTACATGTCTTTTGTAACTCCTAGCCACCAGTAATTTCTTGTAACCAACTCTGTTGTCTTTCATCTTCTCCTATGTTCTACTACTGGTACATTGTGATGTAACCAAATAACTTCTACTCTTAATACCTCATTCTTTGGCACATATACCTTTTCTTTCTTCAACACCAAATCTCCTTCTGATTTACACTCTTTCTCTCTCAATACCTTCACTCTTGCTTTCTTCATTTCTTTTACTGCTTTAACTACCTCTTCATCCTTACTCCTAGCTATTTTTATTTTTTCTAGTATATCTACTTCTGGTCCTTCTATTACTACTTTTGATAACCTACACAACCAATAATCCTTAATAAATATATGACTTTCATTGTCTTTTTATATACATATTTTGCAGTCTGGTTGTCTAATAAGTCCATCTACCTTTCCCATTTTTGTTTCTGAAATATATTTCAAAGTGAAATCAAATCTCGACAAGTATAGGGCCCATCTTGCTTATTTACTATTCAATTTCTACACTTTTATAAAATATTCTAAGTTCTTGTGATCTGTCCAGACCTTGAACTTGAACTTTGTGCCTTCTAATAGATGCCTTCAGTTTTTTAATCCTCTTATAACTGCTAACATCTCCTTATCATGAATCTTGTAGTTTCTCTCTGTCTCATTTAGAGATTTTGAGAGAAATGCTACCAGTTGCTACTTCCCATTTTTATACTCCATGAATAGCACCCCTCCTATAGTATAGTCCAATGCATCAACTTCCATTCTCATTTTTTTGTTTAAATCCAGCACTGCTAATACCAGTTCTTTTGTAAATCTCTCCTTCAGCTTCTAAAATGCCTTCTCCTGTTTCTCTGTCCATTCCTACTTCTGATCTTTCTTCACCATATCATGTAATGGTCTAGTTATTATTGCAAAATCTTTGATGAATCAGCAATAATAATTTGCCAACCCTAAAAACTTTTGTATGTTCTTAACTTTTTTTGGAGTTGGCCAGTTCAAAACACCTTTTATCTTCTCTTTTTCTATCTTGATCCCTTCTGGTCCTATTACCACTCCTAGGAATTCTACTTTCTTCACCTTCCATTTATATTTTTCTAGTTTTATATATAAGTTATTGTCCACTAACCTCTTCACCACTTCTTCTACTAATTCATTATGTTCTTTCTCTGTCTCTGTTCCAATAATTACATTGTCAATAAAACTTGTCACCTTCCCAGTATTGATGAAATCCTAAAGGATTTTGTTTATCATAGTCTGAAATGTTGCTAGTGAATTGGTAAGTCCAAAGAATATTACTATTGACTCAAATGACCTCTCTGGTGTAGTAAATGCTATCTTCCACTCATTCCCCTTCTTTATCTGTACATTATTATACCCCTACCTCAAGTCTATTTTTGTAAATACTATTTTTGTACTTATTTTTTCTATAATATCTGAAATTAAAGGTAAAGGATAATTATTTTTCACTGTCTATTTATTTAAATACCTATAGTCTTATACCATTCACTTCTTTCCATTCTTTTTTCCTACAAAAAATACAGGTGCCATTTGAGGTAACTTTGAGAGACTGATATACCCCTTCCTCAATTGTTCTAAAATAAACTCGTGTATCTCTTCTCTCTCCTCTCTTGACAATGGGTACACTTTCCTCTTTCTTAGTACAAATTCTTCTTTCATCTTGATTATATGATTCCATAACTTTCTTGTAGGGATCTATTTGCTAGCCTTTTTTCCAAAGATCTGGATCTACTTATAAAAGCATTCTGACATTATTTTTCTTGCTTCTACCTCTAATTTTGCTGCTTCTTCATCTTCATCCCAAATCTCCCACTCCTCTACCACCTTCTTCACTTTCATCATTCTTTCCTTTTTTGGTTTTTTCCTTTCTTTCTTCTTTTATTCCCTCTCTTCTTATTTCTACTCTTCTTCCACTTTATTCTCTTCTTCTTTTTACTTTTCCCATTCTTATTTTCCCTGCTTTGGTCTCCATTACTTCCCACACTCTTCTGAACACCCCATCATCTTTACTTCCTCTGTTCTCCAGTCAATCTCAGGGTTGTGGCAAGCTAGCCATAGCATTTCCAAGATTATATTCCACTTTTGTCCTTCTATCACATCTATTTCTATCTCCATCCTCTCTCTATGTCTCTGATAATAAATATTTACTTCTACTATATATTCTATTGGTCCTTCCTTATTAAACATCTTGTCCACATTTCTCACATGTATTGGTTTTTTTATCTTTTTCAACTTAAACCCCTACTTTCTAGCAAATTCTGAGCTCATCACAAATCCTGTAACCCCACTATCCAACAATACCTTTACTGTAACTCTCTCCTATATATCAATTCTTTCTAGCCCTATCTTTACTGTTACTTCTCTTAACATGTCCCCATTGTTCAAATTGCAACTGGATGTATTATTCACTACTTTACTGAGCATTGCAAATCATTTGTAGTTACTGAGACCTAATTGAGGAATATTAGATCTCCCTCCCCATTTAAATTACTCTGTCCATTATTTTCAGTTCTCTATTTATTTCTTCTGTATTCCAGTCTTCTACCTTCTCTAATTCTGCCTCCTGTTCCTTTATTCCTGCAATTCTTAGCCAAATGTCCAAATCCCTCACAGTTGTAGCAATTCCTATTCTCTCTGTCTATATCCATGGCATATAGATTGTGAGGTGCAAACCCTGCCTGCTAAGTTGGGTGTACCATAACTGCATTCATTCTCTTCACTTCTTCTATAGGAGTAGACCCTGTTTGCACCTGTTGTTGAGCTTCCTACATCCTTGGCCAAACTTGAGGCTGTAACAATTGTTGTCATTGTGCTCCTACATTGTTTGACCTTAGAGCCTGTGGCCCCTGCTCTCATTATTCCCTCAACCTCTTTCACTGTTTCCTCATCTCCTTCTCCAAACTCTTTCTTTATATCTGCTAAAAATTGTCCTGTTGTTTCATATTCCAGCACTCCTGCTTCCAGATCTTTCAAAATATTCTCCTTCCAGACATCAGCTGACCCTCCTTCCACATATGACAATATCTACTGAGTTTGTTTCTCTAAGTTTGTTCCTCTACTGCCACTCTCTTCATTCTTATTCTTAAGTATAATTTACATGCTGTCACAAAACCTGAGATCTTTCCTGGAGTTCCATCAAACACTTGTGGCTTTGTTACTTTTGTGCTTGCTCTACCTCCATCTTCTCCTATTCCTTATGCTGCTAATAAAGCTTGGAGTTGTGCCTGCAGTGTTGTAAGCTACTCCTATTGTTGTTGAGCTAGAAACTCATAGTTAATTGAGCTTTATTGGCTCATGGTGTATGGTGGTGGTGGTGTTGATGGTAATAATGATGGTATGAGAGGCAGTAGAATGGGTAGTAGTAAATGATATGGAAAGAGGGCAGATCTTATATTGGACTTGTTCTCTAACTCATATTCCAAACTTGATGCTATCTCTGTAGGTACTAGTGAGCCCTTTTCTTGTTCCATCTCACACCATTTACTAACTACCTATACTACTGGCTACTGCCTTTAAGAGAACTGTAAACAATTTTGGTCTAAGAAGACTGTTCTACTCTAAGCAACATTTTAAGAATTTCTGCAGTTTTCCTGTGTAAACAGGTTACAAGTGGATCTGTAGCATAGAGCTAATAGATGAAGGGTTTATAGCTAACATGTTCATACAAGATAATATGTCTGAAATATACCAGTGGACTTTGATACAAACAAATAGCTAGGCTTCCCCTATCTGACTAATATATCTCTTATGCCTAGAGCCTGACAACTCTTCTTGACTAAAGGAGACATTGTTCTTTGGTTAAGGATGATAAGGGAGTAAGTGTAGGGATGACTCAGTATTGAGTAGTTCTAAGAAGTAGAATTGAGTTCTAATGTTATAACTCAAAGACCTTATAGTGGGTCAAAGAGAAAGAGCCTTGTATTGGATGTCACAAGAGAACTCAATGGAGTTTCTAGTACAAAGTTGTCTACCTTATATACTCTACTAAATAGTCTATATTACTACTGCATCTAGCCTACCTTAAAGACCATGTGTGTTGTGGCAACCACTAGTCACAAAGACCAATAGCAACACAAGCAATAAATCTCTCAATAGGATATCAAGTGGGGATCACAAGAAAACTCGACAAGGAGTTTCTGCTGAATTGCTATCCTATATATACTATTATATGTGGTCCATGCTACAACTATGCTTTTACTGTGCATTATACTCTCAAGTCTATGCATCAACCATGAGTACACCATATGTACACCATGAGATAGCAATGTGGTTAACATGCTCCTTGATGTCATTGTTCAGACTCTTCCTGACTTTTCTAGACTTTTCTAGACCATAGACCCTTCTAGGCTCTTCTAGACCACTTTAGGCCTTATGATGTAATGTCATGTGACTTCCATGTCATGTGCCTTCTCTCATCATAGACTAATAATATACTACTGTCCTATCTATACCTTATCAAAATTTGTCTATACTTTATCATATCATAACAATGTGTAAACTATAAGATCAATATGTATTAAGCATCTTATATGATATTATTATTCCAGAATATTTCACTATGTTCCATCATGACCATGTGATCATATAACAATTACTGTAACATGTGATATTGTGTTCCACTATAACCCTTAAATAAAATAGAAAATAAAAATAAGAAAATAAAATAAATAAAGTCCATTATCTTTAACTCTAACATTGATATCAACTTGTGTATTGTGTCTACTGTCTGTCACATGGTTATAATTTTGGGTGATGAGATTTTAAGAAAGACTAATTAGTCAGGTTTTAGTTAAGTCTTTTGTTAGAGAAGTATTTACTTGAACTTATATACTGAGTTTGTAGTTGAAACTGTGGCTGGGAAATAGTAGTGTAGAAAATAACTAAGGAGATGTTATAGAGACAATTCTAGATGATAAGCTACCAGGAGATGAAATACAAGAGATTAATCTATATATAAATGAGTATGAATGTAGAAGTATAAATAAGCATAGTTAGAGTCCTAACTAGAAGTTAGAAAGTGAAAGTCTCAGAAGTCTTAAAAGTCAGTCTATAACATAGCCATAGCATGTCTGGGATTACATTTACCTTTTCTATATTGTATATATCTATTTTTGCTTTTTCTATATATCCCTTGAAATAAATATTTATCTTTACTTTATGTATAACTGATCTTTCTACATTCAATATTCTATCTACATTCTTAACTAGTATTGCCCACTCTAATTTATCTAACTCAATCCTGCTCTCTTGCAAATTTAGAGTCTATAAACAACTCTATTGCTCTAATATCTAACAGCACATCTATTGTAATACTCTTTTCTTTTCTTTTTCTTTATTATCCATACTATTTAGAATTAAAAACTAGTTTGATACAACTAGCTTCTTCTTTTATAATAATAACATCTCCATTCTACTTATTATACAATTTCAACTTTCCTATCTTTCTATCTTTCTTGCTTACATGTCCAAAATTCTTTTTCACTTTTCATTAATAGAAAAGTTCCTTTTCTACATCAATATATTCATTTCTTACATCTAATACTTTTATCAAATTGTTCTTCTATACTTCTGCTATTTCTATTTCTCCTTGCACATATAAATAAAGAATACAATCCTAGTAGTCTGCAATAAGTTGTCAAAAATAGCACACTTTGTAGCAATGACAGAAGAAACCTCAGTGAAAGAATTGGTGTAATTATACTATTACTTCTTCTTTTCCACTGAATATTTACTATTACAATTTACTCTTTATCAACTTCTTTGTATCTCCTTTCTTCTTTTTGTCTTATTTTCTCTATTAATTCTGCTGCTTATCTTCTTCTTGCTTTTGGGTTCTTAATTACTCAGAGTATCTTCTCTGTCTTTGCTTGTTTTTTGTTTCTCTTTCTTCTTCAATTCTTTGATTAGTCTCATAGATTTCCTATTCTAGCTTTCTATAATACAGCTATTTGAAGTATCTTTGCCTTTGTACCTAATTCCATAGCTATCATGATAACAACTGGAAATCTTCTATCCACTACCAACTACTGGCTTATTTTAAACTAGATTAACTTGAGCAATTCATTCTTTTTAACACTAACTCCTACTGCCCCACTGCCCTACTAACTAATTAAAGCTAACTATTATTCCTAAGAAGAGAATTTCTATTCCAAATACTTTCTTATTAGAAAATATTGTTACTCTGTATAGACAAAGTACAATAGACCTGCAGCATAAGTCTTTTACTTAAAAATTTACACATATACTACTCAATCTTACCCACTTAAATAATGAGTAATGTCTTTGTGTAAACATGAGCCTAGTCTACACTATCTATAACTAATCTTACAGTAATCAACTACTTATTACTAAGCCTAGAGTCTAATTATATAGAGTTTGTAGCAGTTGACTATAGAAGTTGTATACTAAGGATAAAAGAATAAGAGTTGAGGAAACTGTATATGTCATAAATTTCATTCTGCTTGTATCTCCACAACCAGTGAACCTATTTTTACAAACTAAGTTGTGCTAGAAAGCCCCAAATAAGGGCTATCCACATATGTGTGGGATGTACAAAAGCAACAATAAATGACTAAGATATTAGGCCATCAGTAGCTGTAAAAGCTTTGTCTGCTAATATCTCATGAACAGCTGAACGGATTCGCACAATTAAACTTGCGTTGGAAGCTGCTTATCAATCTGTTTACAACAATATATAATACATCTCAAACAAATAAGTATTGGTAGAGATACAAGCATATCAATGTAGTGACATAATTAGTTACCTTCTAAAATTAGCCTGACAGCTGCTATGACAGATGACAGCTCCCATCA
>Ga0157367_1000967_pt1 | contig 12988 bp, 12 predicted proteins | sample AttbisABBM2_FD_113142 | JGI IMG/M metagenome (GOLD analysis project Ga0157367, IMG submission 113142) | Fungus gardens microbial communities from leaf cutter ant in Botucatu, State of São Paulo, Brazil - Atta bisphaerica ABBM2 | ecosystem: Host-associated > Fungi > Mycelium > Unclassified ...
ATCGCCGTCGGCAAGTGACAGGACAGGGAGACGACGAAGGACACGCACAGACCCAGATCGATCACCCCTCGTGTGTCTCCGCGTCATCTCATCCCCCCGGCGGCGTGGCAGCCAAGCCGCCGTGCGCGGCGTCGGCGCGCTTGGCTGCTCGGGCCACGGGAAGTGCGTGCGTGCCTACTTTGGCTTAGCTTGTGGAACCCCGCTTGGCGAGTTCCGGCAGCCTGTTTGCGAGCATCAAAGTACTTCAGTTGCCGCGAAAAAAAATTTGCTGATGTTGCGCCCCTTTTTTCCAAAAGTCGCAGATGATTGCGTCTCCGGAAAATGTGACCTCTCCGTTCATAATTGTTCATATATGCAAGTTGTGGAGAGACTTGCAGCGTCGTGCCATCCGAAATGTCAAAGTATATGATTCTGCTGTGCCTTTTGTTTATTATTATTATAGGGCCAGTGATAGGCACGTGCTTCATATATCTCATAGAAGAGTCGTACTGTATCTTTGCGCGCACCGGAGTAACCTTCTCACGCGTCGCTCTCCTCGACTGAGGTTTCCTCTCTAGACTCTTGAGGCTCCGTTACGTTATCTTACGTACTCCCTCTATTTATTTATGTATGCCACTGCAACCAGCTACGACAATTCAATGAACTTAGTTTTTTTTTTCGTCCAAACATCATACGAAAGCGACCGGAGGTAGTATAATTTTGGGTATTAATCAGGCAGCGTGTTTGCAGTTTGTTTTTACTAATTTCACAGTATACTAGTATGGACAGTGAAATACTAAGGAGCACTAATAATCTACTGTACTCCAGAGCAACTAACATGTTGTGCTGACGATGGAGGACAAGCAAAGCAAGCAAGAAACTAACAACAGGTAGAGGAGGAGTGCAGCAGAGCAGATGGAGTTCTTGGTTACCAGCCGGTGAGCCATGCGGCGAAGGGGCCCCAGGTGCGGTGGGTGCAGAGCCTGGCGCTCCAGAAGTAGAGGCCGCCGGAGGTGGGGTAGGCGGAGCAGATCTCGGCCATGGCGAGGCCCACGGCGAGGGTGAAGGAGCCGGCGATGGGCCAGCCGTACACCATGGTGACGGGCCCGCCGAACTGGAGGCCCGTCCCGAACAGCGTCGTCACGCCCGTCACCACCGACACGATCGAGAAGCTCACCGCGAAGTTGGACACCACCCTGAAGAGTGCAGGGAGAGGAAGGTTAGTTTGGGCCGGACCAAATGACCGAGGCCCAGTTAGCACCTGGAGCCTTCTTCTTTTTTTTTTCTTTTCAACGGGGGAGCGTCAGCATGATGATGCCGTTCGGTTCAGCTCCGTACGGCGACCATTGGTTGTGTCTCTCTCAATGGAGCAGGGAGGGAGTGCACAGGTCGACGACATCACGAATTCACGATCTCAAAAATTCCATTGCAAAAAAAAAAAAAACTTTCTTGTGATAGCGACTATCTGCGCCAGCAATTACTCTTCTTGTGAACACGTGGTGCCTCGATCCAACACGCAAGGAGTGTCAAGACGAACAGGTTTGTGCGCCAATCCCGCAAGCAACGAAAGGAAAAAAGAACAAAGAACTATGTAGTAGTAGGAAGGACGGATAGATCATCATGGATGGCCGCTGGCCGACCGGAGCAAGAGTCGAGGCGAGGCGAGGTAGAAGAAGCTTACGAGAGGTCGCGCTTGAGCTGCGGCTTGTAGCCTTCCCCGCCGGTGGCGCGGATCACGGCCGCCTCGTCGTCGCCGGCGAGCGGGCTGTAGCTGTAACCGTGCTGGTGCTGCCCCGCCATCACCCTCTCCTCGCTCGCTTCACCGCGCTGCTTGTTGGCTGTTGCCTCCTTGCTTGATCTGGAAGCTGGCGCTGGCGCTGGCCGTGGCCGGGGTCGGGGAAGACAGCGAGATATTTGTCCCCGGTTCGCAAGCTGCAAGGGCCGAGCCCGCCCCACAATTTGTACTCGTAGTACCACTCCACTCCACTGCCCCAATTCTCTCCCCGCGGCCGAGATTCCCTTGCTCTCGTGTCATGTGGCTGCAACTGCAACTGGGACCCGATTCGAATCTCACCTGCCGCGACTGTTGGATCCATTCTAGTGGCGGCAAGCGTGATGCGATGTTCGCTGCCCCCGTCAGCTATTTGATTCTTGGGCATGGCAGCTGATGCCTTGCTGTTCCATTCCACGCTGTGTATAAAACTAAAACCAGACCTTGGCGCTGTGATCGGCGTAGAGACGATCAACATAGCCTGACAAATCTCCGCTGCCTGGCAGATATGCAGCAGTTTGTTTATCAAATTGCCAAATGTATCATTAAGAAAAAAAAAATGTTCCACGTGATTCAGGTGAACCTCAGCCGAGGTCCATCTGTACTGCTGCAGCAGATGGAATGGAAACAAGTAGTACAGCAATAGAAACATGCGGAGAATTCAGATATTGTTATCAAATACCGGGTTTTTATATACGCAGGGCACACGTTATATTAGCAATCGCAGCCGAGCAAACCCCCAGTCTCCGTCTCGAAATGACAGTTTTATGTTTTATCCTAGGTCTAACTATTTGCAAGTTTAACTAAGATTATCGGAAAGATCGATTTTATCAACCGAAATGGTAACCTGTAAAAAAATATTTAGAAACGAATCTAATTATCCTTATTCAGTAAACTGAAAATATTTTTACTCAGTACAAACTTAGAGCCACAGTTATTATGGGACGAGCTAGTATAACGAGTTGCCCATGGGCCTTGCCTTGTAAAAACTGCCAGCTCCAACTATACAGCAGCCCGATTCAAGATACAATAGCAAATCACGGATGTTGCTCATTCCTGGCTAAGGTTGGTAGTAAAATTAAACATTTTACCAATTGATCGTGCCCATAGGCAAGCGAACTTTTTATTTTGGATAAGATAGGCAAGCTCACATTTGGTATGGGCAAAGCTAATCTATAGGCATCGAATATAACCCATGTGCATGAGTACATGATAAGCATTTCGTGAATGAAATAGTGAAGGCACCAGTAGAGCCTCACGGTGTCTCAACTCTGAACAGGAAATGCCTCCAAGCTACTCCTACGAACATAGGACTTCTCCCAACTCAGATTTTTAATGACAGACCTAGTTTGTTTCAGAATACTTGAAACCATGCTTCCTGAAATATTCTCGAAATCCATAGACGCTCTGATCATAGTTGAACTGCAGGATACATGATATATCGTCAGCCCAACAAGAAAACTCGAATCCAACAATCAAACTGATGACAGGCAACAGCTCAAGAATTACTTACAGGTAGCACTTTTACAGAGTACTTTGTGATGTTAGGATCCACGCTCTTTCCTTGGCTACCGGCCTGAGAGAGTATAGACAAAGTCATTGCCAAAACAAAGGGAAGGAAAACATGTGCCCGCAGGTACTATAGTTGTGAAAGAGAAATATCTACAACTCTGCAATCAATTAATAGTGATGCCTGAGGATGAAAGAATGAAAACACCATTTTAGCTTTGCACGCAGCTGAAAAGAGTAATTATTAAGGCGGCTAACACCATTTAAGATTAAAAAACTAACAGTAAATCTAGGAAGCATAGGGGGCTATTTCCTCAAAGTGAAAAGTTTGTATTCTGAAGTTCCAAAGTCCATGAAGTATATTGGACAAAGGGCATTCATTTTCAGGAACTTTGCCTATATCTGCAATATCAGTAAAAAAAACTTCTATTTCACTTTTTCTTATCAGAGCTTAAGACAAAGCTTGTTGAACACCTTATGTATAAGCAGTTTTCCCCTCTACTATCATCCAGCAATAAATAGTTGCAACCTATTACCTATCATCCTATAGCCATGAGTACTAAACATCAAGAACATTGACAGAAATGCTCACAAAAGAATGTAATAAATTTAGCAGGTACCAAGGTCACAACTAAATTGCATCTTGATCCACTATGTGGCTATCAATTAATCCCAGTGGGCAAAACTGAACAAAAAGAGTGAAATGTAACCACAGTATGAATGGAAAGGGCATGAAAAATCTAAAACCAATAAACTAAAACATATAAAGCCAAATGTGAAGTAAATAATGATAACCTGTTCTGGGTTGTAAAATACTTCAAGAAATGGATATTCATTCTTTTGCCTTGTGAGGCAAAACCCTGGATACTTTGGGCACTCGACCTGACAGCAGAGAAGAAGAATGTTCAATGCCTAATTGCTGGAGGAAAGCCCAATTTGTTATGTGACCAAAAGTATCCAACAAATGAAGGAAACTAAAAGTTGATATGGACTGATTTGATAAGGAACGCAACCTTGTGAAAATGTAATTACTCAATGATTTCTGGGTCAATCAAGCATATTTTTGTGATCCTATAAGTGAAGTAACAAAAATAACTTTTTTTTCTTGAACACAATACTATCGAATATCAAGTTTCTTGTCTTAGTGAAACAAAAAAGTAGGAAAAAAAAAAGAACATATTAGGAGAAATATCCAAATATAGGCAATGTTGAATTTCTACAAGTGAAGCAGAATAGAACAATAGAAATCATTGATAAATGATAGATGTAACATTAGATTAAATTACTTGGTACAATTTGAATGAACAACCAGGACAATTTTAGAGTTTTACCATCAGATCAAAATTGGTTTAAATTCAATAACAAAAAAGCAGTTTAGGCATAATAAGCTATTTTAGGGACCAAATAGTTATTGAAGCATCGTAAGCTCACAGAATCACAGCCTTGCCTAAATAACCCATCAATTATAAGTGGTCTGACAAGACTATAACTGGGAATTTCCTTGTAAATATAAAATCTATAGTAGCTTACTCGGACAAACTTGATATGTGGATAAAATGTAGCAGCAGCCTCTTCCAGTACTTTATCAAGCTGCTGTGTATAGGTGCACCTAAAAAGAGGCAATTTTCAGGATTGAAGCGAGCAATAACAACCATTTATGAGGATTTGTTAGTCTAGTAAGTGTTTCTCAACACAATAAAGGATAGTGAGTATACTTAATAGTGAAGGCAACAACTACAGGCCTGCCTTCATGCAATAGCTGCACAAACTGACGCTCAGATGTGAATGGAATAATTCTTGATGGCCCTAGGTCCTTGGGATATCCAGTGTAGTACCTGTAATTTTCAAGATTAAGATAACATTAAGATATAACGTGGCATGATAAAATAAAAATGTATTAATGAGTAGTATATATATAAACCAGATCATGCATTTTTTTTCTCTTGATGATATACTTAAGACTTAGGTCTCCATTACCAATAACTTCTGATACTGGGAAAACGTTTTGCATACTTGACGGCCTATTTCAAATTCTTACATGGTGCAGATCAACATAATATATGATTTGGAGATGGGATAACAGGTTCACATTACAAATAGTGCACAGTAAGATTTACATCCTTTCTAAACAGTGAAAAGATAGATACCAAGAGCATATATGTAGGCTACGAATGAGTTCAGAATCTATATTCCTATCTAATTGAAAATTCAGCCAAAACCAGCACCAAATAGAGAATGTTCAAATTTCTATCTGATAATTAAAAATATAGCTAAGAATATTAACTAGAAGCTGACTAGTGGTTATACAATATCCAACACTCCATGTATGATCTGTTACACTTATTGGCATAACAGCAATATAATGAATAGAGAAACATAAATTACTGTGAGCTGCATGTTCTGCTGAAAATTACAAACGAATAATGAACCGGAACACATGACAGTGCATCTATCCTTACTTGCATGTTGACCGAAGTTGGGAGACCATCCTATCAAGAAAAGACTCATTCATCTTCTGTGAGGATCCAATTCAGTTCGGATGCAACTTTAGCCTAGGGTAATGAAACGGTCAATAATGGACAAAAATAGGAACAACCTGACAGAATCTTGCACGGTTGTTTAGCTGCTTAGCACACAAATAAGAGAAAAAAAATGTAGTTCATGGATGTCATAATAGAGAGAAAACAACAGCACAAAAAATACACTGCTCAGAGGCATATCTAATATAGTTATATGACCTTTCTCTCAAACAAAAACAAGTACATAAATAATTGAACACTTGGTTCACTCCCATTGCCACACACAGTGCTGTATGTGTGATTAACATGGAGGAGCTGCTAACCCAAAAGAGGACAGATATAAGTTGGCAGAGCCTGTGAGCGCCAACCAATAGCTTCCCCTCACTGCACCATGCAATCAACTAGTCGAACACAATCAGAATTAAAAATATCACAATCATCACTTCATCAGAGTAATGATTCCAATCTAAATGCTTGAGTTCTGCAATCAGTGGCAGAGCTTGGGAGTAAAAGAAGAAGGCTGTACACAACAAAAACAAATACATGGATACTTGGATAGTATGCAAATTAGCTAGCAATTTTTTCAAGCAAACAAATTGTAAAATCATACATTTAATGGATATTACGAAAGATGTGAAGATTCGTCTCAGAATTTACAAAGTGTTACTCAAAACAGTCAATATATGAAGTTATAGCCTTGCACACATTGCCCATAGTAATACACTAATATCTGTAAAATTAACCTGAGAACCCCAAGCACCAGAAGGCAATTTCACAAATTGTTCTGCGACAGAGCAATAGCTCTAATTTTCCACTAATATGGGACACGACGCTTCAAAATACCATTCACCAAAAAGAAAATTGCATGTTATAGTGCTAAATGAGAATAGAAAAGGAATTAGAATAACAAAGAAGAAAGGCCTAACCTGCCAGGAGCTGACAGTGTCCAATTTAAATACAACTGAGGCAGGCCCATCGACATGTGACATGTCCATGAGATCTGATGCCTAGGCTGTAGGCCACATCCCCCAAGCACGGCCAGACATGCCGGCAGCCCGGCACAACACTCCCTATGCTGCTGACCTATGCTCATCCCACCCACCCCCCAGCATGCCTCACCAAGCACTTCATCAGATGCTTCCCACCCACACCAAAGACATACAAACCAGGGCATTGCAAATGCATAACAGATAGGAAAATTGAGCTATGTCCTTAACGAGGTATAAAATATCTATGAACAATACCAGGTAAAACAACAATATAATCCAATTCCTAGCACAAGAAATCCGTTGTCGTCAATCAAATTAAGCTCGAGATTAAGGCCCTGTTTGGATTCGCTTTTCTCGGACTCGATTATCTGATGAGTAGGTTTACCTCATGAGCTGCTCACCGGAGAATCTGCTGTCCAGATAATTTGGGTGTTTGGCAATCCTCGATTCTGTTCGCTCCCCCTCCGCAGCTGTTATCCCCCAGCTCTCTGCTCCGCCGTCCTCCCACTCAGGTGCCTCCGCCCTGACCGTCCGCGAGCGGCGAGCGAGGGCGCCGACGAGAGGAGGCTGCGCCGGGCGAAGGAGGAGGACGGAGCGGGCGAGGCGCCGGCGGAAGGAGGAGGACGGAGCGGGCGAGGCACCGGGGGATGGAGGAGGACGGAGCGGGCGAGGCGCCGGCGGATGGAGGAGGGTCCGAGCGGAGGAGGAGCGGTGGCGGAGGAGCCAGGCGAAGGAGGGGCCGAGCGAAGGAGGCGGGCGGAGGAGGGGTCGAGCTGAGGATGCGCCGGCGGGAGGAGCGCCGGCCGCGCAGGAGGAGGTGGGGGCGGCGGAATCGATCTCGCTTTTCTCCAACCGTCTCGTGAGACTCGCGTACCGGATAAGCGGGGAGAAGGAAGGAAAAGGCTTCGGGATGAAGCGTGCGGTCGGGAGAAGCGAAGCAAAATCGGTGCGTTTGGGTGGAGAATCGGCGGTGGAAGACCCAGAATCGGCTTTGGTGAAATGGTGTTACATAAATAGTACAAGATTGACCATCTCCATATTTCAGATCGACAGTCATAATGATATAAAAAAATCAGCTTTGTTTCAGCATATCCTCCATAAAAGCAACAAAACATCTGAAGTTCCCTAGTGCAACTACAAATCGAGATGAGGAAGAGCACAATACCAAGCGGTAAACACTGCAGGGATTCTCTTCTGGCAGTCCACGGCCCGTTTCCAGCCACCGCTGCCACCTGGTTTGGGTTAGGGTTTAGCGCTGGAGTGTCGCCAGGAGTGCAGACGCACAGAATGATGCACGAGTCACGACAATCAGGGTGATGAGAACGGCAACGTGGCCTTTGAACTGGACTGGTGTGCTGGGCTGTTATTGGATGAACTGTTTAAGTATGGCAGACTGGGCTGTGGCTTTCTATCGCTCCCCATCACTTTTGATTTTTTAGATGATGACCCCTCGCTTTTGGTTGGATTTGTTTCATATTCTGCTATACTTTGTTACAGTGGGCCATCTGAATTTACAGAAATGTTTTGCAAAACTGAATTAAAATAAAAATAAATTTGATCACAACTGTCCATAGAGAGCCCGTGTAAAAAAATATAAAGGATGCAGCATCTGCTGAAAATTAGCATTCGTAGCACCTAAGCAAGTTCAAGCGTTTTGGGGTAGAAATGTAATGATGAGACATCAGAAAGTTAAAATCCTGAAAGATCTCTCTCAAGTCCTCAGATGGCCTTCGAGAAGAGAAGTCCTGAGGTGGCCAGAGGTCAGGTATTGTGCTCTTCTGAAGAGTGTAATATGGATGACAACAGGCATATTGCCTTCAGGTAAAGGCAAAAGGGGCACAAAGACCTGCACCTGCCACAGGTACTGTGACCACATTCGTCGCGTACATGGTTCAAACAATATAAAGTCTTAACCATAGGATCAAGCAACTATGAACTAGTGGTAGCAGCTAGTGCCCATCTATGAACTAGCTGTAGCAGCTACTGGCCATCTCAACAACTAGATTAAACAAACCTAAGAAGTAGTACCAGCTGGCATGACAAACGGAATAAGATGTATTTAATCTTCAAGCAACTCTGCACTAGCTGCACATTTGAACAATTTGTACATCTACTATACATATCTGCACACTGAAAATCCAAGTGAATAGCACCTGTTACTTCTACCCTAATCCGTAACCATAACAAATGGTGGAGAAATTGGTGAAGGGAGAAGTCATACCACACAGGTTAGGTGGTGAAGAGGTTGGCGGCGTGTGGTTTCGGTGATGAAGAGGTGGAGCGGAGGCTGGACCGCTGGAGGGTGAAGCAGTGAGGTGTGGCTGTGTGGATGTACGGCAGGTGGAGGGCGACGAGAAGCCGAGTCGACAAGCTCGCGCAGATCAGTGGGTGCAGCTGGGTAGATCGAGGCACAGCCTGCGCCCTGCTAGGGCTGGAAACGCTCGGCTCGGCTTTACGAGCTCAGTTCACGAGCCTATTCCTTCCATGAGCCACATCACAACTGTGTTCTCCTTCCTGTCCCTCGATCGAAGTAATCGAAGCGTAGAATAGAACACCCTGCAGCAGCACCTACAGGCTAGAGGTTACAGACCTACTCCTAGGCACAAGTGCTCGGTTTAAAAATTGCAAGAGCCAGTTTTCTGGAGGTAGCGACGAACAAGCTTATTTTTGATAATTATATATTCAGTGGCAGACCTAATATTTATATCTAGGGTAAGCCTACTAAAAAAAACCAATATGCAATACAGTAAATACAATGCACAATCTGGTAACACAACAAATGATTCTCCAAACAATTCGGTAAACGGGTACAAAGTAAACAAAAGGCCGCATAATTCCTCAAATCCAACATGCATAAAAGGTCTCATATTGTGTGCTCAAACATAGTCAAAATCTTACATAGATTAATATATGGCTTATGTGCTTACTATTGAGACATTAAATCACAACCTAATTTCATAAGTTTCACTTCTCTAAGAACAATCCATATGAAGGCACTGGGCACACAATACACCACATTTGCATATGAATCAATTAATAGATGACTAAAGAATGAAACAACAGAAATGTGGCAGGCTACGGATATACTCATCAATCGAAGTAGCAAAATGAATGGATTTGAGAGAGCACCTGAGCAGCAGGGTGTGGCTGTGGGCACTTGCCAACAGCCCCGCTCAACTAGGATCCAGGGCCCAACCCAGGTTATGGCGGGACGCCGGGAGAAGGCAAGGGGCGCCACCGGCCGCGCCGAGCACACAGCCGCAGGGGCCAGGGGAAGCTAGAGGCGAGGCGGATCCGTGGAGGCCTACAACAGCTCGTCCGGGGAACGGCGTCGCGGGGTCGCGCCTCGCGGGTCCGGATTCTGGCGCCCAGTGTTGGCGTCGCGAGAGGATGCTGGGGACGGGGCGTCGTGCTCCCAGTCCCCCAGACAGGCAGACTCCCACTCCCAGGCAGCCTCCCAAGTACGGGAGACGAATGGATTCCTAGCTAGGTTTGGCCCGTGTGTTCTGTGTTTTTAAACATTTTTTGACCAAATTGCAGGGTGATTCCAGGCCTACTTGGACTATCAGTCACATGCAATAAGTAAACTGAACAGAGAAATCAAAAATTTGGTGAGCCAAAAATTATCTAAGCTAAGTCTTTATCTGTATCTATGTCTATACCTAATAATATTATAAAGCAAATAAAGATTTCCGGTCCGTCGTAACAGGTGGACCCGGCTGATCAGCCTGTTCCTATCCGATAATCCGAATCACAGCTACAATACGAATTAAATTTGGACTGCAGAAAAAATCCACACGAAAAAGGACGTCCAAGTCGCATACGGACTACGTTTTCGATGTTCTATATATCGATGTAAAACTAAAATAATAACATTTCCAATCCAACTGAAACCACTTTAAAATTCTGTCTCAGTTAATGAAAATCTTTGAAACAATATGTCGTGAAATTTATTTGCGAGCCCGAAGTATAGGAGCAGTGCACGCGAAAATGGACGCTCAGATCACGTACAAACTCCGTTTTTGACGTTCTATGTATCGATGGAAAGCTAAACTAACAACCTTTCCAGCTCAATTGATATCACTCTAAAATTCGATTGCAATTAACGGAAATCGTCAAGAAAATATGTCTTACAATTTATTCGGAAACCCGATTCAGACGGCAGGAGCAACCTACATGAAAACGGATATCCATATCATATATGGACTCCATTTTCAATATTCTTTATATTACCGAAAAGCAAAAAATAATATTTTTTATCAAACTGGCACACCTAAATTTCTGTCACATGTAAGGAAAAATTCGAAACAATAGGATATGGAATTTATTTGCGAGACTATTCTTATATGTATTGATATAGAGATGCTTAAGAATTTTTTTCTCTCGTTGCAACGTACAGGCATTTTGCTAGTCTAATATTAAAGCAAATAAGATTTCCAGATCTATCCTGACAGGCGGGACCCACCTGTCAGCCACCCCTCCGCGTCTATCCGTGAGTCCCTCGCCTCACCTCTGCCCCGCGTTTTCCCTCTCGGCTCTCGCACAGCATGGGTTCGACGCTGCTGCGGCTCGCACCAGCGCCAACGGCCACACCTCCTCTCAACTCAACTTGTACAAAACAAGCCAATAATCCTCGGCGGCCCAGCGATAAAAGTCATATCACAAGATACAAATACTTATCACACAAAGATACCAAATCGTTCGTCCAACAGCGAACTATCCTATTATAATATAAATCATCACCAATCCCACCGTTCATCGTACCAGAATATGGAGAAGTCTCCTCGAGCTTTCCGGAGAAGGGAGTCGCGTGCCGGCCGGCGGAAGCAGGGCGCGAACGGGACCGGCCAGCTAGCCGAGAGAGGACGACAGTCCCGGCAGTCCGAGGATATGCGGCGCGCGCGGCCGGCGAGGAGCCCGAGCGGAGGGAAACCAGCGCGAAGGAAGGGAGGGACAGAGAGGCGGCGGCGCACGCGGAGGAAGATGGGTCTGGCCGAGGAAGAGGAGGCGCGACGGCGGGGTAAGAGGCCGGCGATGGGAACGATGCCCCCCAGGTTGCGGCGCGGGGGTGGCCGGGAAGGCTGTCGGTCCTTGTTGTGTGTGTGCTTGAGAGAGATTAAAAAGTTAGGTTTACTTCCACTTGGGTCGGCTGTTACGTGGGCCAAAATAGACGTGGGAAACTCTACATATATCCGTCAGGTCGTTATATCCGAATTTCCACTTTCCTCTATTTTCAGCACATTTGGTTTATTTAATCAATGGGTCACTTCACAAGAGAAGCATAAAACCATAAACAAGCAATAAATTAAAATACATAGATCTAAGTAATGCTTGATTACTGTTCAATATGTGAATATGTTATATAAATATAAATATCATGATGTATGAACCAAACAATTGTTGCAAAAGTTCGATAGAACTTCTGTTTTTTTTTCAAGAAAAATTTCAATTTGCCACAAGTAGTGACCAACTGCTGGGAAGCTCTAAGCGTACTCGAAGTTGATGGAGCCAAGGGCACGACCGGAGGAGACATGGTCAGCGCCAAAGAGAAAGGGACCTACCAAGACACCCACCTGCCTGCCCATGCCCAGTGTGCTTGCCAGATGGTCCGATCTGTGTGGATTGATCTCCGGCTACTTCGGTTAAATTTATGATTCTTGTAGATGGAAAGAGTAGTTTTTTTTTTGTTTTTTGAAATTTAAACATACTGTAGGTTTTAGTTACAAGGTTCAAATTATCTGGCTTGACTCAAAATTTTTAAAATTGACTATATAAATAATTTGTTTTAAATAATTTAGTTCTCAAACTTAAAGTCATACTCATATATTTTTTATGAATAAAATGAATGGATAAAGTTGTAAAAAATTCAACCATGTCATACGTAAACAGGTAAAGTATATAATATTAGTATAGAGATAGAGATATACTAGGTGGCCTAAGGGCAATTTTCTCAACGTCACTTTGCTCTCTCTCCTCAAGACATGAGCAAGCGACATAAAAAAGTTACTTCGTGAAACAACCGTGTCATAGAGTGAAACAACCGTCTGCCTGCCTGCCTGCCTGCGCTGCGTATCACGCGCGAGTACAACACAGCACCGATCGAATTGTACGGCGCAGGACCTGGTCGGCGCCGCGCCACGGCACGGGACGCACGAGCGGCCGGCAAGCTCCACCCCACGGTCGCCATCGCCCGAGCTATCCATCGCCGTCGGCAAGTGACA
>Ga0157367_1000968_pt1 | contig 12987 bp, 9 predicted proteins | sample AttbisABBM2_FD_113142 | JGI IMG/M metagenome (GOLD analysis project Ga0157367, IMG submission 113142) | Fungus gardens microbial communities from leaf cutter ant in Botucatu, State of São Paulo, Brazil - Atta bisphaerica ABBM2 | ecosystem: Host-associated > Fungi > Mycelium > Unclassified ...
CCACTGACCCGGCGCGGCGAGCTTGTAGCCGCGCCCCCACACGGTGAGGATTCGCACGGGCTCGGCCGGATCGGCCTCGATCTTCGCGCGCAGCCGGTTGATGTGGGTGTTGACCGTATGTTCGTAGCCTTCGTGCTGGTAGCCCCACACGGCATTGAGCAAGTCCATCCGCGAGAACACCTTGCCCGGATGCCGCGCGAAGAAATACAGCAGGTCGAACTCGCGCGGCGTGAGGTCGATGCGTGCGCCGTCGACGCTCGCTTCGCGCGCGATCGGGTCGATCGACAGCCCGGCGACGTCGAGCGTGCCCGCGTCGATCCGCGAATCGCGCGCGAGCGCATCGACGCGCCGCAGCAACGCCTTGACCCGCGCGACGAGTTCGAGCACCGAGAACGGTTTAGCCAGGTAATCGTCGGCGCCGAGTTCGAGGCCGAGGATCCGGTGCACCTCGCTCGAACGTGCGCTGGTGATGATGATCGGCGTGTAGCGCGTCATCGCGCGCGCGCGCCGGCAGATTTCCAGGCCATCGACGCCCGGCAGCATCAGGTCGAGGATCAGCGCGTCCCAGTTGCCCTGTTCGAGCAGGCGCAGCCCTTCCGCGCCGTCCGCGCTGTGCACGACTTCGTAGCGCTCGTCGCGCAGGTGCAGGCTCAGCACGTCGGCGATGTCGGCGTCGTCCTCGACGATCAGGATGCGTTTGGGGTGGTCCATGGCGGTCGGCGGCGGCACGGCGGTGGCGGTCCTCGGTCTCGAACGGCGGTTCCGGCCGGCCAGGGTCCGGCAAGCCGGCCTGCCCGGGGCGATTCGCGGCGGCAATGCCGCGCTGCCGCCATTGTGCAAAATTTTGCGGCGGAAAGGGGTCACAAATCGTTTAAGTTTTGGATCGCGCGAAAGCCGAAATGGCGCGGGCGTGAAGTGAGGAAAGCCGGGGTATCAGGCACGGTGGCAACGCCGGAAGGACGACGGGGTCGACTGGTGTCGGGCGACGCGCACCGGCCCGGATCGGGAACGGCGCGCGTCGGGACGACGGCCGCTACAGATCGAGCACGAGATCCGACGTGGGACGGCTGCAGCACATCAGGCGCAGCCCCTTGTCGATTTCCCGCTGACGGATACCGCCGTTGTGCTGCATGTCGACCGTGCCGTCGAGCACCACGGTCTTGCAGGTTCCGCAAATGCCCTGGCTGCACGACGACGGCAGCGCGACGCCCGCCTTGCGCGCGGCCGACAGCACCGTCTCCGCGCCACTAATCGGAAAGGTCTTGCCCGACTTGGCGAGGCGAACCGTATAAGTGCGGACACCCGCCTCGCCCCCCTGTTGCGGCGCGTCGACCGCGTCCGCGGCAGGTTCGACCGTTTCGGCGAAATTGAAGCGCTCCTGGTGATAGCGGGCGGGATCATGACCGCCTTGCGCGAGCAGTGCCTTCGCGGCGTTCATGTAACCCGACGGGCCGCACGTGAAGACTTCGCGGTCGCGATAGTCCGGAACGTGCTGTTGCAGGAGCTCGAGGCTGAGCCGGCCGATCGGTCCGCGCCAGTCCGGCTCGGATCCGAGCGCCTCGCAGAGGTGGATCACCTCGAGGCGGTCGGCTTCCGCGCTCAACCGCTCGAGCTCATCGCGGAAGACGATGTCGGCGGGCGTTCTCGCGCTGTGCACGAAGACGATGTCGCGATTCAGTCCGAGGTCGATCGCCGCTCTCGTCATCGACATCAGCGGCGTCACGCCCGAGCCGGCGGACAGGTAAAGCACCTTCGCGGCTGGCCCCGAGGCCGGCGTGAAAATGCCGGACGGGCCGAATGCACGCAGCTCGACACCTGGCTTCAGGTTCGCATGCAGCCAGTTCGACATCACGCCGCCGGGCGTGCGCTTGACCGTGATCGACAACGTGTACGGCCGCGTCGGCGGCGACGACACCGTATAGCAGCGGCTGACCGGCACGCCTTCCACGTCGGCCGACACCGTGATGAACTGGCCGGGCTCGAAGCTGAATGGCCGCCCGTCTTTCGCGCTGAACACAAAGGTGCGGACGTCGTGCGTCTCGCCCCGCACCCGGCAACACACCAGCGTCTTTTGTTCGCTGCTGTCCCACTGGATGTCCGCGCGTTCCCAGGTAGCGGGGTCCGAGAAACGGTCGGTCGCCGCGGCGGCCGGATCGGCCACGCAAAAGATCTCTCTGACTGTCATGACGATACTCAGATGCCGTGAGCCTTCAGGCGCGCGTCGTACCAACGTGCGAACTGTTCGAGCGCGCCTTCCGTATACGTCGAGTACGGGCCCGGGACATAGGCGGGGTCCTGCGTCCCGCCATGCGTGATCCCGACGAGGTCGGCGTCCTGCCGGGTCGTGGCGACCCACACTTCGGTCAGCGTCTTGACGTCGTAGTCGACGCCTTCGACCGCATCCGGATGCACGAGCCACATCGTGCGCACGACCGTCTTGTCCGGTGCGATCGGCAGGATGTACGCGACGACCGCGTGGTCGCTCATCACGTGCGTCCACGAGTGATGGGTCCACATGTGCACGTCGCCGAGATCGCGGCGCGGCAGATCGCCGAGCAGCTTCGTACACGCGACCTTGGTATCCATCGTCTGCGATTCGCAGGCGCCGGCGATGACGAGCCGCTGGGTGCGGAAATTGGTCTGGACGCTCTCTTCGACCGATTCGAACGCCTCGCAGATATAGCCGTCGTCTTCCCACTCCTTCTTGCGCGCGGCATTGTGGGCGAGATACGCGTCGTAGTCGCGTAGCGATTCCTCGCTCTGGCCATCCGGGCAGAAGCCGAAGTCGTGCGCAAGGAACGATTGCGTGAGCTCCGGGTGCGTACCGCCGCAGTGATAGCACTCGCGGTTGTTCTCCATCACGAGCTTCCAGTTACCGTTCTCGACGATGGTCATCTCGTGCGCGATCTTCGTGCGCTGCATGTCGTGCGGCGTGAATCGCGGCGCCATCACCGTCTCGAGCTTCGAGAAATCCTCCGGCACGTCGTCGGCAAGGCAGACGAACACGTGCGCGCCGACCACCTTTACGTGCACCGGGATCAGGCTGCGGCACTTCGTGTCGAAATCCTTGCCCATGTGCGTCGCGTGCTTCAGGCTGCCGTCCAGATCGTACGTCCACTGGTGATACGGGCAAACCAGCATGCCGACGGTGGCCTTCGTCGCGCTCTTCATCAGGCGCGCGCCGCGGTGGCGGCACACGTTGCGGTACGCGCGGATGTTCTCGTCGTCGTCGCGCACGATCAGGATGGACGACTTGCCGATATCGACTGCGTAGACGTCGCCCGGCTCCGGCACGTCGGCCGTCACCGCGACGAAGATCCAGAGCTTCTCGAAGAACACTTCGACGTCCGTCTCGAACACATCCTGCCGGCCGAGAAGCCCGGCCGGCAGCCCGTGCCCGGGTTTGCGGCTGTCGAGCAGTTCACGGTGGGTCTTGAGCGGAACGGCAGACATCGTACACCTCCAATGGGGTTGATTTTCGCTATGCTTTTTTCAAACGTTGAGCGAAGTATTGGAGGGGCAATTTCACCCGTCAACGCGCTATATTTTCTCGTTCGCATGACTTCATGTTATGCAAGAACGCGCCCGCCGCCGGCCCCGTGGTTAACCCGAATTCGCGCGTTGGAAACGCGCGAGTCGGTACGAGCCCGCATCGCAACATCGGCGACTTGACCGGTACAATTTGGAGACACGCGATTCGCGCCGGCCGCACGAAAAACAGACTCAAATGACGAAAGGAACAAAAGGATACCGGCGGATCGTGCCGTCGCTGACTGCACTGGTCGAATTCGAAGCGGTCGCCCGCCTCGGCAGCTTCACCCACGCGGCAGCCGAGCTCGGCGTGACCCAGGCGGCGGTCAGCCGGCAAGTGCGTTTCCTCGAGGAAACGCTCGACGTGCGCCTCTTCCATCGTCTGCACCGTTCGATCTCGCTGACGAACGAAGGCGAAATGCTCTATCTCGCAGTCGCCGAATCGATGCAGCGAATCGCCGGCGCATTCGACCGTCTGTCGACGGGCGCCGACCAGCAGGAGCTCGTGCTCGCGTCGACCGCATCGTTCGCGCAGTTCCGCCTGCTGCCGAGGCTGCCCAAGCTCAAGCACCTGAACCCGCCACTGAAGCTGCGGCTGACGACCCAGATGTTTACCGCGGACCTTCGTCATGTGGAAGTCGACGTCGCGGTGCGCTATGGAGACGGGAAGTGGGCGGACGGAACCTCGATCCTGCTGTTCGACGAGGAAGTGTTCCCGGTCTGCTCGCCGGCCTTCCTCAAGGAAAACGGCATGCCGGAATCCGTCGAGGCGCTCGGCGCGCTTCCGCTGATCGAATCCGACTCGACGTCCGAAGGCTGGATGGGCTGGGAAGCGTGGTTCCGCTCGGTCGGTCACCGCCCGGCCAAGCTGGACTACGCGCTGCGCTGCAGCCTCTACACGGATGCGGTACAGGCCGCCCGATACGGGCAGGGTGTCGCGCTTGGCTGGAGCCGGCTCGTGCACGACCTCCTGGCGACCGGCGAGCTGGTCCGGATGCCGGTCGGATCGTGCAAGACGAGCGATGCCTATTTCGTCATCGTGCCTCACGGCCGTTCGTTGACGCCCGCGGTCACGCAGTTGATCGACTGGTTGCGCGAGGAACTTCCGGTCCGGTGACGCGCCGCGCGGGCGACGATCGCTGTCGCCCATCCCGATTCGAAACGGACTGGCTTCAAGCAACGCGGTGACCGTTGCGCACGCACCCAATTTGACGTTCATCGGTTACATGCGCGCCATGCTCTCCTCACGAGCGACTTTCCTCATTACGTCGCTCACGAACCCCTAGGTGAAATCGCAGACACTTCGAACGCCAACGGCTTCCGAGCCGCGCGATCGCGTCGAATTCAACGAGCGCGATCACGGACGGGGTCAGTCGACGATAGCATTTGGGCAGGTCGACGCAGGCCTCATTGACGGGGGGCGCCGGGGGCAGCGTGTTATCGACCGATTTCGACGCCGGCATCGAGCCAGCCGCGCATCATGATACCGACCTCGTCGCGCAGCCACTGTCGGAACAGCCGGTACTCCGGGCGCGGGTGCGCATTCCGGTGCGTGATCAGGTAATGATGGCGATCACGAAACACCAGGACATCCTGAACCGGCCGCACCAGCACGCCCTCCTCGATCTGCCGGTGCACGAGGTGGTGCCAGCCCAGCAGCGTGCCCTCGCCGGCCTCGGCCTGCGCGACGAGCAGCCGGTAGTCGTTGCTTTCCAGATACTTGTTCGCGGCCAGTGTATCGGTGCCGTCGCTCTGCTGGAACCAATTGCGCCACACGCGCCAGTCGACGTGCTCGCACACCTGCGCACGGCCGAGCATCGACAGGTTCAGCGTCGGGCTCGACAGCAGGTCGAGCGGCTTCAGCGACCGGCCATGAAAATGCCGCTCGTGAAACGACGGGCTGCACACCGGATACACGATGTCGTGGAACAGCGGCTCGGCTTCGAACTCAGGCTCGCGCGGCGGGTTCTTCGTGATGATCACGTCGGGCTCGATGAGCCCGTCGAGCTCCATGAAATGCTCGGTGACGATCACGTGCAGCTGGATATCCGGAAACCGCTCGCGAAACGCGGGCAGCCGCGACGACAGCCACAGCGCGGAGAACGTGTGCGACACGCAGACCATCAGCGCGTGCTTGTCGGTCCGACGCACGGCCTCCGCCGCCTCGGCGATGTTCATGATCGACAGGTACGACGCGTTGTACAGAACCCGCCCGGCATCCGTCAGCGCGATATGCCTGCCCGTGCGCTCGAACAGAGCGACGTCGAGCGAATCCTCGAGTTCCTTGATTTGCCGGCTGATCGCGGCCTGCGTCACGCACAGCACCTCGGCTGCCTGAGTGAAGCTCTCGTAGCGCGCCGCCGTCACGAAGCACCGCAGCGCGCGAAGCGACGGCATCTGCGCAAGAAGTCGGTCGGCAAACAATTGCTTCTTCAACATGGCTTTCACTCTCAAAACGGAGGTCGGACGCTGCGCCGACGAACCCGTCGACGGCAGTCCCGCCGGCTGCCCGCAGGCAGTCTCGTCGCAAACCTTTCAATTATCTGAATATTGCAGCTTGCGAGTCGGTCGGGCGGCCGGCAAGAGCGGCTCAGCCGCCGCAGCGGCGTCACGATGACGCCGTTTTCGATCGATGGTGCACCGCATCGCCATTATCGGAAGCGACGATGGGGACTGCAAGGCGCACGTCGTCCCGCACATCCGCCCCCGGGCCGCGCAGGCCCGGGGTGCTGCGTGCCCGGCGCCCTCCACTTAGTCGAGCTTCAGCCACGTCGTCTTCAGTTCACAGTATTGATCGTGCGCGTAGACGGATTTGTCGCGGCCGCCGAACCCCGACTGCTTGAATCCGCCGAACGGCGTCGACAGGTCGCCTTCGCCGAAGCAGTTCACCGTGACCGTCCCCGCGCGAATGCGCGCGGCGACCTTGTGCGCACTGTTCACGTTGTCGGTCCAGAGCGACGCTGCGAGCCCGTAGCACGTATCGTTCGCGATCCGCACCGCGTCGTCGACGTCGTCGTACTCGATGAAGCACACGACCGGCCCGAACACCTCGTCGCGCGCGATGCTCATCTCGGGCGTCACCTGGTCGAAGATCGTCGGTTCGACGAACCAGCCGCCGGTTTCCGCGAGGATCGCCCGACCGCCGCACACCACGTGCGCGCCTTCCGCCGTCGCCTTCGCGATATGGCCGAGCACCTTCTCGTAGTGCTTCTGCTCGATCAGCGCGCCGAGCTTCACGTCCGGGTCGAGCGGATCGCCGGTCTTCCAGCCGGCGAGCACCGCCTGGACCTTCTCCAGCAGTTCCGCCTTGCGGCTCGCCGGCACGAGGATCCGCGAGCCGGCACTGCAGTTCTCGCCCATGTTCCAGAACGCGGCCGCGACCGCCTGTTCGGCCACTGCATCGAGGTTCGCGACGTCCGGCAGGATGACCTGCGGATTCTTGCCGCCGCACTCGAGCACGACGCGCTTCAGGTTCGTATCGGCCGAGTAGTGCAGGAAGCGCTTGCCGGTCGCGGTCGAACCGGTAAACGCGACGAGATCGACGTCCGGATGCCGGCCGATCGCCTCGCCGGCCTCGGCACCGAATCCGGTGACGACGCTGAACACGCCCGCCGGCACGCCGGCTTCCAGCGCGAGATCGGCGATGCGCAGCGTCGACAGCGACGTCTGCTCGGCCGGCTTCACGACCACGCTGTTGCCCACCGACAGCGCGGGGCCGATTTTCCACGCGAGCATCAGCGCCGGGAAATTCCACGGCAGCACGGCGCCGACGACGCCGATCGGCTCGCGCGTGATCATGCTGACGACGCCGGCGCCGGACGGCGACAACGCGTCGTAGCGCTTGTCCGTCACCTCCGCGTGCCAGCGGATGCACGCGGCCGACTCGGGAATGTCGAGCCCCAGGCATTCGCCGATCGGCTTGCCGGCTTCCAGCGCCTCGAGCAGCGCGAGTTCCTCCGCGTGCTCGTCGATCAGCTGCGCGACGCGCAGCAGCACCGCCTTGCGATGCGCGGGCGCAGCCTTCGACCAGACGCCCGACTCGAACGCGTCGCGCGCGGCCACAACCGCGCGATCGACGTCGCGTTCGTTACAGCGCGCCACGTCGGCAAGCATCTTGCCGGACGCCGGGTTGAGCGTCGCGAACGTCTCGCCCGACGCCGCCGCACTGCGCTCGCCTGCGATGAACGCGCGGCCGTCGAGCGACAACGCATTCGCCTTCTGCTTCCAATCCTGATGGGTCGTCATGTCGTTTCCTCAATAATCAAAGCTCGGCACCGGCCGAGAATTCCTTCGCCCAGATCGTCGCCGACACGGCCAGGTCGACGAGCGGCCGAAGCGGCAGCGGACGCGGATGCGGCTGCTTCAGCAACTGCAGCACGAGGCTGTTCGATTCACCGAGCGCGTATTCGGCGATCAGCTTGCCGGACGACGAGCCGCGGCTCAGCCCGAGGCCGTTGCAGCCGATCGCCTCGTAGAGACCGTCGTCGCGCTTGCCGAACAGCGCGCCGTTGTTCGCGGACAGGCACAGCGGCCCGCCCCACGTATAGTCGAGCTCGACGCCGCCGAGCATGGGGAAGCGGCGCTCGAACGAGCGCTGATGCAGATGGCGCGCCTTCGCGAGGTCGGCAGGCGACACCTTCACGTCCGGCCGGAACGCGAAATGGTTGCGAACGCAAATGCGATCGGTGATCAGGCGCCGCACCGTCGTGCCCATCGGATCGGCCGGAATCACCGCCCACGAACGCATGCCGCCGAGCTTCGCGACTTCGTCGGCATTCATCGGCCGCGTGAGCGACGCGAACGTATAGACCGGCAACAATCCGTTCGAATGCATGCCGAAGGTCGCCGCGTACGCGTTCGTGCACAGGATCACCTGCTTGGCGACGATCGTGCCGCCGGCGAAGTGCAGCGCGCGCGCGTCGCCGCGCGGCTCGATCCGCGTGACCGGGCTGAGCTCGAACACCGTCACGTTGTCCGGCTGCGTGGCCGCGAGGCCGCGCATCAGCGCAGCCGGCTGCACCGTGCTGCAGCCCGGCGTGAACAGCGCGCCCGTGTAGAAGTCGGTGCCGGTCACGGCCTGAATGGCCGGCTGGTCGAGCCATTCGAACGGTTCGCCGATGCGCGCCAGACCGTCCGCGAAATGCGCGAGCGCGGCGGCGCCTTTCCTGTTGACCGATGCGTGGAATTTGCCGTCGTCGCGCCAATCGCAATCGATGCGGAAGCGCCGCACGATGTCACGCACATAGTCGATGCCGTGCCGCTGGAACCGCACGTCGGCGCGGTCCTCGTCGATGCTGCGCGAATAGCTTTCGCTGCTGATGTCGTGCGGCAAGTCGACGAAGAATCCGGAATTGCGCCCGGCCGTCGTGCGGCCGATCCGGTCGGCCTCCACAAGCGCGATCGACGCGCCGGGCGCGAGCTCCGCCAGCCGGCGCGCCGCGCAAAGCCCTGTGATGCCACCGCCGACGACGACCCAGTCGAACCGGCCGTCGGACGTGACGGTGTGGGCTTCCTGCGCGGGCGGCAGGCTCTCCCACCAGCCGTTCATTCCGTCCGGCGCAGGAAACCGCGCGAATTCCAGATTCGAACGCATGATGGATTACCGGCCGTCGCGCAGCAGCGGCTTCACAAGCTTCGCGAACGCGTCACGCTCGTCGCCGGACAGCGCGCCGAGCGGTGCGCGCGCGACGCCGACCGGCAAGCCGGCCAGCTCGCAGCCGTAACGCACGTACTGAATGAACTTGCCGCTGCGCTCGAGCAGTTCGAGCACCGGCAGCAGTTGCGCCATCAGCTTGCGGCCGGTCGCGAAATCGCCGCGCGTCACGCAGGCGTCGAACAGGTCGGTGTGCGCTTCCGGCAGGAAGTTGGACGCGCCGCCGACCCAGCTGCGCGCGCCCCACGCGAAGAACTCGAGCGCCTGGTCGTCCATCCCGCAGCTCACCACGAGCCGGCCGCTGAAATGCGTCGACAGGTGATGCAGATGCGCGATGTCGCCGGTGCTCTCCTTCATCGCGACGAAATTCTTCCGCTCGAGCAGCGTCCCGAGAATCCCGTCGCCGATTTCGGTGCCGGTGCGGGCCGGGAAGTTGTACAGCATGATCGGCATGTCGAGCGCGTCGTCGATCGTGAGCAGGTGCGCGAGCAGTTCCTGCTGCGTCGGCTGCGCGTAATACGGCGCCGCCACCAGCAGCGCGTCCAGCCCCGCGCGTTTCGCTTCACGGCCGAGACGCAGCACTTCCTTCGTCGTCGTCGCGTTGATGCCCGCGGTCAGGAACGTCTTGCCGCCGGCCGCGGCCGCGACCGTGTCGAACGTGCGCACGCGCTCGTCGAAGCTCAACGCGTAGTATTCGCCCGTCGTGCCGCCGATGCCGAGGCCGGACACGCGGCCGGCGAGATCGGCCGCATGCCGGCCCAGCAGTTCGTGATCGATTTCGCCGTCCGCGTCGAACGGGGTGACCAGCGGTGTGTGTACGCCTTCGAAGCTCATTTCGATTCCTCATTCAAGTGGGTGCGCCAGATTCCCGCCGTGTGGCAGGAAACCGGCCATTCGATAAAACATCGGCGCGCGCCGCGCGGGTTCCGCGCAGCCACGCCGTTCGATTCGTCATGCGGTTCGAACCGCGTGTCCGTCCGATCCGGTTCCGGCGATCAGGCAAACGCCTCCGCATGCGTGTAGATGGGAAACTGGTTGCACAGATCGCGCACGCGGGTCCGGACCGCCCGCTCGACGGCCTCGTCGCCGTCCGGATTGCGCTCGAGCGCCGCCAGGACCGCGAGGATCATGTCGCCGATCTGCTCGAACTGCGCGGGGCCGAAGCCGCGCGTCGTGCCGGCCGGTGTGCCGAGCCGGATCCCGGACGTGACGGTCGGGTTTTCGGTATCGAACGGAATCCCGTTCTTGTTGCAGGTGATGCCTGCGCGCTCCAGCGCCTTCTCGGCCTGCATGCCGGTGATGCGCCGCGCGCGCAGGTCGACCAGCAGCAGGTGGTTGTCGGTGCCGCCAGTGACGAGCGTCAGGCCGCCTGCCGTCAGCACCTGCGCGAGCGTCTGCGCGTTGCGCAGCATCTGGTCGATATAGCGCGTGAACTCCGGGCGCAGTGCTTCCGCGAAGGCCACCGCCTTGCCCGCGACGACGTGCATCAGCGGGCCGCCCTGCAGCCCCGGAAAGACCGCCGAGTTGATCTGCTTCGCGACGTCGGCGTGGTTCGTCAGGATGAAGCCGCCGCGCGGGCCGCGCAGCGTCTTGTGCGTGGTCGACGTCACGACATCGGCGAAGGGCAGCGGGTTCTGATGGCGGCCGGCCGCGACGATGCCGGCGATATGCGCCATGTCGACCATCAGCTTCGCATCGACGCTGTCCGCGATCTCGCGGAACGCGGCGAAGTCCAGCGCGCGCGGATACGCGGAATAGCCGGCGATGATCAGTTTCGGCCGATGACGCTGCGCGAGCCGGCGCACGTCGTCGTAATCGATGCGCAGCGTGTCCGGGCTCACGCCGTACTGCACCGCGTTGAACCACTTTCCCGACAGCGCGGGGCGCGCGCCGTGCGTCAGGTGGCCGCCCGCATCGAGCGACATTCCCATCACCGTGTCGCCCGGCTTGACGAGCGCGAGCATCACCGCGCCGTTGGCCTGCGCGCCCGAATGCGGCTGCACGTTTGCGTGGCTCGCGTCGAACAGCGCGCACGCGCGGTCGATCGCGAGCGCCTCGATCCGGTCGACATGGTCGCAACCGCCGTAGTACCGGCGCGACGGATAGCCTTCCGCGTACTTGTTCGTCAACACGGTGCCCTGTGCTTCCAGCACCGCCGCGGACGCGATGTTTTCGGATGCGATCAGTTCGATCTGCGTCTGCTGGCGACGCAACTCCAATGCGATTTCCGATGCGATCACCGGATCCCGGCTCTGGAGCGTTTCGGAAAAAAAGCGGGCGTTCTCGTTCACTTGGTGACTCCGCGACGCGATTCGTTACGTGCTGCGTGGATTGCCTGTACTGCACACTGCGAGGCCGGCGCCGTCGTGACGGCCCCGGCCGCCGACATCGGCCGGCACACGCGCCCGGCTCGCGCGGACGACGCGGATCTCGTCGTCCGCATGACCGGTGCATGGCCTTACTGCTGCAGCCAGGCCTTCAGCTTGTCCGGATGGGCATCCACGAACTTCTTCGCGGCGCTCGCGTAGTCATTCGTGCTGTTGCCTTCGAACTCGATCGCCTCGACGTCGGCCAGCGTCAGCTTCAGGTGCTTGAAGAACACGTCGGCGCGCGGGAACTTGCCCGCGAACTTCTTCGATGCGAACGCGTGGATCTGCTCTTCACCACCCAGCGTGCCCTTCGGATCCTTCAGGTAACGCATCTGCCACTTCTGGAACAGCCAGTGGGGGCTCCAGACCGTCGCGACGATCCACTGCTTCGACTGGTACGCACGCGACACGCTGGCCAGCATCCCGGCCTCGCTCGACGCCTGGAGGTTGTAGCCGTCCAGGCTGTAGGCCTTGATCGTCTTCTCCGACGCCTGCATCAGGCCGCCGCCCGGCTCGATGCCCTGGATCGTGCCGTTCAGCTTGCTCTTGACTTCCGGCTTGTTGAGATCGGCGATCGACGACAGCTCCGATTCCGGAACGTAGGTCGGCACGGCCCAGCCGTTCCTGCCGCCGGTATAGATGATGCCGACGTCATCCAGGTCGTTCTTGTACTTCGCGTAGTAGGCGCCGTGCGTGACCGGCAGCCAGCCGCCAACCATGATGTCGAGGTCGCCGCGCGCGACGCCCTGGTACTGGATGCCGATGTCGGCCTGCACGAACTGCACCGGCTGCTTGAGCTGCGTCTCCAGCACGTACTTCGCGACGTTGGCCACCGCGAGCACGTCCGCCCAGTTGGTGACCGCGATCTTGACCGGCTCGGCCGCCGACGCGGCGCCCACACCTGCGCTGCAGGCAACCACCGTCGATACTGCAAGTTTCGCCAGAAGCGACTTGAACGTATGGGTATTCATCTAGTACTCCTTTTTAATCACGCGAGTCTTTCAAGGGTGAGGAACGCCTTCGATCGGCGTTTCCGGTCTCCACGCACTGCTACACCGGCTCTGCCGCGGCACCGTGGCCGCGGTGCTTCATCGTCCTTCGATTACCGCCGACCGCCGCATCCGTCAGGTGCGTGCGGCGCCACGCGGGCCCGCCTTGCCGGCACGCACCATCGGCTTCTTCACCTTCTTCTTCGCCTTCACGCCGAAGCTCTCGGTCAGGCGGTCCAGCACGATCGCGAGCAGCACGACGCCGAGCCCGCCTTCGAAGCCGATCCCGATGTCGAGACGCTGGATCCCGCTCAGCACGTACTCGCCGAGGCCGCCCGCGCCGATCATCGACGCGACCACCACCATCGACAGCGCCATCATGATCGTCTGGTTCACGCCGGCCATGATCGACGGCAACGCGTTCGGCAGCTGGATCTTCCACAGC
>Ga0157367_1000969_pt1 | contig 12982 bp, 13 predicted proteins | sample AttbisABBM2_FD_113142 | JGI IMG/M metagenome (GOLD analysis project Ga0157367, IMG submission 113142) | Fungus gardens microbial communities from leaf cutter ant in Botucatu, State of São Paulo, Brazil - Atta bisphaerica ABBM2 | ecosystem: Host-associated > Fungi > Mycelium > Unclassified ...
CCCATCCCCGGCCTGATCACGAGCCTCGTCGGCGGCTCGACGACGTGCCGTTCTGTACGGTCGCCGTCGAGCCGCCAACGAGGCTCGTGATCAGACCGGGGATCGGTGCCGCGCCGTTCGGGCCGTTCGGGTTGACGAGGCCACCCGCGTTGGTCACGGTGTTGCCGACCGCTGCGACGAGCTGACCGACGTCGCCGACGAGCGGCTGGCTCGACGTGCCGGCGACCTGCTTGCCGGCCGAGCTGATGGCGCCGCCGATCTGGCCGAGCAGGCCTGACACGGGCTGACCGAGGCCGGTGGTCGTGCCGACCTGTTGCGTGACCTGGCCCGCGGTAATCACCAGCGGCGTGATCGCCGAGCTGAGCGGCTGCGTGACTTGCTGTACGGCACCCGACGACAGCGTCGAGCCGACCGTGGTACCGGCCGCCGACAGGCCGTTCGCGACTGTGTCGAGCACCGTGCCGACCGGCGTCGTGACCGGCGCGAGCGGTGCCAACGGGCCGGTGCCCAGCGCCTTGACGGTCGAGCTCAGGCCGGACACCGTGTTGCTCGTCGCGCCGACGACGTTGCCGAGGCCGGCGACCGTGGTGCCGACCGGATCCTTGATGGAGCCGGTCTGGCCGAGCCCGTTGCTCAACGCATCCGCGGCCGCGTTGATGATCGTGCCGGTGCTCGACACGGTGCTACCGACACCCTTCGTCACGCCGTCGCCGAGGCCCGGCAGGCTGACGTTGCCGATCGTGCTGCCGAGGTCGGTTGCGGTCTGGCCGAGCGTGCTGACGGCGCCCTTGGTGCCGGTCGGCGAGCCGCTGGTACCGCTCGTGCTCGGCGTGCCGCTCGTGCTCGGGTTGTTGTTGCTGCTGCTGGCCGGCGGCGAGCTGACGCCACCGCCGCCGCAGGCGGCCAGCAGGCAGGCGGCGGCGAAGGCCGTGAGGGGCGCGCGCCATTGGCGCAGGGCGGCTGTCGTGAGAGAACGTTGCTGGGACATGATGGACTCCTCGCTGTCTTGTCGATTGATGGATGTTGGTTTACTTGCCGTGCGTGCCGCCGAGCAGGCCGCCGATCAGCGACGTGACGGGCGCGAGCGGATTCGACGACGAACCCGAGTTCGTGACGGCGCCCGTGCCGCCGGTCAATGCCGGTGCGCCGACCGCGCTGGTCACCGTGGACACGACGTTCGTCACCGGGGCGAGCGGGCTGCTGCTGCCTGCACCGCCCGTCGCGCCGCCGAGTGCGCCCGTTACCGCGCCGAGGAGACCCGTGACCGGGGCGAGCGGGCTGCCGCTCGTGCCGCCCGTTGCACCGCCAAGCGCACCCGTGACCGTCGAGACGAGGCCGGTGACCGGGGCGAGCGGGCCGCCGCTGCCGCCTGCTGCGCCGCCGAGCGCGCCCGTGACCGTCGAGACGAGGCCGGTGACCGGAGCGAGCGGGCCGCTGCCGCCGCCTGCTGCGCCGCCAAGCGCACCCGTGACCGTCGAGACGAGGCCGGTGACCGGAGCGAGCGGGCCGCTGCCGCCGCCTGCCGCGCCGCCGAGCGCACCCGTGACCGTCGAGACAAGGCCGGTGACCGGAGCGAGCGGGCCGCTGCCGCCGCCTGCTGCGCCGCCGAGCGCACCCGTGACCGTTGAGACGAGGCCGGTAACCGGGGCGAGCGGGCTGCTGGCGCCACCCGTTGCGCCGCCGAGCGTACCCGTGACCGTCGTGAGGAGACCCGTGAGCGGTGCGAGCGGGTTGGTCACGCCGCCGGTGCCGCCCGTGAGCAGGCCGCCGACGGCCTTCACGGTGTTGCCTGTCGACGAGACCGTGTTGCCAAGCCCGGTCGTGGCAGGGTTGCCGCCCGCCGACGCGAGCAGGGCGCCGGCCTGGTTCAGGCCGTTGCCGTCCGCGCCGAGCAGCGTGTTGACGGGCGCGCCGAGGCCGGTCGCGGTGCCGATCGTCTGGGTCGTCTGGCCGACCATCGTCGTGATCGGCGTGATGGCCGAGCTGACCGTCTGCGTGACTTGCTGGATCGGGCCGGTCGACAGCACGTTGGACAGCGTGGTGCCGCCGTTCGCTACCGCGTTGCCGACCTGCGTGACCAGGCCGCCGACGGCGCCGGTGACGGGTGCGAGCGGCGACAGCGGGCCGCTGCCGAGGCTGGTGACGAGGTTGCCGGTCTGCGTGACTGCGCCGCCGAGCTGGTTCACGACGCCGCCCGTGCTGGCGACCGTGACGCCGACCGGGTCTTTCGTCGCGCCGAGCTGGCCGAGGCCGTTGCCGACGCCATTGCCGAGTGCCGTGACCGCGCCGCCAACGCTCTGCACGATGCCGCCTGCCGCTTGCGTCGTGCCCGGGTTCACGCCCGGCAGCGACTGGCCGGCGATCGCGGTGCCGACGCCCGACACGGTGCCGCCGATATCCGTGATGAGATTGCTGCTTTTTGCGATGACGGTACCCACTGGATTCGCCGACACGCCGGAGGTGCCGCTCGTGCCGCTGGAGGTACCGCTGGAAGTGCCGCTGGACGTTCCACTCGTGGTGCCGCTGGTCGACCCACTCGTCGAGCCGCTGGTGCTGCCCGACGTGCCGCCGCTCGTCGAGCCGGACGTGCCGCCCGAGGTGCCGCCGCCCGACGTGGAGATGGAGTCGCCGCCGCCGGAGCTCGAGCCGCCGCTGATGCCCTTGCTGATCGAACCGGAGCCGCCGCACGCGGAGAGGGAAAGCATGGCTGCAACGGTGGCCGCGATCAGAGTCGTCCGGAACACGCCATGAGGGATAACCTTAATGTCCATTTCTTCCTCGCATTAAAAATGTGTTGTGAACTGCGTTGTGTTGAGTGATGCGAGGACTACTCTGCAACTGTCGTGCCATTTCGATGCTCGACGGTTCGACAACAGGTTTTAAACGGGGCAATTCCTTGTCGGAAAAGGAAGTTATGGAAATTGAAAGATTGTTGAATCTGTTTAAGGACGGATGAATGAGAACGGTTTCGAGTGTTTCGTAACGTAACGTCACAACATTGGCGTTACGCGTGCGGCGTAACGTGGGGGGCGCAGGCTTGGTGGACGAGGCAATTGTTTTACTGGTGGATTAGGTGTGCACATCTAACCTATCGTAAATCCTATGTGTAAGTCGTACCGAAACGCCGTACAAATACGTTGCGCTCCTGGTCAGTTTTTTCCATCCAGGCCGTTAAAAGAGGTTGGAAGTTAAATAGGATCGGATATAGAATCCGAAGCAGATGTAAGGAAATGTACGGTTCGGTACACAACGTTCGAGGAGGGTCACTATCGCGAATGTTAACTTGCATCAAATGTTGAGCCATGCCCCTCGGGGCAATCTATAAAGAAAGCGCACCCGGTTGTCGTTACAGCAGATGTGGCGAACAGCGTGGGGCAAGGGCCAGATATGCGGGGACGTATACGTATAAAAGGCCAAAGAACGTAAATACAGGCACGAGGAATAAAATGAGAGCAATCATCAAGCGTTTCCTTAAGGAAGAAGACGGGGTTACCGCAGTCGAGTACGGACTCATCGCCGGGCTGGTAGCTGTCGCTCTCGTCACTGCTGTCGGCACGTTGACGGGCGGCATCTCGGGGGCGTTCACTTACATCGCGAACCAGTTGCCGAAGGCATAACGAGCGAGCTTTTTGCTCATCTCCCTGTTGCTAGGGGCGCGGATTGCTTCGGCAATCCGCGCAGGTAAGTTTTGCCGCTCGGGGCGTGAATGATCCTGCTAACTGGCGTCGGGGTATTCCTCGCGTGGGCGGTACTTGTCGCGCTTGAGGATATCCGTCATAGGCGTATTCCAAATTCACTGGTAATCGGTGGGTTTGTATCTGCATTCCTGGTCTCCGGACATAATCCATTCGGCATATCCGTGAATCAGGCGCTCATTGGCGCACTGATTGGCCTCGTGAGTCTTTTCCCATTTTTTGTGCTGCGCGTAATGGGCGCCGCGGATGTCAAGGTGTTCGCGGTGCTCGGCGTGTGGTGCGGTCCACATGCGTTGTTATGGCTCTGGATCATTGCGAGCCTGCTCGCGTTCGCCCACGCGGGCACGTTGATTTTCGCAACTCATACGCCGGTATCTGCGTTATGGCAGCGGCGCTCACCGACGATGGAAGTCGCCGGATTCCGGGCGTCGCCGTATGCCGCGTTTCTCGTGATTCCAGCCGTGCTTTGGTGCTTGTACCGGATTGTTAGCGGGGGGATGCAATGACGCGGTTTCGCCTTGTGCCCGGGAGGCGGCGTCGCGAGCGTGGTGCGACGGCTATCGAATTTGCGCTGATGCTGCCGGTGTTCTTCCTGATCCTGTACGCAATCATCACGTACGGGATGATCTTTGCCGCGCAGCAAAACCTGACGCTTGCCGCGACAGAGGGCGCACGCGCCGCGTTGAACTATCAGCAGGTCGGATCGGCCACGTCCGTGCAGGCGGCGCAGCAAGCCGCGCTCGCGGCGCGGGCCCAGGCTGCCTGCACGGCCGCAACTAACCTGACCACGTGGCTGAAGGGAGCGACGTGCGTACAGACGCAGCAAGGCACCTGTTCGTACGACGCGACGATGTTGTGTGTGCAGATCACACTGACCTATCCGTACTCGCAGAGCCCGCTGATCCCGGCGTTCCCGCTGCTCGGTTCGCTGTTGCCGGTGCCGTCGACGCTCGTCGGAACGGCGATGGTGCAGATCAGCCCGGTCAACATCATTTAGACGGGAGCGATGGCGCCGTACTTGGTCGCGGGCGGCCGGTCGGTGTAACACCGCTCGGAGAATTCAATCGTGAGTAGCGGGGAAACATAACAACACCATGGCCAACAATCTGACGAAGATCATTGCGGGCTTGCTGATCGCGATAGCGGTCCTGCTAGGCGTCTATGCGTGGGTGCTCGGACGCAAGCCGGCGGATGTCGCACCGGTCGCCTCGACGATCGCGACCCAAAGCGTGCCGGTCGTCGTCACGGCGCGGGCACTGCCAGCCGGGCAACCGATTCCGGCCGATGCGCTGAAGATTCAGCAGTCGACCGCCGCGCCGCCGGGCGCGTTCGCCGATCCGTTGCAACTTGTCGGCCGCGTCCCGGCCGCGGACATTCCGGCGCAGGCGGCTATCGTTGCCAGCGCACTCTCGTCCGGCCTGGCCGAGCAGATCGCACCGGGCGAACGTGCCGTCTCGATCAAGGTTGACGAGACCAACGCGGTCGGCAACCGCGTGCGGCCCGGGAACTATGTCGACGTGTTCGTGAACCTGAAGCGTGACGGGACTGGGGTGGCGATAGGCGGGACGTCGACGGCCGAGATCGTGAATACCCAGGCACGCCTGCTGATGTCGAAGATCCGGGTGCTCTCCTTTGGCGATGCAACGACCGACCGTGACAGCTCGAACGGTTCCGTGGTCGGCATGCGGACCGCGGTGCTTGCCGTACCGACCGCGCAGGTTGACGCGCTGACGCTCGCCGAGCAGAGCGGCCGGCTCGTGCTCGCGCTTCGCAACCCGCGTGACGACGATGTCGCCGCGCAGACCGTCGCGGTTCGAGTGGGCGACGACAAGAGCCCGTCGGCGCTTGCCGCCACCGGTGTCGTGCTGGGCGAGTTGTCGAAGAGTGCGACTGCGCCGGCCCCGCGTGCTGCGCCGGCGCGGGTGGTCACGCGGCATTCGAGCGGCGGCGGTATCGAAGTGATTCGCGGCGGGCGGACCGAAATGGTCGCCTATTGAGAGCGGGACAAAGACGACAACCAAAGAAGGGGGGCGGTTCGATGCCTCCGAAACAATGAAAAAGAAACTGATTGGATTAGCTATTGCATTGAGCGCGCTGGCCATGCCGCCGCTGTCGGGCGCGGCCGACACGAGCGGGACGATCAGCCTGGCGGTCGGCGCACAACGGCAGCTCGCGACGGGGCGTGCGCTGCAGCGGGTTGCGGTCGGCGATCCGTCGGTCGCCGACGTGATGGTCGTGAAGGGCGGGCGTGGCGGTGTCCTGCTGATAGCGAAGAGCGCCGGCGCGACGAACGTGATGATCTGGGAGCGCGGTCACGACGAACCGACCGTCTACAACGTGAGCGTTACGAGCGGTGCGGCGCGTGCATTGCTTGACGGCGGGACGCCGAACGTGAATACGTATGGCGGCACGACAGTGATCGGCGGTGCGTCCGGGGCGCTCGACGGGCATCAGCGGGCGGTTCATGCCGCGAAGACGGTCAACGGCAAGGACGGGACGACAATCGATGCGTCGACGATCTCCGGCAAGAACGTCGTGCAGGTCGATGTGCGCGTCGTCGAATTCAGCCGTTCGGTGCTGAAGCAGGCAGGGCTGAACTTCTTCAAGCAGAGCAACGGTTTTTCGTTCGGCGCATTCGCGCCGACTGGGCTCACGTCGATTACCGGTACGCCGGGCGGTTCGCTTACGTACAACACGAACGTGCCCATTTCGTCGGCGTTCAATCTGGTCGTCAATTCGGTGTCGCACGGGTTGTTCGCCGATCTGTCGATCCTCGAAGCCAACAATCTCGCCCGCGTGCTGGCGCAGCCGACACTCGTCGCATTGTCCGGCCAGAGCGCGAATTTCCTCGCCGGTGGTGAAATTCCGGTGCCGGTGCCGCAATCGCTGGGCACGATCTCGATCGAATGGAAGCCTTACGGCGTGGGGCTGACCGTCACGCCGACAGTATTGAACCCGCGCCGGATCGCGCTGAAGGTCGCGCCCGAGTCGAGCCAGCTCGACTTCGTGCACTCGATCACGATCAACGGTGTTCAGGTGCCCGCGCTGACGACTCGGCGCGCGGATACGACGGTCGAACTCGGCGATGGCGAAAGCTTCGTGATCGGCGGCTTGATCGATCGCGAGACGACCTCGAACGTCAACAAGGTGCCGTTCCTGGGGGATCTGCCCATCATCGGCGCGTTTTTCAAGAATTTGAGCTATCAGCAAAGCGACAAGGAACTCGTGATCATCGTTACGCCGCATCTCGTTGCGCCGATCGCGCAGGGCGCGTCGCTGCCGGTGACTCCGGGAGAACTGTCCGAGCAGCGCGACGGCCCCGTGTGGCGTTCATATCTGGGCGGCATGGCGTCGCCGGATGCAGGGCCGGGGTTCTCGAAATGAGCGCGCCGAATCATGACGGGACAGCGCAGGCGGTCGCGCACGACGCGACGCCTTGCTTCATTGTGAGTATCCAAAATGAATGCGAGAACCTATTCTTTGGCTGAGCCCGCCGTCACCGACCTCTTCGTATGCGCATCTTCGCTTGCGGAGCACGTGCAATGGCTGTCCCAGTCGCTGGTCTCGGCCGGTGCGGTCGAGGGGGCGCCGCTGGAAGGTGCGGCGCTGTCGCAGCGCATCGGTGTACTGAATCCGGCGCTGGTATTCATCGATTTTTCGGGTGATTGCGCCGCGGCGAGCACCGTTGTCGCCGCCGTGCGCCTGTCTCATCCGGGCGTGCCGGTCGTCGCGCTGGGCTCGCTCGCGCAACCGGGGGGGGCGCTCGCCGCGCTGCGCGCAGGTGTCCGCGATTTCGTCGATTTTTCCGCACCGGCCGAGGAGGCGCTACGCATCACGCGCGTACTGCTCGACAACGTCGGCGAGCCGGCGAACCGCCACGGGAAGGTTGCCGCGTTGCTCGGCGCGCGCGCCGGGATGGGCGTGAGTACGCTGGCCGCGAACTTGTCGGTGCTGATGCAGAAGCGGCCCGCCGATCCTGCTCACGCGGCTGCGCTCCTCGATCTCGGGTTGCCGGCCGGCGACGGCGCGCTGTTCCTGAACACGCGCTGCGAATTTCATTTCGTCGAGGCCGTGCGCAACCTGCGCCGGATCGACCGCACGTTCGTGACAACTGCGCTCGCTCGCCATGCAAGCGGCGTCGCGCTGACGACGCTGCCGCCGAACCTTGCCGATCTGCGCGAAGTGGCAACGGCGTCGTGCGCCGCGTTGCTGAACCGGCTGCGTGCATTTTTCGATCACCAGATCGTCGATCTCGGCGGTTTCCCGAATCGGGAATTCATTGCGCAGGTCGTGAATCTTGCCGATGAAACATGGCTCGTTTGCGACCAGGGCGTGGCGTCGGTCGTATCGGCGATCGAGATGCTGGACGGCTTGCGCGATGCGGGCGCCACGACCGAACGGATCAGGCTCGTGGTCAACCAGTTTGACGCCGAGCTCGGGCTGATGCCCGCGCAGATTGCCGAACGGCTTGATCTGTCGTTGCTTGCGACGCTGCCGTCACGGCGCGTGTCGATCGGGCATGCGGCGAACCAGGGCAAGCTGATTGCCGAAGTCGCGGAACGCGATCCGTACGTGCGTGCGCTTGGGCCGCTGGTCGAGCGCCTCGCGGGCGCGCCGGCGGCCGGAGCGGCACAGCGTGCTGCGGGCGGCCTGTCGGCACTCAGGCGAATCATTCAATCCTCTACGAAGCGGTCGTAAGCGATGGCACACGACATTCAATTTGCCGACGGCGCAGCGCCTTTCTCGCAAACGCAACAGTTCCACGACATCAAGAATGCCGCGCACGAGCATTTGCTCACGCGGATCGAGGAGCTGGGTGCGGAATTCGGCCGTTGGTCACGGCAGGCGATCAACCAGTTTGTCGATCTCGAGATTGACAGCTTCGTGCGGTTGCGTCGGATCCCGCTCAACGAGAGCGAGGTGCGCGCGGTTGCCGAGGCGCTGACGAAGGAACTCGCCGGCTTCGGGCCGATCGAGGACCTGCTGGCGGACCCGCACGTCGAGGACATCCTGATCAACGGATACAACGACATCTATGTCTCGCGGCATGGGATTCTCTCGAGGCTGCCGATCCGCTTCACCGATAACGCCCACCTGCTGCGGATCGTGCGACGGATTCTCGCGCCGGTCGGCCGGCGGCTCGACGAATCGAATCCGATGGTCGATGCGCGGCTGCCCGACGGCGGGCGTGTCAACGTCGTCATCGAGCCGCTGTCAATCGACGGCCCGGTCGTATCGATCCGGAAGTTCCGCAAGGACCCGCTGAAACCCGAGGATCTGCTGGGCAACGGCACCTTCAACGAGGAAATCGGGCGGCTGCTCGAGGCTGCGGTCGAGGCGCGCTGCAACATCCTCGTGTCGGGCGGTACCAGTTCGGGCAAGACGTCGCTGCTGAATGCGCTGGCGTTCCACATCCCCACGGTGGAACGCGTCGTGACGATCGAGGATACGGCCGAGCTGTCGCTGAATCACCCGCACGTCGTGCGGCTCGAGAGCCGCCCCGGCGGCTTCGACGGCAGCGGTGTCGTGACGATTCGCGACCTGCTGCGCAACACGTTGCGGATGCGGCCGGACCGGATCATTGTCGGCGAAGTGCGCGGCGGCGAAGTGCTCGAAATGCTGCAGGCGATGAATACCGGCCACGACGGATCGATGGGCACCGTGCACGCGAGTTCGCCGCGCGAGTGTCTGTACCGGCTCGAGATGCTTGCCGGCTTCGCCGGCTTTCAAGGTACCGAGGCAAGTCTGCGTCGGCAGATCGCCAACGCGATCGATTTCATCGTGCAGATCGGCCGGCTATCCAACGGCCGCCGGCGCATCCTGTCGATCACCGAAGTCACCGGCATGTCGGACAACATCGTATCGACGCAGGAACTGTATCGCTACGAGGCACGCGTCACGCCGGAGGGCGACGAGATCGATCATTGGGAGTCGCTCGGCATTCATCCGCATTCGCCGAAGCTTGCACGCTTCCGCAACACGCTTGTGTCGAGCGGCGGCGGGTTTAGCGGCAACTTCGGGCGAGGCGGGGGCTTCAATGTCTAGCGTCGCCTTGCTGGCGCTGATGTTCGCGCTGATCTGCGCGGCGGCCGGGTTGTTGCTGTGGCGCGGAAGCCAGGTCCGTGAAGGACGCGCGCATACGCAGCGGTTTTTCGACAGCCGGGTGGGACAGGGTGCGCGCGCCGCAGCGCCGGCTGGCGACGCGCGCGCCGCGGCGGCCGGTACGGCGAATTCGCAGGAGCCGGCGCAAGGGTTCGCGCACTGGCGTGCGTCGGTGTTCGATGCGTGGACCGTGCTGTCCGACCGTGCGGGCCTTGACGAGATTCGCGCCGGCCTCGTGCTTGCGCTTGCGGGCATCGCGCTGCTCGCGCTGTGGGCCGGCCTGGCCGGCGGCGTGCTTGCCGCGGCTGCCGCGCTCGTGGCGGGCGGGGTGCTCGTCGCGCTGTGGATCACGTCGCGAATCAGCCGGCGGCGCCTGAAGATCGTCCGGCAGTTGCCTTCGTTCCTCGACGGGATCGTACGGCTGGTGACGCTCGGAAACAGCGTGCCGGCAGCGTTCCAGTCGACGCTTCAGACGGCTGAGATGCCGCTGCGCCGCTGCCTCGACGACGTGTCGCGGATGCTGCGATCCGGCGTCGAGATTGATCGCGCCATGCTGCATGTCGCACACACGTACCGTATCCGCGAATTCGAACTGGTCGGCGCGGTGCTGCGTCTGTCGGTCCGCTACGGCGGGCGGGCGGACGTGATGCTCGACCGCATGTCGACGTTCATGCGCGACCTTGAGCACGCGGAGCGCGAACTGTCCGCGATGTCGGCCGAGACCCGGATGTCTGCCTGGGTGCTGGGGCTGATGCCGATCGCGGTCGGCAGCTTCGTCATTGCCACGAGCCCGCGGTATTTCACGGCGATGTGGAACGACGATAGCGGGCGTCAGCTGATCTATCTGGCGTTTGCGCTGCAGACGATGGGCGGTTTCTGGTTGTACCGGCTCGCGCGGTTGAGGTGAATCGATGGAAGCAAACCGTTTAGGCGCACTTGCGCTGGTGCTCGGATCGATCGGCGTGCTGCTGCTTGCCGCACTGGCGATCGTTCGCGTCATGCTCGCGCAGCGCGCCGAACGTGCGCTGGTGAATGCGCTTGACCGCCGGACTGCGGCGATCGAAGCGGCGGCCGCGCGAGCCGGTTCCGCTGAACCCGCACGGGATGCCGCTGCACACGCCGCGCCGCGCGCACGTTTCGCGGGGTTGCGCGAACGCTTCGAAGACGTAGGGATGCGGTGGCTCGAAACCGGCTTCAGCCGTTATCTGATCGCCGACGAAGATCGTCAACTGCTGGAGCAATGCGGTTTCGTCGACGTTCGGGCGAGAGCACTGTTCGTCAGCGCACGCATTGCGTGCGCGGTCCTGCTGCCTGCGCTTGCCGTGGTGGTGCTGATCAGCCGCAGTCACGGGGGGCGCTGGGCGCTCTGGATCTCGATCGCGCTCGTGACCGGATACATGCTGCCGAAAATCTATGTGCGTCGGCGAGCCGCCGCGCGCCGGCAGAGCATTTCGGCCGAATTGCCGCTGCTTGTCGACATGCTGAGGCTGCTGCAGGGCGTCGGCCTGTCGCTCGATCAGAGCATCCAGGTCGTCACGCACGATTTTCAGACCATGCTGCCCGTGCTGTCGTGGGAGCTTGGCGTTGCCCAGCGGCAGTTCGCGGCGGGACGCACGCGTGAACAATCGCTGCAACGCCTCACGAACAGTTTCGACAATGAGGATCTGCGCGCGATCGTGCGATTGCTGATCCAGGTGGACAAGCACGGCGGTGCAGTTCAGGAGCCGCTGAAGCAGTTCGGCGATCGTCTGCGCGAAGGTCGTCGCGCGACGTTGCGCGAGCAGATCGGTCGCCTGACGGTGAAGATGACCGGCGTGATGATCGTTACGCTGTTGCCGGCACTGTTGATCGTTACCGCGGGGCCCGGGATCATGACCGTGCTGGCCGCGCTTGCCGCGTTTCAACGCTGACGTGGCATGAAGGGAAGGAGCGACACAAGATGAATGGATTTGGCTGGATCCGCACGATCGCAGGCGCGACGGCGTTCACGTTGCTCGCCAGCGGATGCTCGTCGTTCAAGGAATCCGGGTACGGGATCGGTGCGCAGGCAGAACGCGGTGCGCTGATGCAGGCGGCTGCCGACAAGAGCGCACCGCCCGATACGCCGGGCATGTATCTTGGCTTGATCGAGCGGATGCAGGGGCAGGGCCTGTATTTTGCGTCGCTGGCGCACATCGATCAGTACGAGAAGCAATATGGCGCATCGCCGGACACGATCCTGCTGCGCGCCGACGCCCTACGCGCGACTGGCCAGTACGACGCTGGCGTGGCCGCGTATAAGATGTTGCTGACGACGCCGCTCGCCGCGCGCGGCTATCGCGGGCTGGGCCTGACGGCTGGCGCTCGCGGTGATTTTGCGCTGGCCGCGCAGCAACTCGAACAGGCGACAGTGCTTGCGCCGACCGATGCGGCGACGCTGTCCGATCTCGCGTATTCGAAGATGCGCGCAGGCGATCTGGCAGGTGCGCGCGTGCCGCTGTTGAAGGCGGCGGAGCTCGAGCAGAAAAATCCGAAAATCCTCAGCAACTTCGTGCTTTATCTGCTCGTGAGCGGTCACGGGAAGGACGCGCGGCGGCTTATGGATCAGCAGAAGCTTTCGCCCGCGGTGCGCAGCGAGATTCGCGACGACGAGACGAAAGTCGCGGCCGCGATGCGCGCGAAGCAACGGGCGGTCGTACACGCGCCCGGCAATGCGCCCGTGCCATCGGTGGCGAGCAGCGACAACTTAGATCTTGCCGTGCCGCTGCTGCAGCGTTTCGCGCGATGACGACGACATTCACGGAGGCCATCATGTTTCACCTTTCCCCAGTCCGCGTGCGAGCTGCGTGCATCGCGTTCGTGTGCACGCTTTGCGCAGGCGTCGCTCATGCGCAAGGCAACCCGCCGGCGTCCGAAATCGGTCATGCAACGAACACGTTGCTGGACTTGCAGCGCTCGAATCGCGCAGCCGCCGCGCCTCAGCCGATTGACGGCGCGGCCGGTACGTACGCCTATCAGCGTTATATCGATTCGTTCAAGGCGCCGATCCCGCAGTGGTTCGGCACGATGTCGACATCAGGCGGCGGTAACGGCGGTGGTGGTGGCCAGTCCGGTGGCGACCTCGCGCACTGACGGAGCAAAACGGTGAAGACCCGACACAGCCGCGGCGGATTCCGCTTTTCGTCACGACAACGCGGTTCGTTTTC
>Ga0157367_1000970_pt1 | contig 12981 bp, 11 predicted proteins | sample AttbisABBM2_FD_113142 | JGI IMG/M metagenome (GOLD analysis project Ga0157367, IMG submission 113142) | Fungus gardens microbial communities from leaf cutter ant in Botucatu, State of São Paulo, Brazil - Atta bisphaerica ABBM2 | ecosystem: Host-associated > Fungi > Mycelium > Unclassified ...
CGAGCCCGAGCAGCATCGCGAGATCCAGTTCGCCGCGCGTCGCGCGCACGATCTTCACCTGCGGCGGGATCTCTTCGCGGATCGCGGCTTCGACTTCGGCGAACTGCGCGTCGGCGACCAGGTCGGCCTTGTTCACGATCACGAGATCGGCGGACGACAGCTGGTCGGCGAACAGTTCGTGCAGCGGCGATTCGTGATCGAGATTCGGATCGGCGCGGCGCTGCGCGTCGACGGCCTGCGGGTTCTCGGCGAACTGGCCGCTCGCGGCGGCCGGCCCGTCGACGACGGTCACGACCGCGTCGACCGTGAAGCTGTTGCGGATCGTCGGCCAGTTGAAGGCCTGCACGAGCGGCTTCGGCAGCGCGAGGCCGGACGTCTCGATCAGCACGTGGTCGATGTCGGCGCGGCGCTCGACGAGCGCTTCCATCACCGGGTAGAACTCCTCCTGCACGGTGCAGCACAGGCAGCCGTTCGCGAGTTCGTAGAGCTGGCCGGACGCTTCGCCCTCGCCGTCGTCGCAGCCGATCCCGCAGCCCTTGAGGATTTCGCCGTCGATGCCGAGCTCGCCGAACTCGTTGACGATCACCGCGATGCGGCGGCCCTGCGCGTGTTGCAGGATGTGGCGCATCAGCGTCGTCTTGCCGCTGCCGAGAAAGCCCGTGACGATGGTGACGGGCAGCTTGCGCATGGTCATGGAATGTCCTGTGTCGTAAAAGGGAGTCAGGCGGAGATCGTCACGTCGATCTCGTCGTAGCGCTTCATGCGGTAGATCGCGGCCGACACGAGCCAGCACGCGAGGAACAGGCCGATCACCACGTAGCCGAGCATGCCGAAGTGCGACGCGACCATCGCGGCGAAGTCCCACACGGGGCCCTGCAGCGACAGCTTGTCGGCGAGCAGCGCGAGTACCTCGATGCCGCCGATCAGCGCGGCGACCAGCACCGATACGAACGTGATCGTCATGTTGTAGTAGATCTTGCGGATCGGCCGCACGTAGGCCCAGCGGTACGCGCCCATCATCAGGATGCCGTCGGTCGTATCGACGAGCGTCATGCCGGCCGTAAACAGCGCGGGCAGGACCATCACCGACCAGAACGACAGGCCGCCCTGCACCTGCGTGGCCGAGATGCCGAACAGCGCGATCTCGGTCGCGGTGTCGAAGCCGAAGCCGAACAGGAAGCCGACCGGATACAGGTGCCAGCTGCGCGACACGAGGCGGAACAGCGGCCGGAACAGCCGCGCGAGCACGCCGCGCTGGTTCAGCAGCATGTCGAGGTCCGCCTCGACGATCGCTTCGCCGCGCCGCGCGGCGCGGAACGTCCGGTACACGGAAATCAGGATCAGCAGGTTCGCGGCCGCGAGCACCAGCAGGAAGAACGCCGACACGCTGGTGCTGATCACGCCGCCCCACGCCTTCATGCTTTCGAAGCGCGACAGCGACGCGGCGGTGAGCGTGACCGCGACGGACATCACGATCACCACCGTCGAATGGCCGAGCGAGAAGAACAGGCCCGCGCCGAGCGGGCTGCGGCCTTCCTGCATCAGCTTGCGGGTGACGTTGTCGATGGCGGCGATGTGGTCGGCGTCGACCGCGTGGCGCAGGCCGAACACGTACGCGAGCAGCGCGGTGCCGAGCAGCACGGGCTGGTCGTGGAACGCGGCGAACGCCCAGATCCACGCGCCGGCGTTGAACGCAATGAGCAGCGCATAGATCGCGACGATTTTGCCGCGCAGGCCGGACGAGCTGTCGTTGAACAGGCGGAAGAACGAGTCGAGCATGGTGCTCCCTGGCGAACGGTCGACATGGTGAATGCCAACACGGCTGGCGCCATACGCTCGGGCCCGCGCGCGCTGCCGGATGCCGGGCCGGCGCGAAGCGCGCGGCGGGCCGGAATGCGGAACACGCTCGGATACCGGACGCGCTGCGGCGGCGGCCGTGGACGATGCGCCGCATCCCCGCGGCGCTGAACCCCTCGTCTCGGCCGGTATCCGGGCTGACGAACACGCCGCTTCGCCTTCCCGGACGCGCGACGCATCCAGTGGCGGTCGTCCGCATGCGCAGCAGGCATGCGGCGAAGCGGCGCTGCCTTGCGCGTGGCGCAAGGCGTTCGCTTACCGTTGCGGGGGCAGCACAGGTTGGCATGGCTGCGGGGCAGCCGAGCGTCCTGTTTCCCGTTTAACTGCGCGCGCCGGAAAGGCGCGCGCGAGCACCGAAACGCGTGCGAGTGTAGGCGTCGCGGGCGGGAGCGTCAAGGCGAGACGGCGGGCCGGCCGGAACGTTCATGCTGTGCGCGCCGCCCCCTTCTCGATCGCCTTGCGCAGCCCCGTCCGCGCGGGGCAAGCCGATGTTGGTATGCGTCCGGTCCGCCGCATGCGGCCGGCAGCCGGCAATCCAGGCCTTGCTCGTGACGTCGGGCGGATGATCGCAAACCAATTTGCGGCCGCGCAATGCATCGGCTGCCGGATCGATCTCGATCGAATGCGGGCACGATCGGCCGGCCCTTCGGGCCAATGGCACGCTGTGCTATCGTATGCGCCGCGTTCGGTGCTCGCGCCCGCCCTCCGGCGGGCGCAGTTAAACGGGAAACAGGAGGCGGCGCGACCGCCCGGCCTGTGCTGTCCCCGCAACGGTACGCCGCCCGCGTGACGCGCCCCGAGCGCGCACGCCCATGCCGCCCACGATGCCACTGCCCGCCAGCGCCGGGTGGGAAGGCCGCGGCCTGGCAAGCGGCCAGCCCGGATACCGGCCGACGCAAGGGGCGAGCTCGACGCTCGCGAACGCCCGGTCCGCGGGGGACGGACTGCGTGCGCTGACCGTGCGCCTATCATGCGCTTATGCCCGCGTCGAGCGGGCCCCGTTCATTCCGCTATGCATCGCATCCTCGCAGGCCGGCTTCGCGCCCTCCGTTCGCCGCACGCCACCGCTTCGTCACGGCTCGCGCCGTGCCGCGCGCGATGAGCCGCGCCTGGCTGGTCGGCGCCGGCCCCGGCGACGCGGACCTGCTGACGCTCAAGGCGGTGCGCGCGATCGGCGCGGCCGACGTGCTGCTCGTCGACGATCTCGTGAACCCGGACGTGCTGCAGCATGCGCGCGCCGACGCAATCGTCGAACACGTCGGCAAGCGCGGCGGCCACGCGTCGACGCCGCAGGAAGCGATCATCGCCGCGATGCTCGCGCACCTGCGCGCAGGCCGCAGCGTCGCGCGCCTGAAAGGCGGCGACCCGTTCGTGTTCGGCCGCGGCGGCGAGGAGCTGATCGCGCTCGGCGCGGCGGGCTTTCCGGTCGAGGTCGTGAGCGGCATCACCGCCGGCATCGCCGCGCCGGCCGCGCTCGGCATCCCGGTCACGCATCGCGGCGATGCGCAGGGCGTGATCTTCGTCACCGGCCACGGCGCGGGCGACGACGAACCGGACTGGCACGCGCTCGCCGCGACCCGCATGACACTCGTGATCTACATGGGCATCCGCCGGCTCGGCGCGATCGCCGCCGCGCTGCGCGCGGGCGGCCTGCCGGACGACACGCCGTGCGCGGCGATCGAATCGGCGACGCGGCCCGGGCAGCGTCACGCGCTGGCGACGCTCGCGACGCTGGTCGACACCGTCGGCGCGGCCGGCATCGGCTCGCCGGCGATCGTCGTGATCGGCCGCGTCGCCGCGCTGGCCGCCGATCCCGCGGTGCAGGCTGCGCTGGCCGGCGCCGCTCCGCCGCCGGCGCGCAGGTGATGCGGGTCGCCCTCGGCCTCGGCTTTCGCGCGGGCGTGAGCGCCGCGCAGCTCGACGCCGCGATTCGCGCAGCGCTCGCGCACCACCCGCACGCGCGGCCGGCCGTCGTCGCGACGCTCGTCGACAAATCCCGCGCACGCGCGCTGCGCACGCTGTGCGCGCGGCGCGGCTGGCCGCTCGTCGCGTTCGACGCCGCACAGCTCGCCGCGCATCCCGAACTGGCCGCCAGCGCACCGTCGGCCGCCGCCCTCGCCCGCTTCGGCGTGGCCGGTGTCGCCGAGCCCTGTGCGCGGCTCGCCGCGCCGCGCGGCCGGCTGCTCGGCCCGAAATTCGCACGGGGCGGCGTGACGGTCGCGTTCGCCGGCCCGCTTTGACCTCCTTTTATCGACAGGACGAATCCCGATGAAAACCGATCCCGACGCGCATCAGCGGATGACCGAACGGCGCCGCGCCGGCCACGAGAAGAAGCAGGCCGCCGCCGTCAACGAGAAGGGCCTGCTGATGGTCCATACCGGCAACGGCAAGGGCAAGAGCACCGCCGCGTTCGGCATGGCCGTGCGCGTGCTCGGCCACGGCATGCGGCTCGGCGTCGTGCAGTTCATCAAGGGCGCGCTGCACACGTCCGAGCGCGATTTCCTCGGCGCGGTCGCGCACTGCGATTTCGTGACGATGGGCGACGGCTATACGTGGAACACGCAGAACCGCGACGCCGACATCGCGACCGCCCGCAAGGGCTGGGACGAGGCGCGCCGGATGATCGAGAGCGGCGATTACCAGATGGTGATCCTCGACGAGCTGAACACCGTGCTGAAGTACGAATACCTGCCGCTCGACGAAGTGCTCGCGACGCTCGCCGCGCGCCCCGCGTCGCTGCACGTCGTGGTGACGGGCCGCCATGCGCCCGATGCGCTGATCGAGGCGGCCGACCTGGTCACCGAGATGCGCCTCGTCAAGCATCCGTACAAGGAGCAAGGCGTGAAGGCGCAGCGCGGCGTGGAGTTCTGAACGATGCCCGCCTGCCCGGCGCTGTTCGTCAGCGCGCCCGCGTCCGGCCAGGGCAAGACGTCGGTGACGGCCGGCCTCGCGCGGCTGCACCGCCGGCTCGGCCGGCGTGTGCGCGTGTTCAAGACCGGCCCGGATTTTCTCGATCCGATGCTGCTCGAGCGCGCGAGCGGCGCGCCCGTGCATGCGCTCGATCTCGGCATGGTCGGTGAGGCCGGCTGCCGCGCGCTGCTCGCCGACGCGGCGCGCGACGCCGACCTGATCCTGATCGAAGGCGTGATGGGGCTGTTCGACGGCACGCCGAGCAGCGCCGATCTGGCCACCGCGTTCGGCGTGCCGGTCGTCGCGGTGATCTCCGCGAAATCGATGGCGCAGACCTTCGCGGCGATTGCGTTCGGGCTCGCGCGGTTCCGGCCCGGCCTGCCGTTTCACGGCGTGCTCGCCAACCGGGTCGGCTCCGCGCGGCACGCGGAACTGTTGCAGCAGGCGCTGCCCGGCGACCTGCGCTGGCTCGGCCACGTGCCGGCCGACGCGGGCATCGCGCTGCCGGAACGCCATCTCGGCCTGCATCAGCCGAACGACATCGACGATCTCGAGGCACGGCTCGAGCGCGCGGCCGATGCGCTGGCGAATACGGCGCTCGCGGAATTGCCGCCCGCGGTCGCGTTCGCGGAACCGGAGCCCGCCGCGCCGCTCCCCCGCGCGCTGGCCGGCAAGCGCATCGCAATCGCGCGCGACGCCGCGTTCTCGTTCATCTATCCGGCCAATCTCGCGCTGCTCGACGCGCTCGGCGCGCAGTTGCGGTTCTTCTCGCCGCTCGCCGACGAACCGGTGCCCGACGCGTGCGACGCGCTGTTCCTGCCGGGCGGTTATCCGGAGCTGCACGCGTCGACGCTCGCGGCGAGCGCCACGACCGCGCGCACGATCCACGCGCATGCGGCGGCCGGCAGGGCGATCGTCGCGGAGTGCGGGGGGATGGTGTATCTGTGCGATGCGCTGACGGACGTCGACGGCGCAACCACGCCGATGCTCGGCCTGCTGCCGGGCGTCGCGACGATGCAGCGCCGCTTCGCCGCGCTGGGCATGCAGCAGCTCGACACGCACGCGGGGCCGATGCGCGGCCATACGTTCCATTATTCGCGGCTCGATACGCCGCTTGCGCCGGTGGCGGCCGCCGTGCGCCCGGACGGCGGCGCAGGCAGCGGCGAGGCCGTGTACCGCACGGGGGCGATCGTCGCGACGTACATGCACATGTACTGGCCGTCGAATCCGTTGGCGGCGGCGGCGCTGTTCGCAGGCGCGGTGCCTTGAATTTGAAGGAAGGACGCGTCCGCCATCGAGCGGACGGCATGCGAGGCAGGCCCGCGCAGACGTTGCGCCGGGTCGCGCGGCCCGCTTCGAGCAACGTCGCCCGGCAAGCCGCATCACGGCGCCATCACGGCCTTTCCCGTCCGGGCGCCTCCGATCGCGATGTCCTGATGACGATCCCGCCGGGAGAGAAATGCGCATTGAACATCGCATCGCCCGATACGCCGCCCTCGGCCCAGTGCCAGCTCCATACCTCTTCGTGGCTCAACGCGTATTGCGCGACCGACGTCGGCTTGCCGAGCAGTTGCCGCACATCGTCCTTCGACATGCCGGGCACGACCTTCGCGATGTTGTCCGCGGTCAATGCCTGTGTGATCGAAACGAGCCTGCCGTCGGGCCCGAAATCGAGCATGTAGGTGCTCGTGCCGAACGGGCCGCGCGGGTACTCGAAGCGCTGCGAGCCGTCTTCGTTCTGCCTGACCATCTCCGGCTTGCCCGCGTCGCGAAGCACGTCCTCGACCGTCGACATGCCCGGCTGCAGTTTGCCGAATGCCAGGTTGTCCGGTTTGATTGCATTGACCGCGTCGGCGACCTTCTGGTCGTCGCACCCCGCCACGAGGAAACCGGCCGCGCACGCGGTGAGCGCAGTCAGGAGAAGTTTTCGCATTTCGTCTGTGCCGTATCGATTGAGCCGGTTCGATGCCGCGCGCGGGCCTCGCCAAGCGAGGCGGCCATGCGGGCCTCGGAAGGAACCGGTGACGCGGCGCAGCGTAGCACGCGAGCTGCCGCCGGGATGTCAAGGAGCGTCAAATCCTGCTTGAGCGCGATACGGCGGGCGCTCCGCCGATGACCCGAGAACGCGCACGGCATCCGGACCTTGATCGAGCGACGGTGACGCCGCACACACACTGTCGAGCGACACATTCAAGGACAGACCGCGTGATCGCCGAGCGAAACGGCGGTGTTGCGTGACATAGGCAGCCTCCGGTTCAACGCGTCGATCAAATACCAAAGTTCGGTACTCGACCGTTTCATCATCGACCCGCAGCAGCCGACCGCCACGCATCAAGCCCCCTTCAGACCAGAAACGCCTCCGCCAGCCTGACCCAGTACGACGCCCCCGTCGGCAGCGCCGCATCGTTGAAGTCATAGCCGGGGTTGTGCACCATGCAGCCGCCCTCCCCGTCGCCGTTGCCGATGATCAGGTAGCAGCCGGGGCGCTGCTCGAGCAGGAACGCGAAATCCTCGCTGCCGGTGAGCGGCACCATCCCGTCGATCAGGTTCGCTTCCCCGACCCATTCGCGCGCGACGTCCCGCGCGAACGCGGTCATCTGCGCGTCGTTGACGAGCACCGGGTAGCGGCGCACGTAGTCGACCGTCGCGGTCGCGCCGAACACGGCCGCCTGCGCGTGGATGACTTCGGTGATGCGCGTTTGCAGCAGGTCGCGCACCGCCGGCGTGAGCGCGCGCACCGACAGGCGCATCTGCGCGCGGTCGGGAATCACGTTCGGCGCGTCGCCCGCATGGATCGCGCCGACCGTGACGATCGCCATCTCGAGCGGCGGCACGTTGCGCGACACGATGGTCTGCAGCGCGATGACGATCTGCGCGCACACGACGACCGGGTCGACCGCCTTGTGCGGCATCGCGCCGTGGCCGCCGTGCCCCTGCACGTCGACGTTCACCGTATCGGACGACGCCATGAACGGCCCCGGCAGGAAACCGAACCGGCCGGTCGGAAAGCCGGGCATGTTGTGCATCGCGAAGATCGCGTCGCACGGGAACTGCTCGAACAGGCCGTCGTCGAGCATCTTCTTCGCGCCGCCGAGCCCTTCCTCGGCCGGCTGGAAAATCAGGTTCAGCGTGCCCGAGAAGCGCCGTTCGCGCGCGAGGTGCTTCGCGGCCGCGAGCAGCATCGCGGTGTGGCCGTCGTGGCCGCACGCGTGCATCTTGCCGGGAATCGTGCTCTGGTACGGCAGGCCGGTGCTCTCGTGGATCGGCAGCGCGTCCATGTCGGCGCGCAGGCCCAGGCGCTTCGCGCCGTCGCCCGCCTTCAGCTGCGCGACGACACCCGTGCCGCCGAGCCCGCGATGCACCGTGTAGCCCCACGCCTGCAGCAGTTCGGCGACGAGGCCGCTCGTCGCGAATTCCTCGAAGCCCAGTTCCGGATGGGCGTGGATGCGGTGCCGGATCTCGATCATTTCGTCGGCGAGGCCTGCGGGGATCACGCTGTGGGTCACGGTGTCGTCTCCATTGGGGATGTGCGGCCAAGGATAGTCGCTCGAACGACAACCGGATAGTCGAGAATCGTCACGGCGGCAACCGATGGTTGCTGGACGTCCGGTTCCGACGGACGACGACAGCCGGGCCGCACGCCCACACCGTTCAGATCGCCCAGTCTTCCAGCGCCAACCCGGCGACGCGGCCGAACTCGCGCGTGTTGTTCGTCACGAGCACGGCGCCGGCGGCGATCGCATGGCCCGCGATCGACGAATCGTTGGCGCCGATCGGCGTGCCGCGCGCCGCGAGATCGGCACGCACGGCGCTTGCCGCATCGATCGCCGCCGTATCCCACGGCAGCACCCCGTCGAGCCGCGCGACGAACGCCGACACGAGATCGGCGTGCTTCGGCGACGCCTTCCTGCCGATCGAGCCGAAACGCATTTCCGCATACGTGACGGCCGACACGACGATCCGGTGCTGCGCGTCGACGCATGACTGCAACCGCGACAGGACGGCCGGCGGCCGCTCCCGCATGATGAACGAACAGATGTTCGTATCGAGCATGTAGAGCGTCGTCACCGGCCGGACTCCGTCGGCACGTCGCCGGGGCCGGACAGATCGACGCGGCCGGATTCGACGACGTCCGCGCGTTCGCCGAGGAAATCGGCATCCGCGAGCGGTTCGCTGAGGAACGACGCCCACGACGGCCGCACGGGGCGCAGCAGCAGCGTGTCGCCCTCGCGGCGAATCTCGAGCTCGGTCACCCCTTCGAACTCCATGTCCTTGGGGATGCGGATCGCCTGGTTGCGGGCGTTCTTGAAAATGGAAACGGTGCGCATGATCCACCCCGGAGATAAACGATGCACCCATTCTAGGCATATGCTGGCATATGTCAATGTGTTCATCCGGGATGTTGCCGCGAGTCGTGCCTGTTCCATGCGATGCCTGTCATCGTTGCTTGCTCATGCCTCGCATTCTTCACGCCTGCCCGCCGCGTGTCGATCAGCCGGACGGCCAACGTCCGGCTTCCGGGCCGCCGCCGTTCACGGCAGCCTGAACGTCTCGAAGAAAGTCTCCCGGTCGATCATCGTCAGCGCCGCGCGCTTGTGCGGAAAATCGAACTCCTTCACCGTATGGAACCCGAGCCGGTGCATGTACGCGATGTGCCGCACGTGATCGACGCGCGGCTCGCCCACCAGCCGCTGCGTGCGCGGCTCGTCGACGAACATGTAATGCAGCACCCCGCTCCACCACGCATGCAGCTTGCCCGCGCTCTGGAAGCGCGAATCGCCGATCAGCAGGTGCAGGCCGCGGTCGTAGTCGTGCGCGTCGTAGAACGGCGCGAGGCGGTCCTCTTTCGCCCAGTAGAACTCGAAATAGCCGAACGGCGTATCGTCGAAATAGCCGATCATCGGGTGCATGTGCGGATCGGCGAGCCGCTCGGCCAGATACGCCGCATGCTCGTCCAGCGTGCCGCGCTGGTCCCAGAAGTGCGCGACGCGGTCGAGGTTCATCCAGCCGCTGAACAGCTCGGCATGCGCGTCGACGTCGACCGTGCGCAGGCTGAACGTCATGCCGACCTGCGGCATGTAGCGGACGTACACCTCGCCGGGCACGCTCGGCGGGCGCACCGGATGGCGGCGCTCGTTGGTGACCGCATAGCGCAGCGGCATGCCGCCCGAGCCCGGCGCCTTCAGCCATGGCTGCGGATGCTGCCAGAACGTCGCGCGCGACACGCGCAGGTGCAGCCGGCCGTCCACGGGCCGCGCGTCGTCGATCACGCCTTCGCGCACCGCGCGCCCGACATAGGCCGCGACGGCCGCCGCGTCGGTGCCCGCCAGCGGCACCGCGAGCGTCGCGTGCGCGCGCCGCGTCTCGGTGTTGAACAGCGCGACGAATTCGGCGAGCAGCGCGGCCGGCGGATCGTCGGGCCGCCACGCGTCGAGCACGCGATCGACGTCATGCGCCGTGCCGGCAGGCGCCGCGCCGGCAAAATCGATCGCCACCGCGGCCGCGTCCTCGGCCGCCTGCGCCGGATCGGCGAGGTTCGTCAGCGTGTCGTTCATCACAGCGCTCCCGCGTCGTGGCGATCCGCGAGGATTTCAAGCCCCCGCTCGAGCGCCGGAAACAGGCTGCGCTCGAAGTTGTTCCAGCGCAGCTCGAGAATCGTGTCGTCCGGCGCGATCGGCGTGTCGAGCACGTCGCAGATCACCTCGCCGGAATCGATGCCGTTGTCGACGTAGTGGAACGACGCGCCCGTCATCGTCACCGGCTCGATCGCCGACGTCGCGCCGCTCGCCCAGTCGACCCGCTCGCCGCGCCCGCCGTGCAGCGCATCGAGCGTCGCGTACGCGCCGCGCCGCTGGAACGGTGAATCGTCCGCGGTGATGCCCGGGTGGATGTTCGCGATGCGCCGGTGAAAGCGCGCGCCGGGCCGCACCAGTTCGTCGAGGATCACGAGCAGCCCGTCGAGCACGACCACGTCGGCGTTCAGCTCGAGCAGGCGTTCGAGCAGCCGGCGCTCGAATGCCTGCTTGCCCGCCGCGCGCTCGCGCGCGTCGCGCGGCAGCCGGCGGTACGTCGACGGAATCGCGCAGAACAGCTCGTCGACCGGCCGCCCGTCGACCGTCAGGCCTTCCGGCAGCAGCCACGGCCGGCCCGGCGTGCGCGCGAAGCCGTAGTCGGCCACCTTCGCGCGGTCGGCGGGCGAGCCGTCGTCGTCGTCGAAGATCACGCCCGCGAGCGTGTAGCGCTCGCCGAGCGCCGAGTGGTTGAGCCGCTCGACGAGGAATTCGAGCGGCGCCTTCATGTAGCGCGTGCCGCCCTTGTACGCAACCGGCTGCCCGGCGCGATCGGCCGCGCCGTTGCGCAGCGACAGGATGTAGACGAGATTTTTCTTCGGCATGGGATCGTGATGAGGAAAAGGACGGCGCCGCCGCGGCCCGCGCGCACCGGCCCGCGAAGGCCGGCACGCGCACGTCGCGGCGCGCGGCGTCACCAGTTGTATTTCGCGGTGGCGACCACGGTGCGTTCGTTGCCGAACAGGCAGACCGACGACGACTGGCAACCGCTGATGTAGTGGCGGTTGAACAGGTTCGTCGCGTTCACCGAGAAGCGCCAGTTGCGCGTGTCGTAGTGAATCGCCGCGTCGTACAGCGTGTAGCTCGCCACCGACAGCGAGTTGTCCTGCGCGCCGGCCGACGCGCTCTGGTAGCGCACGCCGCCGCCGAGGCCGAAGCCCGCGAGCGGCCCCGTATGCCACGTCCAGTCGGCCCACAGCGACGCCATCTGGCGCGGCCGCGGGATGTCGACCGGCCACTTGTCCAGCGACGCGTCGTTCGCCTTCACGTTCTTCACGTCCTGATAGACGTACGACGCGATGATCGACAGGTTCGGCGTCACCTTGCCGGTCGCGCTCAGCTCGATGCCGCGCGAGCGCACCTCGCCGGTCTGCACCGACGTGGTGTTCTGCGGATCGAGGCTGGTCGGCGTCGGCGTGAGCACGTTGGTCTGGTTGATCTGGTAGATCGCCGCGTTCAGCATCAGGTTCTTGCCGGGCGGCTGCCAGCGCAGGCCCAGTTCGACCTGCTTGCCGCGCGTCGGCAGCGGCAGCCCGCCGCCGAACATCTTCACGCCGATCAGCGGATTGAACGACGTCGCGTAGCTGACGTACGGCGACAGCCCGTAGTCGCCCTGATACGTGAGGCCCACGCGCCCGGTGAACGCGGTGACGTCCGCCTTCGACTGCGTGCCGCCCGCGCGGTCGTCCTGGCGCATGTTCACCCAGTCCTCGCGGCCGCCGAGCGTCAGCGTCCAGCGGTTCCAGCGGATCTGGTCCTGCGCGTAGACGCCGAACGTGTTCATCGTCGTATACGTGTCGGTGCGCCCCGTTGTGCTCGGATCCGCGAACACCGCGCTCGTCACGGGCGTGTAGACCGGGTTGTAGATGTTCAGCGTCGGCGCCGCCGCGATCCATTCGCTGTCGGTCGAGGTCTGCCGGTTGTACTGGAAGCCGAGCAGCAGCGTGTGCTCGAGCGGCCCCGTGCCGAAGCGCGCCTGCACGTTGTTGTCGATGTCGAAGCGGCTGTAGTTCATCTGGAACAGCCCGGCCCAGCGCGAGATGTCGGTCGTGCTGCCGTCGACGAAGCCCGCGCCCCACACCGAGCCGTTGTCGAGCGACAGGCGCATGTAGCGCACGTTCTGGCGGAACGTCCACATCGAGTTCAGGTTGTGCTCGAACTGGTAGCCGAGCGACCACTGCTTCTTGCGGTAGTGGTTGAAGTTCGGGTCGCCCGAATACACGTCGTGCTCGAGCTGGCCGTTCGGGTTCGGCAGCACCGTGCCGCTCGCGGGCAGGAAGTTCGACGAGATGTCGCCCCAGTCCTGCAGGTAGGTGGCCGCCACGGTGAGCGACGTGTCCGCGTTCGGCCGCCAGCGGAACGACGGCGCGAGCGCGACGCGCTGGTCGTTGTTCGGGCCCGTCACCGCGTTGCCGTCGCGCGCGACGCCGACGAAGCGGTACGCATACTTGCCGTCCGCGTCGAGCTTGTCGCCGACGTCGATCATGAACTGCTTGCGCGCGTAGTTGCCGAGCTCGACGCCCGCCTCGCGCACGCGCTCGCCGTTCGCGAGCTTGGTCTGCACGTCGACGATCGCGCCGGGGTCGCCCGCGCCGTACAGCACCGACGTCGGCCCGCGCAGCACGGTGATGCTGTCGATCATGTA
>Ga0157367_1000971_pt1 | contig 12980 bp, 13 predicted proteins | sample AttbisABBM2_FD_113142 | JGI IMG/M metagenome (GOLD analysis project Ga0157367, IMG submission 113142) | Fungus gardens microbial communities from leaf cutter ant in Botucatu, State of São Paulo, Brazil - Atta bisphaerica ABBM2 | ecosystem: Host-associated > Fungi > Mycelium > Unclassified ...
GTGGAAAATGTACTGAAAAATTGGGTTGATAGAATGGGGTATTGTGCAGTCAGCCATGGAAGTCATTTGAATGAAATTGTATTTCATGTTTAATGGCAATGTACTACCTTTCCAATAAAGCCATAAACTTTGAAAAATATTCATGTGTTTTATTTTAGAGCCAAATTAAATTCCAAATTTTAAATGGCCCATCCTGTATTAACTTTAATTTTTCAAATAAAATCTTTCTTTTTATTACAGAATCAAGTTTTAGATAAAAAACATGAAGCTTTTATTCAAAACGATTTAAAAAAAAATGCATTTATCGATAATTATAAGCGATTGAAAAATTAATCGCCCCAGTAAATTAAAACATAATTGTAATATAAATTAGAGAACACATCGAAAGAACAATGACGTACTTCATAGTTACGGAGACAATATGTAAATATCACATAATTTTAAGGATACTTAAGAAGAACAAAGATACTTTTTCGTTATGCTATATAATTATAACAATTATTAAAAAGTAATACTGTTTGAGGGAGCTGCCCTCCATAATCTTGATCTCGATATATGTTGTCAAATCCATCATAATCCTGAGTATCATTCAACAGGTTTTAGTTATAGCTTGTTATCCGTTAAAAAATTATTAAAAAGAAAAATTAAAATAATAACGTCTTCTGTCTATTGTACTCAGAATAAAAATTTTCTGCATTAAAATAAATTTCCTGCTTTAAAAACAAAAATTTTGTTTGAAAACGTTTTCTTATATAATTTTTGTTTTTATACAATAATAGCATAGGAGCGCACGACTTTCTATGTTTCGCGTGGAAGTCACGCCCCTAAGCAAGAGAGAAGGTGAGAATCGCTTCGCATGGACAATCGTAAAATATATTTTAAAGCAGAACATTTTTATTCTATATAATAAAAAAGACGTCATTTTTCTGTCTTCTTCATAATTTCTTTGTTCTAATGAACAACGACTAAAACCTGTTGGAGGATACTCGGAGTCATTTTAAACAACACAATTTTACATGACAAGATTAAGGTCATGGGAGAGGTTGCACTAAACAAGATATTTACTGTTTCTACAATACATATCGATTATTACGATGTATATTACTAAGGCATAAGACCTCGGTCGGTAAAAGTTTAGGACGTTCGTATGGAATACAAGAGATTCGGGTATGACTCTCAGCTGAGATAATATTTTTTGTAATAAGTTTATTTACAGCTTTTCGGTACATTAATATCTTTCTAATAGGATGCCTGACTGAGCATCAAATTATTAAATTGCCTCAATTTATTATTTGTGATATTACAATACTAAAATAGTTCAATTGCGTTATAAATCCGAAAAAAATCAATTCGGCGCACAGTTTAAATGATTACATATTTAATATATGGTATAGAATCACATACAAATTATTTAAAACATCTAAGAGCTTCGGCCGTTAACGTCTTATAAGTTAGCGGAATAAAGTGAGCGGAATTGATTTTAACCAACATTTTTATTTGTTGCTCATTTGTTGCTAAAAAGTTGCCAAAGAAAAAATTTTGTCGATTTATTTAAAAAATGATGTTTCACTAAAAGAAGATTAAGTTAGCGAAATATAACAAAATCAATCTACGCAGAAATAACGTAGCAATTTGTTGTTAATTTGCTGCTCATTTGTTACTATCGAAATATATGTTTTGAATACATTATATACTAGAAAAATATAAATAATGGAAAGCCTCAGCGGGCGGAATAAGAATAAGGTATTAAGAGTAATAAGAGTAAAGTAAAAGATTTATTGCTCGTTAAAATTGGTATTGAAATGTCGTCCGAATCTGTTGCTCTCGAAAGATGCAATTTACAAATTTATTGCTTGTATAAAATAAGTATAAATAACCACGAAAAACCTCAGCGTGTTGGCGGAACAAGAGTAAAATATCAATAAAAGGTTTGTTGTTTAAAATTGGTACAGAAAATTCTTTAACGATCGATTAATGAATTACTTATACTTATTGAGCACTGTCCGGGGATTAGCTAAGAGAAACTATGTTAATTTTTCATTTCTTACATTAATAATAAATTAAGATAATGATATATTCTGATGATATATTGCTTCTAGATTATTTTGGTACCAAATATCTGCGAGAAATAAGATCTGAACTTGATTCGAAATAATGGGTGTTCCAGGGTGAGGGATTAATATATGTGAAAATCTCAGCCTGAAGTTAAAAGATTATTTTTAATTTATATTTTATTTAAAATATATATTAATAATTGCGAATCTGTTATGTGTAAAAATCAAGTTTTGTTTGCTGTTTTTCTTTTAAGTCGTCGTATTATATCCATGTCTTATTTAGTTGAAAAAATATTGTTGTGAAATATCTTAATTGTTGGTTTAATGTCCAAATATGACGTGATCCTGTATAATCTATCACAGCAAAAAGTATGTACTTTTTTCAATTTTTGATTGATATTTTGAATTGTGTTGGTAATTCTTTTAGCAAAAAATATTTTTCTTTCCCGTCTTTATTGTACATTTCTATGAAAATCAATGGACTTAAAAAAATATAAAATTATAAAATTTTAATTTTTTAAATTTAAAGTATTTAATGTTTATTTTTATATTCACTAAATACGAATATCAAATTGATAAAATTTTTAAAATTTTGATAAAAATTGATAAAATTTTTAGCATTTACCAGCTGCTATAACTTCAGCCGTAATTCTCTGTTTGATATATTTTCGGTGTTAGTATTATAAGTAATCCTTAATTACATTATCAAATGAAGTTTTCATTAAATCTGATGTCTAACAGTAAAATATTCATCGCTATTTAATGATCGATCTTCTAATTTGATCACAATTTTTTACAGAGGAGCTTTAGGTTATTACATAAATAATATTCAGTTTTGTAATAGAGTCGGATTTTTTGTAAATGATAGGATAAAAATGATTAATGATAGGATATACGATATTTAAATCAAACTTGTTTTTAAAATATTAATTATCATTTTAAATAGTGGAAGTAGATAATGCTTTTTATGTAATAAATGATTGTATATGATTATGTAATAAATGATTGTATAGGCAACATCATAACATATAATTAAAATACTTTGAATACATAAATTGTCGAATGTGTTTGTAATGATCATCGATTTGCTTCCACATTCCATGATTTTTAAAGTAAGACAGCTACCATTTTTTAAGAAGAGTATTTTTTTCTTTGATTTTGATTTTAAAATATCCGAAATTTTATTCATTCGTCGATCTAAATATTTTCCTTTTCGTTTCTTGGACTGTCCAGTGACTTTTCCTCTCCAATTTTCTCGTAAAGCTAATTCTTGTAAAGCTGTAATTTCTGGATCTGTTGAGTATTGTCTATGTAAATCAAAAATGTAAATATCTTTTTAATCTTTCTTTTTCTTAGTTTAATTTGTTCTATTTTTTTTCTTCTACATTTTCCTTGTCTGACATACATAAATTATCATATTCCTTATAACTGTGATCATTTATTGATAAATCAATATCAGTTAAATTGAGATTAATTTTCTTTTCTATATCGTTTAAACAGATTTCGTTCAAAATTTGAGACACATTTGGTTCATAATCAATTGAGTCTGAAATCCGTGACTGTCTTGAAAAAGATATGAAACTAACATCTTCAGGTTTAATGAAATCTAATCTTTTCTAGTAGATTCATATCTTTTTGAGTAAAATTTGAGTGAAATTTTGAATTCATGATGTTCTATTTTGAGACTATCACGAGAAGTAGACAATTTAATATTACACAAATCGATTTTTTCTGATATATATCTGCTATAAAAACGCGTCCAATTAAATATTTAATGTATTCTTCAATAAATTTATCTATTAAAGGCTTATTCATGACTAAATTATTTAATTTGTTGAATTTACTTTCAACTAAAGCACTCGACGCTGGTATGCGTTCATACCCAAATTTATCTGTATATATGTTACTCCATAAAGGTATTGTACTAATATCACGTAATAATTTATTAATTATATGAGGTGCGTAATATGCATTAGTTCGAGTGTCCTTTTGTGAAATACTATCCTGAATTTCATCATTTATTTCTTCTCCCCATTTCGATCACCAATTTGAAGATATTTCCGTTTGTTCGTCTTCGTCAAATTTTGGAATAAATTTTTCATTATTAAGTTCTTCCTCGTCATATATCATTTCTTTTCCAGTGATAAGATGTTCTAGGAATTGTTTTTCAGTCTCACAATCAGATTTCGTGCGTAATCCTTTCAGATTATCCTTTAATTTGCATTGTGAAGTAACGAAAAATGATTTCAAAATTTTTTTCGCATCTTCTACTTGACGGCACAGCACAAATTATCCAATAACTGCAAGATAAAAAGTCCGAACTGGTCTTAAGATAGATTTTAAAGTATTAGAATATGTTTTGAAATTAGCCACATCAATACGTATGTAACAACGTGGGACTATTTCAACAAATATCCACATATTGCTCGATAGTTGGGTAACACGTAAATCCTTTTACAATAGTAGTTAATAAAGCTCGTGAAGCACGACTTCTTTAGGATATGGAACACCCATTCTACACCATTACCCAAAATCTGATAAAGGTGAATGTTTCTCGGTCAAAAATTACGAAACTGAAAAATGACCGGGAACAAAATTAATTACTGCGTGATACAAAAAAATATAATGGGACAATGTTCTGATCCATTCAATCGTGAAACTTTAGTTTAGAGCTTAGTAACTCGATACAAAACTGAAGATAGGGTAGGACTGCTTGGATGCGAGGATCTGATCGGATCATTATCCTTGTAGCCAAAGGGAGGTCTGCCTTCCTCTTCTCATGTTAGGGATATTCGAAGACAGGAAAACAGATAGTTCGACTGGGAGGTGGCCTTAGCGAGATTAAGTCTACAAACGTCACACAGGGAGTTCCCTTACCCTGTCATCTAACCGAAGGTGCGCTGTAGAGGCGTGTCTACCGAAGGACGCACTGCTACAAATTTGTTGAGTGATTACTATCACTCTTATTATTACAAGATAGGAGACACGATAGAGCGAGTAGACTGAACTCGTAGATTGTAATCACCTTGTAACCTCTAGGAATGAAAAATATGTACCTCCCAATACTTCTTCCCAATCCCCTTCCTCTAACTTTGTGTCGCGACCGAGCTAAGAGGCGTTGAGCACGAGATAATATCTTGTAACAGAAGTTCGCCTCCCTCTGTATAATAGTGGAGGTGGACAGTTACTGGCCGTAAGTAACACAGGGCTTCAAGATTGATTCAATTTTAAAGCTATCCGGATATCCGTTAATCCAAATTACGAATAAATGTGATGTTTCGGATTATCCGAAGATTTAAATTTTCTAAGATATCCAAATTTGAAATCCGAATAATAAAAGTCGAACTTAGATTCTCTCCGATTCTCCGATTCGATTCTGAATTCGTAGCAAATTTATAGCGGTTGAATAATGCATCCAACTATATCTGAATACTTAGAAGTCCTTGACGTTGATACATACCGTCCAGCAAAGGTATGCATTAATTCTATCTTGAAAACACGCATGCAGGAATACGGGTAGGGGAGGTTCGCTTCTCTTTCGAGAATCCAATGGCACACACCAGCTAGTAGGAATCTGTGTTCCTCCTAGCTCAAAACATGGACACAGGGACACAGGTAGAAGCAATGGATAGACGCTGTACCGAGTGCCACACATCACCAAGCAGGTGTATTGTCTTCTCTTAGATAATATTCGAAGGATGGGGGAAGAAAATCGAGAGTAGCAAGGAATCGGAAGAACGGCCGAACAAAGACGCCTTTCCCCTTTATAAAAGTGCGGTCGCGACTCGAAAGTGATCCTGCAGCATGATGAGAGTCTACGACATGGCCTGATTGGTGTGATGATGAATACCGCTCATACGGTGCCCTATTCCTGATCGCCCTTTGGGAGAATATGGTCTTGCTCCTCTGTTTTCGCTTTGAGTGAAAGGAACCGACTGGCAATGGTGGATCTCTCTTCGGGAATTAGTTCCGACGGCCCCGTTAATCAGGTGAAACCATTATATTACTACTGGTACTTGCTGGTGTGATAGCCGCTTTGCCAACACAGATGTCTGTCATAGTTCTGCCTCACCCTACTAAAACAATCGGAGGTAGCACGCGCACCGCAATCCCTCTAGATTAGTAAATCTAAAGAACTGTATTTCTATTGGCGATCGAATGGCTCTCGTAAGTCTAGTCGGTTTATGGAAGGCGTGATGCGTCACAGGCTGGTATTGGAAAGTGATCGTGGGCCCTTCTAGACAAAGATTGGAGAGGCCAGGGAGGTAATAGAGTCTTCTAATTTTTTTTTCCCTCTCGTGGCTCGCCACCTTGTCATGAGAAGATTTTTGCCATCCCTCGTGGTCGGCACCGCTATCAGCGCGTGCCGGCGGAGCAGTTTTGGCCGGAAATGCTGGTGAGAGGGCTAAGAGCGTGCAGTACGGCTTTCCGTTAAATAGGGGAGACCTGTACAAGAGAGGAGACTAAAGTTTGCTCCCATTGTGGGAATATGAGAAATGATGTGATCCTAAGCCCCATACAATGTTATTTCCTGCCGCCTAGCATGGGGACAAAGCCGTATGGTGGAGAACCCGATGTAATTCCAGATTTGCATGAATAACCCGCGTGGCAATTTCCGGGCAATTACTCGTGATGAAAACCCACTTCTCGAAGCGGATACATCGCTCTTAAATGGAGGGGATCGGGGCGCGTGAGCAGCAAGAACGTAACTATGAACGTAACTGAAGAATAAAATTTTTTATGGGGCTGGATGGTCTCTCAAGTCGTTCAAACAGAAGAAGAGGATCAGCAAGGTTCGGAGCGACCTGGGGACTTGCAAGGAGAGGAGAGAGCCCTTCTGACTGTAGACCCAAAGGAAAAAAGGTCGACATACACGTCATACGCCGAGATGATGAGCTCCATTCTAACGGAGATAGGACCAAGAAATGGACAGGTGAGCACAATGTGCGCAATCGCCTACCTATCCACTTCAAGAGGTGTTCCGCGCAAAAGAGCGCAGAATAAATAGTAAGACTGCGATTAAGGAGCGACAAGAATCACGCTCCTCTGTCTTTGACATCTAGAGCCAGTAGCGTGACTGGAAATAATCAAAAACCTGCTTTTAAGTTCGTAAAAGCATGGAGAAGTTAAGTAAGAAATGTGAAAAGATGATGGAAAGCTATTATATATCAGACTCTCGCTGAATCTTCTCACAAGAACGGATATTTTCAAAGAACAAAAGAAGGTTTCTACTGCCTCCTTCCCCATAAGTAGTGACGTGGGGGAGACGTCAGTCAGCAATAATAATAAGGAAGAGATTATCATTCTACTGATCTGTGATAAAAGCGGCGATCTGTGATCAAGCAGCGACAACTGCTGCCATCTTCCTTCTCCAACAACAACTGCGAAAGAAGAGGAAAAGATATCGCTCCGGATCTTCTTCCCATAAAGGAAATTTCACGGCCGATGCATGCCGTCAACACGAGAGAGAGGCGAGGTTGGAGAAGATGAAGGAAAACTTTCATCAAGAATCCAAAATGTCGGCGCGGACTAAGCGATACAAGAGGAGATTGGAAGACAGAAGAGGTTATGAACTTGTCTGAACTTGGAGCAGCAATTCACCACCTACGACAGTTGCTGCTGCAGCCAGAAAGACCGTGGATGCGCTAACAAAAGTCCTTGATCGCTCGGGCAATATCAAGAGGAACATTCGCAACGACATGGGCGACTGTCACCCAAGTCATGGCTTTAATGGTTCTGAGCCGGAAAGTGCAGGGGATGGCTAGAAAGAGGGAAGGGAATCCCTCCGCCAAAAACAGGAGAAACTTCATAAAACTTGAAACAAACTCCGATTTCAGGATGCCCTGGACTGGAGTGCTAAGCCGGAATCGATAAACATGAGCATGGTGGCGACGTAAAGGTGAATCCTCTCTCGCTCCCACAGAGTAACGTGGAATCAATCACACGAGGACTTCTCTGCCGCAAAGAGTCAAATGCAGCCCTCCGTAAACTCGGAAGAAAAGTCTCCGGTCTGGAGGCCTGCACTTCAAGGCAGCCCTCTTAATGATAGGTTATCGTCGAAAGAATAATAGATAATCCTGATGAGATCAGTCTCGATCTCCAGTGCGACCATATACGCACCTATCCCCACGGATATGTTGAATGCATATGAGGGAGACGACGTCCTGGAGAGGATGATAGAAAGGGTCGTCTGCTGGATAATTGGCAGCAAGAACCTGACAACCATGTTGAAGATGAACCTGCAAAGGCAGACTCCCTCTCGGCAGGGCGATGAAAAAGAGAGCGAAAAAGGATGTCGACAAGACCCAAATTCAGACAGATATTGGTTCGGCCAGTGCCTGCGCACTCACCCGCCAAAAAAACGGAGGGGTAGGGCGAGGCGCGCTATATTATTAAGTATGGGAAAAAATTCGTGGCGTTTTTTTAATGCTATCTAACGAGAAAAACGCCACGAACTTTTTCCCATACCTAATATATTATTGAATGAACTAGGATTCTGAACCTTAGTTTAAAACGGTCGGCAGGAAGATCAACAGATGACCAGGAATGTCTCCAGGACGGACGTCTCCTCTAGAGTAAAAGGAACAGTTTATTCTTGCAATTTTACGTACTATATCTGCTTAATTCGTGGGATTGGAAACGTCCAATCAGCGCGTCCCAGCTTATGCCGTGACTACCAGTACACTTGCAGAATGTAAATCCTGTCAAGCAATCACTTGTCAGAGCGAGCGACTATCCACATTTTACTAGTTAAGCAAGCTAGTTCTCGAACTGCAACACGTCGGAATCTCTAGCCAGCGTGTGATTGTTAACCATTGCCCCCGCGATGACCTTATGACTGAGATGGGCAATTGCCCATGGGCGATGCAGTTCTTACGATACCGATTTACATCATCGGTCGGATTCTCGTAACCTATGCTACTTTCAGTTTGCGTCTTCAACATACGTGACACAGATCGGTCAGCGCTTCGGGAGCTGCCGGGACACTATCTCCAGAGATGCTCAACAGGAATCAAGCAGCAGCTCGGCCCCAAAGAATCCTCCGGGGCCGCGAGCCAGGTTTTCATCCTAATCAGCATCTTTCTCTGTTTGATCTCACGCATCCAGCTACATTTTTCACGCTCTCATTTTCTCTCCTCAACATGCATTCTCCTCCTCCTGAAAATTTTTTTCTCATGCTGGCTTACTCTTTCATACTTGTCCTTGTCCGTTACTACTGCACTCATTAGTCTTGTTCATGGCACCAACTATTCCAGACTCCATCTTCGCACTGCGCACCACCCATCTAAGTCCCCAATCCTCATACATTTCATTCAACCAACAAATGCACCCAATCTTCTCTACCTTACCAATAGTTACACATGTCAGTCGTAGCTATCTTCCTATCGTACAGATAATCATTCATGTTTCCATGTTCCGGAGATATCCCATAAACAGATTTGGATCAATCTGTACACAATTCCTGACATAACTAACATTCTTTATCCATGCATAAGTAACCCTACTTTTATTATTTCCATCCCACTGCACTCTGCCACTCATCTATCAAGGCCTCATCTATCATTTTCTTTCTCCGTTAAGTTTTTCTCATTCATCGTTTCTTCATTCCTTCCACACATATCACTCTCTTCCTGATCTAAAACATATGCCTTTTTATCTCGTATATCCAAGATAAGTTCTCCATAGTTATGGTAGACACAGTTCCACAGACATTCATATATACATGTGATCCAACTCTTTCACTGTTCAATCATCTTTCTTGCATATGCATATTGCATCCACTCATATCACTGCACCATACATCATATACGCTGTCAACAACCCTTTATATATCATTCTTACCATTCTCCCTTTCAGATCCCATTCTCTCCTCTCAACTCTCCTTAGCCTACTCAGTGCATTCACTACTTTTCCATTCTTTTCATGCACATCAAAACTCATTCGCTCACTCATTCTAGATATCGTACCTCACTGATAAACGTTAACATTTTTTCGTCTACTCTGACAATTGGACATCAGTTCTTTACAAACCTCCCAACATCAGACTCACTGTCTTCTTTTCCGTTCATTCTCACTCTTTCTATCCAGTAACCATCCTTATCCATTCCCTTTCAGCTTCAATTCCATCCTGCTCCTTCCTTCTGATTCTTCGATTAGCGTGAGCACATCATCCGCGTATGTCACCATATCACACTCCACATTTTCTTCCAATTCATTCAACAATCATTCGTCATAAAGTTCCATACCGTGGGCCTACAAATTGAATCTTGCGGGCACCCTTTTTTAACGTCCTTCCATACATTATCATTTTCACTTGTCACACACACCTTAAAAGAGATAGAACATCCTTTCAGATTTACGTGCGATACCTGCAGAAAGTTTAACTCGCACGGCCTCATGGGCCTGGGATTGGAATACGTCCAATCAGCGTGTCATGCTATGTCGAGACTCTCAGTGTGCCTTTGAGATGTAGGTCCCAACAAGCAACTCATTAGTCGGAACGAACGACTATTCACGCTCTATCAATTAAGCTAGTTCTCGAGTTTGTAATGCAGCTCACCCATCGGAACCAAGATCTCTAGCCAGCATGTAGCTATCAACCATTACTCCCGCGATGATCCTACCCATGACTGGGTGTGGGCAACTGCCCAATTTCGATACAAATTTCGATCATCGATCAGATCTTCATAGCCTATGCTATTCCCAATTTGCGCCGACAGTTTGGGCGACACTGGACGGTCAGCGCAGCCAGGAGCTGCCAGGACGCTACTCCCCGGGGATGTCTCCCAAGAATCGCTCAGCAACCCGATTCTGAGCCTAGCCTCGAGGATGGGAGCCAAACTTTCAACCTGACTTTTGCCTCCTCCCTGCGAAGACTAGTACATTGACTTGTCCATAATCCTGAAACAATCAAGTAATCAGATAGCCTTTTGCCTTATCGGAACAAGCCGACTTTATGTGAGGTGCCGGCAAAACTCGGACTTAGAACAGTAAATCACGAATTGAACACACAAGGCATGTAACCATCGACGCCCAAAATCTTAAAAGAGATAGCGGGACTCCTTCAGCAGGAGAAAGCTTCAGCTCGGAAAGCAGGCAAGTCAGAAGAAGAGCCAAGCAAGGAACTGCCGAAGATTTGGTCTCTCACGTCAGCCATGATCACGATAATCATAGATGGTTACATTAGTGATATTATGAGAGAAGCCAGACAGCGCTATCTCCTTCAATACTCTGGGAATCACGGATGCACTCATGCTTAAAATCTGAGGCTTGAGGAGCTGCCAAGGCAGAGTTCTTGGCAATTGAGATGAAGGAAGTGTTTGCTAATTTGAAGGACATCAAAATATCGACTGGTAATGATGGCGGAGCTTCGCGTGAACAATTTTGATAAAATCAGTCACGCGGGAGGAAATAGCGAAAATGTCGGGACCAAATGTTGGCGCCAACGTAAAGGTCGGTGCCATAAAGCAGACCTCGAGCAGCACGGGGACCGCATAAGGGTTGGATGGATGTCAACATGCAGTGTTTCTGCCGGCGCCCGCCGATGCTTCAAGTGCTTCATGGAGGTTGTCCATGTCCGGCAGAGGTGCAGCAGTCAAATCGAGTTGATTTCACGTGAGCAACCAGTGAAATTCCCAGTCCACCCTGGTGAGGGTCAAAAACTGGTGTGAAATACGGTGGCCTCAGAGAGCTGTCCGATCACTGCATCGAGGCATAATGGCGGTTCGTAACCTTGGGGCCGAGCTCTTATCCTACTCCAAGCGGAAAGCGCCAGCAATCGCAATGTTTTCTCAATAAGTTAGATAGTGACGCCCTTGCAGGCCTCCATCTGGGTAAATCCAGGCCTAGTAAAGGACATTGGAGGAGGAAAAAGATTGTCTTCAAAATATGATGATTCGCATCTGCGACACATCTATGCTCCGAGGCCAACCGAGGCTCCACCGGTCTGCATATTGGTGGATCAAAGAGATTGAGAATCTCCAGAGATATTCCATTGTGACAAGAAGATGCCACACGCAAAAGGCGAAACTAAAGACATTAGCGCTAGCATGTATGGCGCGTTCCGCGCCGTTCGGAGTGTGCTGCGGCTAACGATCAGAAAGGTCAAAGCTCAGGCATATGTAGATCTAATGTCGTCCCTGGACAAGAAATCCTGGGGGCCTCTATATAAGATTGTTCTGCAGAAGCTGCAGCCGTGGATGACGGAATGTCTAAACAGTTAGTTTCTGGAGGAGATGGTGGATATCTTTTTCCCCATTACGAAAGAAGAAACCATCCTGCCACAATCCGGCCCGCCCAAGGGCTGGAACGAGAAGCTGGAGGCGTCTGGAAATGAAATGCCCCGGGTATTTGTCAGATTGAGGAACCGACCAAAGGCCCCAGACTCACTACAGAGATGGATCCTCGCCAAGTTAGATAACCTCCTGGAGGCGATTCTTGCGGGATCGTGGCTCAGCGACGAGGTGGGGCGGGGACCGAAAGAATAGACTTTCTGTCTCTCTAAAAGGCTATGGTCGGGGCATGCGACGTCGCGATGCCGCGTGCCGCACTTCGTCTGCACCTGCTTAGTAGGATGAAGAGATCTCCGGCAGTCATTTCACCGAGCTAAAAGGGCTCTAAAACATGCACGGCGCATTGACACGATCCTGAAAAGGTGTATGTTGAGAGCGTGTTCGCCAGTAGCCTCCACGCCGCCATTGACCGAACCAAGACTTGAGATGAGCTAGTCCTCTCCCTCGACAAGAATCCGTGGGGGCCTTTAAGATTATGCTAACAAATTGAGACACTAGACGTTACCGTATATGGATCCCTCATTCCTCGACCACATTCTAAGAACCCTCTTCCCCGATTTTGAGGAAGAGGTGTTCTCCTGGGAGAAGCTGACACTGCCCCCCAGGAGGGAGAGAGGGCGAGGCGTAAGGGAAA
>Ga0157367_1000974_pt1 | contig 12935 bp, 12 predicted proteins | sample AttbisABBM2_FD_113142 | JGI IMG/M metagenome (GOLD analysis project Ga0157367, IMG submission 113142) | Fungus gardens microbial communities from leaf cutter ant in Botucatu, State of São Paulo, Brazil - Atta bisphaerica ABBM2 | ecosystem: Host-associated > Fungi > Mycelium > Unclassified ...
CGCCTTCTTCGGATCCGTCGCGCCCATCAGGTCGCGGTTCTTCAGGATCGCGCCTTCACCTTCCAGAACCTGGATCATCACCGGGCCCGAGATCATGAAATCGACGAGGTCCTTGAAGAACGGGCGCGCTGCGTGAACAGCGTAGAACTTCTCTGCGTCCGCACGCGACAGGTGTGCCATGCGCGATGCGACGATCTTCAGGCCGGCGCCTTCGAAGCGGCTGTAGATCTGGCCGATCACGTTCTTTGCCACCGCATCCGGCTTGATGATCGACAGGGTGCGTTCGATTGCCATAAAAACTCCAAAAAATTAAGAAGTTACACTTCCAAATGAATCCGCTATTGTAGCACGAACCCGTGTATCATTGCGATTGAACCCTTACATGCATGAAAGGTTCCAAATCCATATGTTTTGCGCCGTCCTGCCATTGAAACCTCCCGGCGCGGAACGTATCTTAGCCATAGCTGCACCGGCATGCTGCGCCGCACACCGCGCGCGCCAGGCCGGCCCCGGGCGCCCACGCGTCCAATGTTAGGAGAAACCATGAACGACTATCCGTACAATTTCGGCCGCGGCGGTTCCGTCAGCACCGCCGAGGTGCGCAATCGCGTACTGCGGAACACCTACTGGCTGCTCGCGCTCTCGATGGTGCCGACAGTACTGGGCGCATGGGTCGGCGTTGCGACGGGCTTCTCGCTGTTCGCGGCCACCAGCCCGATGATGAGCCTCCTCGCGTTCTTCGCGATCGCGTTCGGCTTCATGTTCGCGATCGAGCGCACCAAGAACAGCGCCGCCGGCGTGTTCGTGCTGCTCGGCTTCACGTTCTTCATGGGCCTGATGCTGTCGCGCCTGCTCAGCTTCATCCTCGGTTTCTCGAACGGCCCGTCGCTGATCATGCTCGCGTTCGGCGGCACCGGCATCATCTTCGCGGCGATGGCGACGATCGCCACCGTCAGCAAGCGCGATTTCTCGGGCCTCGGCAAGTGGCTGTTCATGGGCGTGATCGTGATCCTGCTGGCATCGGTCGCGAACATCTTCCTGCAGCTGCCGGCGCTGATGCTGACCGTGTCGGTGCTCGCAATCGCGATCTTCTCGGCATACATGCTGTTCGACGTGCAGCGCGTCGTGAACGGCGGCGAGACGAACTACATCTCGGCCACGCTCGCGATCTACCTCGACCTGTACAACGTGTTCACGAACCTGCTGGCCCTGCTTGGCATCTTCGGCGGCAACCGCAACTGACGCCCCCGCCCGCAGCAAGCAAAAAAACCGGCCCTCGGGCCGATTTTTTCATGCACGCCGGCTTTGCGCGATCAGTCGCGCTCGAACAGCGCGATCGATTCGACGTGCGACGTATGCGGGAACATGTTGACGACGCCCGCGCCCTTCAGCCGGTAGCCGGCCTCGTGCACGAGCAGGCCCGCATCGCGCGCGAGCGTCGACGGGTTGCACGACACATAGACGATCCGGCGCGGCAGCGGGCCCTCGCCGCTCTGCGCGATGTCCGCCAGCGCCTTCGAAACCGCGAGCGCGCCTTCGCGCGGCGGGTCGATCAGGAACTTGTCGAACGCGCCCAGCGCGCGGATGTCGTCGGCCGTCACCTCGAACAGGTTGCGGCACGCGAACGTCGTGTGGCCGTCGACGCCGTTCTCGCGCGCATTCGCGAGCGCGCGCGTGGTCAGCGTTTCGCTGCCCTCGATGCCCACCACCTCTCGCGCGATGCGCGCGAGCGGCAGCGTGAAGTTGCCGATCCCGCAGAACAGGTCGAGCACGCGGTCGTCGCGCGACGGCGCGAGCAGGCGCAGCGCGCGGCCGACCAGCACACGGTTGATCTGGTGGTTGACCTGCGTGAAGTCCGTCGGCTTGAACGGCATGCGAATGCCGAACTCGGGCAGCGTGTAGTCGAGCGGGACGTCGAGCGGATAGAACGGCGTCACCGTGTCCGGGCCCTTCGGCTGCAGCCAGAATTGCACCTTGTGCTCGTCGGCGAATGCGCGCAGCAGCGCTTCGTCGGCCGCGTTGATCGGCTCCAGCACGCGCAGCACCAGCGCCGTGACCTGCGAGCCGACCGCCAGCTCGATCTGCGGCATGCGATCGCGAATCGACAGCCCCTCGACCAATCGGCGCAGCGGCACGAGCATCGCCGACACGTGCGGCGGCAGCACCTCGCAGCTCGTCATGTCGGCGACGTAGCTGCTCTTCTTCTCGTGGAAGCCGACCAGCACGCCGCCCTTCTTCACGACGTTGCGCACGGTCAGGCGTGCGCGGTAGCGGTAGCCCCACGACGGGCCGTGGATCGGCGAGAACACCGTCTCCGCACGCAGCTTCGCGAGATGCAACAGGTTGTCCTCGAGCACGCGCTGCTTGATCGCGACCTGCGCGCGCATGTCGAGATGCTGCATCGAGCAGCCGCCGCAGGTGCCGAAAAACGCGCATTTCGGCTGCGTACGCATCACGCTCGGGCGCAGAATATCGACAACCGTCGCCTGCTCGTAACTCGGCTTGCGCCGGTAGCTCGAATAGGTCACACGCTCGCCGGGCAGCGCGCCCTCGACGAAGATGACCTTGCCTGGCTCGCCGTCCTCGGTCGTCACGCGGCCGACACCGCGCGCTTCCATGTCGAGCGATTCGATCTCGAGAACCGGGGCGCTTGCGGGCGCGGCGGGCACGCTTTTCAATTTGCGCGCAGAAGTGGGGACGGCTTCAGACACCAGCTTTTCCTGACAAACGTTGAAAGGCGAGATTGTAGACGAAGGACCGCTTCCTCACGGAGATTCGAACATGCGACTGATCGACTGGAACATCCAATGGGGTCGGGACGCGGACGGCGTCGTCGACCTCCCCCGCACGATCGCCGCCGCACGCCGGCTCGGCGACTTCGACGTGCTGTGCCTGCAGGAAGTCACGCGCGGGTTCGGCGCGCTGGCCGGCGGGCCCGGCCCTGACCAGTTCGCGGAACTCGCCGCGTTGCTGCCCGGCTACACGATCGTCGAGGCAATCGGCGCCGACCTGCCGCGCACCGCGCCCGGCACATCCGGCACATCCGGCGCGCCGCGCCGCCAGTTCGGCAACGCGATCGCCACCCGCCTGCCGGTCGGGCGCGTGATGCGCCTGCTGCTGCCATGGCCGGCGGACGACGCCGCGCCGTCGATGCCGCGCGTCGCGCTCGAAGTCGAGCTGACAAGCGCGTCGGGCCCGCTGCGCGTGACCACCACCCACCTTGAATATTATTCCGAGCGACAACGGCGCGCGCAGGTCGATGCGCTGCGCGACCGGCATCGCGAAGCCTGCTCGCACGCCGACCGCCCCGCGCAGGCCGAAAATGCAGACGGCCCGTTCAGCTCGACCGCGCAGCCGCGCGACGCGATCATCTGCGGCGACTTCAACAGCCCGTACGACAGCGACGCTTATCGGCGCCTTCTCGAACCCGTCGACGGCGCGCCGCCGTTCGTCGACGCGTGGGCCGCGCGGCACCCGGGCGTCGCGCCGCCACCGACGGCCGGCGTCTACGATACGGCGCAATGGTCCGACGGGCCGCTCACATGCGACTTCGTGTTCGTCACCGACACGCTGCTGCCGCGCGTCCGGCGCTGCGAGATCGACGGCGACGTACGCGCATCCGATCACCAGCCGATCGTGCTCGAACTGGATTAAGACGCATTACGCGTCGCCGAACGCGGCGAGATACTCGACCCAGTGCGGCCCCAGCTCCTGCGCCAGCGCATTCTTGACGATCAGGATCTCGTCCGCGTATTCACTCGGCGTGAGGCCGCCGCGCATCAGCAGGAAGCGGCAATAAAGCAGATACGTGTTGACGACGTCGGTTTCGCAGTAGCTGCGGATCTCCTCGATCCGCCCTTCCCGGAACGCGGTCCAGACCTGGCTGCCGTCCATCCCGAGCTTGCCGGGAAAGCCGCACAGCTTCGCGAGCGCATCGAGCGGCGCGTTCGCGCGCGCCTGATACATGGCGAGCACGTCCATCAGGTCGGTATGCCGCGAGTGGTAGCGCGAAATGTAGTTGTTCCACTTGAAGTCGCGGTCGTCCTCGCCGAGATCCCAGTAGCGGGTCGCGGTGATCCCGTGCACGAGCGCGCGGTAATGCAGCACCGGCAGGTCGAAGCCGCCGCCGTTCCATGACACGAGCTGCGGCGTGTACTTCTCGATCACGCGGTAGAACGACTGGATCAGCGTCGCCTCGTTGTCCTGCGGCGTGCCGAGCGAGCGCACGCGAAAGCCGGTGTTGTCGCGGAACACGCACGAGATCGCCGCGATGCGCTGCAGGTGGTGCGGCAGGAAATCGCTGCCGGTCTTCTCGCGGCGGGCGGCGAACGCATGTTCGGCCACCGCGGCATCGTCGAGCGTCGCGGGCAGATCGTCGAGACGGCGAATGCCGTCGACATCGGGAATCGTCTCGATGTCAAAAACCAGAATCGGAGTCATCAGTTTTACAGGACGGCGTCCTTGCGAACGCCGTTGGAGGCAAAGAACCGCTTGAGACGCACCAGCGCTTCCTGCTGGATCTGCCGCACCCGCTCGCGCGTGAGTCCCATTTCGTCGGCGAGCTCCTCGAGCGTCGCCGGCTCGATGTGATTCAGGCCGAAGCGGCGCTCGATCACGTGCCGGTGCTTGTCGGACAGCCGCGACAGCCAGGCGCGCGTGAGCGTCTCGAGCTCGCGGTGCTGCACCTCGGCGTCCGGCGACTGGCTCTGGTCGTCCGGCAGCAGGTCGAGCAGGCTGCTCGCCGGATCGAGATCCAGCGGCGCGTCGAGCGACGCGGTGTGCTCGTTGAGCGCGAGGATGTCGGTCACTTCCTCGGCGGTCTTGCCGGTCAGGTAGGCGATGTCGTCGATGCTGGCTTCGCGGCGTTCGGCCGCCTCGCCCGTCGACATCGAGTTCTTTTCGAGGTGGCGCTTCGCACGCAGCACCTGGTTGAGTTCGCGGATCACGTGCACCGGCAGGCGCACGGTGCGGGCCTGGTTCATGATCGCCCGCTCGATGCTCTGCCGGATCCACCACGTCGCATAGGTCGAGAAGCGGAAGCCGCGCGTCGGATCGAACTTCTCGATCGCGTGCATCAGGCCGAGGTTGCCTTCCTCGATCAGGTCGAGCAGCGGCACGCCGCGATTCAGATAACCCTTCGCGATACTGACGACGAGGCGCAGGTTGCGCTCGATCATCACCTGCCGCGCCTCGAATTCGCCGGCCTTCGCGAGGCGCGAATAGCGCTGCTCTTCCTCGACGGTCAGCAGCGGCTTGACGCTGATGCGGTTCAGGTAATGCTGGATCGTGTCGGCGGTCAGCTCCGCCTGCAGCAGTGCGCGGAAATCGTCCAGATCGGGCGACGCCTCCGCCCGGCCTTCACGCTCGTCGCCGCCGTCCGCATCGGCGTCGGCATCGCGCGCCTCGAACTCGCGCTCGCTGTCCGCGGCGTCGTCCTCATCTTCCGTCGAAGCGCCAGTTCGCTCCACCGATCCCTGCGTGGCGCGACTGATCTTTTCAGACTCGGCTTGCGGCTCGTGGCGCTTCGATTTCGGCATGGTCGTCTCGGTTATTGAGGCGGCAAATACTTCAGCGGATCGACAGGTTTACCCTGACGGCGAACCTCGAAATGCAGCATCACGCGGTCGGCATCGCTATTACCCATCTCGGCGATCTTTTGCCCCTTCGTCACCGCGTCCCCCTCTTTTACCATCAAAGCGCGATTGTGTGCATATGCCGTGAGGTAAGTTGCATCGTGTTTGATGATAATGAGGTTGCCGTAGCCGCGCAGCCCATTTCCGGCGTAGACGACGCGGCCGTCCGCCGCCGCCTTCACGGTCTCGCCGGTGGTGCCGCCGATATTGACGCCCTTGTTCTTCGCGTCGTCGAAATTGTTCAGCACCGGGCCGCGTGCGGGCCACGAGAACGTCACGGGGCCGCTCGATGCAGCCGGCGTGTCGCTCGACGCCGCCGCGGCGGCTGGCGGTGCGGCGGTCGCCGCCGATGCGCCGCGCGGCGGCGTGGCCGGGCCGCTGCTCAGCGGCGCGGTGGCGACAGCGCCACCCGCGATCGGCGCGGCGCCCGGCGCAACGCCGGCAGCCGATGCGCCGGCCTGCGGCGCGACGCGCAGCAACTGGTCGACCTCGATCTGATTCGGGTTTGCCAGGTTGTTCCACGCGGCGATGTCGCGGTAGTTCTGCCCGTTCTCCAGTGCGATCCGGTACAGCGTATCGCCCGGCTTCACACGGTAGTAACCCGGAGGCGGCGGGCCGAGCGGCACCGCAGGCTGGGCGGCCGGCGTCGTGCCGAGCGAGCCGGAGCGGTCGACGACAGGCGCGTTGTCGAGCCGCGTCGCACAGGCGGCCAGGAGCGTAGTGAACGCAGCCACACAGATCGCGCGCTGGGCGAGCGTGAGCGGTTCGTTCGAACGGTTGTTTTGCATCGCGCGCAACATACTCATCGGTTTCAAATTACTCCGGATTTTAAAGGGACAAAGAAAACGCGATCAAGCCGCGACTCCCGCCACTGCGCGTGCGCAACGCGCTCGACGAGCGTGAGCACCTGCGGCTGCCCGCTCTGCGCGCCGACCGGCGCGACGAGCCGTCCGCCGATCGCGAGCTGCTCGAGCAGCGCCTGCGGCACATCGAGCCCGGCCGCTGCGATCACGATCGCATCGAACGGCGCCGCGGACGGCAGGCCCACCCGCCCGTCGCCGTAATGGAGACGGATATTCGGCACGCGCAGCGGCCTCAGGTTCAGCTTCGCGCGCTCATAGAGCGGCTTGATGCGTTCAATCGAATACACGTCGCGCGCCACGTGGCTCAGCACCGCGGCCTGATAGCCGCAGCCGGTGCCGATTTCCAGCACGCGCTCAAGGGTTCGGCCGGCCATCGCGAGTTCGATCATTCGCGCGACGACCGACGGCTTCGAAATCGTCTGCTGGTGGCCGATCGGCAGTGCGGAATCCTCGTAGGCCTGCGTTGCGAGCCCGGGATCCACGAACATGTGGCGCGGCACCGCGGCCATCGCCTCCAGCACGCGCGCGTCGGTCACCCCGTTCGCGCGCAAGCGTTCGACCATCCGTTCACGTACGCGTTCCGACGTCAGCGCCAGCGTTCCCGCGAGCGCAAGGTTCGACGCGGCCGGCTTGGGCGGCGCAAGATTGAGCGCGGTCGGTTTCGGCGTGACGGGTTTGCCGGATACGAGCGCCTTCGGTGTGACAGGCGCCGGCGCGGCCGGCCTGGGCCCACCCGCCTTGTCCGCCGACTTCGCCAGCGCGTTCGCGCCGCCGCGCGACGGGCGACCGTCCTGCGCGCGCTCGCCCGCCCGGCCTTCGGCCTTGCGCGGCGCTCGCTTGAGATCTTCGAGCGCGAGCGGGAACCGCTTCGCGCGCTCGCCGCTCATGAAGCGCGCCCCCCGGCGCGCACCCAGTCGTGCGTCGCAGGCAGCATTTGCGTATGCGTGAGATCGAGCTGCAGCGGCGTGATCGACACGAAACCGTTTGCGACCGCGTGGAAATCGGTGCCTTCGCTCGCATCGAGCGCCGCACCCGCCGGCCCGATCCAGTAGATGGGCTCGCCGCGCGGGTTGGCCTGGCGGATCACCGGCTGCGACGGATGACGCTTGCCGAGGCGCGTGACCTTCCAGCCCTTCAGCTCACCATATGGCAGGTTCGGGATGTTGACGTTCAGCAACGGCTGGCCCGGCAGCGGATGCGCGAGATAGTGCTGCACGATCTCGGCGGCCACGCGTGCGGCGTCGGCGAGATGCGCCCAATCCTTGTCGACCAGCGAGAACGCGATCGCGGGCACGCCGAACATGATGCCTTCGGTCGCCGCTGCAACTGTCCCCGAATAGAGCGTGTCCTCGCCCATGTTCTGGCCGTTGTTGATGCCCGAGACAACGAGATCCGGCTTCGTGTCGAGCATGCCCGTCAGCGCAATGTGCACCGAGTCGGTCGGCGTGCCGTTCACGTAGAAGAAACCCGTACTCGCGGAACGCTGGATCGACAGCGGCCGCGACAGCGTCAGGGAATTCGATGCGCCGCTGCAGTTCTGCTCGGGCGCCGTCACCGTGAGGTCGGCCAGCGGCCGCAGCGCGTCGTGGAGCGCCGCGAGACCGGGGGCGAGATAGCCGTCGTCGTTGCTGAGTAGGATTCGCATGCGGCGATTGTAACCGAGGAAAGATGGCGCGAGAGCGACAGTCGGGCCGCCGCAAACGCACGCCCGCACGCGGTGCGCCGCCGCAAGCGGGCACGCGTTTGCGGCGGCCTTCCCGGCTCAGATCGCCCCGGCTTCGCGCAGCGCGGCGATCGCCTGCGCGTCGTAGCCGAGGCCGCGCAGCACCTCGTCGGTATGCTCGCCGAGTGCCGGCCCGAGCCAGCGCGTTTCGCCCGGCGTGCCGGACAGTTTCGGCGTGATGTTCGGCAGCGGAATGTCGGTGCCGTCGGCAAGCTTGAAGCGCTGGATCATTTGCCGCGCGACGAATTGCGGATCGGTGAACATGTCCGCGACGCTATAGATTCGCCCGGCCGGCACGTCCGCCGCATTGAGCACCTCGAGCGCGGCATCGATCGTGCGCGGCGCGAGCCATGCGGCGATCGCGTCATCGATTTCCCGGGTGCGCGGCACGCGTCCGTCGTTGTGCGCGAGCGCCGGATCGTCGGCGAGGTCGTCGCGCTCGATCGCCTTCATCAGCCGCTTGAAGATCGGGTCGCTGTTGCCGCCGATCACGATGCTGCCGTCGCGGCACGCGTAGGTGTTCGACGGCACGATGCCCGGCAGCGACGCGCCGGTGCGCTCGCGCACCATCCCGTACACGCCGTACTCCGGCACGACGCTCTCCATCATGTTGAACACGGCTTCGTACAGCGCGACGTCGACCACCTGCCCCGCGCCGCCGTTCACGTTGCGATGGTGCAGCGCCATCATCGCGCCGATCACGCCGTGCAGCGCGGCGATCGAATCGCCGATCGAAATGCCGATGCGCGGCGGCGGCAATTCCGGGTAACCGGTGATGTGACGCAGCCCGCCCATCGATTCGGCGATCGCGCCGAAGCCGGGCCGGTCGCGATACGGGCCGGTCTGCCCGTAGCCGGACAGGCGCACCATCACGAGGCCCGGATTGTCGGCCGACAGCACGTCGTAGCCGAGCCCGAGCTTCTCGAGCAGCCCCGGGCGGAAATTCTCGATCACGATGTCCGCCTCGCGCGCGAGCTGGCGCGCGATCGCCTTGCCGGCGTCCGACTTCAGATTGAGCGTGACCGATTTCTTGTTGCGCGCCTGCACCGACCACCACAGCGACGTGCCGCCGGCCTCCGGATGGAGCTTGCGCCACTTGCGCAGCGGGTCGCCGCCTTTCGGATCCTCGATCTTGATGACTTCCGCACCGAATTCGGCGAACAGCCGCGACGCGAAGGGCCCCGCGATCAGCGTACCGAACTCGAGCACTTTGACGCCCGCGAGCGGGCCCTGGCTGGTGCTCATGTGTCTCCCTGGGATGAGGAACGGCGCCGCCAGAACGGCGGCCGCCGAAGCGTTACATCGTGCGGCGATCGAGCATCGCGCGCGCGATCGTGCCCGCGTCGACGTATTCCAGCTCCCCGCCGACGGGCACGCCACGCGCGAGACGCGTCACCGCGAGCCCGCGCGCCTTCAGCGTCTGGCCGAGATAATGCGCGGTGGCCTCGCCTTCGTTGGTGAAGTTGGTCGCGAGCACGACTTCCTTGACGATGCCGTCGGACGCGCGCCGCACCAGCCGGTCGAAATGGATTTCCTTCGGGCCGATGCCGTCGAGCGGGCTCAGCCGCCCCATCAGCACGAAGTACAGCCCGCGATAGGTCATCGTCTGCTCGAGCATGATCTGGTCGGCCGGCGTCTCGACGACGCACAGGAGCGTCGGGTCGCGCTCCGTGTCGCTGCAGACTTCGCAAATCTGCGCTTCCGTGAACGTGTTGCACTTCTCGCAGTGCTGCAGATGCTCGGTCGCAAACAGCAGCGAGCGGCCGAGCCGCTCCGCCCCCTCCCGATCATGCTGCATCAGGTGGTACGCCATGCGTTGCGCGGATTTCGGCCCGACTCCGGGCAGCGCGCGCAGCGCTTCGACGAGGGCGGACAAGGCGGACGGCTGTTTCATGCGTCGGCGGGCAAGGACACGGACGCGCCGCTCAGAACGGCAGCTTGAAGCCCGGCGGCAGCGGCAGGCCGGCCGTCATGCCGCTCATCTTTTCCTGCGAGGTCGCTTCGGCCTTGCGCACGGCGTCGTTGACCGCGGCCGCGACGAGATCCTCGAGCATGTCCTTGTCGTCCGCGAGCAGGCTCGGGTCGATCGACACGCGGCGCACTTCGTTGCGGCACGTCATCGTCACCTTGACGAGGCCCGCGCCCGACTGGCCCTCGACCTCGATCTGCGCAAGCTGCTCCTGCATCTTCTTCATGTTTTCCTGCATTTGCTGCGCTTGCTTCATCAGTCCGGCGATGTTGCCTTTCAACATGGGAATACTCCTTCTTGATCGTGTGAAAACCGGCACGCGGCGCGTGCCGGCCAATGTGTACGGGCGTGATTGTGCCTGCCGCCGCGCGGTTCGTTCAATGCAGCGTCGGCGGCACGCCGCCCGTCGGCACGGCGGCATCCGCGAGCGGCCGCACCGAGCCGTCGACGATGCGGGCGCCGAATTCGCGCACGAGTTGCTGGACGAACGGATCCGCGTGAATCTCCTGCTCCGCCTCGCGCTGGCGCGCCGCACGTGCGGCCGCGTCGAGCGCTGCCGCGGTGCGCCGCGCCGGCCCGACCTCGACGGCGACGTCGACCGGCTTGCCGAGCGCATCCGCGAGCGCGGCCTTCAGTTTCGCGACCTGGGCCGCGTCCGCGTACTGCGGCACGGGCACGGAAAGCTTGAGCGTCGTCGCATCGACGGCCGTCAGCTCGCTGTTGAACGCGAGCTGGAACGCGACGCCCTTCAACGGGAGCTGTGCGGCCAACGCGGGCCACTCGCCGTCGAAGCCGATCGGGTCGAGCGCGATGGCGGGCGGCAGCGGACGCGTGTCGAGCGGCGCGGACGGCCGGGCTTCCGCCGGCTTCGGCGCGCCATTCGGCGCAATACGCACGTCGTCCGGCCCGCTGTCGAAGACCGGCACGAAACCGTCGTCGGGCGGGCCGCCGAACATCTCGTCCGCGCTGAGCGGCACGTACTCGTCCGGCGGAATGTCTTCCCACGGCGGCGGCGCCTGACGCGTGTCGGGCTGCGGCGCGCGGGCGGCGGCACGCGGCGTGGGCACCTGCACCGCGGGACGCGGCGCGGCCGATTTCGCGGCGGCCGGCGCGGGAGCCGGCTGCGCCGCTGCGGCCGGGCGCGAGCGATCGGTCGATACGCGCATGCCGGCGTTGCGCAGCACGTCGAGCGCCGCGGCGGCGCCGCCGCTGCGCGATGCCGGACGCGCGGCGGGTTCCGCCGGCGCGGCGCGCGGCGCGGATTCGGCCGGTGCGGCGACTGCCGCTTCGGCGCGGGATTCGGGTTCGGCCGGCGATGCGGGCGGCTCACTCTTCGCAACGGCGGCGCCGGACGCAGCCACGGGCGCGTCGACTGCCGCGACCGGCTGAGCCGGCACAGTTGCCGCGGGAACGGCCGTTGCCACGGCAGCGGCAGGCGGCTCGCCAGCGGCACGATCGTCGGGCTGCGCAGGCGCGTCGGCAGCCGGTCGCGCGACCGGCGCGGCAACAGCAGCCGCAGCCGGCTGGCGCATCGCATCGGCAGACGCTGCCGCCGCCGGCTTCGCGGCAGCCGCCGGCACGGCCGCACGCGGCCCCGGCACGGCGCGCGGCGCGGACGGCTGGCCGACCGGCGCACTGCCGGCGCTCGCGGCGGGCTCGAACGCGAGCATCCGCAGCAGCGTCATCGTGAATCCGGCGTACTCGTCGGGCGCGAGGCCCAGTTCGGCACGCCCGACCGTTGCGATCTGATAGAACAGCTGCACCTGCTCGGGGCTCAGCGTCTCGGCGAAGCGGCGCAGGTCGGCCGCCTCCGGCCATTCGTCGAGCACCGAACCCGGCGCGAACTGCGCCCAGGCGATCCGGTGCAGCAGGCTCGCGAGATCTTGCAGCGCGGTCGAGAACGACAGGCTGCGCAGCGACATCTCGTCGGCGATCGCCAGGATTTCCGGGCCGCCGCCGGCCGCGAGCGCATCGAGCAGACGCACCATGTAGGTCTGGTCCAGCGCGCCGAGCATGCCCGACACGGCCGTCTCCGTCACTTCATTGGCCGAATAGGCGATTGCCTGATCGGTCAGCGACAGCGCATCGCGCATGCTGCCCTGCGCCGCGCGCGCGAGCAGGCGCAGCGCCTGCGGCTCGAACACGATCTTCTCTTCGCCGAGAATGCGCTCGAGATGCGACACGATGTGCCCGGCGGGCATCTGCTTCAGGTTGAACTGCAGGCAGCGCGACAGCACCGTGACCGGGATCTTCTGCGGGTCGGTCGTCGCGAGGATGAACTTGACGTGCGGCGGCGGCTCCTCGAGCGTCTTCAGCATCGCGTTGAACGCGTGGTTCGTCAGCATGTGCACTTCGTCGATCATGTAGACCTTGAAGCGCGCATCGACAGGCGCGTACACCGCGCGCTCGAGCAGCGCGGCCATTTCGTCGACGCCGCGGTTGCTCGCGGCATCCATCTCGACGTAATCGACGAAGCGGCCTTCGTCGATCTCGCGGCAGGCGCGGCATACGCCGCACGGCTGCGACGTCACGCCGGTTTCACAGTTGAGCGCCTTCGCGAAGATGCGCGACAGCGTCGTCTTGCCGACGCCGCGGGTGCCGGTAAACAGATAGGCGTGATGCAAACGCCCGCCGTCGAGCGCGTGCGTGAGCGCCCTGACGACGTGCTCCTGGCCGACGAGCGAAGCGAAATCCTTCGGACGCCACTTGCGTGCGAGAACTTGATAGGTCATCGGGAAATTGTATCA
>Ga0157367_1000976_pt1 | contig 12924 bp, 5 predicted proteins | sample AttbisABBM2_FD_113142 | JGI IMG/M metagenome (GOLD analysis project Ga0157367, IMG submission 113142) | Fungus gardens microbial communities from leaf cutter ant in Botucatu, State of São Paulo, Brazil - Atta bisphaerica ABBM2 | ecosystem: Host-associated > Fungi > Mycelium > Unclassified ...
AATAGGAATAGTCATATCGCTCGGGACTTCCGTTGGATAGCGTACGTTCGCCATTGATTCCTTTTGAAAGGATAGGTGCCTTAAAAGAGGAGTGGGTAGGCTTCTTTCACTTGTTTCTTTTCCTAAGAGTCACCCATACTACAACGCACGCAGAAGATATGACTTCAATCAACCAACTATTTTTTTTATTGGTTGATTTCCTGCGCATATTCCTTTTTCTAAACATACTTGATCCAAAGACTTGATCAGGCAGTATCAAGGTGGCACGCATAAACTTCTCTTGTCAGTTATCCATCTGCCTTGCTAGCTTGTATTTTTGAAGGATATGTTAATCTGGGTCAAAGATACTTGTTCTCGATGAGTGAAGATTCTGGTATTACGCCTCGAATGGAGCATTACGAGTGCATGATTGAGTTGTTTAGTAAGCATGGTTGCATGGTTGATTTATAAGAATTTTTTTCCACCAGCCAAACCTTAAGGGTTGTATTCCCCAGAAACTTCTAGTTATTCTCCAGTATGAAAGGTTCTAGTGACATTGCAGCTATTGCTGGAAGTCCAGTTTTATTTTGGCTGGGAGTTCTCTGTCAGCTAGTGGGAGTCCTGCAATTCTCATTGTAGGCGTAGTTGCTTCTTTCATCCAGCCCAGCACGCCATAAAATCCCTTTTCTATGCCCGTGCTTTGACCTCTTTCTACGCCTAAGTTAATGTCGATCCAAAGGAAGCCATTTAGATCTGAGTTAAGGAAGGAAGTTAATTTAAGCAAGAGAGCGATAGGATAGATATAAAGCTTAGACCAATAGGCATCTTAGGAAAGCCGGTTTTTAGGAAAAAAAGTCTATTAGTATACTACCTCTTGGAGTTTCTGTTGCTATCCATTCTGTTTGAGTGCCATATAGCTTTTCCTATTCAGTTCTAGAACTAGTGGTTACAGCGAATGAGCAATCTTTCGGAAAAGGTCAAGGGCAAGAGACTCTGTCAATTCATCCAATGAGTAAGCAGGACAGTGAAGTTATAAATCCTTTAAGTCCCTCTTTAATTTAAGTCAACTCCGCCCCTCAAAAGTCAACAATCAAGGGTAGGGGTAGCGTTTACTAGCCAGCAAGTAAGATAACAAAGCTCTTTTTTTTCAATAATCCAAAGTAGTAGTTTTCCACGGCGGTGGGGTCTCAATTACGGAGAACTTTCCTGTTCATCCTACACTACAGCATAGGCAAGATCTCATCCTTCGGCGAATCTAGGGGCTCAGAAGAGTGTCACCAACGACGGTAAATCGGTGGGCCAGGCCAAAGAAAGACTGTCTCTTTGACGACGTGGTCACGGGGATACGATCCGACAAGAGAGATGCTGAAGAATATGCATGCCCTCCTCAAGTTTTTTTTCGATCTGAACTAAATCATCCTGCGGCACTCACAGCATGAGCACATAGGGCAAGATGAAGAGAAGGATAAACGCTAAAGAGATCGTCAACTTCACCTTGGCATGCTTCCATCAGTGTCTCAAAACATTTGCTATTCTTATCTCTGGAAGGGTGCTTCTATTTAAGTAGTGTTTCTAGCGAAAGAGGACAGCGCTTTTTTCTCTCTACTAAAGAAAGGGGAGATTTCCCACACTTTGAAAGATTCACCTATTGGGTGGGGCGTGTTTGAATTACCTACCCGGGATTTTTCATATTAACTGTAGCTAGGGAATTGACTGACTCTGATTAATATCTTTTTCTAGCATTTCCAAATTGCCTCAAGACTGATACAGATTTTACGGAGTTAATTACCACAGGGCGGCTTGCCCTAAGAGTATAGTTAAGTGGGTCAATTCCCAGAACAGACAGGGTTTAGTCAGTTCATTGACTAGTAAATGACTTGATCCACTCATTAGCATTGAGTGTTGTCTGTAATTTACTATATTATATAGTAGTAGTGATGAGCACTTTTACCAGAAAGAGTTGACTGAGTTAATGGATTCGCTTGTTGGCTAATCTGAATCGACTTACTTAAGTGTGGTGTTACCAGGCTTGGAAAGAAAACTTCTTTATGTGTTTGTTTGATTTCCCTAATTTACTGGTTGGCCACTCAAATACCTGCCAAGCATTCCCAATCTCTGTTTTTGTCACACAATAAGATCCAATTTGTTTAGACTCGTTAGGTTTGGTCACCCATTACCTTGAGTGAGGCCAAAGGTGTACACCTCTTGTCATGAAGATGTGATCATATCCACCGAAAGGTCTTGTTCTAAGCCCAATCCTCTCGTCTTAGGTTAGGATATCCATAAACCAACAATAACGGGAGCTTCTCCTTTTTGGTTGACAACCTATGTTGGTCTGACTAAGCCCACTATCCTAATGGGAGGGTCCCATGCGAAAGGATTCCCCATATTACAAGTGATCGGTGCAGTCTGCCTAAGCGGCAGCTCAATGAAGAGCTAGCTTCTTTCCTCCGGTCGTTGAACCAAAGGCAAGGCCACTCGAGACACTAGTGGAAATGAGGCTTTCTTTTGAATGACTAGTAATTTCTAGTCGGTTTAAAAAGGAGAAATCAGTTCGTCATTGACATCACCATCATCGGGAGCTGGGTCAGGAGGATAATCACAAACTGTTTACTTCGAAAAGAACTTCTATTGTTACTCAGGTGCATTATCAATTCAAACTAGAACGGCAAATCGAAATCAAGGGTGTGTTGAAATTCACTTTGCAAAATAGTACGACAAGATGGTGTGAAGCATTTGCCTTTTGGACATATGCTAGGTCAAAATAGTATTTGATTGAAACAATCTAGGGATAAGAAAGGAAGACTTCTTCTTCGAGACAAAAGGCAAGCAACGAATTAGGCGCGGAGCGTTGTGTTAATGATTCAAAAAAGTAACCAGTCATCCCTTGTCGAGAGGACTGTAGTATTGTAGGATAAAATCCCTCAGCTTGTTCGCAACTTAACTAGTGGCAGTGGCCTTTTTTTTCAAAGCCAATTTTAAATCAGTCAATTCCTGATCTTTTCTTCTTCTTTTCTCCTTGCTGGACTACAGGAGAATACAACTAGCGACTTGGATTGGTTACTCTGACGCACTTGCTACTCTTTTTATGTTCATCCCTCGCTGTGACTACTATTCTTGTGTACAAACCCATGGTGCATAAACCTCTATGGTGCATGCATATCCGTTTCGCCTAACTTGTCTTAGTCATTCCCACATTGAATCGAAACTCTCAATGCCCATTGACTCATCATATCTCGACTGAGCGGAACCAATCCAATAGGATAATCAATATGTTATACTATTCCCTATATAAATATACCTCAGCTTGTTCACAACAAATAAGTTGCTCCGTAAAACAACCTATGGATATCAGCAAGTCGGAGATCTTCAGACAGGCATTGTATTTGATTTCGCGACTCTTGTCAACTGTTAGCAGGTACCCTCGAATCATTAGCAAACGATCTATGCCCTGAACTAGGTCAAAAAGGATTTGATCATCTTCAAACTCTTGGCCGGGAGTAGAGGAGGGCCTTGCACGGAGTATCTTTCACCCTTTTGATTACCGTTAGCCAACCAGGGCTCATTCTGGTAATTTGATAACCAGAGCCTACCAGCACTGATGGATCCAAAAAACTATGTCTACTTCCGTTATCCAATAGTGCAAATATAGGTTTCTTTTCTTTGAATCTCATGCTTTTGAGGTTTGGGTTCCCTCCCTTATGTGGCATGCATCAATGCTTCTGTAACCTGGCCTTCTTCCTAGCTACCTTCATCATTTCTAATCAATCCAATTCACCTTCCACTTCCAGACCTTCTAACATGTGCATTCCCCCATTTGTAAATTGGTGACCCGGGAAGTCTGTCTCCCCACAAAAAAAAACAGACCCAGTGCGTACCTTTGCTCCATAAGGGCATTTCTGGAATTTGCTCCAATCCCACCATTCCTTCCCGTACCAGTTGGACACTGCCCCCCTGATTCTGTCCGGTTGAACATTGTAGGTGGTGAAAAGATTTGCTTGAAAGTGGGCTCTAGTCTTCCTCGTTAGACTCTCCTGTGCCATTTCATACTGGGAAGCATATGAATATGCTGCTTGGTTGGTTCCCCCTTCTCACACCATAAGCAGTGCTTTTATCTATTGCTTAGCACAAAAGAAAAAGTATTCACTTTTGCCAATCCATTGAGTTCCATCAAATCCGGTAAATTCCTCTTTCTTTAGGAAGCATTGTCCGATTACCTGCCAGGCATCAAGCTTCTATCCCGCCCCGCCTACCGATCTCAGAACTGGAATTCACATCAGAACAGCGAGCAGTGGTTAGAATACAAGTACCTCTGAAATCCCAGCGCATACCAACCACAAAGATCTTACTTTTTGCTCGTGAGTGCACTAAGCGAAGAGAAGTTCTCTCGACTCCTATCTTACGTATGTAAAAAGTTCAATGTCTTTTCGGAATTGAAATGCCTGGCATTGATCGCTAAACGTCAAGCTCCCCCCATCGACATCTTGCTCCCGAGGAGATATCATATCAGCGTACTACAGCTTACTTGGATGTGACTACTTCTACAATGGTGATCTTTCTACGTACATTATTTATTAATGCAAAATGTTTTTCCACTTGATTTTTGGCTTGCTTTGCCGGACTCCCTGAGTAATTCAAGCGTTAGGCTTCCTCTTTTATTGTATAGTGAATTTCATGTCATAGCCGCCCAGTTTACCAAATTGGCTTACGTAACATGTGAACCCGCATTAATTGTCCAAAATACTCCTCTCTTCCCCAATAATAGAATCAAACTTGGTTAACTAAAATAAAGCTCTATATACGAGAAACGCGGGCCGAGAAGAAGTCAACTCCAGCCGCGGGGCAGGTTAAGGCGTCTAAAGAAAAAGACGAGTAGGAGTTATCGGGGCTCCTTCATTCACGGATACCCCGAAGTCAGACTTCCTTGCCTTACCGCCCTACGAAAGAGCTATTAGTACTAGTACCTTAACACCGCTCCTTCCTTCTTTGGATTAATTATTCCTGTAACTCACTCTTCTCTTCCTTGAAAAAGAACAGTGACAGCGATTGGAAACCCGGCTACTCATTTTAAGCAGGGTTTAAAACAGCGGTTCGCTTCGTAGGAATTCACCAAAGGATTCTTGCTCCTTGCTCGGGAATAGATGCCGAATAGGGAAGTAGACAGTAGGAAGAGAAAGGTATCTTCATTTTTATCACACAATATAGATTGACCAACACCTGCAGTGAATTGTTATATAAGCACTTACGAATGACTTGTTAAACGCAATAAAAAGAAGCAAAGAAGATAGAGACAGGTGAGACTTTGTTTCTGCTTCCCTTGGGAAAGATCCTCTTCCGTCATGAACACATACTAATGACTGCGTTGATAGACTGAGTGGGTGGCTATTGCGATGGAAGGAAACGCCTGCGGCTATAAGATGTATGTTTGTTTTTACCCGGAACAACTACTTTACTTGAGATCGCCGATCCGCCGATCAGTTAGTTCAGAATCTGATACTGTAATCTCTTATTCATGCGCATTAAGGAAATTGTAAAGATAAGGAGCTCCCATTTCTAAAAAAGTCTACCTCGCCAGGTAAAGATAAGTGCATATGACTAAGATCCGATTTTTGTACTCCCTTCGGGATATCATACTCAACTGCTAGCAGGATAGCCAAGCATTCCTTTTTATCTGGGATCCGCTTTCACTACGCTGGGTATGGTCCATCCCACAACCAAGTATCATAGCATCCTGGTCCGGATCGATGCCGTGAAGCATCTTATTCCTGTGGTTCTACAGCCGTAGGAGAAGATTGGTTTGGATTTATCGCATCTTTTTGATAACTTGTTTTGCGAGTCTCCGACCAGGAAAAAAAGTATTACTTTACTGAACTGACCCCGGGCGTGTTAATATCAGTTGAAACACGCTTTGGTCCCTCATCCGTGAATCAATCCCTAGCGGGTCTTGTCTCGCCTCCAAGTAGATTATAATCAATATCGGTATCTATGGACCCTTCATTCTTCTCCTTGCTTACTTTTAAGTACGGTTAATTCATCCCGACTAGTATCTTAGGACACCGGATAACTTCACTTATCAATAGGCATTCGCACTCTACAATTTCCATTTTCTTTAACTTCACTCAGAAATACCCCGATAGTTAGGACTTAACCATAATACTCCGTAACGCATTGGTTCGCCAGAGGGCTTGGATACCGTAGGATTGAACGGAACAACTGGCATTTTCATTAACAATTGATATTTTCACTAACTTCACTCAGTTGTTAGTAAATCGCATAGGAACACCTGCTAAAAACGAGTAAAAAACGAAGAAAAAAATATGAAAAAAAGACTTAAGATCTGCTATATTTTCAATAATCAAAAGTATAGAATTACCTTTATCTGCCCATTGGAAAAAGAAAGGTAAGGATAGGATTGGTAGCGGAAGTGATGTGAATGAATGAATTTCAATATGCCATTTCAGAGGAGTAGTAGTTTTTTTGTTGATGCCGGTGTGGAAGACGAAGACGAATGTTACTAACGTCAACTAAAAGCAAGGAGTTGGCATCGGGAAGCAAGAAGTTCATCTAACCCCTTAAAGATGCGCCGTTCTTCAGTTCTTTATAGCAAACTTATGTAGGTAGGGCTGGTAGGAAAAGTGAGAAATAGGCTCACGCAATTGGAAGGACTTATTCTTTTTCAGAAATGAATACAGCTTTTCCCTGTTCCGTTCAGCTATCCACCAGCTTTCCTAGAGTTGGGGTCAGTCAGGTAGGATTCCCGGTTCTGAGTAGGATTCCCTCTTCCTTCGCCTAGTAACGGATACGTTCAATGTCTCTTGCTTAGTGTAATATAGAAAAAATGTTATGCTTCTCGTATGTGGCTTGAGGAAGAGAGAATGGGTAGATAACGTCCCTCTGTACCATAGATATGTTGATTGGAGACAGCTACACAAACTGCCTCATTTTAGCTTGACCCGCGAAATACATGGTGGAGTAATCTTTCCAAGTAGTGTAAGGAGTGTGGAACATAAGAAAATATTTCTCGCAATTGCTTCTTCCAATTCAAATCTAGATGATTGGATTTCCACCAAAGGAAACCATACCATAAATCTACTAAACAGAGGATGACATAGCCAATAAAGGATTGGTAATTCCTGTCAGAAGAAGAAGAGGAGGAATCGAAGCAATCATAAAAGCAGGAAATTGCAATGCCTTCTCCACCCCGTGTTGATAAAACAATTGTATTTAGCGCGCCTCAAGCCTCCTTCCTCGGGGTAGGTCCCGCGTATGACCCAACCCATCTCCCCGAAGGCAGGCAGGTTCGGAAATAGCTTGCGCAGAAGCGAGAACCCCAGGTCCATATCTAAAAAGAAATAAATATGTAGTTTTTGTAAGCGAGCTGAGGAATAAAAGTAAGAAAGTGGAGCATAGCGTTAGTCTCTTTCGGTGTATCAATAGGCACCTGATCTATCATGCAAAAGACCCCCAATATTCAATCCAAGGAAAGTGAACCTCTAATTAAGATAACATCCGCCATCGTTGCCAGATTTTCATGGTAATGATGCTGCACCTGGATGCGGTGTAAGACAACCTCTTCATGCGCACCCTCCTACTTCACTGCTTGCCAGATAGCCTGAATGCCTGATAGTCTGATGTATAGTTTAAAAAAGCAAGTAGTTTTTTCAAGACAGTGTTTTTCATGCAAGGGTAGAGATAGACAATGGTCGTGCTATTAGCCATGCCATGATGGTACGCTAAGTATAATTCATTCAACAAACGAAGGGTCAGCAGATACCAGAGAATAGGGCTCAGCAGATGTGGATTAATTCATGACTCTAGTCAATAGAGGGAAAAGAGTAGAGAGTGCCGAGCATTGTGGAAGTTCACCACTTGCTTTGGTTTAGAAATTTAGGAAGAGAAGGAACGGATTTATTTGATGGGGAATCATGGTAATTAATTTATAGGTCTGGCTAATACATACGCCTTGGCAGTGTGCCTTGTTATGGGTGGAACGAGGAAGAATGCTAGTCAGAGAGCTGGCTAATTAAGCCCCTGTTTTCCCGCTTGTGGGGGTTGTGATAATGGGTGGGGATATTACAAGAGCGAGAGGACAATGCGCCGCTGAACCTACCTACCTTCTTTGTAAATGGGCTCTACCATTCAACTCGGCTGACTCCTAGGGTCTTTACAACAGCAGTAATAGCCGGACTATAACATCCGTAGTAATATGCTCAGTTGTCTCTCCCATATCTTTTGAGATATAAGCTCATGGCCTAGTCTTTAGTATGTAATATAAGACATAATAGCTTGCTAAAGAGGGCTTCCTTAATATTGAGTGAGAGTTCGATGGCTAAGAAATGAGACATCTTATCGGTATCTATGGTAATCCGGAGGACGAACTGCAACTGGTTTAAAATGCATACTTGACTCTGACTTATTGAGTTAATACTCTTATCTTGTAGCTGGTGACCGCATCGCGCCTGTCGCTGGTGCGCCCCACCCCAAGAATATACGAAGCAGACGAATCGAGCTTTCCTACTCTACTAGCTCTTCCTGAATTTTTGACTTGCTTGCCAGCCCAGCCCTAGTGAATGAAAGCCCCAGCCTCTTCTTCATACAATCCTGGTGAATTAGGCCTTCTAGCCTATTAAGCCCATACAGTATTGGGAGCCGCTTGATTTGTTTAAGCGAATCTAGCCAAGCTTGCCCGGTCAACAACTCTTACAAAAGAGCTTCTTCCCCGCTAAACTGCTCTCTCTAAGGCATATCCTTATGCCCATACAGCCTCAGGGGATCTGGCAGTCAAGTCAGGAACAGCAGATAAAACGTCGTCCGGTCTACTTACGGCTTCGCAACTTTATTAGATAGATGAGTCTCGTCGCGGCTTGTGATCTCTCAATCACCTCCGCACTCTCCTTACCAACCTGGATGGATCCTCTTATGTTAGCTCAGAGCATATATGACTCTGGCTTTCTTCATCCGCTCTTACCCAGGCCATGCTACTAAGACTCCCCGCAAGAACATCTTCAACTGGTGCTCCACGTGGAAGCTTCAGATTGGGAACACACTGTCCAAGATAACCAGGTTTTAGAGGATGAGTCAATGACCTTGCCTGAGGAATGGGTCTCTGACCTAAAGAATAGTGGATCTCAGACTGTGTTGGGTGAATGGATGGGTTCTCATTCTGAGCCTGAGTTGCCTTCCTTAGAGCAGAAGACTACAGATCTGAATGGCCAGATAAGTGTTAATGTTGAGCAGGAGGTTTGGGTGGAGGGGCAGGGGCGAAGAGCGAGGAGTCTGAAGTTCAATCGGATCGATGTTGGGCGGTTTTGTTTTTGGAAAGAGCTCGAAGCACAAGAGTGAGAATTTTAAAGCGGTTGCTAGAAAAATGAGATAACCAAATTGGACCCGAACTTACTTAGAATTGACGCTTCGTAGACTTCCTTCCAATAGCGGGTCTCAGCTAGGGAACTTGTGCCCCTCAATCTTCTGTTTTCATAATATAGCTTCACCGAACTTCCATACACCGATTGATTGTACGCTTGCAGTTCTCAACTGGGCCTCTGAATCTCCTCTGGTTTCACCTTTTGCGAGTCGAAGTAATTTCCGGAAAGACACAGAGGAGCTCTCGTGCGTGGACCAGCAGTAGCCCTGTCCTCTAGATAAAATAAGGGCGAACAAATCTACTTTAATGCAAGGCACCTGCGTTCAAAGCAAAGAATAGACATGAACGATATGCACTACGAATAGTTACGAAGAGAATAGGTTAAGTGCATGAACGGGTAGCCGGTATAGCATGGCGCGCTGCGGTTGTGAGGGACAGAAAGAAGAGATCGGTCATGGGCGCTAGCAACGCGATAAAGCGACTATAAAGAAGGAATAGGCAAGTCACAGATAGGCATTCAAAGCAAGTCAAGAACGCGGAGCTCCTATTGAATCAATGGAAAGGAGCAAAGCAGCGCGGAGGGGTATTGGTAAGAATATAAGCCCAATACTTATTGGTTGGGAAAATGACCTCCCAGGGAACCTTTGTAGCTTCGCTCCTCCCACTGGACCGAAAAACCCATATATTCCATGGGAATGGGTGGTGCGGAACAGGCAGGCCCAACGTTGTTTATCTTTAGTGCAATCATGATTAGGTAAAAGTAATTCCGCTGCAGCGCGCGGGTACGTGACTAGTTACTTACAACGGACAGACTTATTTCAATAAGAAGTTTTTGACTCAGCCATTCACTCCTCTTTTTTGGTTTAGCCAATCTCCGAGCTTTCCTAACTGAAGTTTTCAATGCTTAACACGGGAAGCATCGCTTTCACAATGACCAATTGCCAAACCTGCTAGGTTGTATGCGTCATAAGCTTTGATGCAAATCAACTCACAAGCTGGATTCTTTCCCGCTGCGCGCCTTGTAATTGCGAGACATTACAGACGGGATGGATCTGAGACCCCACTGGAAAATGCAATCGGGTTGCGCTTTCAGACTACTGGAACTAGCCAAATTCCTGAAGAAAGGATGCCGTGCTATGGCCTTTCTTTGCTGTAATACTGATTTCTTTGAACCCTAATCTGAATCTCCAGGCAAATTATGACTCAACCCCTCGGTTGGGGTCTTCCCGCTATCTCCTCGGCGCGGTATTAGCACAATGGCACAACACAATATCATGTGATAAGGCAAAGCCCTGAAGAAGGGGAGATATGAGAAAGGAATAGAAGCAATGAGACCACAATGCGCCTGGCTTATCGGTGGACAGATCACAAAAAGGAAACAAACGCTAAGCCCCAACTTCTCCGGGAGTTAGGTTAGGGACACCATATGAATGAGACAATCCTAATTTTCGGTCACACAAAGATTGTCTCAAGGTTGGCAACTGCAGTGTCCAATATATCACCTAACTAAAGCCACCCAACGCTACATAGCATCCCTAGTAGACTTCAACCTTCATCAAGAGCACCATGGAGGAAGTGCATGCCATGGCGGCGACATCGGTCTTCCCACTAATAGGACAGGACTCCACAAGTTCATCACAATCTTCCTCGTCATTCTCTCATGGGTCCAGGTACCCAAGTGAAGTGGAGCCTGAGGAAGCTGAAAGGTCCAAGATCATGGCCGGTCATCGGCGCAACGGTGGAGCAATTGAGGAACTACCACAGGATGCACGACTGGCTTGTCGAGTACCTGTCGAAGCATAGGACGGTGACCGTCGACATGCCGTTCACTTCCTACACCTACATCGCGGACCCGGTGAACGTCGAGCATGTCCTCAAGATCAACTTCACCAATTACCCCAAGGTGAATGAACCCCCTACCATTCATCTTCTACGGCCCGAGCTGTATAGAGCTTTAACTACATCCCCGAAGCAAAGGTATAGCTCGTACGAATATCTCTAGCTCGTAGGCCAGAACTCAAAGGGATAGTTCTCTAGCGCTCCTACCTAGGAAAAGGGAGCTCGTACTGGTTCAATCTTCCCTTTGCCACTTAGCTTCTTGGGCCATAGCATGCGATGCGGATTTCGCTAGGCTTGTGTAGAGCATGTCGGCTCATGATCCTCGAAATCATAACTTCAATCCACTTCCTCGGAGAATTCCATAAATCCTTTTTTCGCGTAGGAACAAGACGATCTTAGTATACTTTAATTGATATATGATAAATAGAATGTGGTGGTATACCTCTAGCGCAAGGAATATCAATAGCGTACGCGTACTAGTCCTGGGAATAGAAAATATCTTAACCGTGAAGGGGAGATTATGATATTGATTTTGATCCAACGGATAATGCAAATCGAGGGCTCGCCCTCCTATAAATGCAAAAAATTCAAGTTCAAGTTCAGTACGAACTGGTAGAGCGAGAGCAGCTAGTTTAGAAGGAAAAGAAAAAGGGCGCCTACTCAGTGGTAAGTTAGGTCATTCCTTTCCGGCTATCAGAAAAGAGTATGATCGAGGGTCCCATAAGGCAAAGGGAAGGTGCTCCCCCGACCTACTACCCTCGGAGAGATTCCTACGGTTGGTTTGTCTTTTTTTCTATAATACATAGGTGGGAAAGTGGTACGAATATGGGGTTCGAAGTCGCCTAAAAGAAAAAGTATCATTCGCAAAGCTAAACAAAGTAGAGCAATCCAAAATTTGAATATAAAAATGTAATGATTTCGGTATTGATCAAAAGGGTGGGAGCATAAAATGTGGGTAAGTCAATTGCGAAATGTAGGTGAGTGTTGCTTCTTGCTTCTCAGAAAACTCGTAGAATAGTCTCATTGGCCCTCGTCGATGGGACAAACGCTCCAGTGTATGCGTTACTGTACTGGGAAGCTGGCATTTTGTCTTGTCATGGAATCAAGTCTATTTGTTCGAATGTTCTTTTTTTGCGTTTCGTTGGGTAGAACCCACGTCTCCACCAAAAAAGTCTCTCCGATACAATAGAAGGAGAGCAGAGCTGAAAAAGATGGAGTGACGATGAGATCGACTTTGACAGATGGACGATCACCTATTAAAAACCATGTGCTTTCAGCGGAATGCCTCGACGTGAAACCAATCCAATGGGCGCAATGCCATAGTAACGAACTCGATAGGAGTGATCCTGCAGTCCGTCGGCTGATGGAGCGTACCTATCAGGGGATAGGGCGTCTCCGTGAGCAGCTTATCGAGTTCTTGGAGCGGACTTCTGCGGGAGAGGAAGGAGTACGCAATTATTTAGCTTTGCAGGAAAGGCAGGCTGACAATTTTGAGGAAGGAGTAGGCGATAATTTAGCTTTGCAGGAAAGGCAGGCTGACAAATTATCCGCCAGCAGCAGCACTAAAAATTATGATTTGCCGCAAAGGCAGGCTGACAATTTGGACGCCTGCAGCACTAATAATTTTGATTTGCTGCAAAGGGAGGCTGACAGCGCCAGCAGCAGCACTAATAATTTGCATTTAAAAAGTGGATTCAACGGTCGATGTGATGCTGCGGAACCATGGCAATTAGGATCTCAAG
>Ga0157367_1000977_pt1 | contig 12907 bp, 8 predicted proteins | sample AttbisABBM2_FD_113142 | JGI IMG/M metagenome (GOLD analysis project Ga0157367, IMG submission 113142) | Fungus gardens microbial communities from leaf cutter ant in Botucatu, State of São Paulo, Brazil - Atta bisphaerica ABBM2 | ecosystem: Host-associated > Fungi > Mycelium > Unclassified ...
ATGATTGCCGAATGTTTTGCCAGCTTTGAATGCCAGCTTTATGACGACGCCATGATCGCCCGCTACAACCTGTTTATTTTTGAGATCGTCAAAGCGCATGTCGCTGAGCAGCCGGAATATCCCCCGACCCTGCACTACACCGGTGAAGGCCGGTTTAGCGTGATGAGCGATAAAATGCTGGATAAGAGCGGAGATTTTAAACCGGAGATGCTCATCTAGTTGAAAGCGCTCTGCTGCGCCCCCATTCACCTCTTTCGACCTGACAGGAGTAAATTATTATGGCAATCGAATACGCAGTTATCGCTGGCGGCTGTTTCTGGTGTACCGAAGCGGTATTTAAAGATGTGATCGGCGTAGAGTCGGTTGAAAGCGGCTATACCGGTGGTGCGCGTCCTAATCCGACCTATGAGCAGGTCTGCAGTGGCGCAACCGGTCATGCAGAAGCGATCCGCATTGGCTTTGATCCGGAGCAGGTAACTTATGGCGATCTGCTGGATATCAGCTTTGTCACGCATGATCCGACCCAGCTGAACCGTCAGGGCAATGATATCGGCACCCAGTATCGCTCTGCCATTTTCCCGGCGAATGCCGAGCAGGAAGCAGAAGCGCGCGCCGCCATTGAACGCGCTCAGGCTGATCATGATGTGCCGGTTGTGACCACCATTGAGCCACTGAAAGAGTGGTATCCGGCTGAAGCCTATCATCAGGATTACTGGGAAGGCGCGGGCCAGCGCAACGGCTACTGCATGGCGGTCATCCCACCGAAACTGCAAAAGCTGCGTAAGAGCTTCGCTAATCGGGTGAAGAGCTGATTTAGCGTCTGACGGAGCGGCGTCTGGCTGGGATACAGGCCCGGACGTCGCTCCGGGTTATTTCAGTCGTCACGCGGTCCTTAACATGACCCGATCGGCTTCTTTATTACTGTGGAATATGGCGCATAAATGCCCGATTTTAAGCCGCAGTAAATCGATTCGTTCAGAGCTTAAGCGAATAGATCGAAAGAAAAAAATAGTGCTTGACCCTTTTCAGCCGACTCCCTATAGTACCGCCCCGTTGACCCAGCGCGGTCAGCGAAGTAAATGTGGTGAGGTGTCCGAGTGGCTGAAGGAGCACGCCTGGAAAGTGTGTATACGGCAACGTATCGGGGGTTCGAATCCCCCTCTCACCGCCACATTCTAAAGAAGAGCCTGAACTTATGTTCAGGCTTTTTTTTTGCCTATTGCACAGTAAGGGGGGTGAGAAGCCCCGCCGGAGAACGACCGCATGCGCAGCATGCTGGACAGCGGAGCGTGCGACGCTGCCCCACAATAAGAAAACCCGGCCGGGGCCGGGTTTGGGCGCTACACTTCTACTCAATCAAACGCTAGCTATATGCGTGCAGGGTGCGCTGACACAGCGCAGAACGCACACAATCCTCTTTGCCAAAGCGCACAATGCCCACCATCTCGTCCTCTTCAAAACGCGCCAGCGCGTCCGCGAGACCGGAAGGCACCCCAGCGGGCAAGTCGCACTGGGTAATATCGCCGTTAACAATGACTGTGACGTTTTCGCCCAGTCGGGTCAGGAACATTTTCATCTGCGCGGCGGTCACGTTCTGCGCCTCATCCAGAATTACCACTGCATTTTCAAAGGTGCGGCCACGCATATAGGCGAAGGGCGCAATCTCTACTTTGGCAATTTCCGGACGCAGACAATATTGCATAAATGATGCGCCAAGACGTTTAACCAGAATGTCATAAACCGGGCGGAAATAAGGGGCGAATTTCTCAGAAATATCACCGGGCAGGAAGCCCAAATCCTCATCTGCCTGCAGTACCGGGCGCGTAACGATAATCCTGTCGATATCCTTATTAATCAGGGCCTCAGCCGCTTTCGCAGCACTGATCCAGGTTTTACCGCATCCGGCTTCACCGGTTGCGAAGATCAGCTGTTTCGTTCCTATGGCATTGAGATAGTGCGCCTGAGCTTCATTACGGGCTTCAATCGGCAGCCGGTCGCGCGTATCGCGCGCCATGCCAATGGCATCCAGTCCACTCATATGCACCAGCGAAGTGACCGACTCTTCTTCGCGCTGACGATGACTGCGTGAGTCACTGCGAAGCACTCTTCTGGCTTCACGACGCGCTTTGATCACTGCTTTCTGTCTTCCCATAGTGGCACCTTTCAGTTGGTTTCATTTCCTGCGCGAGGCCGGTGGCCCGTTGCGATTACGTGAACGCTTTAGAGGTTTCAGTTGGCTTCCTTTTGAGCCATGACAGGACAGGATAGTGGGTATGCAGCAGCGCAATAGCGTGGCTGAATACCGGATAAAACAGGCTGTGCTAAGACAAAAGAAATGGTTGAAGGAAGGGAGAAATAACGAGGCAGAATTGTCCTCGCGGTCAGGCGCAATTTATTCAGTGACAGTAACGTTCCATAAAAGACTCGACCCATGCGCGAACTCCAGTGTGATACATCGACACATCCGATTACGCCTGTTGAATAAAGTGCATCATTTCGTTGGACTTTTGCAATAGTAATTTTACCTGCTGGCAAAGGAATTGCTAATCACACGTAACTATTTTTTTAAGAATAAATGTAAAATTCATATATTACAGTCACTTAGATTATTTTAAATATATCAGGCAACGGCTCAATCTCAGCGAAAACTCAGTAAGCAAAGTGCTGAAACCGAAAAGGCAGGCGGTCAGGGATGAGCCGCCTGCGATGGTTAAAATTTAATCAGGACTCCAGCAACGGCTGCGCTAAATAATGGCTGGCGTCGGGGACACCGGGCAAAGCAAAAAAGTAACCGCCACCAAAAGGCCGGATATATTCTTCCAGCGCTTCACCGTTCAGACGCTGCTGCACGGTAAGAAACCCACGTTCCAGATCGTGCTGGTAGCAGACGAATAACAGCCCCATCTCCAGCTGGCCGGAGGCGGAGATACCCGCCGAGTAACTGTAGCCGCGTCGCAGCATCAGGCTGCTGGCCGTCTCAGGTGTGCGAGGGTTAGCAAGGCGGATATGCGCATCCAGTGCAATCACATCGCCGTCCGGATCTCGGGCGTAATCCGGCACGTCACGCTCATGCTTCATCCCCAGCGGCGCACCGCTCAGCTTCTCGCGGCCAAAAATGGTCTGCTGCTCACCCAGCGGCGTGCGGTCCCACATTTCCACGTGAAAGCGGATAAGCCGCACGGCCTGATAGCTGCCGTTGCGTGCCCAGACCGGTTCTTCCTGGTCCGCGGTCACCCAAAGCAGTTGATTCATCAGCGCAGAATCACGGGTATCCGGATTCGCCGTGCCATCTTTAAAGCCCAGCAGATTGATCGGCGTCTCCTGCCCCTGACTGCGTGCCGCGTGGTCGGAGATGAAACCTTCGCGCCGCCAGCGTACACCCAGCAGATCGGGCGTATGCTTGATGATGTCACGCAGGGCATGAATCACCGTATCCTGCGTGTTGGCACAGAGTTGTAACAGCAAATCGCCGTGACACTGGCTGGCATCCAGCGAATCATTGGGGAAGCGCGTCATCAGCTGCAGTTTTTTCGGCTTATGCGGCGCCAGACCAAAGCGTTCATCAAACAGCGAATGCCCGACCGACACGGTAATCGTCAGATTATCCGGCGCGATAGTCGCCCCCAGAATACCGGAGTCCATCGGAGGCAGTTGCGGATTGGTGACCGCAGGTGCCGGACCGCCCGCCGTGAGAAAAGCGATACGCTGGGTCAGCAGCTGAAACAGACGCTTCAGTTCAGCTTTATCGCTGCTGAGCAGATCAAACGCCACCAGCATCATTGATGCCTGCTGGGGCGTCGTGATACCCGCCTGATGCTGACCATAAAACGGCTGCGTCTGCTGTCGCGCCTGCGGCGTCACCGTACCCGGCGAAAAGCTGTCAGCGGCAGCGGTATGGAACGGACAGCCGCCGCCGATGGCCGCCGCGCCGCCCAGCAGACCCAGTCCTTTCAGTAAACGACGACGCGCAGGCTGCGCGTCATCTTCCTTACGACTCATGATTAATCCAGACCCAGAGTGCCACGAAGTAATGAAAGATCTTCCGCCAGGGCGGTGATCGGCCCTTTCAGCGCGTTACGGTCGGCGCTGGTCAGCTTCTCATAGGATTCGAAACCGGTTTGGGTGCGGTACTTGCTCAGGATCGCATCCACTTTTTTGAAGTTGGCGTCAACTTTGGCCAGCAGCTGCGGATTCGCTTTGCTCACCAGCGGTCGCAGCAGCTCAACGATTTTCTGTGCACCATCAATATTGGCCTGGAAATCCCACAGGTCGGTGCGGCTGTAGCGATCTTCTTCGCCGGAGATTTTGCTGGAAGCCACTTCTTCAATCAGACCAGCTGCGCCGCCGACGACTTTGGCTGGCGGGAAAGCCAGTTCGCTGATGCGCACCTGCAGATCTTTCACATCTTTATTCAGCTTATCCGCGTAGTCCGCCATGTCTTTGGTGCTGTTATCAGCAAACAGGGCTTTTTCCAGACGGTGGAAACCGGTGAACTTCGGATCGGCTGATTTCTTCTCGTAGTCATCTTCACGGGCATCAATACTGCCGTCGAGATCGGAGAACAGCTCAGCAATCGGCTCAATACGCTCGTAATACTGACGCGTTGGGGCAAACAGTGCTTTGGCTTTTTCCACATCACCCGCTTTAACGGCATCCGTGAACGCCTGGGTGTTGCTGACCAGCTGGTTCACCTGATCCGTCACATAAGCTTTATATTCGGTGATTGGACCTTCCAGCTGCATACGTGCGGAAGTGCTGTTTGTCGCTGCGCCCTCACCCTTTACAATCAGCTTGCCTTTTGGGTTGCTCAGCAGGCCACAGGTCATCTCATATTCGCCGGCTTCCAGATTGGCGGTCAGCTTCTGACTGAAGCCTGGCGCGATGTTTTCACGCTCTTCAACCACCAGCACCCCTTTCAGGATTTCCCACTCCAGCGCCTTCTGGCTGTTGTTTTTAATCAGAAACTGGGTCTTGCCAGCCTTGACCGTTAAGCTCATCGGCTCACACTGCTTGTCGTTGACGCTAACGGTAACCTGAGGAACCGCCGCAGCCGCGGAAGCAGAAATTGCCAGCAGAGGAAGCAGCAGTGCCTTGCGGCGGAAACGCATTGTCATCTCGATATTCCCTGTTAAGTTGCAGGCGCGACGGGCGCGCCAAAAAAATGTCTGATTACACCGTGGCCGACGCAGCAGGACGCGCAGGCATAAAGAACAGAATCAGCGCCGGGATCAGGTAGACGAAGTAAATCGTCACTTCACTAACGCTTGGCGTCTCCTGATAACCCAGAATGCCTTCCAGCAGCGTGCCGAAAAGCGAATGGGTCGATAAGGTATTGCTGAGATCGAAGGCCACATCCTGAAAGCGATTCCATAATCCCGCTTCGTGGAAGGCGCGAATCGCACCGGCTGCAAGGCCCGCCGCGACAAACAGGATGAAGACGCTGGTCCAGCGGAAGAAATGCGCCATGTTCAGACGGATACCGCCCCAGTAAAGCAGCATGCCCAGCACCACGGCGGTTGCCAGCCCCAGTACCGCGCCAATCGGTGGCGCATAACCGACATCCTGCGTAAACGCCGCCAGCAGGAAGAACACCGACTCCAGCCCTTCACGTGCCACGGCAAGAAACACCATCAGCACCAGCGCCAGACCGCCCCGCCCTGAACGTTGCAGCGCCTGATCCACCGCCTGCTCAAGCTCGACCCTGATGTTGCGGGCGACTTTGCGCATCCAGAACACCATTGAGGTGAGGATCACCACCGCAATCAGCGCCACAATGCCCTCAAACAGCTCCTGTTCTTTTTGCGGGAATTCACCGGTAGTGGCATTGATGAACAGGCCAAGGCCCAGACAGAGCGCAGCGGCGATAAACACGCCCGCCCACATCGCCGGAAACCATTGGGTGCGCTGGGTGCGCTTGAGATAGCTGGCTATCAGGCTGACTATCAGCGCGGCTTCGAGCCCTTCGCGCAGCATGATGAGAAAAGGAACAAACATCGCCAACCTCTTGAATGTTAAGCAGCGTCAATGAACAGTAAAATCAGGTAAAGTGTAAACGATACCGATTATCATTATCGCTGCGAAAAAAACAAGTTACCGGCGGAGATAATTTCATCTTTGGGTGATTTATCTTTGTAACAAAAAAAGCCCGCTCCTTACGGCGCGGGCTTTCATGACTAACGCTTCGCTTATTTGGTCTGGAACTCCGCTTCTGCGGCAGTAAATCGCTGCTGCGCTTCGGCTGACGGTTCACGACCCATCAGGCTGAAGACCACAATCGCGATGCTGGCGAAAATGAAGCCAGGGATGATTTCATACAGTCCCAGCCAGCCATACTGTTTCCATACCAGTACGGTGAGGGCACCGATGATCATTCCCGCCAGCGCACCGTTGCGGTTCATACGCTTCCAGCAGACGCCGAACAGTACCACCGGACCAAACGCCGCACCAAAGCCCGCCCAGGCGTAGCTTACCAGGCCCAGCACACGGTTTTCCGGGTTCGACGCCAGCGCAATCGCAATCAGCGCCACCAGCAGCACCATCAGACGCCCTACCCATACCAGCTCTTTCTGACTGGCATTTTTGCGCAGGAAGCCTTTATAGAGGTCTTCAGTCAGGGCGCTGGAGCAGACCAGCAGCTGACAGCTCAGTGTGGACATTACGGCTGCAAGAATCGCTGACAGCAGAATGCCGGCAATCCACGGGTTGAAGAGAATGCGTGCCAGCTCGATAAAGACGCGCTCAGCGTTGTCATTGACGCCGGTTGCCAGGGTCGGGTTGTTCTGGAAGTAGGCAATACCGAAGAAGCCGACTGCCACCGCGCCCGCCAGACAGAGCACCATCCACGCCATACCGATACGGCGTGCGGTGCGGATAGAGCGATGCGAATCTGCCGCCATAAAGCGCGCCAGAATATGGGGTTGCCCGAAGTAGCCCAGACCCCAGCCGAGCAGGGAGATGACCGCGACGAAGTTCAGCCCTTTGAGCATGTCGAGGTTTTCAAGGCTTTTCGCCTCAATCACCGTCAGCGAATCGGACCAGCCGCCTACTGCGATAATGACAAACACCGGCGTCAGGATCAGCGCAAAAATCATCAGGCTTGCCTGAACGGTATCGGTCCAGCTCACCGCCAGGAAACCGCCCACCAGCGTATAGAGGATGGTTGCCGCTGCACCCGCCCACAGAGCCGTCTGGTAATCCATACCAAAGGTGCTTTCAAACAGTCGCGCACCGGCCACCACGCCCGAGGCGCAGTAGATGGTGAAGAATACCAGAATCACAATAGCGGAGATGACGCGCAGAATTTTACTGTGGTCTTCAAAGCGGCTGGTAAAGAAGTCCGGCAGGGTCAGGGCATTATTGTGATGCTCGGTCTGAACACGCAGGCGACCGGCCACGATTTTCCAGTTCAGCCAGGCACCGATGGTCAGGCCAATCGCAATCCAGCTCTCAGAGATGCCGGAAATGAAGATGGCACCCGGTAAGCCCATCAGCAGCCAGCCGCTCATATCGGATGCACCGGCAGAGAGTGCCGTGACCACGCTACCCAGACTGCGGCCACCGAGGATGTAATCATCGAAGTTTTTGGTCGAGCGATAAGCCGCAAAACCGATTAATACCATCCCAAGAATATAAACCACAAAGGTCACCAGCATCGGTGTACTTACACTCATCTGTCTCTCCACTTATTATTTGATATCCCAGAGAAATCGCCAGCTACCCGCCTGCCGGAACGGGGCAAAGCGGGTCGATTTTCTTCGTCAGGGCGTCAGTCATTTCCCAGCGGCGCGGTATCCTGCCGGAAAGGCGTTCCGCGCACAATGGATTTAACACAGGCGTTACAGTGATTTCACTAACCGTTTGTGAAAACGTGCTGATAGGTTGCACTCGCTCACAGTTATCCGGTTGTACCTCTGTATAACCGGCCGTAAACCCGCTTTTTATCGGGCCTGCCGACCTGGCGAGGATCTTGCAGCAATATCCGTGCCGCATTGCGGGATTTAACAATTGCCGATGTAAGAAGGGTGTTAACTGGCTCACATTTAACACGGTTGCACAAAGTTGCAACTTAAGTGATAGTGCAGCCAACGCCGTATCGAACCACTATCAAGGAGCTCTGGAGTCATGGCTACAACCACCATGGGTGTGAAACTGGATGACGCAACACGTGAGCGCATCAAACTGGCTGCGCAGCGTATTGATCGCACGCCACACTGGCTGATTAAACAGGCCATCTTTAACTACCTGGGCCAGCTGGAGAGCGGCGATGCCGTGCCGGAGATCCCGCTTTCTGCCCAGGCGGCGGCCGAGTCTGACGACACCCAGCCAGAGGAGACGCACCAGCCGTTCCTTGACTTCGCAGAGCAGATTTTACCTCAGTCGGTGACGCGTTCAGCAGTGACCGCCGCCTGGCGTCGTCCTGAGACCGATGCGGTGCCAATGATGCTGGAGCAGGCGCGCTTACCGGCAGCGCTGGCAGAGAAAACCCATCAGCTGGCTTATCAGCTCGCCGACAAGCTGCGGCACCAGAAAGGTGCAACCGGACGCGCCGGTATGGTGCAAAGCCTGCTCCAGGAGTTCTCTCTTTCTTCACATGAAGGCGTGGCGCTGATGTGCCTTGCAGAGGCGCTGCTGCGTATTCCTGACAAGCCAACGCGCGATGCGCTCATCCGCGACAAGATTAGCAACGGCAACTGGCAATCGCATCTGGGCCGCAGCCCGTCGCTGTTTGTCAACGCCGCGACCTGGGGCCTGCTGTTTACCGGCCGTCTGGTCTCGACCCACAACGAGGCGAATCTTTCCAGCTCGCTCAACCGCATCATCGGTAAGGGCGGCGAGCCCCTGATCCGAAAAGGCGTGGATATGGCGATGCGTCTGATGGGTGAGCAGTTCGTCACCGGTGAAACCATTGCTGAAGCGCTGGCGAACGCCCGCAAGCTGGAAGAGAAAGGCTTCCGTTACTCTTACGATATGCTGGGCGAAGCGGCCCTGACCGCAGGCGATGCCAAAGCCTATCTGCTCTCTTATCAGCAGGCGATTCACGCCATCGGTAAAGCGTCGAATGGTCGTGGCATTTATGAAGGCCCGGGCATCTCCATCAAACTCTCAGCTCTGCATCCCCGCTACAGCCGCGCGCAGTATGAGCGGGTGATGGAAGAGCTCTACCCTATTCTGAAATCACTGACGCTACTGGCCCGCTCCTATGACATCGGCATCAACATCGACGCAGAGGAAGCTGACCGGCTGGAACTGTCGCTGGATATGCTGGAGAAACTCTGTTTCGAGCCAGAGCTGGAAGGCTGGAACGGCATCGGCTTCGTGATTCAGGCTTATATGAAACGCTGTCCGTTTGTGATCGATGAGCTGATCGATCTGGCGCAACGCAGCCGCCGTCGTCTGATGATCCGTCTGGTGAAAGGCGCGTACTGGGACAGCGAAATCAAGCGCGCCCAGATGGAAGGTCTGGAAGGCTACCCGGTTTACACCCGTAAGGTTTACACTGATATCTCTTACCTGGCCTGCGCCCGCAAACTGCTTTCTGTTCCCAGCCTGATCTATCCGCAGTTTGCTACGCACAATGCCCACACCCTGGCCGCGATTTATCAGCTGGCAGGCAATAACTACTATCCGGGACAGTATGAGTTCCAGTGTCTGCACGGCATGGGTGAACCGCTGTATGAGCAGGTGGTCGGCAAAGTGGCGGACGGCAAGCTGAATCGCCCCTGCCGTATCTATGCGCCGGTCGGGACCCATGAAACCCTGCTGGCCTATCTGGTGCGTCGACTGCTGGAAAACGGAGCCAATACCTCGTTCGTAAACCGCATTGCCGATACCTCGCTGCCGATTGATGAGCTGGTAGCCGATCCGGTGACTGCCGTCGAGAAACTGGGGATCAGCGAAGGCGCCATTGGCCTGCCGCATCCGAAGATCCCCCTGCCGCGTGAGCTGTATGGCGAGAACCGCGTCAACTCAGCGGGTCTGGATATGGCTAACGAGCACCGTCTCGCCTCACTCTCCAGCGCCCTGCTGAGCAGCGCTGCACAGCCCTGCCTGGCCGAGCCGATGATCGACGGTGAAGCGGGTGCGGGTGAGTTGCGCGACATTCTGAACCCGGCTGCACCAAACGATCGTGTGGGTCAGGTACGTGAAGCCACAGAGCAGGAAGTCTCTGTGGCGCTGGATGCCGCCGTGAACAGCGGACCGATCTGGTTTGCCACCCCACCACAGGAGCGTGCGGCTATTCTGGAACGCGCCGCACAGATTATGGAAGGCCAGATGCAGCAGCTGCTGGGCATCCTGGTGCGTGAAGCAGGCAAGACCTATAACAACGCCATAGCGGAAGTGCGCGAAGCGGTTGATTTCCTCTATTACTACGCCGGTATGGTGCGTGATGATTTCGACAACGAAACGCATCGTCCGCTGGGTCCGGTGGTCTGTATCAGCCCGTGGAACTTCCCGCTGGCGATCTTTACCGGCCAGATTGCGGCTGCACTGGCAGCAGGCAACAGCGTGCTAGCCAAACCGGCTGAGCAGACGCCGCTGATTGCCGCACAGGCAGTTCAGATCCTGCTGGATGCGGGTGTACCGCCGGGCGTGCTGCAACTGCTGCCGGGTCAGGGTGAAACCGTGGGTGCGCAGCTGACGGGGGACAATCGGGTCCGTGGCGTGATGTTTACCGGCTCAACCGCAGTCGCCACCCTGCTGCAGCGGAATCTGGCCGGTCGTCTTGATCAACACGGTCGCCCGGTGCCGCTGATTGCGGAGACCGGCGGGATGAACGCGATGATCGTTGACTCCTCCGCGCTGACTGAGCAGGTGGTGATCGATATCGTCGCGTCGGCCTTCGACAGTGCCGGACAGCGCTGCTCTGCCCTGCGTCTGCTCTGCATTCAGGAAGATGTCGCCGACCATACGCTGAAGATGCTGCGCGGCGCGATGGCGGAGTGCCGCATGGGCAATCCGGAGCGCTTCTCTACCGACATCGGCCCGGTGATTGATGCCGAGGCAAAAGCCAATATCGATCGCCATATTCAGGCGATGCGTAACAAGGGCTTCACGGTTTACCAGGCGGTTCAGGATAACCCGCAGGACAGCAAAGAGTGGACCAGCGGCACCTTTGTCAAACCGACGCTGATTGAGCTGAATCAGGTCAGCGATCTGGACAAAGAGATTTTTGGACCGGTGCTGCATGTAGTGCGCTTCACCCGCAACAACCTGCCGAAGCTGGTTGAGCAGATCAACGCCTCCGGCTATGGCCTGACGCTGGGTGTGCATACCCGCATCGACGAGACCATCGCACAGGTTACGGCCAACGCTCGTGTCGGTAACCTCTACGTTAACCGCAACATGGTGGGCGCGGTGGTTGGCGTCCAGCCGTTTGGCGGGGAAGGCTTATCCGGAACCGGTCCGAAAGCCGGCGGTCCGCTCTATCTCTACCGCCTGCTGGCCAGTCGTCCGGATGGCGCGCTGCGCCTGACCTTTGATCGTCAGGATGCCGAGCGTCCGGCAGACAGCACGCTGCGTCAGTCGCTGCTGGCACCGCATCAGGCGCTGAGCAACTGGGCGAAAGATAAGCCTGAACTGGCGCAACTCTGCCAGCACTATGGCGAGCTGGCCCAGGCGGGCGTGGTCCGTCTGCTGCCTGGCCCGACCGGCGAGCGCAACACCTTCTCGCTGCTGCCGCGCGATCTGGTGCTCTGTCTGGCGGACAATGAGCAGGATGCGTTGATCCAGCTGGCTGCGGTCACCAGCGTGGGCAGTAAAGCGCTGTGGCAGGATGATGAGCTGCATCGCGCGCTGCGGGCCTCGCTGCCTGATGCCGTGAAAGCGCGCATCACGCTGGCACGTGACCCGTTAGCGGCAGAGTTTGATGCGGTGATCTATCACGGCGATGCCGATCAGCTGCGCACCCTGTGTGAGCAGATCGCGGCGCGTGACGGCGCGATTGTTTCGGTGCAGGGCTTCGCCCGTGGCGAAACCAATCTTCTGCTTGAGCGTCTGCTGATTGAGCGCTCGCTGAGTGTGAATACCGCGGCGGCGGGTGGTAATGCGAGTCTGATGACCATTGGGTAAGAAGCGTTCGCCGGAGAGTGTTCGCTGCGCGAACGGGCTGCTGCGGAGCTGAAGCTGGGGTGGTTCGCTGCGCGAACGGGCTCTGAGAGGGGTTTCGTTCGCATGGCAGATGCATGCGCTAAAGCTGGGGGTGTTCGCTGCGCGAACGGGCGCTGAGAGGGGTTTCGTTCGCCTGAGCAGTTGGGCAGTTTCAGACACGCCTCTGCAGGCGACCGACAAGGGGCGCCATTCGCCGCGCCCCTTGACCCCCGGCTCCGGCCTGCTTCACCGCCGCTTCGCGGTTCCCTCGCTTCTTCAGGATTTCTTACGGACCGGCGGGACGCGCCATCCCTGGCGCGAACCCGCCTCTTCGCGACATCCCTGTCGCTCGTCCTGAAATCCCTCATCCGCTCAGCGGTTCAGATGGCCTCTCCAACCCCCTCGCTGTTATCTCTTCTTCTTGTGTTGGGTACTTTATCGCTGTGGTTTTTCAGGATTGCCTCTGGCTTCAGGCTCAGCAGTCAGAAAGGCCTTACACTCTATCCGTGGTAATCACGTCTTCTTCGGGCTCTGAGATTGTAGCGGTAAGATTCCGTGATTAGCTTTGGCTTTGGCTTTGGCTTTGGCTTTCAGTCCAGCAGACAACACGCCATCCGAAAAAACAAAGAAGGTATTAAAGGCGGGGGTTTGAGAGAGGCATCCGGAGCGCTGAGGAACAACCGGAGGCCAGGATGAGCCGACAGGACGTCGGCGAAAGGACGGTTCGCGCCAGGGATGGCGCGTCCGGACGGTCCGCTGGCCGCAGGGCGTGACGAGGGCACCCCGCAAAGCGGGGCGCGCAGGCTGCCGGACGCCGGGA
>Ga0157367_1000979_pt1 | contig 12901 bp, 12 predicted proteins | sample AttbisABBM2_FD_113142 | JGI IMG/M metagenome (GOLD analysis project Ga0157367, IMG submission 113142) | Fungus gardens microbial communities from leaf cutter ant in Botucatu, State of São Paulo, Brazil - Atta bisphaerica ABBM2 | ecosystem: Host-associated > Fungi > Mycelium > Unclassified ...
AGGAATCGGGGATCAGCAAGAACACGGCGCGCACGCATCTGCGCGCGATCTTCTCGAAGACGGGCGTGACGCGCCAGGCGACGCTCGTGCGGATCCTGCTCGGGAGCGTGGTGCCGCTGGGCTGATCGGGTGCGGCGCGTCGGGCGCCGTCGGATCGATGTCCCGCGCATTCGACTGCGTTCGGCGTGTACGTTATGGCGACGACGGCGATCACGACATCATGGACAAGAGGCTCGCGCGTGGCGAGCCGCTTTCATTTCGGGCGCAGCCGATGGCGGGTGTCGGATGCTTCAGCTCATCGCCCGGGACGAGACGGCGAACATCGTCACGACCCGCGCGTCGAACGGTTCGCCCACGCCGCGAATGCAGGCCATTGCGCGCAACCGCGCCGGATGAACCCGACGCCCGTCCGAATCACGATCGCGCCGATCGCAAGCGCGGCGAGATTGTCGAGACGGCCGAGGCCGACCCACGCCGCGCACATCGCCAGCGCCGCCAGCAACGCGGACAGCGCATCGGTGCGCACATGCCAGCCGCTCGCCTCGAGCAGCGCCGAGCCGGTTTCATGCGCCTTGCGCAGCATCCAGCACGACAGCGCGGCCTTGCCGGTCAGCGTGAACACAACGAGCGCGAGCGTCAGCGCGCCGGGTTGTACGACCGGCGGCGCATCGAACCGGTTTGCCGCGTGCCAGATCATCTGCACGCCAGTCGCGACGAGCAGCGCGCCGAGGCCTGCCAGCGCGAGCGGCTCGTAGGTCGGGCGCCGCTCGGGTGGCAGCCGCGCGTCGAGCCGGCACGCGACGAGGATCAACGCGTCGGCCGCGAGATCGATCGCCACATGCGCGACGTCCGCGAGCAGGCCGGACGAATGCGCGGACCACGCCGCGGCCGCCTCTGCCGCGAGCAACAGCAGGTTGATCGCGAGGCTGGCGGCGAGGGCGCGGGAGGTGGCCGCATAAACGTGGGGCGTGGCGCGCGAGGTGCGCTGCATGGCGGATTCGTCTGTCGAAAGCGTGAGCAGCCTCGAACGCTACCGGTCGACGATGGCAGACACGTGACAGCAGCGGCCGAAGCTCCGCAAGGAATCGTGCCGATGCGATCGGCGGGTTCCTGCACGGAGCGTCGCTTCGGAAGCGCATCGAAGCGTGCCGGCGCGCGCTACGGGCCGTCGTTGCCGACCGTCGCATCCGGGCCTCGTCCGTAGCGGCTTGCCGTATGCCTTCGCGAGCGTCGCACCGTCCGGCGGCCGTTGACCCACATCAACCGCCCGTCACCGGGCCGTGCGGACGCGATGCGCGACGAGTAGCCTTGAAACGCGAAGCGCGCGGACACGATCGCGCAGTGGGGAGGCGAGCATGCTTGCGATGATGTTTGACGGCACGACACCGCATTTGCGCGAAGCGCGCATGCCGGACTTGTCGCCTGCTGCCGGTCAGCTCCTGATCGACGTCCATGCGTGCGGCGTCTGCCGAACCGACCTGCACGTCGTCGACGGCGAACTCGCGCATCCGAAGCTGCCGCTGATTCCGGGGCACGAAATCGTCGGAACGGTGCGCGTGCTCGGCGAAGGCGTGACCGGTTTCTCCATCGGCGACCGGGTGGGCGTACCGTGGCTCGGCTCGACCTGCGGGCATTGCGCGTATTGCACATCCGGCCGCGAAAACCTGTGCGACAGCCCCGGCTTCACCGGCTATACGATCGACGGCGGCTATGCCGAGTGCACCGTCGCCGACCATCGGTATTGCGTGCATCTGCCGCGGCGCTATTCCGACCTGGAAGCCGCTCCGCTACTGTGCGCCGGGCTGATCGGTTATCGAACCTTGCGCATGGCGGGCGACGCTCGCCGGATCGGAATCTACGGCTTCGGCGCCGCGGCCCATCTCGTCGCGCAAGTCGCGCATTGCGAAGGACGCAAGGTGTTTGCGTTGACGAAGCCCGGCGACACCGTGGCGCAGCAGCTCGCGCGGTCGCTGGGCGCCACGTGGGCCGGCGGCAGCGACGAAGTGCCGCCCGAGCCACTCGATGCCGCGCTGATTTTCGCGCCGGTCGGTGCGCTGGTGCCGGCCGCGCTGCGGGCGGTCGACAAAGGCGGGATCGTCGTATGCGGCGGCATTCACATGAGCGACATTCCGGGCTTTCCGTATGCGTGGCTATGGGGTGAGCGCCGCATCGCGTCGGTGGCCAACCTGACGCGTGCGGATGCAGTCGAATTCATGCGGATCGCGGACGCGATGCCGCTTCAGGTCGAGGCCGTGCGCTATGCGCTGACCGATGCCAACCGCGCACTGGACGACTTGCGCAGCGGGCGCGTGTCGGGCGCCGCCGTGCTGGGCATGCGCGGTTGATCTGCTCGACGGCGCCGTGCGGCGCGATCAGATTTGCCGCAGGCCTTCCAGATCGACGATCCGGATCTGCTTGCCCTGCGTCGCGACGAGCCCCTTGTGCTGGAACTTCGACAGCATGCGGCTGACCGTTTCGAGCTTCATCCCGAGATATTCGCCGATCTCGTCACGCGTCATTCGCAGGACGAATTCCGCGGCCGAATAGCCGCGCGCCTTGAAGCGCGCGGACAGATTCAGCAGGAACGCGGCCACGCGCTGTTCGGCGCTCATCGTGCCGAGCAGCAGCATCTGCGAGGATTCGCGCACGATCTCGCCGCCCATCATCTGATACACGTGATGCTGCATCGGCCGCACTTCGCGGCACATCTGCTCGAGCTGGCCGAACGGGATGATGCAGACCGTGCTGTCCTCGAGCGCGATCGCGTCGCCGTTGTGGTGCCCGGTGTGCACGCCATCGAGCCCGAGCGACTCGCCGACGAGCTGGAAGCCGGTGATCTGTTCGTTGCCGTCGCGATGCATCACGATGGTCTTGAACGACCCGGTTCGCACCGCATAGATGCTGTTGAACGTGTCGCCCGCGCGAAACAGCGTGTCGCCGCGCTTGACGTGGCGCGTCGTGCAGATCATCGCGTCGACGCGCGCGAAATCGTCAGGCGAAAGATCAGATGGCATGCAGACGGTACGCAATGCGCACGTCGAACAGCGGGACGCGGCGCGCTTGGGCTGGTCCGCCGGCTGGACCGGATGTAGCGGGATGAACGGGCGTGACGGCATGGTCGTCGAGGCTTCGGCACTGCTCTGCATGATCGGCTCCAATTGGGGCAGCGGCGGCTCGCCGTCGGGCGGAATCGCGCTGGCCGTTGTACCGGCGGCCTTGGTCTCTGCCGCCTTCCTGTCGGGAAGCCCCGTCGGACGCGCAGGGAGACCGATACGCCGGTCTCGACGATGCTGCTGCCCTGGCTCCGGGAGGCACGCTGGGTTGTTTTTCTCGACATGCAGTATGGAGGTTGCGCAACATCAAGAAAATCAGCGGGAATTGAAGTTGCGGTAGGTGAAAGGGAAGTTTTGTAGGGAGATTCCTACAGGGGCGCGGCAACTTGTCGCGCTCGGCGCTGGCGTGCGCCGGACGCGGATGACGGGCGTTGACCGGTGTCAAGGCAACGGTGCCCGTCAGGATCAGACTGGCTCGATGAACCGATCGAACCCGGACGGCAGCAGGGAGGCAACATGTACCAAAGGATCCTCGCGGCACTCGACGGCAGCCGCAGCGCGCGGCTCGCGCTCGACGAGGCGATTTCGCTCGCGCGCCATTCGGGCGGCCTGGTCATCGCCACGTGCGTGATATCGGACGCACTCCGGCCGGCCGACGTCGACAACGGCGATAACGACCAGCGCGACCCGGCCGGACTGGACGCGAAAAACGCCGCGACCGCGGTATCGGACGCGGAAGCCGCGTTTCGGCGGTCCGGCGTACGCGGCATCGCGCGCACGATCGATGCGTGTGGAGCGGATATTTCGGATGTGCTGGCGCGCGCCGCCGCCGAATGCGATGCGGACCTGATCGTGATGGGCACGCATGGCCGTCGCGGGCTGCGCCGTGCGTTGCTCGGCAGCGTCGCCGAATCGCTGGTGCGCATCGCGGATCGGCCGGTGCTGGTCGTGCGGGAAGGGCCGGGCGCGGGCGCCGACATGTCGTGACGGGCCTGACAACGAGCGGGCAGGCCACGAGCGGCTGCCCGCTTGCACTCGCTCAGTGAGACACCAGGACCGGCACCGTCATCGTCTCGAGGATCGTGCGCGTCGCCCCGCCCAGCACGCGTTCGTGCATGCGGGCATGGCTGTACAGGCCCATCACCAGCAGATCCGCATGCACGTCGGTCGCCCGGTTCAGCAGCGTCGCGCCCACGCTCATCGAGCGCTCGCGCGGCGTGGTGGAGAACGACGCGCGAATGCCGTGCCGTTCGAGATACGCGGCGACATCGACGCCCGCCGGCGTCTCGTCCGGATCGGGACGCCCGCGGGTGACCGTCTCGACGTGGACGAAGCGCGCGCGGGCGAGCAGCGGCAGCGCGTCGGCCGTCGCGCGGGCGGCCTCGCGTCCGCCGTCCCAGCCGATCAGCACGTTCTCGCCGAGCGTTCGCACGTCGCCCGCGTACGGGACGACGATCGCCGGCCGTCCGCTGCCCATCACGACGTCGTCGACGAAATGGCGCGCCACGTAGGTCATGCGGTCATCGGGATTTTCCTGGCCCAGCACCAGCAGATCGGCATGGCGTGCATGCAGGATCGTGGTACCGGTCACGTCGCCGGCCGGCGCCTGCCATTCGACGTTGCGTCCGGCGCGCTCGGCGGCCATCAGGAATCGTTCTTCCGCATCGTTGCGCCGCTGCTCGCACAGGCGTTCGTAGACGGCCAGCTTGAGTGGCTCGTCAGGCCGCCGCAACGGCTCGAAGAGATCCTGACAGACCGCGTAGAGGCCGATCAGGTGGGCATTCCAGCGTCCCGCGAGTTCGAGCGCGAGGTCGACGCGCGCCTTGCAGCGCTCGCTGTCGTCGAGATGGACGAGCAGGGTCTTGTAGCTCATGACGGCTCCTTTTCGGTAGATGCGGCGGCGGTCCCGGCGGACGCCCCGGCGGCGCAACGCGCCGGAATCATCAGCACCGGACACGTGGCATGACGCAGCACGCGTTCTGCCACGCTGCCCAGCACGAGGCGGCGAAAACCGCGCCGGCCGTGCGTGCCGAGCACGATCAGGTCGGCATCGATCTCGCCGGCGAAGCCGACGATCCGTTGCGCGACGTCTTCGCCCGCCGGCGCGACATTGGCGATCTGCGGCGTGCCGGCCACGTCGCGCGTCTTCATGCGTGTTGCCGCGTCCGCCGTGACGCGGAGTCCTTCGTCGCGGAATGCATCGATCAGGATCGACGGATCGTATCCGGACGCGTCGTACGCCGGCACCAGGAAATCGACGATGTAGACGGGCGTCAGCCGTGCATGCGTCTCCGACGCGAGCGTCAGCGCGGCGTCGAGTGCGCGCGACGACGTATCGCTGCCGTCGAGCGCAACCAGAATGTTCGAATACATGACGTTTCCCTTGAGCGGATGCCGATGGAATCATCATCGGCGCACGTGCGCCGGTCGCGCTGATCTGGATCAACCGTCGCGGTTGCCGCGCAGTACGCGCACCGCGGCGCGCGCGGCGATCCAGGCTTCGTTGGTCGGCTCGACGACCACCGTGACCGCGCTCGACGCAGACGACACGACATGTGCATGCGCGGCATTCGCGCGCGCGTCGAGCTCGATGCCGAGCCAGCCGAGCGACGCGCAGATCCGCTCGCGCAACACCGCCGAGCGTTCGCCGATGCCGGCGGTGAAGACCAGCATGTCGAGACCGCCGAGCAGCGCGGTCAGCGCACCCGCTTCACGCACGATGCGATGGACATAGAGTGCCAGCGCATCGCGGGCCAGCGTGTCGCCGGCCGCTTCGCACGCCAGCAGCACACGCGGATCGCCCGAGGCGCCCGACACGCCCTTGAGCCCCGACTCGTGATACAGCAGGTGCCCCAGGTCGTCGCCCGACAGCTTCCCGGCCTCGAGCAGGTGGAGGACGACACCCGGATCGAGCGTCCCGCAGCGGGTGCTCATCATCAAGCCGTCGAGCGCGGAAAAGCCCATCGTCGTCGCGACGCTGCGGCAGTCGCGCAGCGCGCACAGGCTCGCGCCGCTGCCGAGGTGGGCGGCGATCACGCGACCGTGCGCGCGCGAGCCGAACGACTCGTCGAGCGCGACGGCCAGATATTCGTACGACAACCCATGGAATCCGTAGCGTCGTACGCCCTGGTCGAACCACGCATGCGGCAATGGCAGCAGTTGCTCGACACGTGGCAGCGTGCAATGAAACGCTGTGTCGAACACCGCGATTTGCGTGACATCCGGAAACGCGTCGCGCAGCGCGTCGATCGCGTCCAGGCTGTGTGGCTGATGCAGGGGCGCGAGCGGCGTCAGCGTGCGCAGCGCGTCCAGCACCTCGTCGTCGACGACCACGGGGTCCACGTACCGCGCGCCGCCGTGCACGACGCGATGCGCGATCGCGCCGAGCGTGACGTGCGGCAACTGCACGCGGATCCACGTCGCGATCCGCGCGAGCACGGCGCGGTACGGATCGCCCGCGACGAGCGGCAGCGAACCGTGCGGCGCCGCATCGAAGCGGATCGACGCGCCGTTGCCGGATGCGACCGCCTCACCGTCGTGCAGCGGCCGCCGCGCCGGTTCGCCGTGCGGCGGATACGCAAAGACCGCGAACTTCACGCTCGACGAACCGGCATTGACGACGAGCAGCGCGAGCGTACGCATCGGACGGCTCAGTGCGACATCAGCACCGGTAGCGTCATCGACGCCAGCACCGTGCGCGTGGCGCCACCCATCACCAGCTCGCGCCAGCGCGGATGGCCGTACGCGCCCATCACGAGCAGGTCGGAACCCGTTTCATAAGCGCGCGACAGCAACGTGTCGCCGACCGGCGAGCCGTCACCGGTATCGATATCGAGCACGTTCACGTCGCGCGCATGGCGCGCCAGCATCAGCGCGGCATCGGCGGCCGGAATGCGCGTGGCCGCAGCTTCGGAAGCGCCGTCGACCACGGCGACGACAGTCGTGCGCTTCGCATGTTCGAGAAAGGGAATCGCGTCATGCACGGCGCGGGTCGCTTCCCGGCCGCCGTCCCATGCGACGAGCACCCGTTCGCCGATCGACGGGAATTCACCGGTGTACGGCCAGAACAGCACCGGACGGCCCGCCGACAACACGAGATTTTCCGCAAACTGGTCGTCGATATAGGTCTCGGGGTCGTTGGGGTCGCTCTGGCCGGCAATCACGAGGTCGGCAAGACGTGCGGCGCGCGGCACGGCCAGGTTCGCGCGGTCGTCGGCACGCACCCAGGCTGCCGGCACCTTCGCGCGCGCCGTCTCGGCATGGAACAGCCGCTCCAGCGCGGCGCGCCGTTCGTCGCGCTGTTCCCGGTGCGCGCGGAAATAATCGGCGGACCCGGCCATCACGTAGAACGAATGCGGTTCCGGCGTGTAGACCGCGAACAGGCCGGTCAGATGCGCACCGAAGCGCCGGGCCAGGCGCAACGCGAACTCGAGGCGCGAATGCGCGCGGGTGCTCGTATCGAGGTGCACGACCATGCTCTTGTAGCTCATCGGGAATCGCTCCATCGACGGGTGATCCGCCAGTGCAATCCAGTCTACGAAGCAGGGTTTTCGCGGGCTTGACTCAGATCAACGGCACTCGTGCGCCGTGGCCGCACAGTGAAGCGGTCGCGATGCCGATCGCGGGCACGCGGCATGCGGCGTGATGCCGACCCATTGACCGGATCGAACGAGGGGAGCCGATGAGCACGTACGCTTTGACGACACCGAACGACGTTTGCCGCGCGGGCTGCGATCTCGCGCTGCGGATGGTCGAGCTGAACAGCGACTGGCAGCACGAATGGCATGCGCTGGCAGGGCGGCGCATCGAGCGGGACCGCTCGGCGGTGCACAAGCTGCAGCAGACGCTGGCGGACACGAACGAGTGGACGGCCTTCGGCGAGGCAACCCGGCAGGTGATGCGCGACTATGCGATCGCGAGCATCGCGATCTGGCAGGATGCCACCGAGCTGTGCATGCGAGCGCAGTACGAGAGCGCGGGCGTATGGCGTACCTGGTTGCGCGAATACGGCGCGGGTGCGCTGTCGCGTTTTCAGACCGACTGGCTGCCCGATCTGGGACGACTGGCGGTGGTGAACGAGGCCAGCATGCCGTGGGCAGACTGGATGACGTCATTGGAGCACGGGATCGAGGACGCGGCCGGCGCGAGTGACGGTGAGCGGGTCGGTCCCCGGCGTTTGAACGGCATGGCCGGCGCACCGGAGAACGGCCATGTGCGCTGACCGCGTCGCATTCGTCACGGGCGGCATGGGCGGCCTCGGTGCTGCGATCAGCCGTCGCCTGCACGAGGCCGGCATGACGGTGGCGGTGTCGCACACGGAAGGCAACGACCACGTCGCGACGTGGCTCACGCATGAACGCGAAGCGGGCCGCACGTTCCATGCGTTCGCGGTCGACATCGCCGACTACGATTCGTGCCAGCACTGCGCGGCACGCGTGCTGGCCGAATTCGGGCACGTCGACGTGCTGGTCAACAACGCCGGCGTCACGCGCGACGCCACCTTCGTGAAGATGACCAAGAGCATGTGGGATGCGGTGCTGCGCACCAATCTCGACGGCATCTTCAACATGACGAAGCCGTTCGTGCCGGGCATGATCGAAGCCGGTTTCGGGCGCATCGTGAATATCGGCTCGGTAAACGGTTCGCGCGGCGCATACGGGCAGGCGAACTATGCGGCCGCGAAGGCCGGCATCCATGGCTTCACGAAGGCGCTGGCGCTCGAGCTCGCGCGCCACGGCGTGACGGTCAATACGGTCGCGCCCGGTTACCTGGCGACCGCGATGCTCGAGTCGGTGCCGAAAGACGTGCTCGACACGAAGATCCTGCCGCAGATTCCGGTCGGCCGCCTTGGCGATCCCGACGAAATCGCGGCGCTCGTCGCCTTCCTGTGTTCCGACGCGGGGGCGTTCGCGACCGGCGCGGAATTCGACGTCAATGGCGGGATGCACATGCGTTGACGTCGTCCCACGCCACTTCCCGCCATACGACCCGAAGGCAGTCCCCTTGCGGGAAGCGCGGGTTTCTCGGAGCAGATTCTGATGAAAGCGTCCGTCACGCGCGCCCCGCGCGGGAACGAATCGATACGGCCATCGGGCGCGGGCGAGCCCGAGGCGAGCGCGCCCCAATGCGCGCAAGCCGTTCCATCCCCCGCGGAACAATGGAACCGCGCGGCGCATGCGAACGTGGCGGCGATGACGTTCGGGCTGTCGCCCGTGTCGCTGGCGCTGGCCATGCTCGACTGGGGCGCGCATCTCGCGGTGTCGCCGGGAAAATGCTTCGATCTCGCGATGCAGGCGTGCGTGGCTGCCGTTGCACCGGCGGCAGACCAGTGCGAGGGCGAGGCGGGCGATGTGGACCCGACCGGCCTGGCCGTGCACGCGGGCCACGCCGATCCGCGCTTCGCGGCGCCCGCGTGGGCCGGATGGCCGTTTCACGTGTACCGTGACAGCTTCCTGTCGATCCAGCGCTGGTGGCGCGACGCGACGCACGGCGTGCCGGGCGTCGAGCGGCACCATGAGGAACTGGTCGGATTCGCTGCGCGACAATGGCTCGACGCGTGCTCGCCGGGCAATTTCCTGCCGACCAATCCGGTCGTGCTCGACGCGACGATGTGCAGCGGCGGGGCGAATCTCGCGGCAGGCGTCCTGAACTGGCTGGAGGATGCGAAGGCGCTGCTCGAGCGTGCCGGCGGCACGCGTGCCCATGACGCGCGGACGTATCTGCCGGGGCGCGACGTGGCCATCACGCCGGGCCGCGTCGTCTGGCGCAACGCGTTGTGCGAACTGTTGCAGTACGAGCCGACCACGGCGCGTGTCGCGTGCGAGCCGATCCTGATCGTGCCGTCGTGGATCATGAAGTACTACGTCCTCGATCTGCAGCCGCACAATTCGCTGATCCGTTTCCTGGTCGACGCGGGCTACACCGTGTTTGCCGTGTCGTGGCGCAATCCCGGGGCGGAGGCGCGCGACTTCGGGCTCGACGCCTATCTGCGCGACGGATGCATGGCCGCGCTCGATGCCGCCCGGTCGGTCTGCGGCGGAGCCGTTCACGCGGTCGGCTATTGTCTCGGCGGCACGCTGCTGGCGATCGTTGCTGCGGCGCTTGCGCGCGACGGCCGGCAACACGAAGCACTGCGGTCCATCACGTTGCTGGCGGCGCAGACCGATTTCAGCGAACCCGGCGAACTCGGCCTGTTCATCGACGCGAGCGAATTGTCGGCGCTCGATGCGCTGATGTGGCGGCAGGGCTATCTGGACGGCGCGCAGATGTCCGCCGCGTTCCAGCTGCTGAATGCGCGCGACCTGATCTGGTCGCGGATGATGAGCGAATACCTGCTCGGCACGCGCACGAAGCCGAACGACCTGATGTCGTGGAACGCTGACACCACGCGCATGCCTTATCGCATGCATTCGGAATACCTGACGCGGCTCTTTCTCGACAACGATCTCGCGGTCGGCCGCTACTGCGTCGACGGGCGGCCGGTCGCGCTGTCGGATATCGACGTGCCGACGTTCGTCGTCGGCACCGAACGCGATCACGTGTCGCCGTGGGGCTCCGTCTACAAGCTCCATCTGCTCACGCACCACGCGCTGACCTTCGTGCTGACGTCGGGCGGCCACAACGCGGGCATCGTGTCGGAACCCGGTCATCCGGGGCGCCACTACCGCCGCGCGACCCGCAAGCCCGGCGCGCCGTACCGCAGCCGGCACGACTTCGTGCGGGAAACGACGACGGTCGACGGATCGTGGTGGACATGCTGGCGCGACTGGCTGCACGAGCGTTCGTCGGGCGACGTGCCGGCCCGCACGCCGGCCGCCGGACTCGGCGCGGCGCCCGGCACCTACGTGCTCGAAACATGAACGGCAATCCGTATGCCGATGCACCCGACGGCGCGCGCCTGCCCGGCCTGTTGCCGCGTGCGGATGGCGCGCTGCCATCGCTGATCGCGCGTGCACGCAACGCGGCGCCGCTCGTCGTTGCCGTCGTGCATCCGTGCGACGCGACCAGTCTCGCTGCGCTTGCCGCGCTCGCCGCTTCGCCGTTGGGGGCATCGATCGAGCCGCTGATCGTCGCGCCGCGCGCAAAGGTGCTGCGCGTCGCGGACGACGCGGGTGTCGATCTCGCGAAATGGACGATCGAAGACGTGCCGCACAGTCATGCGGCTGCAGCCCGCGCGGTGGAACTCGCGGCGGCCGGCCGTGCCGGGGCGCTGATGAAAGGCAGCCTGCATACGGACGAGCTGATGGGTGCGGTTGTCGCCGCCGGTTCGGGGCTGCGCACCGACAAGCGCATGTCGCATTGCTTCCTGATCGAGACGCCGGCGTATCCGAGGCCGTTCATCCTGACCGACGCGGCCGTGAACATCGCACCGGATCTCGCGCAGAAGGCGGCCATCACGCAGAACGCCGTCGACGTCGCGCATGCGCTGGGCGTTGCCTGCCCGCGCGTGGCCGTGCTGTGCGCGGTCGAGACCGTCAATCCGGCGATGCGCTCGACGCTTGACGCGGCGGCGCTGGCGAAGATGGCTCAGCGCGGGCAGATCGCGGGGGCGATCGTCGACGGCCCGCTCGCGTTCGACAACGCGATATCGCAGCGGGCCGCGCGCGACAAGGGGATCGATTCGCCGGTTGCCGGCCGCGCCGACATCCTGGTCGTGCCCGATATCGAAGCGGGCAACATGCTCGCGAAACAGCTCGAATACCTGGGCGGCGCCGCGAACGCGGGCATCGTCGTGGGCGCGCGTGTACCGATCGTGCTGACGAGCCGCGCCGACAGTGTGGCCGTGCGGGTCGCGTCCTGCGCGTTGGCGGCGCTGCTGGCGCAGGATCGGCATGCGCCGGTGTCGACGACCGAACAGGCCACCTTTTCGATGGAGTAACAGCGATGAAAGCACTCGTTTACCACGGCCCGGGGCGCAAGACGCTCGAACAGCGGCCCAAGCCTGAACTGCAGTCGCCCACCGACGCAATCGTGCGCGTGACGCGCACGACGATCTGCGGCACCGACCTGCACATCCTGAAAGGCGACGTGCCGACGTGCGAACCCGGGCGCATTCTCGGCCACGAAGGGGTCGGCATCGTCGAGCAGGTCGGCGTCGCGGTCGACTCGCTGAAGCCGGGCGATCACGTGCTGATTTCATGCATCTCGTCGTGCGGCCGGTGCGAGTATTGCCGCCGCGGGCTGTATTCGCATTGCGCGACCGGCGGCTGGATTCTCGGCCACCGGATCGACGGCACGCAGGCCGAGTACGTGCGCATCCCGCATGCGTCGACCAGCCTGTACCGGATTCCGCCAGGTGTGGACGAGGACGCACTCGTGATGCTGTCGGACATCCTGCCGACCGGATTCGAATGCGGCGTGCTGAACGGCAAGGTGCAGCCGGGCAGCTCGGTCGCGATCGTCGGTGCAGGGCCGATCGGGCTGGCGGCGTTGCTGACCGCGCAGTTCTACTCGCCCGCGCGGATCATCATGATCGACCCGGACAGCAACCGGCTCGAGATCGCACGGCAGTTCGGCGCGACCGACTGCTTCGATGGCCGCGGCGGCGACCCGGTCGAGGAGGTGATGAAGCTGACCGACGGCGTCGGCGTGGATTGCGCGATCGAAGCGGTCGGCATTCCGGCGACGTTCGAGATGTGCACGTCGCTCGTGGCGCCGGGTGGCGTGGTCGCGAACGTCGGCGTGCATGGCGTCAAGGCGGACCTGCACCTCGAGAAGCTGTGGGATCGCAACATCTCGATCACGACGCGGCTCGCCGACACGGTCAGCCCGCCGATGCTGCTGCAGACCGTACGCGCCGGGCGCCTGGATCCGCAGCGCCTGATCACGCACCGGTTCGCGCTCGACGA
>Ga0157367_1000980_pt1 | contig 12893 bp, 10 predicted proteins | sample AttbisABBM2_FD_113142 | JGI IMG/M metagenome (GOLD analysis project Ga0157367, IMG submission 113142) | Fungus gardens microbial communities from leaf cutter ant in Botucatu, State of São Paulo, Brazil - Atta bisphaerica ABBM2 | ecosystem: Host-associated > Fungi > Mycelium > Unclassified ...
AGGCGGTCGCCGAAGTGGCCGAACACGATGCCGCCCATCGGCCGGCCGATGAAGCCGACCGCGAACGTGCCGAATGCGGCGAGCGTGCCGACGACGGGGTCGAGCGACGGGAAGAAGATGCGGTTGAACACGAGTGCGGCGGCGGTGCCGTACAGGAAGAAGTCGTACCACTCGATCGTCGTGCCGGCCATGCTGGCCCAGCCGGCCAGCAGGTAGTCCTTCGCGGTGCGGGCGGGCGCCGGGGCCGCCATCGCCGCATGTTCGTCAAGGGTGGATCGGGTCTGCATGGTGTCTCCTGAGTGTGCCGCGGCTCGTAGTCCGCAGGTCGTGGTCGAGTATAGTTATGCGCAGATTCATGGAGTACCGATAAAGAAACCGGTTGGATATGCAAATTTGCATATCGACGGCCGGCCCGGAGACCTTCCCACCCTGCCTTCCCGACGATGCGACACCTTCCCGAGCCGGTTTCCGGCAACCTGAACTGGGACGACCTGCGGTTCTTCCTCGAAGTCGCGCGCACGCAGCGCGCGAGCGGCGCCGCGAAGCGGCTCGGCGTCGACTACACGACCGTCGCCCGGCGCATTCGCGCGCTGGAGGAGGCGATGGGCACGCTGCTGTTCGACAAGTCGCGCTCGGGCGGCTTCACGCTGACCGCGGAAGGGCAGCGGCTGGTCGCCTACGCGGACGCGATGGAGACGACGGTGCAGTCGGCGTGCGACCAGGTCGCGAATACGGGGCATGCGTTGTCCGGGCACGTGCGGATCGGGTCGACGGAAGGCTTCGGGTGTTTCTTCCTGGCGCCGCAGCTTGCGCAGTTCCGCGCCGCGCACCCGCATGTGACGGTGGACCTGCTGCCGGTGCCGCACTTCGTGAGCCTGCCCAAGCGCGAAGCCGACCTTGCGATCACGCTCGAGCGGCCCGAACGCGGGCCGTATGTGTGCACCAGGTTGTGCGATTACCAGTTGCGGCTGTATGCGACGCAGGCGTATCTGGCGAACCATGCGCCGATTGCGGGCGTGGGCGACCTTGCCGCGCACACGTTCATCAGCTACGTCGACGATCTGGCCTTCAGCAGCGAACTGCTGTACCTGGAGCGCGCGGTGCCCGGCGCGACGGCCGGGCTGCGGACGACGAGCGTGATCGCACAGTATTTCGCGGCGCTGCAGGGCGGCGGGCTCGCGATCCTGCCGTGCTTCATCGCTGCGCAGCAGCCGGCGCTCGTGCCGGTGCTGCCCGACGAGGTCGCCGTCACGCGGTGCTTCTGGCTGACCTGCCGGGAGGACTTGCGCAAGCTGCGGCGGGTGACGGCGCTGTGGGATTACCTGCGGGCGGCGGCGGACGCGAATCGGGCGTTGCTGGCGGGGGAGTCGGGGGAAATGCGGTTCGTCGGGGCGGCGGGTTAGGCTGGGTTGGGCGTCACTGCCCGAGCCACGCCGGTGCTGCATTGGCGTGCTAGGATCGACGCGATCCGACTCTCACCCGGTCCGCAATGACGACCCTGTACGAATTGCTTGGTGTGCCGGAGGATGCCACCGACGCCGAAATCAAGCGCGGCTACCGGCGCGCCGCGATGAAGGCGCATCCCGACCGCAACGTCGGGTGCGACGCCGCGCATGTGCGGTTCCAGGAGATCAACGAGGCTTACGCGATTCTCTCGGACCCCGCGCAACGCCGCGTGTACGACACCGTCTATGCCGAGGAGATGCGCCGCCACGCGCACCTGCACGAAGAAGAGGCGCGCAGGCAGGCCGAGCGCGACGCGCAATACGCGGAGCGCGTGGCACTGGCGATGCGCTTCGCCGAGCAGGGGCACAACCGCGACGTCGTGTTCGGCGTGTTGCTCGGCCGCGATTGCGAAGCGCCGATCGCCGAACAGATTGCGAACAGCGTGGCCGCGCTGCATGCGTCGCGTCGGCAGGACGCCTCCCGGGGCGCGGCGCGCGACGAGCCGGCGAAACCGGCGGCATCGACCGAGGACGCACGCGAGCCGGAACCGGCGCCGGCGAACGCGCCGAAGGATGACCCCCGCCGCAGCGACGAACACGCGCACACGGACTTTTTCAGCGCGTTGTGGCACAGCGTGTTCGGGCTGCGCCAGTAGGCGTCGATGAGGTGTCCGGCCCCATCTGGCCATGCGCCGTGCCCGTCATGTCATATCTACCGAATTCCGCCTCAAGGATGTAACCAAACGTTGACGGCCGCGCGCGCCGCGAAACGTGTGCTTACAAGTCGCGGCGCGGTTGCCTCCCCATCGTGGGTACAGTGGTTTCATGTTGTACCCAAAAATGGGAGGCATCCATGCACGCAAATTCCATTATTTCCCGCGCCGCATTGGCGGCGGCAATCGCAGGCGGCGCATGGCTGACCGCCGGCACCGCGATTGCGCAGGAAGGCCCGGCCCGCGATCCGTACGGCTACGCGCAGCCGGTTCCGGTGGCCGACGTCGACATCACGATCGGCATGCATGGCGACCGCTATTGGGATGGCCGCCGATACTGGCGTCACGAAGAATGGGTGCGTCGTCACGAGCACGAGCACGATCCGTGGCGGCATGACGACGACCGGCGATTGCGGCCGCATGACGACGAGCCGCGTCATGGATACTGATTCGAATCCGAACTGACGGCTCGAGCCCGGCATGCGTGCCGGGCGGAGCCGTTGATTGCATCGGCCGCCGGCCGGGCGCCGCACGGCGCGGCAAAAGTCGCTCGCCGCACCGAAAACTTCACAAATCGACGATGGGCTTACCGCGTTGCTCCTTCGCAGTGCGCAACGATCCTGCCGATTGGTTCGTCGCCGCGCGGCGCACATTCCCCGCCACATCCCCGTCCCGTGCAACTCCCTATGCAATTCAGCATGCTGCGGACATCCGATTGGTGTTAAATGTACTGCGGCACGACGCCCGCACGGCGTCCGTCCGGCTGCGCCGAATCTCGGCGTAAACCCGGATCAAGAAAGCGGCGCGATTACACGATAACGAATCAGGCGCCCCAGGCGCGATCGAACACGGACGGGCGGTTTCACTTGGATACCTCACCGCAAAGCCCTCGCTACAGCCTTGGCCTCGCAGCCGAAGTGCTCGCATCCGAGCAGAGCGTGCTGCGCCTGATCACGCGCAACACGCCGCTGCCCGAACTGCTCGCGGAAGTGTGCCGGCGCGCCGAGGCGCTGCTCGGCGCGGGCGCGTCGTGCACGATCCTGCTGCTCGACGACGACGGCGCGCACATCCGCGTCGGCGCCGCGCCGTCGCTGCCGGCTCATTACAGCGCGGCGATCGACGGCGCGACGATCGGCCCCGTCGCCGGGTCGTGCGGCACCGCGATGTACGAGCGCCGCATGGTCGCGGTCGAGGACATCGCCACCGATCCGCTGTGGGAAGTCTACAAAGGCCTCGCGCTGCCGCTCGGCCTGCGCGCGTGCTGGTCGGTGCCGTTCCAGGACGAAGCGGGCGCGGTGCTCGGCGCGTTCGCGGTCTACCATCGCACGCCGCGCCGGCCGACCGACGAGGAAACGGCGCTGCTGCGCGACATCAGCAACAGCGTCGGGCTCGCGGTGCACCAGGATCGCATCGCGCGGCAGCTCGCGCGCAGCGAGGAGCATCACCGGCTCGTCGTCAACAGCCTGAACGAAGGCATCCTCGTCGTCGCGCGCGACGGCACCATCACCGCGAGCAACCCGAGCGCGAGCCGGATGCTGCGTGCGCAGGGCAGCCTCGTCGGCTGCCGGCTGTCGACCGTGATTTGGCGCGAGTTCCACGAGGACGGCACGCCGATCGCGCCGGACGACTGGCCGAGCCGGCGCGCGCTCGCGACCGGCGTGCCGTGGCTCGGCTATACGGTCGGCCTCGGCCTCGCTGACGGCGACGTGACGTGGGTGCGCGGCAATGCGGTGCCGATCGTCCGGCCGGGCGAGACGCAGGCCGATTCGGTGCTGGTGTCGTTCAACGACGTGGGCCCCGTGCGCGAGGCGCAGCAGCAACTGCGCTACCTCGCGACGCGCGATGCGCTGACGGGCCTCTACAACCGCCGCTGGCTCGCGGACCGGATGCGCGAGCTGTTCGACGCGCGCGACGCGTCTACCGGCGCCGCGCGCGTCGCGATCCTGTTCATCGATCTCGACGGCTTCAAGAAGGTCAACGACACGGCCGGCCACGACGCGGGCGACGCGCTGCTGCGCAGCGTGGCCGAGCGGCTCGCGGCCTGCGTCGGCGAACGGCACGCGCTGACGCGCGTCGGCGGCGACGAGTTCGTGATCCTGGTCGACGACTACGACGCGCCGGACGATCTCGCGGCGCTCGCGCGGCGGGTGACCGATGCGATCGCGCGGCCGTTCGCGGTCGCGGACAACGAGTATTACCTCGGCGTGTCGATCGGCATCAGCCTCGCGCCGCGCGACGGCGACGATGCCGCGACGCTGATGCGCAACGCCGATTCCGCGATGTACGACGCGAAGCAGCGCGGGCGCAACTGCTTCACGTTCTTCACCGCGAAATTGAACCTGCGGCTGCAGCGCCGCTTCGCGATCGAGCAGTCGCTGCGCCGCGCGCTCGCGTCCAATGCGCTGCGGCTCGCGTACCAGCCCGTCGTCGACGGCCGCGACGGGCGCACGGTCGGCGCGGAGGCGCTGCTGCGCTGGACGAGCCCCGAGCTCGGGCCGCTGTCGCCGGCGGAATTCATCCCGGTCGCGGAAGACACGGGGCTCATCGTCGCGATCGGCCAGTGGGTGCTCGAAACCGCGTGCCGGCAGGCGGCCGAATGGCGCCGCACGATCGCGCCCGACCTGATGATGGCCGTCAACCTGTCGCCGCGGCAGTTCCACGAGGGGCTCGTCGAATCGGTCGGCCGCTGCCTCGAGCAGGCGGGGCTCGACCCGTCCGCGCTGGAGCTCGAGATCACCGAAGGCCTGCTGATGTACGACACCGACACCGTGCTGCCGATGCTCAGGGCGCTCACGGCGATGAACGTGCGGATCTCGGTCGACGATTTCGGCACCGGCTATTCGTCGCTGTCCTACCTGAAGCGCTTCCCGCTGCACAACCTGAAGGTGGACCGCTCGTTCGTGTCGGGCGTGCCGGAGCACCGCGACGCGGTCGCGATCACGCAGGCCGTGGTCGCGATGGCGCATTCGCTCGGGATGACGGTCACGGCCGAAGGCGTCGAGACCGAGGCGCAGTCGTCGTTCCTGCGGCAGATCGGCTGCGACCAGCAGCAGGGCTACCTGTTCAGCCGTCCGCTGGAGCCGGCCGACTACGCGCGCCGGCTCGCCGCCGTGTCCTGACCCGCGCGGCGCACGCGCGGGCAGGGCGCAAGCCGCGCATCAGGCCGGCTGGCTGCCTTCCTGTTGCGCGCGCGCGGCCGCGCCGATCACCACGCGGTTCTTGCCGTCGCGCTTCGCGCGGTACAGCGCGCGGTCCGCGGCCTCGATCAGCGACGTCATCGGCGTGTCGGCCGACGGCACGACGCCCGCGCCGCCGATGCTGATCGTCACGTAGCGTCCCGTCGACGAATGCGCGTGCTCCAGCTTCAGCGCCTCGATCGCGAGGCGCATCTTCTCGGCCAGCAGGCGCACGCCGCCCGGCGACGTGCCCGGCAGCACCACCGCGAATTCCTCGCCGCCGAAGCGCGCCGCGAGATCGCCGGGCCGGCCGAGACAGCGCTCGACGGTCGACGCGACCTGCTTGAGCACGTCGTCGCCCGACACGTGGCCGTACGTGTCGTTGTACAGCTTGAAGTTGTCGACGTCGATCATCAGCAGCGACAGCTCGGTGCGCTCGCGCGCGCCGCGCCGCCATTCGGCGCCCAGGTATTCGTCGAGATAGCGGCGGTTCGACAGCCCCGTGAGGCCGTCCGAGTGCGTGAGGCGCCGCAGCTCGAGGTTCGCTTCCAGCAGGTGCTGCTGCGACTGGCGCAGCGCGCGGTAGGCCTCGTCGCGCTGCAGCAGGTTCACGTACGAGCGCGAGTGGTAGCGGATCCGCGCGACCAGCTCGATGCGGTCCGGCAGCTTCACGAGGTAGTCGTTCGCGCCGGCGGCGAACGCGGCGCTCTTGATCATCGGTTCCTCTTTCGTCGACAGCACGATGATCGGCACGTCGCGGGTCGCAGGGTTCGCGCGGTACGCCTTCACGAGGCTCAGCCCGTCGATGCCGGGCATCACGAGATCCTGCAGGATCACGGTCGGCCGCGTCTCGATCGCCGCGGTCATCGCGTCGTCCGAGCGCGTGCAGTAATGGAAGTCGATGCGCTCTTCGTCGGCGAGCGCGCGCCGAATCGCCTCGGCGACGATCGTCTGGTCGTCGACGAGCAGCACCATCACCGGCACGTCGGTGGCCGGCGGGTTCTGCAGCGTCTTGCGCGCGGCCTCGAGCGCCGCGTCCGCGCCGTCCGCGGCGGGCATGTCGCCGTCGTCGCCGCAGCTTCGCGTGGTGTCACTAGTCATGTCGTCGATACCTGTTTCTGCCAGTACTGTCGTGTGGGGCGATGGGTTCAGATCCGGGCGAGCGCCGCCAGCTCGCCCGCGATGCGCTCGAGCGGCAGGATCGCGCGCGCGGCGCCGAGCGTCGCGGCCGCCTTCGGCATCCCGTAGACGGCGCTCGTCGCCTGGTCCTGCGCGATCGTATGGTAGCCCTTCATCCGCATCGCCTTCAGGCCGATCGCGCCGTCGCGGCCCATGCCGGTGAGCAGCACGCCGATCACGTCGCCGGGCCAGTGCTCGGTGACGCTGTTGAAGAATACGTCCACCGACGGCCGGTACGGCGTCTCGGCCGGATCGCGCGTATAGCCGAGCGTGCCGTCGCGCGCGAGGCGCAGGTGGTCGTTGGTCGCGGCGAGCAGCGCGACCGACGGCTGCGGCCGGTCGCCCTCGTGCGCGATGCGCACCGTGAGCGGCGTCTGGCCGTCGAGCCATTGCGCCATGCCTTCCGCGAATGCCTGGTCGACGTGCTGCACGATCACGATCGACGCGCCGAAATCGGCGGGCAGGCTGCCGAGGATCGTCGCGAGCGCGGTCGGGCCGCCAGCCGAGGCGCCGATCGCGACGAGCGGCCCGCCGTCGCCGCGCGCGGCCGCGCCCGCCGGCCGCGCGCCGGACGCGGGCCGCTCGAGCAGGCGGCCGATCTGGTCGATCTTCGCGAGCAGCAGCTGCGTGGTGTCGCCGTTCGCGCCCTGGCCGAGGCGCGGCGTGTCGACCGCGTCGAGCGCGCCGGCGCCCATCGCCTCGTACACGCGCCACGCGTTCGCGCCGATGCTGCTCGTCACGATCAGGATCGCGCACGGCCGGCCCGACGCCATGATCCGCCGCGTCGCCTCGACGCCGTCGAACTTCGGCATGATCAGGTCCATCAGCACGACGTCCGGCGGCTGCGCGGCGCAGAATTCGACGGCCTGCGCGCCGTCGGTCGCGACCCACAGCACGCGGTGATCGGCGCGCCGCGCGATCGCGCGGCGCATCGCCTCGACGGCAAGCGGGAGGTCGTTGACGATGCCGATGTTCACGGGCGGGCTTCTCCTATCAGGTCTCGGACTGCATCGAGCAGGGTTTCGTCGTGGAAGCTGCTTTTCGCGAGATAGTAGTCCGCGCCGGCGTCGAGCCCGCGGCGGCGATCCTCCTCGCGATCCTTGTACGACACGATCATCACCGGCAGCGCCTTCAGTACCGCGTCGCGCTTGATCAGCGTGACGAGCTCGATGCCGTCCATGCGCGGCATGTCGATGTCGGTCACGACGAGGTCGAACTCGCCGCCGCGCAGCGCGTTCCAGCCGTCCATCCCGTCGACGGCGACCGTCACCGCATAGCCGCGTTTTTCCAGCAGCTTGCGCTCCAGCTCCCGCACCGTCAACGAATCGTCGACCACCAGCACGTGCCGGCTGCGCGCGGCGGCGGCGCGCTGCGTGCGCTGCACGCGGTCGAGCTGGCCGCCGCGCACGAGCTTGTCGACCGAGCGCAGCAGATCCTCGACGTCGATGATCAGCACCGGTTCGCCATTGTCCATCAGCGCGGCCGCCGCGATGTCCTTGACCTTGCCGAGCCGGCGGTCAAGCGGCTGGATCACGAGCATGCATTCGCCGAGGAAGCGGTCGACCGCGATGCCGTAGGTTTCCGACTCGTCGCCGATCACGACGGTCGCGACGCTGTCGCGCGCCTCGTCCGGCGTGCGCGTGCCGAGCAGCTGGTGCGCGGTGACGAGCCCGACGGCCCGGCCGTCGAAGCGGAAGTGCTGCTGGCCTTCCAGCATGTCGATGTCGGCGCGCGCGAGTTCGAGCGTGCGGCGCACGTGCGCGAGCGGAATCGCATACGCCTCGCCGCCGACCTCGACGAGCAGGCTGCGCACGATCGACAGCGTGAGCGGCAGCTGCAGCACGAAGCGCGCGCCGCGCCCGGGCTCGGTGAAGATCCGCACGGTGCCGCGCACGGCCTTCACCATGTCGTGCACCGCGTCGAGGCCGACGCCGCGGCCGGACACGTCGGTCACGCGCTCGCGCATCGAGAAGCCGGGCAGCAGCAGGAAGTCGAGCAGCTCGTGATCGGACAGCCGCGCGGCGGTGTCCGCGTCGGCCAGCCGCCGCCGCACCACGGCGGTGCGCAGCGCGTCGAGGTCGATGCCGGCGCCGTCGTCGCTGACGGAAATCTGCAGCTGGCCGGCGCTGTGACGGGCTTCGAGCGTCACGCGCGCGTCGGCCGGTTTGCCGGCCGCGACGCGCTGCTCGGGCGCCTCGACGCCGTGGTCGAGCGCGTTGCGCAGCAGGTGGCCGAGCGGCGCGTCGAGCATGTCGAGGATGTCGCGGTCGACCTGGGTCGATTCGCCGACGATCGAGAACTGCACGCGCTTGCCGAGCGAGCGCGCGAGATCGCGCACGATGCGCGGATACGCGTGCGCGGCATCGCCGAACGGCCGCATCCGGCAGCGCAGCGCCTCGTCGTACAGCTGCTGCGCGAGATGGGTGCTGCGGCGGTCGAAGCGGTCGAGCTCGTCGATGCGCGCGCCGAGCTGCAACTGCAGGTTGCCGAGCCCCTGCCGCACGTCGTTGAGCGCTGCCAGCGCGGCCGGATCGACGCGCTCCGCGAGCGTTTCGACGAGCACGTCGAGCGCGCGGGAGACGTCGCGCTGCATCCGCTTGATGCGCAGGATCGAGCCGGTGAACGGCTTGAGCCAGTGCGATTCGACCAGCGATTCGCCGGACAGGCTCAGCAGCCGGTCGAGCTGCTCGGCGCGCACGCGCAGCATCCGCTGCGGATCGTGGCGCGCTTCGGGCGGCGGCGCGGATGGCGCGGCAGGGGGCGTGTCGGCGCGGGCGTCGGCGTGGGCGCGGGCGTGGGCGTGGGCGTGGGCGTGGGCGTGGGCGGGCGGCGGCGGGGCGGGCGCGCGCGGCGGTGCCGGTTCCGGTGCCGGTTCCGGCTCCGGCTCCGGCTCCGGCTCCGGTTCCGGTTCCGGTTCCGGCGCCACGGCGGGCGCTTCCGGAACCGGATGCGCTGCGGCCGCCGCCGCCGGCTCCGGCGCGGACAGCCGCGCGAGCAGCGCGTCGATGTCCGCGCGCGCGACCGCCGTCGCGGGATCGGTCTCGCCGACGCGCAACAGCAAATCGACGCCGCGCAGCAATTCGTCGATGTGCGCGGGCGTCAGCGTCAGCATGCCGCGCTGCGCGGCGACGAAGCATTCCTCCATCGCGTGCGCGACGTCGACGCCGTCCGGCAGGTCGATGATGCGCGCCGCGCCCTTCAGCGAATGCGCGGCGCGCATGCACGCCTCGAGCGCGGCCGCATCGGCGGGCGCATGTTCGAGCGTGAGCAGGCCGCTCGCGAGCGCCTGCGCCTGGGTCTGCGCTTCCTCGCGGAACAGGTCGAGCAGCGGCGTGCGCGCCAGTTCGTCGTCGACGCTCATCGCAGGCTCCGGGCAAGCGAATCGAACACGCGCTCGGGGTCGAGCATGCCGATCGTCGTGTCGCGCCACGCGAGCAGGCCGCGCGTGTGCATCGCGGCCGCGTGGGTCAGCGTCGTCGGCACCGGCATCAGCGCGGACGCGGCGAACCGCACCACGCCTTCCACCTCGTCGACGGGCAGCGCGGCGGATTCGCCGCGATGCTCGACCACCAGCATCCGCGCGTATGCGCTGCGCGGCGCATGGCGGCCGGCGGCGTCCCGCTCGAGGCCCAGCAGCGCGCCGAGCGACGCGGCGATCGTCAGCGCGCCGCGCACGTTGACGAGCCCGAGCACCACGCCGTTGCGCCGGTGCGGCAGCGCGTGGATCGGCCGTGGCCCGTCGATCTGGCGCAGCGCGGCGGCCGGCAGGCCGAGCCATTCGTCGGCGATGCGGAAGGCGAGGGTGGACTGCAGGGCGTCCGTGTCGTCTTCGGTGTTCGCGTGCGACGCGTCGCGTGGGGTGCGCGCGGCATCGTCGAGATCGTCGTCGGCGAGCGGCCGGTCGAGCAGCGTCGCGGCGGCCTGTTCGAACACCGGGCAGTTCAGGCAGCGCGTGTGCGTCGCGAGCTGCGGGCACGAGCCGTCGCCGTGCGTGCCGATGCGGTTCCAGCAGTCGTCGACGTGCGGCGTCGGCGCGAGCGTGTCACGAGCGGCGTGAACCATCGGCTCCTCCTCGGTCCTGCGTCGGGTCCGCCGGCGGCGCGCTGCGCAGCGCGCTCGCGCGTTGCGCCCGCGACATCAGCTGCCGCGCGCCGGCGGCGTCGCCGGCCGCGTCGCGCAGCGCGGCGAGATGCGTGAGCGCTTCGTAATGGTTCGGCTGCAGGTACAGCGTCTTGCGATAGAAATCCTGCGCATCGGCATCGAGGCCGCGCGCATCGGCGATCAGCCCGAGCAGGTAGAACGCGTCCGCGTCCGGCCCGTGCGCGAGCGTGAACGCGTGCGCGATGCGCTCGGCCTCGTCGAGCCGGCCGGTGTCGGCGAGCAGGCGCGCGCGATCGAGCGTCGATGCCGGCGTGTCGGGCGGCGTGACGTGCGCATCGGGCTGGCCGGGTGCGGCGGGCATGGCACGGGGCGGCCACGCGCCAGGCGCGGCGGCCCGCGACGCGGGCGCGGCCGGCGCACGCGCGACGGCGGGGCGCCGGGTCGGCTCGGGCAGCGCCGGCGGCCGCATGGCCGGGCCGGCCGCCTGCGGCCGCGCGGGGGGCGGCGGCGCGCTGCCCGGCGTCGCGACGGCCGCCGCACCGGCCGCACCCGCCGGCGCGCGATGGAACGCAAACGCGAGCGGAATGCGCGCGGGCGCCAGCGCGTGGCGCATCATCAGCCCGGTCTCGGCCGGGCCGACGAAAATCGTGCCGCCGTCCGCGAGCTGCTGGTCGAGCAGCCGGATCGACTGGTCCTGCGCATCCCGGTTGAAATAGATCAGCACGTTGCGGCAGAAGATGAAGTCGTAGCGCGCGCCGGTATCGAGCGGCAGGTCGAACAGGCTCGCCCGCACGAACCGGACCGGCTCGCGCACGCGCGGGTCGAGCCGCCAGCCGCCGGCCGTCTCGCTGAAATGGCGGTCGCGGAATTCGAGCGGGTGGCCGCGAAACGAATTGCGGCCATAGACGCCTTCGCGGGCCCGTTCGATCGCGCGCGCGCTGATATCGATCGCGTCGATGCTGAAGCGCGCGGGGCCGATGCCGGCGTCGAGCAGCGCCATCGCGATCGAATAGGGCTCCTCGCCGGTCGAGCACGGCGCGCTCAGTACCCGCAGCACGCGCGCCGGCTCGCGCACGAGCCGTGCGTCGGCGAGCCGCGCGAGCGCGACGAACGCCTCGCGGTCGCGGAAGAACCAGGTTTCCGGCACCACCAGCGTTTCGATCAGCGCCTGCCGTTCGTCCGCCGACGTGTTCAGCAACTGCCAGTACGCGTCGATCGCGCCGTCGGCGCTGGCGGCATCCGGCGTCGACGGTTCGCCCAGCGCGACGCGCGCGCGTTCGGCGACGGCGCGCGCGAGCGCCTGGTGGCCGAGCGTGGCGGCGTCCATGCCGGTCTCGCGCATCAGCCATGCGTCGAAACGGGCGTCGTCGGCGTTCATCGCGGCCGTCATCCGGAGACCGCCTGCGGCAGCGGCTGCGCGGGCGGGAACAGCAGCGCGCGCGCATCGTCGTCGAGCATGCGCCGCACGTCGACCCACTGCACGAACCCCGACGCGTCGCCGGCAACCGGCCCGAGCCAGCGCGCATGCGGCGTGGCGATCCCGCTGTCGGCGAACCGCGCGGGATCGATCCGGCACGTCTGCGTCGCGTGTTCGACGATCAGCCCGAGCATGCGTTCGGCGCTGTCGCCCGCATCGGGTTGCGCATCGTGCCGGCGATAGCGCACGACGACGAGCCGCGTCGAGCGCAGCCGCCGCGCGGCGCGCCCGAGCGCGAGCTGCGCGACGTCGATCACCGGCACCGGCTCGCCGCGCTGGTCGATCGCGCCGGCGATCCACGGCGGCGCGCCGGGAATCGCCTTCACCGGCGCGAGCGCGCGCACTTCGACGATCTGCGCCGCATCGAGCGCATAGCGCTCGCCGTCGAGTTCGAAAAGAAGGAAGAGCATCGCGTGGTCCGGCGTCAGCCTTCGATCTTGAAGCGCGACACGCCGGTGCGCAGCTGGTTGGCGACGAGCGTCAGGTCGTCGATCGCCTGCGACGACTGGCGCAGCGATTCGGCTGTCTGCTGCGCGGCTTCCGACAGCTGCGACAGCGCATGCGTGATCTGTTCCGCGCCGGTCGCCTGCGTCTGCATCCCTTCGTTGACCATCTGGAAGCGCGGCGCGAGCGTCTGCACCTCGGTGATGATCTGCGACAGCTGGCCGCCCACCTGCTGGATGTCGCGCATCCCGCGGCGCACTTCTTCCGAGAACTTGTCCATGCCCATCACGCCGGCCGACACGGCCGACTGGATTTCCTTCACCGTCTGCTCGATGTCGTAGGTCGCCACGGCGGTCTG
>Ga0157367_1000982_pt1 | contig 12881 bp, 11 predicted proteins | sample AttbisABBM2_FD_113142 | JGI IMG/M metagenome (GOLD analysis project Ga0157367, IMG submission 113142) | Fungus gardens microbial communities from leaf cutter ant in Botucatu, State of São Paulo, Brazil - Atta bisphaerica ABBM2 | ecosystem: Host-associated > Fungi > Mycelium > Unclassified ...
AATACCTCAGGCAACCCGGCAGGTTGCTTCGCAGATAAAAGAGGTGCTGAAAAATCTCGATACCTGGATCAGGGAGTTCGCGGCCGGGGTCGGTAAAAAACTGGGGACAACACCTGAGCTGCTGGCCGGGCGGCTGCAGATTATGACGGTTGCCAGTCAGGTTGCGGCGGAAGGGACCAATGCCGTCACGGGGATTGTTGCCGGAAAGCATATGGATAATTCGGCCGCTCACCTCCGGGATTCAGGCAAGGCCCGGATCCAGATGGAAAACTGGGCTGAAATGCTCAATCCGGCAGAAGAGACCAGAAAAAACGATGAAGTGATGCAACTTTTGCGCGATGCGATGATGAATGCGACCCGGAGCCGGAATCAGGCGGGGCTGGATATCTTAAAACAACTGGTAAAAAAAGTCTGAAAAGGAGCCTTTAGCTATGGAATTACTCGCACGACAATGGCCTGTTAAGACCGGAAATATTTCCACAGTGGTGCCCTCACCGGACACCGTTAAATCCAGGGAGAAGACCGCGAAGATAAGCACGCCTGAATTACCCACTAGTATGCTGCTGCCTGAGGCACGTTCAGCCCGCCCTCGTGATGTAACGGTGATTGATACTCCGCCTGCCGCAGTCCAGAAAGAGCTGAGTGATATCGGTAACGATACCGGTGATGCACCATCTGAAGCGCAAAATTTGCTTCAGGCGCAGGAAAAAAAGCTGGAAGAAAGCAAAAACGGTGGCGAATTTGATATTGTGCGGTTCACGGACAGCAGCTACAGCCAGATAGCACAGCTGCTTTCACAATTTTTGGGGGGAATGCAAAAAAGTCTGATACAGCTGAAGGAGTCCTCGGCGCAGTTTAAAATTGAACGAATGAAGCTGAATAATAAATCTCTGGATTTGCAAAGAGAGGCAGCCAAAAAAGATTATACCGCAAAGATCACTCAGGCTGCCGTATCGCTGGCGGGTTCGGCATTACTGGTCGGGCAAACCGTGAAAAGTCAGAGGCATGCAGAAAAGCAGCTCGGACAGATTAATCAGCAAAAAAGCGAGGCTTTTGGTTTGCATGATCCCGTACTCAAACAGGAAACACTGGAAAACCTTGCTCAGCATACGCAACGGACATCCATGCGGCATGGAACCCGTATGGCGGTTATGCAACAGTTATCGCAGGTTCCGGGACAACTGGGGCAGGTCGCAGCTGCTCCCGGACAGTATGAGGCCGAGAGTTTACGAATTAACAGTCAGCAACTGATGAAAGAGTATGAAAATGTCACCACGCTGGTACAGGATCTTACTACGCTGACCGATTCCACGAATAAAGCCATTGACGGTTTAATGCAGGGCCATGCACAAATTTATCAAAGTCTGGCACAGGCCAGTCGTCCGGTTTAAAACATCAGGGAACCTGCGTGTTTTATTCTGCGGAAATAGTCATGTAATTGACCACGATTCATTTTTTTTCGGGTAATAATGCACATTTAGAAGGAATATAAACATGGCAGCAATGTCATTGCTGAACAGTTATACGGGTAAAGATAATTTCAGGCTTTCAGGTAGTCAAATTAATACTGCTACTACTGAGCATAAACGCGCAACCAGTACCTCCACAGCCTACGGAGAATGTGAACCGGATAATCACTCTCCTGCAGGTTCCCGGTCGCGTGAGAGTTTATCCGGTACCCTGGAGACAAAAAAAAGCAGCCTTGAGAAAGCCCTTTTTCTGGTCAGGGAGGAGGCTGAGACATTAAGTGAAGAAATTATATCCATTCTGGACGGAAAACCGTTGTTTTCATCTGACGGAAAAGCCAGAAACACCGCAGAACTCCGGACACTTGCCCATTTGCTGGTCCGGCGCGAGATAACGCTCGACGACGCAAAATCGCTTGAGGGGCAGCTTTCCTGGCTGGCGGAAAAGGAAATCTCAGTTAACGAAGATGATGATTATGATTTTTCCGGCCTGCCTGAAAAACACCTTGAGCTTATTGGCAGGGTCAAGGAAGGCTATTTTGATAAGTTTCTGCGTGCAAACCAGATGCTTATGGATTTTTTCAAAAAATTTAATGATATCCGCGCAAGGCTGAGTGAATTTCTGACTCCTGGAGACGATGGCAAGGTTGACTTTGATGGGGATGAATTCAAAGCGCTGTTTGATGACCTTCTTAAAGAGCTGGAAAAGCTACCGAACATTTTGCCCGTCTCTGGCAGCATGTCAAAAGAAGAGGCTGATGCGTGGATGGCGCAACTGGGAGGCGCTGCTGCGGGTTTTAAACTGGTGCAGGACGGAGGTGGCTATGTTATTCGTATTGATGACAGTGAGCTAAGAAAAGTCATCGATAACATGCCGGGCAATGGCGAGATGGACAGTGCTGAATATAACGGCTGGAACCAGGGGTTTGAATCACGCTATGAAGCGCTCAGAAAGTCAGTGGAAATGACACTACAAAAGCTCCAGAGTGCCCAGCAGATAACGGATAATTTGTATAAACTGATGGGAGAGTTCGTCCGGCAGTATCTGGAAATCAATAAGGCATTTCTGGTTATCTGATAAACACGCGCTAAAGTACGCAGTGTTTTATATTTGCAGTGCGCTGCGTATTTTATTTCGGGTGAGGATTTATTTTCCTGAGGAAGTATTCATGGCAGATATGTCTGTAATTAACAAGAGCGGCTTTCAGTTGGCTCAGAACCTTCACACCTCGTTCCAGTGTGAATCTTTATCTCGTTTGCATGGAGCAAAGAATACTGACAAGCCGGTACCAGAAGCAAAAATCCCTCGCGGCTTCAGAGAGTTCAGAGGTACCTCTCTGATTGAGAATATGCGTTCCACGAATATTATGGGAAGGCTGTCAGGAGAGACTGCCATGATTGCGGAGAGGGGGCTCGGGACTTTAGCAATGGAGGCCGTTCAACTGGTCGGGCTGAGCGGCGACAGTATGACCCCGGAAGTCATGACGCATTTTGTCTTCTCGGCGGTGATTGACGGGCTTGCCGCAAATTTAAGTAAGCGTGCAGGCTTGGAAGGCTCCGGGCCTGAAGCGCTGCAGGAATATCAACAAAAGCAAAATTCCCTGATGGAAAAATTAGACGGAAACGGAGGCAAAAACCTGATTGCACGGACCTACCTGCTGGCAGGAAACAGCCATAAGGTAGTGGAAATCCATGATAAACTTGAACACATGCTAAAAAACGAGCTGCCTTTCGATCCGGAAATTATGCGGTTAACTTCAAAGTTATGTTTGATGAAGCTCGCCAGCCTGAATACGGGGGGATATAAAGGGACGCTGCAGAGTGTGAGTCAGTATATTCTGACTCTTATTCCGGACAAGGTCAGTCGGGAGCACACCTGCGAACTCCTTCAACAGGAGATAAAGAGCGTTGGCGATGAGTTGAACTCCAGGGGAATTGATGGCACAGGACTGCTCCAGGGTATTAATGTGAACAGCAACCAGTCGGTTCTTCTTCAGAGAATGAACGCGATGTATAACCTGTGTCAGATTGTCGACAGCCCCAGGAATGGAGCTGGTCAGACGGCGACTCCTGCCACCATGGAGCAGAATGGTTTTCCTCAGGCATCAGCTTTTTCCGGAGACGAGCCGCCAGACAAATACAGGAATATCAATAACCCACGGCTTCTCAGCACTGGCGTAATACCTGACGGGACAAAAGAGAGCAAAGAAAGCAAAGAGATAATTGTAGCGCCGCAGGAACGTGTGTGTTCATTTTCCACGGAATACTATAGCCTTCCCCGGATGTCTGAAAGTAAAATTGATTCACTAAACACTACGCGGGATAAGCAGCAGTCATCTGCGAGGGCGCCGGACGCTCAACCTGATGTTCTGGACGGGACGGATGGTGAAAGGGATTTATCAGAAGCACTCAGTAACCTGGAAAATGTTATGGAACGGGTAAGTGAAAAAGAAAAGGCTGAAGAGGCAGCCAGGAGTTTAGCTGGGGCGCTCAAGAAGTTAGTTGAAGAAGCTGTTCCTGGATGGTCTGGTAATGGCAATAACTTGCCTCCGGACATTCACAGTCAAATTGATCCGCTGAACAATAAGCAGCAGTCATCTGCGAGGTCGCCGGACGCTCAACCTGATGTTCCGGACGGGACGGATGGTGAAAGGGATTTATCAGGAGCACTCAGTAACCTGGAAAATGTTATGGAACGGGTAAGTGAAAAAGAAAAGGCTGAAGAGGCAGCCAGGAGTTTAGCTGAGGCGTTCAAGAAGTTAGCTGAAGAAGCTATTCCTGGAAGGCCTGGTCATGGCAATTAAGGGCTGGTGAGCTCAATTTCGTTGCAAGACCAATAAGCGTTCCGGAACTGATATAATGAGGTGTTGATATAAAAAAAGACAGAGGGTGTATCTATAAAATAATCGGACAGGCGACAGGTGTAAACATAGAAGACATATGTGAAAACACCTCACTGATATACGATTTACACGCAGACTCTATGATGTTGACAGAAATAACTTACAACATAGAGGATGTATTCTCAATTAAACTGACAGACGAGGATATTGAAAAAATGGATACCGTGGGTGATGTTATCGATCTTGTCGATTTAGCGGTAATAAACCTTGCCAGTCGCTCATAGAAAGAATGATATACCTGAGGCGGGCTGGGCGAAAAAAAACATGTCAGATCAGTTTTTGAAAACATGTAATTTTTTATGAAAACAAGCCATTACATCAGGCGTCGGTGTGGCAGACGTTAGCCGCAGAGAAACGATGTCATCGTGTCGTTATTGAAGAACACGGGCGTTCTGTGAGGGTTTACGGTTTTAGCGCAATGCGGTATTGCCGCTGAAATGCACTTTTCGGCGGCATAATTTGGTTTTGTGAGTCCGGTCCACCACTGCCGGAGTTTTATGCCCCGGGTGCCAGTCTCGCCGGTGGTGGCAGAGGGAGAATCACCATCAGTCCGGGTATCGTGCCGAACGGTTGCGCAGGCTGGTTGACAGTGTTGTTCATCACCGGCACCGCGAGTGCAATCTGAGCAGGCTGTTTATTATCTGTACTAGCTCAGACCTGATCTGACAGTTACCGGTTATTTATACAGGTGTCTGTCAGATTAAATCTGGTTCAGATTTTTTTCTGCCCAGACTCGTTTACCATCAAGTAACGTGGCCATTGGCGTACGCCCGCAGCACATTTTTCCCTGATGAGTTCGTTCATTATTGTAATGCCACAACCAGTTGTCCAGATCCGCTTGCAGGCTTTCCAGGTCTTCGTATAACTTCTTACGGAACGCAACCTGATAAAAATCCTGCAAAATAGTTTTATGGAAGCGCTCACAGATACCATTTGTCTGCGGTGACATCGCTTTCGTTTTCGTGTGGTCAATATCGTTAATAGCCAGATACAGCTGATAGTCGTGCTGTTCCACTTTGCCGCAGTACTCCGTACCCCTGTCGGTCAGTATTCTCAGCATCGGCAGCCCCTGAGCCTCATAAAACGGCAGCACGCGATCATTGAGCAGGTCTGCCGCGGTAATCGGTGTTTTACTCGTATACAGCTTGCAGTGGGCCACTTTCGAATAGGTATCCACGAACGTCTGCTGGTAGATACGGCCCACGCCCTTCAGATTGCCAACATAGAAGGTGTCCTGTGATCCGAGATAACCCGGATGGGCTGTCTCGATTTTGCCACTGGCTTCGTCGTCGTGTGCTTTCTTCTCCAGCGCAGCGATTTGAGCATCTGTAAGCACGATACCTTCTCTGGCGACTTTCTCCTCAAGGGCCTTAAGACGTTTACGGAAGTTCTCCAGGTCGTGCCGTTGCCAGATGGAGCGAACGCCGCTGCCGGAGATAAATACGCCCTTTTTACGCAGCTCATTACTGGTCCGGTGCTGACCATGAGCCGGGAACTCAACGGCATATTCAACAACCGCGCGTTCAGTAGCCTCATCGGCACGGTTCTTCAGGTTGGGAACCCGGCGGTTTTGGTTAACCAGAGCATCAATGCCGCCTTCTGCCGCCAGTTCCTGATAGCGATAAAAGGTATCGCGTGACACGCCCATAATCTTACAGGCTTTTGATACGTTTGCCGGTATCACCGACATGCGCAACGGCTTCAATGGTCTCGCCGCAAAGGTGCAGACGGCGCTGAAAGATGACCCGATGTCCGGCCATGTTTTCATCTTCCGCGGCCGTAACGGCAGCCAGGTCAAACTGCTGTGGTCCACCGGCGACGGGCTGTGTCTGCTGACAAAACGGCTGGAGCGCGGCCGCTTCGCCTGGCCGTCAGCACGCGATGGCAAAGTGTTCCTGACGCCGGCGCAGCTGGCAATGCTGTTGGAAGGTATCGACTGGCGGCAGCCTAAGCGGTTGCTGACCTCCCTGACCATGCTGTAGGTCTCTTTATCCTGGTTGTCACAGAATAAGCCTGGTAAAATACGGGCTTATGAACGACACCTCTTCTGACGACATCCTTCTGCTGAAACAGCGGCTTGCCGAACAGGAAGCGCTGAACCGTGCTCTGCTGGAAAAGCTGGCCGACCGTGAGCGCGAAATAGACCACCTGCAGGCACAACTGGATAAGCTGCGGCGGATGAACTTCGGCAGCCGTTCCGAAAAGGTATCCCGTCGTATCGCACAGATGGAAGCTGACCTGAAGGTGCTTCAGAAAGAAAGCGATACGCTGACCGGGCGTGTGGATGACCCGGCAGTGCAGCGCACGTTGCGTCAGACCCGCACCCGCAAACCGTTCCCGGAGTCACTCCCCCGTGACGAAAAACGACTGCTGCCGGCAGCAACATGCTGCCCGGACTGTGGCGGTGCGCTGAGCTACCTGAGTGAAGATGCAGCCGAACAGCTGGAGATGATGCGCAGCGCCTTCCGGGTTATCCGCACGGTGCGGGAAAAACATGCCTGCACAAAATGCGACGCTATCGTGCAGGCTCCCGCGCCTTCACGCCCCATCGAGCGGGGTATCGCCGGACCGGGGCTGCTGGCCCGCGTGCTGTCCTCAAAGTATGCAGAGCACACCCCGCTGTACCGCCAGTCTGAAATATACGACCGTCAGGGTGTGAAACTAAGCCGTTCACTGCTGTCGGGCTGGGTGGATGCATGCTGCCGGCTGCTGTCACCGCTGGAAGAGAAGCTTCAGGACTATGTACTGACCGACGGCAAACTCCATGCCGATGATACCCCCGTCCAGGTGCTGTTGGCGCGTAGCACTGCCAACTGAATAACACATCCCCGTCAATACGGCCCTCGGTGTACGCTTACCTAACAGTGATGTCCCCATGATGAAGAACGCGGCTAAAACGATAGGGAAGAGGCTGTATGGCATCCTGAATGCCATGCGACATGGAGTCTCAAACGGAAATGCGGAGGCGCTGAACAGCAAAATACGGCTGCTCAGGATCAAGGCGCGGGGATACAGGAACAGGGAACGCTTCAAAGTGGCTGTACTGGTTCATTACGGCAGACTGAATATGGCTTTCACTCCAGCTGTTTACAGTACACCTCTCTGAAAAGGAAACTGAGGATGTAAAGGATAAGAACGCGCAATCCCGTCAGCGACGAATGCCCCCCAGGTACCCGTCGTAACAGTGTAATCATCGGCAAAAATTACCGTCAGAAGTTCATCGCCTTTTTTGTCCCTGATGCAGAAATGCTTCACATCATGCCGGCAACACTGAATATTACCCGCATAGCCCGGGTGGGCTAATTTCTTCAGGCGTCCAAACAGTGCATTCACATCATCTGGCGTCGTTCCAGTAGATGGATGGCAGATCTGGTAAAGGCAATCCTGTGCTTCAGCCTGATGAGTGGAAAAGAAAAACTCTTTAATCTTCTCCCATAAGCTCATCTCAGGGGGAGTGTTCGAATCAAGTATACCAGTAATTTTATCAATGCTTATACAGGCAGAAAAATAGCCAGAACCGACACAAAAAGACGACATTGTAACCTCACCCAACTAATGTACACAGGCTACAAGATAGTCGCTACAAATATGGTGTGGATAAGGTAAAAGACTTAATCTTGAACAGATAGTGGATGAACTAGCCACCATGATCGGGGAAGACTCATGTATCTCCATTGTTCTTCACGCCTCAGTACCATTTTTATCATTATGATGGACCCCGAAGCTTTGCGTATTAAATACGGTGAAACCTCTATTTCGGGCCGGAGGGAAAGGGGACGAAAAGTTATGGCAGGGTAAAGTGTGCATATTCAGGTGATTCTGGTCAGCAGTGAAACCTGCGATTTTGATCGCGCTTCCCGTGCTGATTATTTATAACTTTCAGTTCTGGTGTCTGAACGGTTTACGCATTGATTCACGATGCCTGTGCAGCAGCAGGCGGCTACCGTCGGGTTAATATTGCTGAATGGCACTGAGTCACCACGGTTACTGAACTGCAGCCTGCTCGTTAGCGTTACAGCGTATGGAGCCCCGGCAAGCGACAGTATGAGAGACGACAATGTGGGGAGATATACAGTCGCAGAAATATTTTCGCAGCACCAGATACGCGAAGGTTTTTTGTAAGACATTGCTGGCTTTCTTTGTCAGGTGATTACTTTATGTCCGTTATGCCAGGATGCTGTACACTTACCTGCATTCGTTGTGGTCAGAAAAAATGTGTACAAGTATTATAAAAATACGTCGCAGCAATCATGAGAAAAACGTACAGACTATCGTTACACATTAGCCATGGCGATTGTCAGAAGCTGGTTACGAAGTTTACGTCATCAGGTGCAGCAGGAAGTGGTTTATGAATAAGTGTGATTCCGTATTTTCTGAGTTGACGACGATTTATGACACGACCGACCCCGTCAGGGCTGCGTCATTACCGGTTAAGCTGTCATTTGCAGTTTTTGGGCTGCAGGACTGTGACGGCGTCGGAGGGAGTGTCAGACCGGGTGAGTGTGGGAATGATTTTATATTCCGTGGAATGTACGGTCACGGCGTCCAGAGCTGGCGCTGGCGACTTGTCTGGCAGACCCCCGGGTGCGGTGTGGCTTTTGATGTTCCCTGTAAAGGAATATATCAGGAGCACGAAGCGGACGGTGATGATCCCCGTATTGTTGCGGAAGCACTGGCCGATGCATGCCTGAATATAACGAAGCGCGGGCTAATTTTTCTGAATCAGAACGTGCGTTTATATGCAGTTATGGATGAAAATGATGTGTCATTTCGTCTTCTTCGTGAAAATACCTGCACGGTGCTGTATGAAGGAAAGGGGCTTGCGGCGCTGCTTGATGTACTTGATGGCGTGACCGAGTGTTCACATAAAAGGGACATAATATGAGTGCCGGGAGCATTACCGGGGTCTCACGGGCTACGGAGTATGGCTGCACCGCCAGTATCGCCTCCTGTTCCGCGACCATTATACCGGAGGTAACGGCGGAGCCTCAGGCGGACGCCGCGACACAGAAGCGTCTGCGGGCCCTGACAGTGCGGTGGCTTTCCCGCCAGGGGGGGATCGCCAAACTGACCCACAGTCCGGATGCCAGCCTCAGCCTGGACATCTGTTCTGCGGACCGGGAGGCTGACCGGACTATCGGCGCGCTGGAAATGCGCGTGCTCCGTGATTTAACGCCCACGTCCCGATCTTACACATCGGCGTTCGCGGAGCTCGAAAGAGTATGTGAGGGATGCCAGGGGAGAACAGGCTGAGCTCTGCAGGATCAGAATCATGGACTGTGACCGGCGCATCAGTGAAATGCTGAATATTGCTGCCATTGCACATACACAGGACGAAGTCGGAACGGGCAGGTCTGTGGGCCATATGATGGACGCGGTCACTCTGTTCATGCACGGTAATGACCACGGGATGAAAAAGCTCAGTGGGGCGGCCGGAGATATGTTCGCCGAGCTCGATGCGCTGCGTGTGGCGTCCGGCAGGACAGAGATAGATGCTCGTTTAAGCGAACTGAAAAAACAGGTGGACGCTTTACAGGTGCGTCTGACAGAGTTATCTGGCGTGTCCGATAATCACCGGGGGCCTGTAGCCCGTTTTTTCCACGGGCTGATGAAAATCATGTTGTGCTTACTGTGTCCCGAAAAAGCACGTGCTTCGCCGCACTCCACAGGAGAGCCGTCTCTCCTGTATGATGATACCCTGTTCAGACATTTCAGCCAGTCGCTTGACCGTGCTCTTAAGTGTAGTCTGGCGCTGGCAAATACAGATATCAGCGTTACTCTGACAAGAGCCCTGCAGGAAATGTCGGCTCCCCTCCTGTCCGAACTGAAAAAAAGAATCGACAATAATCCATATTCAGGTGACGCGGGTGACAGGTACAGGCAATATCTGGAACAACAGGTCAGTGAAATAAACGACAGCCTGGCGCAGCCGTCCGGAACCGGGTATCAGCGTATACGCAGGACGAGACAGGCAGCTCAGGCAAACCTTTCATTGCAGTGGAGGATGTACCGGAAGGGGATGATGAAGCCTGAGGACTTTTCGGCTGCCCGCGATTTGATAAGTAGTGTGCTTTATGCGGGCGGTGCCGGTGATATGTTCATTGATGAGCTCAGGGCGTTATTGACCATACAAAACCAGCCTCCGAAAGGTGAGTGGGGATACCTGGCTTTTCTTGGCGTATCTGATATTGCGACGCTTATTGAATGTTGCGCCAGGGATATCCCTCCCGGATATGCTGAACGTGATGTTTCGCCAGCGCGATTGCTGAGGGCGCACTGTCTGGGGAAAGGGATGGTAAATGAGGTTCTGTTATGCACATACAAACCTGAACGGGGCGCTACTTTGTGTGAAAAGGTGTTCAAACCTGAATATGCCGCCCGGAAGGGGCTGATGAGCATACGGGCGTACGCTATGGATGCTGACCACTTTACCGGTGTAATAAAGCGAAACATCGCATCCAGCGAAGTGGCGCGTTTTCTCGGCTGTAGCAGCATACTGGTTTCATCCACAGCTGGCATACATGAAGGGCAGTTTGGCCTTTTTATGAATAAAGCCTCCGGAAAGACCCCTGCGCAATGGCGGGAGCGCAACAGCGATGGTTATTCAGACATGGATGGCATCGTGTCGCAATTACAGGATAACGGTGCATTGACTACAGCGAGAGCGCATCTGCAACAGCAACTGAATATACTTGAATGGGTTGATTTATTATCTGCTCAGGCCGACAGGCACAGTAATAACTATCTGGTTGATATCAACCCTGTCACTGGTGCTGTTCAGGTGACGGGGATTGATAATGATGCCTCGTTTGGTACCGCCATGACAGGTGTGGGAATAATTTCGCTTGATGCACTTAATTTACAGCCCGGCTGGCGGGAGGCACTTTTACCACATACCCGGAAGCAGAAGAATGCCTCTGTTCTGGATATAACTCACCTTTCGGAGGCCGGGCGGAAGGCAGTCCGTAATGGGCTGGGGTTACAGCAACTGTCAGTGCCTCAGTGTATTGACGGTGAAATTTACGATGTGCTGATGTCGGTGAACCCGGACGAGTATAAAACTGCGCTGGGTCTGTTGTTACCGGAGTCGCATGTCAGGGCTGCTCTGGGACGGTTTCATTCTGCCCGGGAGCATGCGATATCCCTGAGACAGCAGAACAGGGTCGTGCGGGACTGGCAGGACGGGGGGATTAATGAGCAGAATCAGTTAATGAAGGCGGCGTGTCAGCAGCAGATCGACAGGGGATATCCTCGCTATATTCTTACTCTGCCCCTTTACTTACGGGACTTCAGTGGACTCGTGAACTGATAATGTCGTTGAGAAAAGAAGGTGGTCCGTTAATGCAATAATGCTCCGGAATGCAAAAGCGGGTCTCACAGCCAGGAAGCAGAAACGTCTGGCGTTGACAGCACCGCTGATTATGACGATAACACCGGCAGCTTTAACGCTAAGATCCTCAGATAAAAGCCCCCCGCTCAGTAGCCGTCCAGACCCGAATGGAATTATCCGGAGCATAAACCTCCCGGGTACAGAGTGGTTCCCCAGGCAGGCCTGACGCCTTCCAGAAGAAGCTGACGGGTACGGTGGTTTTCGCCCGGACGCAGGACCGGGGACAGGTAGCGGGCCAGCTCCTCATCCGTTGCCTGATTGCCCAGTTCTTTTGACACATTTTTAATGTGGCCTTCCACAACGCCATTTTCCTGTTTTGCAAAACTGTAACTGAATGAAATATGGACCTGAATAGTGTTTTTTTGTCCATTGCTGGCTGTTTCTTTTACTATTTCACCGGCGTATACACCGTGCCCGCTTCCGCTTAAGGAGGTATCCAGCAGGTAGGTTCCCCGGGAATACTCCCGATCGCCGTTGTTCATGACATAAGTCACGGACATGTGGGACTCACAGCGTTGATGGTAGCGTGGTTTAACTTTGGTGTATCCGTATCCCAGTATCCACGGCAGGGCGATTAGCATCAGCAGAATGCATTTTTTCATTTATTTTTCTCATTCTTTGATGAATATGCGGGATACGCAGTGTAACGGTTTTTCTTTCACTTCGCGGTCGCAAAGGAAAGCGCTGTGCACCTTCGGGTTTAAGGAGCCGTTCAGATAAATCCAGCCATACCGGGACTCGTCGCTTTCCCTGAACGGACTCTGTTGCAGTAATTTCAGCGTACCCGCAATATATTCCTGCTGGTCCCTGATGCGCCGATCAACAAGCAGCTTTTTACCGGGGAAGGCTTTTGTTGTGACAGGAATGTAGCGGATGGTTGCCGACGGAAGGAATGAAGGGGCTAAAAAATAGCCTAAGGCCCCCCAGCCACTGAGCAGGATCAGCAATACCGCAATACCGTACAGCACGGTTACCGGGATGCGGGGATGCGCTTTTGGGATAAGGATATCATAGCCCTCCGATGCCTCCGGGGAGGGCAACAGTGTATCCGTGGGCTGCCTGTCGCTTATCGTCGGGTTTACCTTCAGCCGGTATCCCATTTTGGGAACCGTGACGAGCATA
>Ga0157367_1000983_pt1 | contig 12880 bp, 10 predicted proteins | sample AttbisABBM2_FD_113142 | JGI IMG/M metagenome (GOLD analysis project Ga0157367, IMG submission 113142) | Fungus gardens microbial communities from leaf cutter ant in Botucatu, State of São Paulo, Brazil - Atta bisphaerica ABBM2 | ecosystem: Host-associated > Fungi > Mycelium > Unclassified ...
ATCGTTCGAATTTTTTTCGTATTTTATTTAGTAGTCTTATAGTAGTCTTAGATTTTTCATTTTGATGAGCCTCGTTTTGAGGAATTCATGGAATAATCCATTTTCATGGAATAAAGAATAAGAACAAGGATACATAACATAAAAAAAAGAATAGATAAGACGATATTCGCCCTCCTCCTACATATTTGATTTCTTCTCCTATACAAAAACCAGCAAGACCCACTCCATTGATAATTCCATCAATGACACCTTTATCGAAAAAATGTGTTAGTTCTGCTAATCTTCTTATACCCAGGATAAATACCCTAGTATAGAAAACATCCATATAACCACGATTATATGACCAGCTGTATATCTTTTTTTTTACTTCATCCAAAAAGTTCTTTTTTTTATTTTTTTTTATTTTTACAAGGGAATTTTGGAAATTCAAATTCTGAAAAAAATAATAAGCGGATCCATAGAAGATATATGCTATGAATAGACCCAAAATTGCTAAACTTACAGAAGAAATTGCATTAGTGATAAATTCATAGGAATTTATGGAAGAATTAGAACTTTCCTGGAAAAAGTTTATAGAAGGAGTTAGCCACCTTGATAATATGGTTAACTCTGATATTCCATTATCCTTTACTCCATTATCAAAATGGATTCCTATGGATCCAATGAACAAAGTAAAAAGCAGTAATATAAGAAGAGGATATAGCATAGTATTTCCCGTTTCATGTGGATAGACAAAAGTGTTTTTAGCCCCAAAGGGAGCACTAAAGGATCCCTTCTGATTTCTTGTATTACGAGGAATTTTAGGTATATTTTGTGAAAAAAAAGAAACTCCACTCTTCGTTGTTGATAAAACAAACTCCCTATTGACTCCTTTGGATATACCTTTTCCCCATAAGGATATTGAATACAACGAACCTTCTTTAGTACTGCTGTAATTTTGAAAATAAACACGCAAATACCCATCAAAAGTAAGTAAATATATCCGAAACATATAAAATGCAGTTAATCCTGCAGTAAAAGAGGCTATAATTCCAAAAAAGGGTGAATACAACCAACTATTACTAAGGATTTCATCTTTGGACCAGAAGCAAGCAAGAGGTGGAATACCACAAAGAGAAAGTGTACCACATAAAAAAGTAGTTCTTGTAATTGGAATGTATTTTCTTAAACCGCCCATAAGAACCATATTCTGACTTTTATCTGGTGAATACCCAACAAGAGGTTCCATTGAATGAATAATGGATCCCGATCCTAAGAACAATAAAGCTTTCGAATAAGCATGAGTGATCAAATGGAATAAAGCAGCTTGATAAGAACCTATACCTAGAGCTAACATCATATAACCTAATTGAGACATTGTAGAATAGGCTAAACTTCTTTTAATATCTCTCTGAGCAAGAGCTAAAGTGGCTCCTAAGAAGAGTGTTATTGTACCTACTAAAGAAATTAAACTCATTATCAAGGGTAGAGATATGAAAAGAGGAAGAAGTCGAGCCAAAAGAAAAATCCCCGCAGCAACCATAGTTGCTGCGTGTATAAGAGCCGAAATGGGAGTGGGTCCTTCCATAGCATCGGGTAACCATACGTGAAGAGGGAATTGTGCGGATTTTGCAACTGCACCAAGGAATAATAAAAAAGCACACAAAGTAGTAAGTAAGGAATTAATCCCATTATTAGGAATCCAGTTATTAGCTATTTTGAACAAATCCCGAAACTCTAAACTACCCGTTATCCAAAAAAAACCTAAAATTCCTAATAAAAGACCAAAATCTCCTACACGATTAGTTACAAAAGCTTTTTGACAAGCACTCGCTGCAATTGGCCGTGTAAACCAAAAGCCTATCAATAAATAGGAACACATTCCGATAAGTTCCCAAAAAAAATAAATTTGTATCAAATTGGAACTAGTAACCAATCCCAACATGGAAGTATTAAAAAAACTTATATAAACAAAAAATCTTAAATATCCTTCATCGTGAGACATATAATCGTCACTATAAATAAGAACCAAGATTCCTACAGTAGTAATTAGTATTAACATAATAGACGTAAGGGGGTCGATCAAGTATCCAAATTCTAAGGAAAAATCATTATTGATGGCCCAAGACCATAGATATTGATAGATAGAACTTCCATTTATTTGTTGAATAGACAGGTGAACCGAGTATACCATAGCTATACTTAAGAGTAAAATACTAGGAAAAGCCCATATGCGACGAAGATTTTTTGTTGCTGTCGGAATAAGAAAAAGTCCAAATCCCATTGACATAATAACTGGAAGTGGGAGAAGAGGGATTACCCAGGCATATTGATATGTATGTTCCATAAGAAAAGAAATAGCAATTTTTAGTTGAAATTTATAGTTCAATTTTTCTATAAAATTGAAATTGTTTCCGATTCACCAAACCTATTCTTATCTCTTTCTAAAGGAATTAAAAAAAAATAAAAATAAGAAAAAATATTGGAATTCTGGATTTTTCCAAATTTCTCTCATTATCATTAAAATATTCAAAAATGCAGAATGAGTTTAGTTGCTTAAATTCAAAAAGTGAATTAAAGAATTTCGTTATCTAGTTATTAATAAAAAAAAAAATATTTGTTAAATATTAAAATACAAAAAAAGATTGAATCATGTGACTTTCTATTTATTTTTGTATTTCTTTCTCTTAAAATAAAAGAGCTCTCTTGTTTCGTAATTGATTGATTGAATTCCAAAGAAAACCCACATTTATAGGAAATTCTCGAATATTGCTTACTTCATATAAAACAGAAATCCTAATGACTAGAATTCTATAAGTTTTATAATGTCTTGTTTAAAAGACTAAGTCTTTTTTTTGATTGGAATGAAATTATGGAATACCGTTCTGAACTTAATTAACTATTTGAATTTATTGAATTTCATTTTACCTTCTTTTTATCTCCCCATCATATATGGGGGCTTATCCTATCCCCCAAACCATATATTTATATATGGAGTATATTTGATATATAAATTGATTTAAATAGAAAAGCTTAAAAAACTCTTGTCTTATCCCCATTAGACAGAATGAGCTAAAAAAGAATTTAGAATTTCAGTAAGTATAACTACTAAGAAAAAACAGAAAGAAGGATTGATTTGCGGCAATAAATGTCTTTCACATACAACTAGAAAAAAGTAATCCCCCTTTTGAATGGCAGTTCCAAAAAAACGTACTTCGATGTCAAAAAAGCGTATTCGTAAAAATCTTTGGAAGAAAAAGACTTATTTTTCCATAGTACAATCTTATTCTTTAGCAAAGTCAAGATCATTTTCTAGCGGCAACGAGGATCCAAAACCAAAAGGTTTTTCTGGGCAACAAACAAACAAATAATAAGGTTTTGGAATAATCTGAATTGAACTATCCGAAGGAAATTCCAATTATTTAATATGAATAAATATTATTTCATATGAATGAATAATTCGGATTAATTAATAAATGTACTTTTATGTGTCGAATTTATCGGTAAAATATTCTTAGAACGAATCCCTCCGTTATATAGAATAAAAGAACAAAAGTTTTTGGTATATTGTGTCCTCAGTATTCTTTGCCTGTCAAAGAACTCTTTTTTCGCTAATAGAATCCTCATAAAAATGAGGATTCTATTAGCAAAAGTGGACTATTCTTGCAATAGGACTTACAACCTCTACCTAATACCTAATCTTATCCAAAATTCCCATATAAATGAGTTTAGTACTGGTAAATCATATTAAAAAGAGGGTAAAGGCTTTCATTCTATAAATTTTTCTAAAATACAAAATTCTTTGTAGTTAATGATGAAATTCTAATGTTCCTAAATTCTATGGCCTCTCCCAGTCTCGACGATTCGCAAGAAAATAACTATTATTCTTTTAAGTTAACTATATATTTCAAGTTAGCCGCCATGGTGAAATTGGTAGACACGCTGCTCTTAGGAAGCAGTGCTCAAGCATCTCGGTTCGAGTCCGAGTGGCGGCATTCCCGAAAAAGAATACAATAGATTAGAAAATGGATTCAATTCGAAATTTCCAATTTTGTAATGGGACCTTATCCTTATGCTATTTGCAACTTTAGAACATATACTAACTCATATCTCTTTCTCAACCATTTCAATTGTGATTACGATTCATTTGATAACCTTATTAGTTCGTGAACTTAGGGGATTACGTGATTCGTCAGAAAAAGGAATGATAGTGACTTTTTTCTCTATAACAGGATTCTTAGTTTCTCGTTGGGTTTCTTCGGGACATTTTCCATTAAGTAATTTATATGAGTCATTGATCTTCCTTTCATGGGCTCTGTATATTCTTCATACTATTCCTAAGATACAGAACTCGAAAAATGATTTAAGCACAATAACTACACCAAGTACTATTTTAACGCAAGGCTTTGCCACGTCGGGGCTTTTAACTGAAATGCATCAATCCACAATACTAGTACCTGCTCTACAATCTCAATGGTTAATGATGCATGTCAGTATGATGTTACTAAGCTATGCAACTCTTTTGTGCGGATCCTTATTATCTGCTGCTCTTCTAATCATTAGATTTCGAAAGGATTTTTATTTCTTTTCTAAAAAGAAAAAAAAAGTTTTCCTTAAAACATTTTTCTTCAGTGAGATTGAATATTTATATGCAAAAAGAAGTCCTTTACAAAGCACCTCTTTTCCCGCATTTCCAAATTATTACAAATATCAATTAACTGAGCGTTTGGATTCTTGGAGTTATCGTGTCATTAGTCTAGGGTTTACTCTTTTAACCATGGGTATTCTTTGTGGAGCAGTATGGGCTAATGAGGCATGGGGATCCTATTGGAATTGGGACCCTAAGGAAACTTGGGCATTTATTACCTGGACCATATTTGCAATATATTTACATAGTAGAACAAATCCAAATTGGAAGGGTACGAATTCTGCACTTGTAGCTTCGATAGGATTTCTTATAATTTGGATCTGCTATTTTGGTATCAATCTGTTAGGAATAGGTTTACATAGTTATGGTTCATTTATATTACCATCTAAATGATTACATAACATAAATCCCTAATTTTTTGAAGGTTTTTTCCTTTTTTGTTTGTTTTGAGAACCCCTTGAACGTCTTTTCAAAGGGTTCTCAAAAATTCGAGATAGATCTAATTAGACCTTTTTACTTTTTTGTTTTCTGAATTTTTTTTTCCACTATGGAATATAGTGCGGACTAGTTAAAAAAAAATCCTATTTAGTATAATAATTGGATAATAGAGTCTCTACCCTGTCAACGGATAGCGAGAGAACAAAATCTGGATAAATACCAATTCCTATTACTGGTAAAAAGATACAGATTAAAAGAAAGAGTTCCCGTGGTCCAGAATCCACAAAATTTTCGTTTGGAACATGAAATAGCTTGTATCCATAAAACATCTGGCGTAACATAGATAATAAATAAATAGGGGTTAATATCATTCCGATTGCCATTACAAAAGTAATTAGCATTTTTGGCATTAACATAAATTTAGGACTAGTAATTAGTCCAAAAAATACTACTAATTCTGCAACAAAACCACTCATTCCCGGCAAGGCAAGAGAAGCCATTGAAAAGCTACTAAACATGGTAAAAATTTTTGGCATTGGGATAGATATTCCCCCCAGTTCTTCGAGATAAACAAGACGTATTCTATCACAAGCCGTTCCCGCCAAGAAAAAAAGTGTAGCACCGATAAATCCATGCGATAATATTTGTAAAATCGCTCCATTTAGTCCAATGTTGGTTATGGAACCAATTCCTATAATTATGAAACCCATGTGAGATACGGAGGAGTAGGCTATTCTTTTTTTGAAATTTCGTTGACCCAGAGAAGTTGAAGCTGCATAGATTATTTGCACAGCTCCTATTATTACCAACCAGGGGGAAAATAGACAATGAGCATGAGGTAACAATTCCATATTGATCCGAATCAATCCGTATGCTCCCATCTTTAATAGAATTCCGGCTAAAAGCATACATGTACTGTAATGCGCCTCCCCGTGGGTATCTGGTAACCATGTATGTAGAGGTATAATCGGCAATTTGACAGCATAAGCAATAAGGAAGCCAAAATACAGTAGTATTTCCAATGTTGCAGGGTATGGTTGATTAATCAATTTTTCTAAATCTAATCCGGGTTCATTGGAACCATATAACCCCATACCTAGAATTCCAATTAAGAAAAAAATGGAACCGCCTGCAGTATACAAAATAAACTTGGTAGCTGAATACAGACGCCTCTTTCCCCCCCACATGGATAAAAGTAAGTAAACAGGAATTAATTCTAACTCCCACATGATAAAAAAAAGTAAAAGGTCTCGTGAAGAAAATAATCCTATTTGACCGCTATACATTGCTAGCATAAGAAAATAGAATAATCGCGAATTCCGGGTAACCGGCCAAGCCGCTAAAGTAGCTAAAGTAGTGATAAATCCTGTCAATAAAATGGATCCTAATGAAAGTCCATCGATTCCCAATCTCCAGTGGAAATCGAAAACATCTATCCATTTAGAATCCTCCTTTAATTGGATTAAGGGATCCTCTAATTGGAAATGATAACAGAATACATAAGTCATTAGAAGGAATTCTAATAAACAAATAGCTATAGTATACCACCTAACTATTTTATTTCCTTTATGAGGTAAAAAGAAAATTAATGAACCTGCAAATATCGGCAAAACAACAAGTATTGTTAACCAAGGAAAATAACTCATGATAAAGTAATAAAGACAAGATACGTTTTGACCAGAAAAGCCCATGCTCGGGTTATTTCGAGCACAGGCTTCTTCTTCTTCGGTAAAGAGGAATCAGACGATTCAAGTGGAGTTTTTTGTAACGTATCAATAAGATAGAGCCATGCTGCGGGTTGTTTCAGGCCCTAAATAAACGCGGACACTTAAAAAATCTGTTGGGCAGGCAGATTCGCATCTCTTACAACCCACACAATCTTCGGTTCTCGGCGCGGAAGCAATTTGCTTGGCTTTACACCCATCCCAAGGTATCATTTCTAATACATCTGTTGGACAAGCTCGTACACATTGAGTGCATCCTATACATGTATCATAAATTTTTACAGAATGTGACATTGGATCTCTAAATTTTCCTTTTCAACATAAAAATTTTCGATCTGGTAAAAATTAAATTAGTACTATATAAATTAGATGTATTGTATACACCAGACGAACCAATGGTTTATCCAAACTTTAACAAATAATGCAATATATTTCTTAATCTGTTTGTGAGAAAGCGTGAAAAGAGCCAAGAGACTTGAATTTAATGCTTCAACAGTCATAATTATATGAATTCTACATACTAATTGAATTAGCCAATAAATTGGCTATCATCTTGTCAATATAAATTATTGCAATATTCAAATTGCAATATCAATGAATTGCAAAAATGCAATATTCAAGCAATATTCAATAAGTAAAAAAGAATACTCTCAAATAACTTACTCAAAAAATGGATATTATTAAATACTAATGGATATTATTAAATACTAATAAGAAAATAAGATTCGATTTCTATTCATCTTAATGTTCCGTATTATTATATATGTGCCTTTGTTTAGAGGATTCTATGTCTAATTATTCAAAAAATTAGATTGATTGATACGAGTTGATTTCCTGTTACGATGGATGGAAGAAAGAATGGAGAGTCCAATAGCTGCTTCAGCAGCCGCAAGGGCTATAACAAAAATTGCGAAAATGTCTCCTTTTAATTGGCGACTATCAAATAGATCAGAAAATGTTACGAGATTTAGATTAATTGAATTCAGTATAAGTTCAAGACATATTAGAGCTCTAACCATGTTTCGGCTTGTGATCAATCCATAGATACCAATCGAAAATAAATAGACACTCAAAAAAAGTACATGCTCAAACATCATTAACTAACTCCTTATCAATCTCGATTCATTTCAATATGAGGACAAGAATTGAACCGATTCCATTAATTAGAATAGAACAATTACGCAACAAAAGAGAAAAGAAGGTATTTGTTGTATTGGCAGTAGATGGGTTTTACTAAATCAAAATTGTGATTTTTTAGTTATTTATTTTATATTTGAAATTCTAAGAATTTTGACTCATTCTAAGTATTTCTTATTGTCGAGCCATAGTAATTGCACCTATTAAAGAAACTAGAAGAATTAGGGAAATGAGTTCAAATGGAAGATAAAAATCGGTTGCTAAATGAATCCCAATTTGTTGAACGTTATTTATGAGACCCTGTTCTACTATTTGGTTTGATCTTGTAGTCCAAAGAATTCCATACCACGACGTATCTGGGATAGTAGTCATTAGTGAAAAAGGAATAGTTATACAAACGAGTAAAGTAAACCCATCCCCAATAGTCCAAGAATTCTTATCTTTAGACCACTCTGAGCCGTTTACAAACATTACAGCAAATATGATCAAGACATTTATGGCTCCCACATAAATAAGAAGTTGTGCGACAGCCACAAAGTAGGAATTCAATAAAAAATAGAATAAGGATATACAAACAAGAACTAATCCCAGCGAAAAGGCAGAATAAATTGGGTTGGTAAGTAATACTACTCCTAGACCTCCTAGTAGAAGAACAAATCCCCCAAATAGCACAAGAATCTCATGTATTGGTCCAGGTAAATCCATTATGGATAAGAAGAAGTTTAGAGTATAACATTTTTCATGAACTGAATAAAACTAAAAGATTCAAGGAAGGAAAAAGGTATTAGGATATTTTTTTGTATATGTATATAAGTTGTTAAGCAGTAGTTATTCCTTTTTCGTTATAGTTAGTAAAAATCTATTTTTCTAACAAAAAAAATCCTAATACCTAGTAATCAGTAATCGTTCTTGAATTCCAAGATTTTTCTTCGTCTATTTTACTTTGAGGCGAATTCCTAATTGTTTGAATTGTGTAATCTCCCATTATGGAGATTGGTAACCGGCTCAAAGCAATTTGATTGTAATTCAATTCATGACGATCATAAGTAGAAAGTTCATATTCTTCAGTCATTGATAAACAATTTGTCGGACAATATTCAACACAGTTGCCACAAAATATACAAACTCCAAAATCAATACTATAATTAAGCAATTGTTTCCTTTTAATATCCTTTTCAAATCTCCAATCCACAAGGGGTAGATCTATCGGGCATACGCGAACACATACTTCACAAGCAATGCATTTATCAAATTCAAAGTGTATTCGCCCCCGGAAACGCTCCGATGTAATTGATTTTTCATAAGGGTAGTGAATCGTTATAGGTAAACGATTTGTGTGGGATAAGGTAATTATTAAACCTTGACCAATGTATCTTGCGGCGCGTATTGTTTGTTGACCATAACTAATGAACCCAGTTAGCATAGGGAACATATTCTAAATATATATATGAAAAAGATATGTTTCTTTCTCTTGTTTGAGAAAACTTTTGTGTTGAAAATATTCTTACTGTTATTGTATTAGCTTATTTATAGTGAAACTAGTTGGGAAGAAGTTGTTAATAAGAGATTGCCCAGAGAAATAGGTAAAAGAAATTTCCATCCAAGATTTAATAACTGATCCATTCTCATCCTGGGTAAAGTCCATCTTATTGTGATAGAAATGAAGAGAAATAAATAAGCTTTAGTTAATGTAATAAATATACCTATTACCATTTCAAAAATTCCAATTATTTTATTCATTTGGAAAAATCCATAAAAGGATATATAGGGAATAGAGAAATTCCACCCGCCTAAGTATAGAACAGTTACAAATAAAGAGGAAACTAATAAATTTAGGTAAGAAGCAAGATAAAATAAACCATATTTAATACCAGAATATTCGGTTTGATAACCTGCTACTAATTCTTCCTCTGCTTCTGGTAAATCAAAGGGTAATCTTTCACATTCTGCCAAAGAAGAAATTAGAAAAACTAGAAAACCTATAGGCTGGCGCCAAAGATTCCATCCAAAAAAACCATATTTGGACTGTGCTTCAACTATATCAACTGTACTTGAACTGTTAGATAATCATAGTCGATGATAACATCACAGTTCCCACCGCTATTCCAAAACCGTACATGAAACCTTAGCTTCATACGGCTCCTCTATGATCAGAAAAAAGGAAAGGATTGTTTCGTTTCGGTATTATCCCCTAGGCGGAGATAGAATTAGGTAAGATAAAATTGATTGGAAAGCCCAAAATTAGACCAAAGCAATTCCGTCTGCTAGAATAACAAAAAAGCGCTTCCGAATTGATCTCATCCTTTATATAATAAAATGATAATTTTTCTTTGTTCGGTAATAACTTAATATTGGAATAAAACACTCGTTATAGCAATTACTGAATGGAAAGAATTGGGCATTAGTTCATGAGGAATTCTGTATGAATAGGGATAAAGGAAGAAAGAAAAAATAAGAAATAAGGCTCCTTTTTATATTGCATTCCATATCTTTTGTCCTATTCTTCTTTCCCGGGGAAGGGTATACTTAAAAAAAAATAAATAAATAAAGGGTTAATTCGTTCTTGATAGCCATTTCCTTAACAAGTGAATGGGAACATACTCTAGACCGGAATCCGAAGAAAGTACTGCTTGATCATTTCTACCAATTTCAAGTCCTTATTATGATTCCTTTTATGAGGAAAAATGTCTAATGATTTAGATTCTCTCATTACTAATCCTGTATGTACTTTAGTGTTCCTAATCCCTCACTAACTTTTGATGGATTGCCCTATGGCTATAAGTTATAGTAATAACTCAAAATATTCTAGTAATGAAATCCCATTTTGCGAATCCCTTATTCTTGCCCGCTTCAAGATATGATGACTAATCAAACAATCTAAACCTTGGGGTAAAGAGTTTACACTGCTTATGTTTACTTGAACTTTTTTCTTGTACGTAGGAAATGAGATTTTGTATTTTTACTACAAATTAATAAGCTGTTTTGTTTCACTCATATAGCTATCTAGTTTAACTTACCAACCCGAATACAGAATAAGCAGAGGAAGATAAGCATTCAATGTATTTTAGAGGAAAAGGATTCTATTTTAACGAATCACACGTAGAGATATTGCTAGTACACAAAAAGTTAATGGTATTTCATAACTAATAGATTGAGCAGCCGCCCGTAGACCACCTGAAAAAGAATATTTATTATTTGAGCTATATCCTGCCATGAGAAGACCAATAGGAGCAATACTTGAAATGGCAATCCATAAAAAAACACCAATACTAAGATCAGCTAAAACAAAACGATATCCTAAAGGGATAACTAAAAAACTTAATAAAATGGATATGACTGCTATAGAGGGACCAATGCTAAATAAAGGAATATCTCCTCGGGACGGGAGGATATCCTCTTTTAAAAGTAGCTTAGTTCCATCTGCTATAGCTTGAAGCAATCCCAGGGGGCCGGCATATTCAGGACCAATACGTTGTTGTATCGATGCAGATATTTCTCTTTCTAACCACACAATTACGAGTACTTGTATTGTGATTCCCAGTAGGAGGGCCAAAATAGGTAGAATCCATATCAGTCCGTAGACTTCTTTTAATAATTCCGATTTCAAAAAAGAATTGATAGTTTCTACCTCTACCCTATCTATTATCATTTCAACGATCAACTTCCCCCATAATGATATCTATACTACCTAATATCGTCATGATATCAGCCAATTTCATTTTTTTAACTAGCTGAGGAAGAATTTGCAAATTAATAAAACCTGGTGGACGAATTTTCCATCTCCAGGGGAAAAGACTATCATCGCCTACCAAATAAATTCCTAATTCACCTTTTGGAGCTTCTACTCTTACATAAAGCTCTTGCTTTGATAATTCAAAATTGGGCGAAGGTTTTTTACCAAGAAATCGATATTCAAAATCATTCCATTCGGAATTCTTTGCTTTCTTAAAGCGCCGGGCTTCTAAATTTTCATAAGGTCCTCCAGGAATTTTCTCTACAGCCTGTTGAATAATTTTTATGGATTCCCTCATTTCACCGATTCGTACTAAATAGCGGGCTAACGAATCTCCTTCTTTTTGCCATTTGACTTTCCAATCGAATTGATTGTAAGACTCATAAGGATCAATTTTACGAAGATCCCATTGTATTCCAGAAGCTCGTAACATGGGTCCCGATAAGCCCCAATTTACAGCCTCTTCTCCGCTAATAAAACCAACTCCTTCAACTCGTTCCAAAAAAATAGGATTCTGTGTAATAAGTTGTTGATATTCAACAACTCCTTGTAAAAAATAATCACAGAAATCTAAGCATTTATCCATCCATCCATAAGGTAGATCGGCAGCTACTCCTCCGATGCGAAAATAATTATGCATCATTCGCATACCTGTAGCAGCTTCAAATAGATCATATATTAATTCTCTCTCTCTAAAAATATAGAAAAAAGGAGTTTGTGCCCCGAGATCCGCCATAAAAGGGCCAAGCCATAACAAGTGAGAAGCTATACGGCTCAATTCTAACATAATTACCCTAATATAACTGGCTCTTTGAGGTATTTGAATATTCTCCAAGAATTCAGGTGCATTTACCGTTATTGCTTCTGTAAACATAGTAGCTAAATAATCCCACCGTGTTACATAAGGCAGGTATTGTATAATAGTTCTGTTTTCCGCGATTTTTTCCATTCCTCTGTGTAAATATCCTAATATGGGTTCGCAATCAATAACATCTTCACCATCGAGAGTAACGATCAGTCGAAGAACACCATGCATTGATGGGTGTTGAGGACCCATATTGACTATCATGAGATCCTTTCTTTTAAGCGGTAGACTCATCTTATTCTTTATTCCATGAAAATGGATTATTCCATGAATTCCTCAAAACGAGGCTCATCAAAATGAAAAATCTAAGACTACTATAAGACTACTAAATAAAATACGAAAAAAATTCGAACGAT
>Ga0157367_1000984_pt1 | contig 12878 bp, 14 predicted proteins | sample AttbisABBM2_FD_113142 | JGI IMG/M metagenome (GOLD analysis project Ga0157367, IMG submission 113142) | Fungus gardens microbial communities from leaf cutter ant in Botucatu, State of São Paulo, Brazil - Atta bisphaerica ABBM2 | ecosystem: Host-associated > Fungi > Mycelium > Unclassified ...
ACTGTTTTTACGTTGGTTACAAAAACAGTTTTCTCCTTGGTATGGTCAGCAGTTGTAGTAAAGAAGATGAATACAGTCGTAGCAAATTTAAATATTGAAGTGATCAAGCCTACCATTGGCGCAATTATTCATGATGTCGATTTGAATGCGTTAAATGAACACACGACGCAACAAATCCAGCAGGCTTTACTTGATCATCAGGTCATCTTTTTCCGAAAGCAAAAATTGGCACCTCAAGCACAAGCCGACTTGGCACGTAGTTTCGGCACTTTACATGTGCACCCGATTTATCCTTCTATTGAAGAGGTGCCTGAAGTGATGGTGCTCGATAGTTGGAAACAAGATTTACGTGACAATGAACTTTGGCACACAGACGTGACATTTAGTAAAACTCCACCTTTGGGCTGTGTTTTACAAGCCATTAAAATTCCACCTGTAGGCGGTGACACCTTGTGGTCGAGTAATACCGCAGCTTTTAAAGGGCTTCCGCTTGAGTTACAGCAAAAATTACGTGGCTTAACTGCAACACACGATATTCGTAAGTCTTTTCCACTTGAACGTTTTGCTCATAACGAAGAAGAGCGAGAAAAGCTTTTGCAAACATTTAAGCGTAACCCGCCAGTGGTTCACCCCGTGGTGCGTACCCATCCGGTTACAGGTGAGCCTTTGTTGTTTGTAAGTGAAGGCTTTACCACACAAATTAACGAGTTAGCTGAACAAGAAAGCGAGCAATTACTTAATTTCTTGTTTGAACATGCAACTCAAGAGAAGTTTCATTTACGCTGGAAATGGCAAGATGGTGATGTCGCGATTTGGGATAACCGTTGTACGCAACATAAAGCATTATTTGATTATGGTGATGCCCATCGCATCATGCACCGTGCAACCATTAATGGTGATGTGCCATTTTATAAAAACGAACAACAGCCAGAGTTAGCAGAGGCTTAATTCTTTTAATTATTCTTTGTTTCAATTCCAGCACAGGGTTTTGTGTTGGAATTAAAACAATAACTTTTTAGCGCATTTGAAAACCTGACAATATGCCTGTGTAGTTCTTTACAGGAGGTGAGGCCCAATCACCAACTTTGCTGGTTTTTAAATTTAACTGAACTAACATTTCAGCTTGTTTAACTGCTGCTGCAACGCCGTCAATAACAATCACTCCCAACTCATTTTGTAGCTTTAAACATAAGTCACTCATACCTGCACAGCCCAAAACAATTGCATCGCTTTTATCTTCATCTAGTGCTTTTTTGCACTCATCTCGTATGGTTCGATAGGCGTCTGAGTCAGGATCTTCTAACTCTTCAACTGCGATATCACAAGCTCGAACATTTTTGCAAAATGGCGTAGCCCCATAGCGATGAGCTAGATGCCAGCTCATATTCACTGTGCGCTCTAAGGTTGTGACCACACTAAAACCAGTACTAACATAACTTGCAGTTCGCATAGCTGCTTCGGCAATTCCAATCACAGGTGCCAAAGTTATTTCACGGGCAGCATAAAGTGCAGGGTCACCAAAACAGGCAATAATATAGGCATCTATACCTACAAGTTCACCTTGGCGAATTTCCTCCAGCACACCTACTGCACTTAGGGCTTCATCATAATAACTTTCAATTGTTGCAGGGCCCATTTGAGGGCTCACTGCTATAATTTGAGTATCAGAATTTGTGACTATCTTTGCTGATGCCGCAATTTTGTCTGTCATACTTTGAGTGGTATTGGGATTAATAATTTTAATTTTCATTGTACTTTTACCTTAGTCATTGTCGATTTAGTATGGACAAGTGGTTGGTTAAGAAATCGATAAATGACAAAACCAAATCCCATTCCGATAAACCATGTAAAATTAGCAAAGGCAGATAATTGTGGTAAAAGCACACATAGAATAGGAATTAATGAAGCTGGAATTAAGGCATAAAAGGCAGAGTGGTTATAACCTTTTTTGTACCAATATAAACCTTTGGTATCTAAGGTATATAAATCATCTACCACAATTTTTTGTTTTTTAACGAGGTAAAAATCGGCTAGTAATACGCCAAAAAGTGGGCCAATAAATGCACCTAAAATATCAATGGTGTAATGGATCACTTGAGGGTTATTAAACAAATTCCATGGGGTAATGAAAATTGAACCCACTGCTGCAATCATTCCACCCATGCGCCAGCTAATTTTGCTCGGTGAAACGTTGGAAAAATCAAAGGCAGGTGACACAAAATTGGCGACAATATTAATCCCAATAGTCGCAATCATTAAGGTCAGGCTGCCTAAAATCACAACAAAGGTATTATCAAGTTTGCCAACCATTTCGACAGGGTCGGTAATGAGCTTGCCGTATACTGGCAAGGTTGCCGCAATACAAACTACCGTAAGTAAAGAAAAACCTAAGAAGTTAATCGGTAGTCCAAGAAAGTTACCCATTTTAATGGCATTAAAGCTTTTGCCATAACGAGCGAAGTCACCAAAGTTCAGCATAGGCCCTGAAAAATATGAAACAACAAGCGCAATAGCACCAATCATGACGGGTACAACCGCAAAACCGTCGTATTGAACACCACTTAGGTTTAAATCAATATTCTGCCATCTAGCTTTCCAGATCAGCCATACTGCCATGGCAAACATCACAACGTAGACCGCCGGACCTGCCCAGTCAATAAACTTACGAATGCTGTCCATGCCTGACCAAAAAACAATGGCTTGTAATAACCAAAGCAGCATAAAACCAACCCATCCTAAGTAAGAAAGTCCAAGAAACCCGTGGCTTGAAACATTGGCGTAAATTGACCATTCTGGAAAGAACTTTAAAATAACCAATAAGAATGCGCTTGATGCTAAATAGGTTTGAATGCCATACCAAGCGACAGCAATAAGCCCACGAATAACGGCAGGAATATTTGCTCCAAGTACACCGAAGGTTGCGCGGCAAATAACAGGGTAAGGGGTGCCAGTTTGTTGACTAGATTTGGCAATGAGGTTTGTAAAAAACTGAACAATTGCAATGCCGATGAGTAAAGATAGAAGTACCTGCCAGCTATTTAGCCCTAGTGCAAAAAGGCTTCCGGCCATGACATAACCACCCACGCTATGAACATCAGACATCCAGAAAGCAAAAATATTGTAGGCACCCCATTTTTGTTTTTTTAAGGGAGCTAAGTCCTGATTTGTTAGTTTTGCATCATAAGAAGGTTTAATTATTGCTTCTGTATTATTCATCTTGAACACTCTTCCCTATGTTAGGCGGGGTAAGTTCTTTAGCAGTTTTAAAATTCTGGCTAAAAGAATGAAATTAAGATTGTGTACAATCTGTTATTTAAATTGTGCACAATATTATTGAGCAAAAGTTATGCCAGTTATGATGAGGAGTAAGATGATGTGTTTTAGAATGAAGAAATATATAAATGAATTAATACGTGAAAGTATGAACAATACGAACTAAACAAGATAAATATAAATAGAGTAAATTGATGAGTTTAGTCTGCTTGTAACTAGAAAATTTCTGCAAGATAAATAGTGAAGTTATCTAGCAATAACAGCTAAATTTTTTGAAAACCTGCTTGTAAAAGTTTAATTGTTCATGCATATCAATACGAGATATTTACTTAATTGAAAGAATAACGGAGAAATTAATGACATCGGGTGTACCACAAAAAGCCCTAGAATTGAGCAATGATGAAATTGATACGCATATTTATAATGCAATTGTGGATGCTATTTTAAATCGACAGCTCACACCGGGAACCCGTTTGATTGAAGCTCCCTTATGTCAGGCATTTGGAGTTACTCGAGGAGTGCTTCGCAGAGTCTTTGTGAAACTTGCACATGATAAAGTGATTGAAATTCAACCCAACAAAGGTGCTTTTGTTTATAAACATAGTGTGGAAGAGACTAAAGAAATTTTTGAAGCTCGCAGCATGCTTGAAATCGCCACTGTAAAAAAACTCGCACAGAAATCTCAAAGTCTAAATTTTAGTGAGCTTCGAACCTTAGTAGATCAAGAGTCTCATGAGCGTTTAGCGGGAAATTGGGCCGACTGGATTAAACTCTCTGGAGAGTTTCATTTAAAGCTTATCGCGGCAAATCAGAACAGTATTATGAACAGTTATTTGCAGACACTTATTGCGAGAACTTCATTATTAATTGGGCTATATGAAATCCCGAAACATAATAATTGCTCTGCAAATGAGCATCGTGCCATTTTAAATGCGATTGAGCAGGGCAATGAAGAACTTGCAACTTCACTTATGGAAGCACACTTAGAACACTATGCTACGACATTAATCGAAGAGCGAAGTACGAATGGTCCAGAGCAGAATTTATTAAGTCTATTTCAGAATAAAAATATCTCGGCTTGAGATAATTGAAAAAAATAGGCTGAACTCTTTTGAGATCAGCCTATAAAGTTATGCAATCGATGCTATGTGTTTAGCCAAAAATTCAACAAATAGTTTGACCTTCTTTGAGAGAATCTTACGATTTGGCCATGTTATATATAAATAGAGGGGCTGACTCGTATAGTCCTCTAAACATTTCTGTAATTTACCTTCTTTGAAATAAGGTTCTGCAATAAACTCGGGAAGAAAGACAATACCGTGATCTTTTAGGCACATATCTAATAATAATTCGCCATTATTACAGGTCATTACAGGGAAACAGTTAAAAGACACTTCTTTTTGATCTTTCTGAAAAATCAATTTTTTGTGTCGGTTATCTTGGTAATACACTAAAAATTTATGATCTTTGAGTTCATCTAAAGTAGTTGGAAAACCTTCTTTTTGGAAATATTCGGGTGTCGCATATAAGTAACGTTGATAGGTATTTAAAATTTTACTATTTGCCAAGCTAGGGGCAGACCCATCTAAACGTATGGTCAGATCAAACTTGTGTTGATTCATATCTAATAATTGATCTGTCATAAACAAATCAATTTTAATATTTGGATATTTCCCAATAAAATCAGAAATAATATTTTGAAGAAAAATATTACTAAATGACATAGGCGTATTTAATTTGAGTTCGCCTTCTGGGTATTGCTGATTATAACTAATCTCATAGGTTGCCCATTCAAACTCACTCAATATAACCTTGCAATGCTGATAAAATTTTTCACCACACGTTGTAAGATTCATTTGTCTGGTTGTTCTATTTAATAATGTTGTTTTTAAATCATTTTCAAGATAACACACTCGTTTTGCTACTAAATCACGAGAAATATCAAGTGCACGGGCAGCACTACTAAAATTGCCATGTTCTACGACACTTACAAACGTTGAAATACAATCTAATCGGTCCATGTATAAAAGAAACTTAAAAAAATATATATTCATGATTAAACTATAAAAATTAAAAAGCAATCATTGTTTTTATTGTATCTATCTAGAATACAGATTCGCGTTAATTTGTTGTCTATGTTTTTACATTTTTATCTGTTTTGATAATAACCACAAGGCAATTTTAATTAGCCTATTTATAAAGGAATAATGGAGTTCCCCCATGAATAAATCACTTTTAGAACAACTATCACCAACCAATTGTCAGGTTATTTTTATTGATCATCAGCCACAAATGGCTTTTGGGGTACAGTCAATCGATCGTCAGGTATTAAAAAATAATACTGTGGGTTTGGCGAAAGCTGCTAAAACATTCAATATTCCTGTCACGATTACGACAGTTGAGACAGAAAGCTTCTCTGGGCATACCTATCCAGAACTTTTAGATGTATTTCCAGATACGCCACTATTAGAACGTACTTCAATGAATTCATGGGATGACCAAAAAGTACGTGATTCGCTTGCAAAAAATAATCGTAAAAAAGTGATTGTTTCAGGTTTATGGACGGAAGTGTGCAATAACACCTTTGCTTTTGGTGCCATGCTTGAAGGTGATTATGAAATTTATATGGTTGCAGATGCCTCAGGTGGTACCTCAAAAGAAGCACACGATTACTCTATGCAGCGTATGATTCAAGCAGGGGTTATTCCTGTAACTTGGCAACAAGTATTACTTGAATGGCAACGTGATTGGGCAAACCGTGACACGTATGATGCAGTCATGGCAATTGTACGTGAGCATTCTGGTGCTTACGGCATGGGTGTGGACTATGCTTATACGATGGTACATAAGGCACCTGAGCGTACAACATCAAAACACGAAGTACTTGCACCACTTCCTGCAAAATAAATTAGTATTTATTTAGGTAAAGGCATGTCTAGTATTCAATATTTAAGTGATATTAATACAGATATGCCTTTATTTTTTAGAACGATAATTCACAAGAATGGAGTTCAGAATGACCGAAATAACCCTCATACTTAAAAACGGTAAAATCACTACACTAGATCCCGAGAATCCGGAAGTACAAGCAATTGCCATAGCAGAAGGTAAAGTCGTAGGCACAGGCACAAATGATGAGATCATGAAGCTCGCAACACAAAAGACCAAAGTTGTAGAATTAAATGGCCGACGTGTTATACCGGGTTTAAATGACAGTCATCTACATATTATTCGTGGCGGCCTAAATTACAATATGGAGCTGCGCTGGGAAGGAGTGCCTTCTGTAGCAGATGCACTACGCTTACTTAAAGAGCAAGCTGATAATACTCCCGCGCCACAATGGGTGCGTGTAGTCGGCGGTTGGACTGAATTCCAGTTTGCCGAAAAGCGTTTACCGACCTTAGAAGAAATTAATAAAGCTGCGCCAGATACTCCTGTATTCGTTTTACATTTATATGCCAGTGCGATGCTCAATCGAGCTGCACTTGATGTATTGGGCTTTAACAAAGATACACCTGACCCGCCCGGAGGCAAGATTGTACGGGATGAAAAGGGTGAGCCAACAGGTCTGTTGCTCGCAACGCCATCCGCTATGATTTTATATTCGACTTTAGGTAAAGCGCCAAAATTGCCAGTTGAAGATCAAGTCAATTCAACTCGTCATTTCATGCGTGAATTGAACCGATTAGGCATTACTTCTGCAATCGACGCGGGCGGTGGCGGTCAAAACTATCCTGAAGATTATGATGTGATTAAGCAATTACATGATCAAAATCAAATGACAGTGCGAATCGCTTATAACCTATTTGCTCAAAAGGCTGGTCAAGAGCTTGATGATTATCGCCGCTGGACAGAAATGACATTTCCGGGCGATGGTGATGAGCTATTCAGAATGAATGGAGCAGGTGAGAACCTGACGTGGTCGGCAGGTGACTTTGAAGATTTCTACGAGCCACGTCCAGATTTGCCAGAAAAAATGGAAGGCGAACTCGAAGCCATTGTCGAGCACTTAGCGGAAAAGAAATGGCCATTCCGTATTCATGCAACCTATGATGAAAGTATTAATCGCTTACTCAATGTGTTTGAGCGCGTCAATGCTAAACAGCCATTTGCGACTAGATTTATTATTGACCATGCGGAAACTGTCTCTGAGCGTAATATCGAACGTATTGGTGCGTTAGGCGGTGGTATTGCTATTCAACACCGTATGGCATATCAAGGTGAGATTTTCGTAAAACGTTATGGTGCTGAGGCTGCTCAGGCAACGCCACCCGTCAAGAAAATGTTAGAACTTGGTGTTCCTGTTGGTGCGGGAACAGATGCGACTCGTGTTGCATCATACAACCCTTGGGTTTGTTTATATTGGCTAAGTACTGGTAAAACAGTTGGTGGTTTGCCTTTATACGATGAAAAAAATCTATTAGACCGTCAAACAGCACTCAAACTCTGGACTAAAGGTTCAGCTTGGTTTTCGGGTGAAAAAGATGTCAAAGGTTCACTCACAGCAGGCGAACTTGCTGACTTGGTTGTATTGTCCGATGACTACTTTAAAGTTGAAGCAGAAGATATCCAGTGGATTGAGTCTGTACTTACTGTTTTAGGTGGTAAAGTGGTCTATGCAGGGGCAGAGTTTAAGCAAGACGATCCGCCGTTACCGCCAGCATCTCCAACATGGTCGCCCGTAAAACGTTTTGGTGGGCAATGGCGTTTATCAGAAAACCGTAACGCGCCATCTAATCAATCATTACAGTCACAAAGTGCATTGTGCGCTTGTACCAGCAGTTGTGGCATGCATGGACATAGTCACGCTTGGATGCTTGATGTTCTTGTAAATGACAAGGATAAAAAGTCTTTCTGGGGCGCACTCGGGTGTTCGTGTTTTGCATTTTAAATAAAACAGTATGGGAACTTGCTTCTTTAAATGGTTTGATTCCCTAAGGTATGTACGATGAAGATGTACTTGTTATCTTTGGCTGTAGGGTTGCTTGTTGGTGTCTTATATTACGTTTTAAATGTGAAGTCACCAGCTCCACCTCTTGTTGCATTAGTCGGTTTATTAGGCATGGTAATAGGAGAGCAGCTTCTTCCTTTTATTAAGTCCTATTTTTAACCCGTTTTACTCAAAAAAGCTAAATGGTCTCATGCCATTTAGCTTTTTATATTAATTAAGTATCTTCAATTACTTTAAACGGCGGCCTTGCTCATCAATAATCACTTCGCCATCTTCTTTTGCAAAATAGCCTAAGTTTTGTGAATCTAAAATGTCGAGCACAACCTCAGAAGGGCGGCAAAGTCGTGTGCCTTTTGGTGTAACCACAAATGGGCGATTAATTAAAATTGGATATTGCACCATAAAATCAATTAACTGTTCATCGGTCCAATGGTCTTGTTCTAACTCTAAATCTTTGTATGGATCAACGTTTTTACGGATTGCTTCACGTACAGATAATTTTGAATCTTGAATAAGTTGGGTCAGCTCATCTTTACTTGGCGGTGTTTTTAAATATTCGATAACCATAGGCTCAAGTCCAACATGACGAATGAGTGCCAAAGTATTGCGTGAGGTTCCGCAAGCAGGGTTATGGTAAATTTTCACTAGCTCAGTCATGACAAATTTATTATCAAATTAAGATATTGCATTTATATATGGATATCCGTATATTTGCAATAACGAATATATTCTGTTGAAGATATGATCAACCAAGTCGATTTCTTTAAATGTTTATCTGACCAAACTCGGTTAAACATTCTTAAGTTAGTTCTAAGCAAACAAAACATTTGTGTTTGTGAGCTAACTGAGCAGCTTGAGTTGAGCCAACCGAAAATTTCCAGACATTTAGCCTTATTAAGAACTCATGGCGTATTACTGGATGAAAGAAAAGGACAGTGGGTCTATTACAGCTTAAATCCTGATTTGCCTCTATGGGCTTTAGATATTTTACAGGCGATAGAAAATGAAGAGAGCGACACCAGAATAAAACAACAAGATCAGCCATTCATGACTACAACGTGCTGTGATTAATGTTTGCGATTTTTGTCGTAAAAAATATGGACCTGTTCGGTATAAGTCCCTTAAGTATTTGTATGGCTTGAACAAAATTAATCAATTCTTTCGCTGAGTAGAACATGACCAAACAAGGGCTTTCCTTTTTAGATCGAAACCTGACGCTATGGATTTTTATTGCGATGGCTTTAGGCTTAGCTATAGGAGTTTTCTTTCCTCAAGCATCAGTATCTTTAAATGAGTTAAGTGTAGATAACGTCAATATTCCAATTGCAATTGGCTTAATTTTAATGATGTATCCGCCGCTTGCAAAAGTGGATTATGCGGCTTTGCCAGAAATATTTAAAGATAAGAAAACACTCGCTTTATCTTTAATACAAAACTGGATTATTGCTCCAGTCTTAATGTTTATCCTTGCGATTATTTTTCTGCATAGTTATCCAGAATACATGACGGGCCTTATTTTGATAGGCTTGGCACGTTGTATTGCAATGGTGTTGGTCTGGAATGGCTTGGCGTGTGGGGATAACCAATATGTTGCAGCTTTAGTTGCCTTTAACAGTATTTTCCAAATTTTATTCTTTAGCACCTATGCTTGGGTTTTCTTGACCTTTTTGCCGCCTTATTTTGGGGTGGCAGGACAAGTGATTGATGTCAATTTCTGGACCATTACCCATGCTGTCTTGGTTTACTTGGGAATACCATTTTTAATGGGGTTTTTAACTCGTTTTGTTTTGGTTAAATCAAAAGGGTTAGATTGGTATCAAACCAAGTTTTTACCAAAAATTAGCCCATTAAGTCTAATCGCCTTACTCTTTACCATTGTCGCCATGTTTAGTCTAAAAGGTGGCGATGTGGTGAGCTTACCTTTAGATGTATTACGTATTGCGATTCCACTGACGATTTACTTTATCGTAATGTTCTTTATTAGCTTCTTTATGAGTAAACGAATGGGGAATAACTACCCACGTACAACTGCCATTTCCTTTACAGCAGCAGGAAACAACTTTGAGTTAGCTTTAGCGGTTGCCATCGCAACTTTTGGTTTGGCATCACCCGTTGCATTTACCACAGTAATTGGCCCATTGGTTGAAGTACCTGTGCTTATTTCATTGGTTTCGGTTTCGCTGTGGTTAAAGAAAAAGTATTACTCTTAAAATTAGAGAAAAGTTTATTTAAATAATGTTTTAAAAATGCCCATAAAAAAGTGCCGTTATAGAGGTACTTTTTTATGGTCTGTTTTTTTCTGATTAAGTTATTGTAGGCAAAAGTTTTTGCATGAGTTCAATAAAGTTTGAAACTTTAGCCGAGTTTTCATTTTCACGTGTAATCAAGTAAATAGGTGCATTGAGTTTTATTGAATCATCAAACTCACGATACACAATTCCATGTTCCCAAAAGTTATGCATTGAGGCTGGCACAATCGTTATACCAATTCCAGCAGCGACTAAATTTAATGTTGCGGTAGGTCGAGGTGCTTCCTGAACAATGCGCGGACTAAAACCTGCCTGATAGCAGCTATATAAAATGTTGTCATATAGACCTTGACCAGAAGAGCGGCGGTATAAAACAAAATTTTCCTCTGACAAGTCGCTTAAACTAATTTTCTCTTTTTGCGTAAGTGGATGGTCTATGGGTAATGCCACAACCATAGGTTCATCTAATATATGAAGATGTTTTAATCCAATATCACGGCTAATCGGAGCTCTTAGAAAAGCGATATCTAATTTTTCTGAAATGAGCCAATCCAGTTGCTTTTGGCTGCCTGCTTCTTCAAGTTTGGTCTGTACAGCTGGGTATATTTCTCGATATGAACGTAATACTAATGAAATCAGTGGATGTAAGCCTGCTGAGCTTGTAAAACCAATATTGAGTTGTCCAGTTTTACCTTGACTAACATCTTGGACTAATTGGGAAATATGTCTCGCGTGTTCTAATAAAAGTTGTGCCTCTTTAAATAAGGCTAATCCGGCCTCAGTAGGTTCAATTCCACGTGGTTGACGAACCAGTAATTGGGCGCCGAGTTCTTCTTCAAGTTTTTTGAGTAAACGTGTTAAAGGTGGCTGTTGAATAAATAATCGGTTTGCCGCATGGGTAATATTTCTTTCTTCGACAACCACCACAAAGGCATGAAGCTTATGTAAATCTAGCATAGAAATACCTTTTAGGTATGGTTAGTGAAAATAAAAGCATTTGTAGATATGTCATAAAAGTATCATTCTATCTTGGTCAGATAAAGTGAAAAGTAACGAAAATGAACCATGTTGAGATTGCTATGCAGAAGGAAACCGTACCGACCTGCACTGAGTTATTTTTAGGTTTTTTAACATTAGGTTTAATTGGATTTGGTGGTGTGCTGCCTTTAGCCCGTAAAGTTATTGTAGAGCAAAGGCAGTGGCTAAGTCCCGAAAAATTCACTGAGTTACTTGGTCTGTGTCAATTTTTACCGGGCGGCAATATCATCAATTTATCCGTTGCGATTGGTATGGAGTTCCGCGGTGCTCGTGGAGCAGTAAGTTCTTTAATTGGCCTAATCTTTGCGCCTACCGTCATTGTTGTACTTTTACATTATGTCTATGAGCAGTTCCAAGACAACCCCATGGTGAAGCATCTTTTCGAAGGGTTGGGAGCAGCAGCGGCAGGTTTACTGGTTGCAACAGGTTTGAAAATGCTTAAGCCTTTATTGCGAAACCCAATAGCGATGTGTGTTGTTGTAGCCGCAATTGTCAGTATTGCTTTTCTAAAAATCCCCTTGCTTGTAACCATGCTGATTTTGTTGGCACTTTACTCAACTATCATTTGGAGACGTGTGTAATGGGCGCAGTTCTACTTACTTTAGCCATCATTTTTACTCAGTTGTCTCTTATTGCATTTGGTGGTGGGAATACAATTTTGCCCGAAATGCAGCGTCAAGTGGTTGATATTCATCACTGGATGACAGGACAAGAATTTAGTGCTTTGTTTGCCATGGCTCAAGCCGCACCCGGCCCGAACATGATGATCGTACCATTGGTAGGATGGCATGTAGCAGGTTTATCAGGTCTACTGGTAACTTCTACTGCTAAATTTTTACCTTCGTCACTTATTACTGTGTTTGTCATGAAGGGATGGTCTAAGTTCAAAGACAAAAAATGGCGCCGTGTTTTACAGCTTGCTTTACAACCTGTCACTGTGGGAACGGTACTCGCCAGTGCATGGATTATTTCTGAGGCAGCTGCCATAAATACTTTACTTATAATTATGGTCGTCATTGCAACTTTATTATCTTTAATTAAAAAGGTTCATCCCTTACATGTCCTGATTGCAGGGGCTATATTTGGTGTCGTTTTACTTTAGTTTAATCAGTTTACCAACCTGCGCTGGGATAAGTTCAGGTTGGTTTTTTTATTCATATTAAATAATATAAAATCTAAAAAACCGATCAAATTCATAAAAACATACTGTTTCACCTATTTAATGTTTTAACGTACTATGCATTTATTGAAAGAATTTGGATGCATTGGAGAAAAAACAGATGTTAGATCAAAACATTAAAACTCAATTAAAAGCTTATTTAGAACGTTTAGAAAGCCCTATCGAATTAGTTGCCGCTTTGGATGAG
>Ga0157367_1000985_pt1 | contig 12849 bp, 8 predicted proteins | sample AttbisABBM2_FD_113142 | JGI IMG/M metagenome (GOLD analysis project Ga0157367, IMG submission 113142) | Fungus gardens microbial communities from leaf cutter ant in Botucatu, State of São Paulo, Brazil - Atta bisphaerica ABBM2 | ecosystem: Host-associated > Fungi > Mycelium > Unclassified ...
TGCCAGAGTTGCGGCACGTCATGGGGAACTTTGTACTCGGTGAAGCCCGCGGGAACAACTTCGTGTGTACGCAGGTACCTCCTCAGGCCGTGACGTACAAATTAAACGAGACTCGGAATGTTAATTACTCGATTACCGTGGTACACGTGCCACAGCTGCACGTGCGATTTATGACAGGGAGCGAGAGAGTGAGAGAGCGAGCGGGTGCGCGGTAATTGAGGCTTCATCTTCGCATTAATAGCCACGAAAGCAGAGCCGCGTCATTCGGCATTGACTGTTCGATACTAATTGAGAGGACTTTATTAAAATTTCCTCTGTCGTTATTATCAATCACTAAGCGCCGTCGAGCGCCGTTTAACATTGAAAACGCGTGCGGTACGTGACGCCACCTCACTAATCGCTATGTCCTCTTATATAATATCAATTATATAAGAGACATAGTGATTTTTCTTACAATGTCTTCTTTTAATCTCTGCGATAAAAAGTTTATTTATATTTCATGTATCTACGTAGCTTTTACACAACAATAGAGATTTAAAAAAAATTTCTTGATAATTATTATTATGCGACAGTTAAAATCTTTTTAAATGTAGAAAATGGGTCATTTCGTACATATCCTTTCAACAAAAGAACTGGTGAAAATGTTACACAGTTAAAAATCAAATAACATTACTGTATGTATAATGAAACCTCCACGTTTCACAGCGCGCAATAGAAATGTGGTTAATAATGGCGGATAAAATTCACGAAATAAATGTCCTACTTTACGGTCATTGTGACGGCGTACCGAAGCGATATTTTGCGACAAACGTTGTTTCCCCACAGCACAAAGCAGGTTTTATTAACGCCGACTTAGTCAGTTGTAACATTACATTGCAGCTTTGCATCACTATAATCGCCCGAAACGCTGTACTTAAACGCTTGATGACCACGCGCGCGCTCGCCCGCTTGCTGTGCGCGTAATTTTCCATTTAATGGCCCCGTCTTCCTGACTAATTTCCCTCAAACTCCAGAGTGCCTGTTATGAACCACCTGCCTGGAACGGCTGTCTAAGCCTGAAAATTCGAATTTCGCCTCTTGGCAAGGCTGACATGTGATCGATACGAATTGTATCATTTTTGCAGAGGTGTACCTACGTTATACAATTAATCTATATATTTTGTGTGTGTTAAGTACTTTCTTTAGAATTATATTATTGATATATAATATATAATATCATTATAGAGCAAATATATAGTTGGTGCAATAGTTTTGTATGTTTGAACTTACACTATGCGACCTCAATTTTTTTATAGATACAATTTAAAAATTTCTGTTAACCTATCCAAATTATCCTACTTTATTTATATAAATATCCAGATAGAAAGAAGCTATAACTTCTCCGATCAATAGAATCTTGTATTATCTTCTGATATATGATATTTAATCAGTTCAGATATTCAATATTTAAACTGTGACTTTTCTCGTTAAAATTTAACTTTATTGTTAAAGTTTCATTTGTACTCTAATTTATTTCAAATCGCATGTCAGAAATATCTAATATCTAATACAGCATGAAGGAAGAAAATTGTTCCTTCACTCGAAAGTAACGATCTATAACGTTTTCTTCTTTATCAGACTTTAACGGTAGGAAAAGCGCTTTTACTATCGTTTAGAGTTTATTTAACGATCGGTCGTATAACACGTCTCCACAACAAAAGTGCTAACAGCGAGATTAAGTTCCATAGAGTACCCGATGTTTATAAAAATCTCTAATGGCAAGCTAATAGCTCTTGTACGGTCATGCGTAATATCTATGAAGGCACCTATTCGACAGGCAAAGAGCACTGCTTGTGCGCGCTAATGGATAAACTTTGTCTGCAAGCCGCAAATTAGCTTTATCAGAATGTCGCATGCATTCGCGCCTCGTCTTTCGAGTCGGCACGACTATTCGAATGCTAACTACTTGCTGTAGCGGTTTACACGTGGATGCGGGGACGCATAATTACGTCTATACAAGCATTGCGCAAATTCGTCCGCAAGCGCGACAGACGGTGGTGTAACGTAAATAGATTAAAGGAAGGGTTTAGGGTAATAAAATCTCTTGTCCGAATTTAGATGTTGAAACGACCGATAAGGAGGATAATGACTCTCAAGAGCGTAATTTCATGAGGAAAATGCCAGGAGTAGAATAACTTGTTCGAGATGATACGTTATCGAGGGACGTTCTTCCTGGCGATGCAGTAGGGAAATGCCTTTAAGCTTCTACCGAGAACTTTAAAGTTTTTTAATAAATTACTACTTTGGCGCTAAAACTTTAAGCATGTTGAATCGAAGAATGAAATCAATTAAAATATTTCCGGGCTTGTACACTTTATACAATATGAAGTAGGAGTTTTTACTTTTCCATGACCAAGATCGTTTTATCTCTGCATTTTCTTATGTATTTTTCTTCATAGAAACTGAAAACTATTATAATAATGACGTTACACTCAAGGAAAAATTGATACATTGAATTAATTAACGTTAATAAAATTCGTATTCACATCGTTAAATTGCTGTTAGTTATGCTTCGATCAATTAAAAATTTTCAATCGTGTCAATTAATTTGAGAGAGAAAATAAATTGTTGAATTATTTTTTAAATTATTGAAGCATAACTGACAGTGATATCAAAATGATGTGAATAAGGATTTTATTAACATTAATTCAATGTATCAATTTTTCCTTGAGTGCAACGTCATTATTATAATAATTTTCAATTTCCATGAAGAAAATTATACATAATGTAGAAATAAAACGAACAATCACGAAAAAATTGTATCCTCTTTTAAACTATTTATCAAGAATTAGATAGAAATTCGAAATATTCTTTATTTCCATATGATACATTTAAGTTAAATTGCTGTTAAATACATTTATTGCTATTATATGCGGCTGATACTTCCCTTAAACAAAGTCACGAGTCCAACGACGGGTTTCTTTCGCGAAAGAATAAATAAAAATCGACCGGGCGGCGTGGTAATCGTTCTCGCATCGGCGGCGAGTTGGCGAGTCGCCATTTATCACCGAAAGAATCCTGACGAAACACACAGCGGGGGAGGTGGCGCATTATCGCGCACGCACACACGCACTCTCCTACAGCCGTTACATACTGCTACATACCCGTCACTCTTCGGACCTCTTGATAGCCTTCGGAGGAACGGTCGACCTCACGCGTTCGTGTTCGCAGACGAAACGAACGAGGGAACGAGTCGCGAAATCACGGTCGGCATAAATCTTCGTCCACGTGTACACCGGGGCAAGACGCGAATCATTCGGGAGAAAGTAAGAGAGAAAGAGAGGAAAAAGGCGAGGGAAAAAAAGAAGACAAAGATGGACGGCAGAGCAAGGTTGGCGAGAACCTTCGCTTCATAGGACAATGGGATTAACGAGGGGCACCACCTGACCGTGGCCTGCAAAAGTACGCCCTGTCGCGCAACTGTCACGGTTTCTCTTGAGATCGACGAATTACTTCTCGATTTAACAGAAGGGGATTGTCTTTTGAAAAATATTACTTGGAAAGCGTTACGTGAATGTATAAGTATTCTAATTAATTTGCAGTTTTTTTCTAACATTCGCAACGCTATTCTCCCTCTCCTCAATAGCTTGATATGAAATTTTTTTCACAAGCATCTTTTTTATTCGAAATATTTATATTTCCAACGATTAGATTTCTATTATAATTCTCGCTCACTTATCCTTCGAGAGAAAGGAGGACACGTATTAGTTACCCAAGAGTAGCATTCTCTACGGTGGTATCAATGAAAATTCTTTGAAAAAACAGTCGCGAATACTCTCGCGAGATTTCCCATTTACCACACACACTCAGGATGAATCGATAGCTGTTAAAAGCAGCGTAACTGTAAATCGATCGGTGTAATTTGAATCGTAAAAACCGTAATAGTCGGAGTTACCGTCTCCTGATACACCGTTACGATTTGGGAATTTTCTGCGGCTGGCACATGACATTTTCCAAAGCTCGAGGAAGCTCGAGCGCGATGGTGCTATCCATTAAAAGAAATTCCACGGTGATCGCACGTTCCCTGTTATAGCGACGAAATGAAAGCAAAGTACCAATGGCGGAGTAAGCGCTTTGTCAGCCATTCCCATCGTATTCCTCTAACCACATCGACTCGCCTTCCGTCTTTTGCTGTCACGAGAACTTGGTTGTAATCTCCCTCTAATGGCTATGAACTGCAACATACCTATTGATTAGGTCATTAAGTGAGAAATGGATGTTTTATCTTCATTCGTCTATTGGGAAAACTCGGAGGAAAATGGGCGTCTGAAAGAGCGTTGGTTTTCTTGATGATTCTCTGGAATTCTACTATGGTTTCAGTAACATTGAATATTATATTAGAATTAAATTTTTATAATTTGTAAAATAATAAAGAAGTTTTACATTGTCGCGTCATATCCTCAAAATTTATTTTAAGGATATACTTTAGTGATTTATGTTTTCGACATAAACAAATTGATTAAATTGAATCTAACAAATAGTATTTTCTACATATATAAAAAAATATTGTCATACAATCATTTTTTTGTAATTAAAATTTCTTTCAATATGAAATATTTTAGACAATACCGATTTGTGAGAGATTTTCGAATTTGTGTTAAAAAAGTTTATTCATAATGAAAGTTTTCATTCCCCAAAAGAGAACGGAATTAATATAAAATAAATTATCTCACAGCACGTACATATTGTAAGAATCTCAATAACAAATTCATCGCAGAAATTATTATTTAAATTTAACTTGTTGGTATTTATGACATGATTTGGGAAATACAACATACTGACATTCATTGTTACAGCCATTTATTAGAAATCATACTACTGGAAATTATGTAACGCGTTTTATACATTTGGCTTGTTAAGCAGCAAATTGATTTAACAGTTGTGAAATATTTGTGACAGTTTTCGCTCTCGAATAAAATGTTTAACTGTTGGTCTCTTATAAAAAAATGCGATACGAGAACATAAATTTAATAGAACGAAATTAGCGATTTAAACTCCAGAATATAGAAGCACTGTGTTAATCACTGTAACGCCTTCGTGATTTAAACCTTTGACATGACATTTCACCTTTCATGCTTCCACGAGGTCTTGGCATCAGTCACGCATGGTTCTAGAATATTTCAGACCTTTCATAGCGTTTGCTGCAGTTAATTTGCTAATTGTGCGCTTTCAAGCGCCATATTGCTCCTTCTCTTCTCCCTCTTCATCCACATCCTCTCAATCCTTTCGACTCGCGTCTCGCTTTTCATCGTTCAAATGATGCTTAATTACTTGTACCGTTATTTAGATATCAACATACACTTGCTATCAAACATTTTATTAAGTATTGCTTCTCTTAATTCACCGTTCAATTTAATAGGCAATGTGATTCTTTTGCGCGTACATTTTGAAAAATGGAGTTTGATGTGAACGTCGAAAGTATGGTGTAAGCTGTCTTTCAAAGGTGCCGTGAAAATTGTGTGACTTGCTGCAATATCGTGTTCTTCTTTCGACTAGTTTGATCTTTGACCTAAATTTCTTGTAAAGTCTCAAAGAGAAATTTAACGATAGTACACGACACGTGACGCTTCTTTTTGGAAACTTAAAAAATCTCACATCTGAGCGTTCATGTTTTACATCAATAATTATTATGTATAATTAAGAGAATTCTCTTATTACTTATTTATTTCTCTTCTCTATTTGCTTTGTTTATTTTGTTTATTTCATCCACTGCCATGAAAAACTTCGCTTTTAAAAGCTTTTGCGATCCTAATTACCCTGCTCGACGTGATACGTAATATTGTATAAAAATCACAGAAGTGATGAGATCTCGATGATTACGGTTGACGAGATCGCAAGAGTGTGAAAACATTCTCAAGAACCTTTTCAACATTTTTCTTCCACTTATAATTTCGCTCAAATCTTGCGGTCTCGTTAAGATGGTGTTAACGCTTCTTGAGGTTTCATTGGCTTGTAAAGAATTCAAAATTGTGGCAAAGCCACAAGCATCGTCGTTCTTCTTTTTAATACTTAGCAATGTTGAAATGAGTATATATGTAAGTATATACCAATTTTTAAAGAAGATTTTGGTAGAAGTACAATATATACTATAAACATGTTACAAGATAAGCTTTAACATAACTCCCTTTAAAAAAATAAAATAAAATTGGGATTTTTTATAAGTACTTTACTGCGAGCAAATTTATTTCATAGAAAATTATTAACAAATTTTCTAAACAAATTTTTATACTTTTTGCTAATGACGCAGGAATTATTTTTTGCGCGCCATTGATGCATTATTCGCCGTAATACGGGCCGAGTAAGAAAAATGCTTCTCCTCGAAGTCTATTCTTGCATTTTGCTTAAAAGGCGCAGAGCCATAAAAGTAAAAGGCAGCCGCTCGCGATAAGTACGTGCTCGATTCGCCTTCTTTCTCCGTTGCGGCGCGGCGCGACAGTAAATCATTCTTTGCGAGACGCGACGCGCGACGGCTCGTCGGAATATACCTCTCCGGATCGTTGGTAACAGCCGTAAGTGTATCCAGGAAGTGTGATGCAGAGCGGGGAAAAGCGCCGAATAAATAGCACGGAACATGGAGCAATGTGTGCACGTAACGTAAGTCATTGCGGTGTTTTCGACTCCGGGCAACCGGTAAAATGTTTTATGCCGGACAACGCCTTCTTACAGCTGTAAATAATTCAGTATTATGGATAATACTTACTCGACGACAGTAAAGGATTTTCATGTCTTCATGCTCAACTACTTTGTAATGTCGATACGCCGAAATGGAGTAATAAATTTATCAGTAAGACATGGCAAGACGATCATAAAGCATTAACATTGTAAAATATTTTATGGGATTTAAGAATTGTGCGACTAACATTGAGTCAATACAGATCATGCTCTTCGCGATACACGTTCTGTATTTCGCGAATTCGCATTTGCGTTTCATTTCTCGAGCATAGTTTTCTGCCATTCTTTCACGCATGTGATTTTTCGCTCTTGCGCAAACTTGGAGCGGTAACTCTTTGGTAGTGCATGCTGATCTTATTGTACAAGCCATAAACTGAACTTTGCCCGGAGCTACTTTTGGCATTACGCCCGTAACGCTGACGTGATATTATAATACTGTATATTTAATGACTTTATTATTCAGTTTCTTTGTTGTTTTAGCGTTCTATGTCAAGGTGTTTTCTTACTTTTGATTTTTAATCGTTTGGTCTTTTTTTCTTATTTTTCTCTTAAAAAATGAAAAAAATTCTATCGAGAATGAATGCTGAGACGCTTGGAACTTGACATCTTGTCGGTTGACAATTTTAATCATCGATTTTAATAATCGATGGCTTACAATTTACAGCGACGGGAATTATTCAGTGACATCAGTTTCAAAGGATCTTATTAAAAGGATCTTATTATCTAAATATTATTGAATAATAAATTGAATAAATATATAATGTTGCCTTCCGGCAATAAAGTGTTTAACAAATAAATTTCTTGTATCATCATTTCCAATATTATTTCACATACATTTCTAAATAAATCATTCAAAAATAAATGCCAAATTAATTTATTTTATCCATATTATTATTATTGTTATTATTATTATTATTATTATTATTATTATTATTATTAAAAATATTGCGAAATGTAATGCCTAGCCATCGTTATAAATATCTAAATATGTATATTTAATTCAAACGACCATCGGAAACATTCATATTTCTGCATATTATTTGATATTCGCGCGCATATAATTTATCAAAACGCATTTATTCCGTCGTAATATGTCTATTTTCACAAATTTCAACGCATACATACAATAGCTGTTCCGAAAGTATTTACAGACAATCCTTTCACTAAACGGAACGTTGCGTCGTTTAGCGCAACGTTAAAGCGTTAAACCTCATCCGAACGCACATCTTCTTCGGAAGTAAAGCTTTCAGTCGATCAGCGGCAAGAAAAGCACGACGGAGGGGAGGAGGAAGATGGAGCAGAACGAATTGAAAACGAAGGGAAAGCTAATAACGGAGCCTTCTCTTTCTGCGCTCACGTTGGTGGCAATAATCGGCGCCTCAGCGCGCACCGTTGATTTGAGGCCGCGCAAAATTGAGCTCTCGAGTTGAATTTATTCGGTTTTATTGAGAAAGAGAATGGCGGAAAATCTAAATTTGCCGAAGGAGGCCTGAAGAAAAAGGGAAAAAGGATAAGGAGTAAAAGAAGAATACAACGTGCGTGTTAAAGGTTCGTTAAGTTTGAAGAAGAGATCGACCTGTAATACGCAGATAATGGATAATAATTACAACGATGAGATAAATTTAATTACAGCCGTCAGCGTTAATGTATCGTTGATGGCCGTCAGTTGATGTGCTCCATTAGCGATAAATGTAATATCGTCAGCTTTTTATGTTTACGATAAAAAGCATGCCATTGCGTATAACCTCTTATTACGAATTTATCAAGATCACAGATCATTCGAATGGAAACTTGACAATCGCGTATAATTACGCGATAGAAGATTATAGGTAATATGAATGTTTGTTTCCTTTATGAATAATAAAGGATACTTATGTAAGTATTATATATATAAAATGTTGTAAATTTACATTATTTCTCATCTCATGAATGAAAAATGTCAAATTTGATCAAGACTGTTCTTTGTGCCAAATAATATTTCTTATGAATTTGTACAATTTCTATAGCCAACTGTGCGCCGATTATTTGTCGGTCTTGAAAACATATTCCTAAACTGAAGTAGTAATATCACAAATTGAATTGACAAGCAATTTGATTGCTGCAAATAAACATCTTACAATCATCTTAAAATCTGTAAATAATTTAATGCGAAATATAATTTCATACATTATTTCTCGAGGAGTTAGTCACTTATGAATAGGTTTGACTGATTTCCGATTTCTTGTGATTTTATGTGATTTTGATTTTTTATGAATTTAAAATAATTTTGAACAATTTTATTTTATATTTTAAGAATTTCGTATGATTTCAAATGATTTTAAGTGATTTCAATTTGATTTCTTAGAGATTTGATATTGAAATGACTTCAACTGAGTTTGAATTAATTTGATTTCAATTTAATTTCAATAATGGATGGATGCTTAACTTGATTTTGTGAGTGAGCTTTCTCATTATTTTTCTTAAAAACACAAACAGAATTAGTCATAAAAATGACGAATCAAAGCGATACATACCCCGCGGCATATTTATCGCGGAAAGCAGTCACAGGCGAGAAGATTTACATCGAACATTACGCAAAGCGGCCGTATAATGTTGCTCCAAGGATCCAGGGTGTGCCGGGGTGCGCCCTGCGAGAGTCAATTTCGAGCTGTCGTACGTACACATAGGGGTGTGTCGCGCTGCGCACCACCGCTGTATTCCGCTGCACAGTATTTATCGCTGGCGTCGCGTGAAAAATCTACGCCGATGCGAATATTCAGCGCGCTCACGGCAATCGCATTTTTCCTTTGCCGCGCCAGTTAAGATTTACGGCGCACTTTCGGCGACCAACATCCGATGTGTCTGGCTTTGTGTGTGAAAGAACATAATCCCAGCAAGCACGCTCGTCTGTGGAAAAGGCGAGCCGTGCGCGGCTACGCGAAGTGCAAGCTTCCACGGGCTTTCGACAATCGGCTGGCCATTGAGGAAGATTGCTGCCGTCGCAGCTGTGCCACGAAGCTCAGCTTTCGTTCTCCTTCCGAATCCCCGCCTTAATGCCTCGCGACGGCATGTAGAATCCGGAGATGAACTCCTTGAACGCGCCGTGAGTGCCGAAACTGTCTGCGGAGTAAAGTGTCTCCTTGGCTCACGGAGTGGCAAACGGCGAATAATCTCGGCTTTTCAGTGAGAAACTGCGCATTCATTCAATATCAGTCTTTCATTGTATTTGGTAACTTTTAACTTCCGATAATGAAATTTATGCAATGATATAATGTATCGGCGAAAAATATATATATATATATATATATTTGTGTAATATAAAATGAATAATTTTTAATGTAAAAGTCTATGAAAATAGTAACTAAAAACTTTCTTTCAGCCTGCTATTCCATTAAGGCGTAAAATCACGTTTGTGTTTATCTAATAAGATAGGATATACTAGAGTCGCATTTCTCTGTATGTGTAACGCTTCGTATGTCCTCCATGAATTGAAGGAATAACCAACCAAGTTAATACCAAGCCACGTCAAGCACGTTTGCCGCATAGCCAACTGCAAATAACCGCAGTCCAAAGTACATGGAATTACAGGGTCTGACTGGATGGACTGACGCGTAACAGCGGGAAGGCGGAAAGTCCATCGAACGGCACCGGCCGACCTACCTACCTACCTACCTACCTATCTACCTACCTACCTACCTACCTATCTACCTACCTACGTACCTACCTGCCTACCCGCCTAACGTGCTGGAGTTTAGTTCGAATCAAACTGCCGGACATCTGTCGACGAGAATTCCGATGTGGCGCGTAAACCGCAGCCATCTCGTTCGCTGCATCCTAACGGAACGTCATCGCGAAATCGAAATAACCACATATTCCGCGTACGACTTTCTCCTCGTCCTCGTTTCCATGACCACGTAGTGTCCCGCTGACACCTTACGATGCCCCATGTTTCGGATATTTCCACTTAGACAATTTCCATCAACGCGGAAATCTGAACATAATGCAAATGCTCCCTATTGCCCAAGTTTCTCTCATTCGATCAATGTTCTCTGTAGTGCGAATTATTTGCATCACTTTACGATTCTTGGAGCACAAATTGACAGCTTTTCGATTTCATTCTGCATTGAATTGGCGAGAACGACGCTTTCGGTTGTATTTTCTGCGAGGTTATTTTGAAAGATATTTTATAGTAGGTTAAGTATGTCTAGACATTTTATTGCATTTGCAAGTTTATTAATAGAGCATAATCAACGCATAATTCAGATATCTTTCTTTTATTATCCCGATGAAGGTGATAATGCATGCAGATGCAATATCGTTATTACGAAGTAGATTTATACTCCAAATACATAAAAATTAAAAAATTTGCATTCTACTATATGTAAAATAATTTCGTAAAAGAATGCTCCATGCTTGCGTATAATTTATCAGAGTGGTTAATAATAATAAATCTTACAATTTTGAATATTAAATCTTTTATCTTACGTAACTAATTCCAAACAAAAAAGACCGTCTGGATATTTATTCTTAGAACGTATATATTTACGATAATCTATCGGCGTTTGATTTATTCCTGATTCATCCATCTCTAATATCATCTCCAATGATCTTCATGATAACTGCAACGATTTCGCGCAAGATCATATAATGCCGTAACGTTTATTGAGCCACTTGCGCGACACTTTATGGAATCTGGAAGGACTTCCTACGAACGGTCGCATCGACTTCCGAGAGAGGAATAGTTGGAAGATAGACCATTCATTGAGTTTCCGTTGCCCGCGTTAGCTATCGAAGAATGGACGACCGAGAGATCCGCCAGCAATTCCGCTACCCTCGAGATATCATACTTCATTCGGTGTTCGGGGCTCAGGGCTCATTGAGAGCTTCCGCGAGTATGGACGAATCGTGATTTTGAAAAATAAAAACCGCTTTAATATTGTGTTTCCTCATTCAATAATAGCTTTTGCAATGTTCGTCTTTGGAAAGCAGTAAAGTAGAAATCTGCTGAAATAGACGTTCTCTTAGTTTGTGCTATTGAATCTCTCTAGGAAAGCTTGCATTACGAATTATACGTTTGCGAGCGATTATTGATGAGTATATTTGTGGCATAATGAGAATTCGTAAAGTTTATACATCTTCTTATTCACTCATTACGTTCGATTCGCGATCTGAGAAAGTATTGAATTTTTATAAATAATTTAAAAGAATACATATTACGCTATTCACAATTTAATTTGCACAATTAATTTTTCTATACAAATAATTTGAAACAAATTTTTGATAGTTTAGAGACAACATTGTTTTTCTATGGCACTAAAAGAAAAGAATTAACGAGCAATGTACACACAGCGTCATCAGTTTGAAACTGCGCAAGCTATCTTTGTTGTTGAACACGTATCGATCGTTACATTCATGGCGTATTTGTCACGGATGATTGTATTGCAGTGATACGAGCGTCATTCCATAGGGATGCAACAATAGCTTCTCGTTTACGATCGACAAGTATGTTTCAACGTTCTCGCGCTCACTTAACGTAACTACTATGATAATCGTGATTGAAAAGATATTCTTTTTGTTACCGCACACAAAAGATCCGAATTTTTTTTACATGAATCCGAATCCAATTCTATTCCACTTACAGTATGCTTGTATCATATTTCATCTAACAAACATCCGACTCCTTTATTCGATAATCCCAATCAAATATTCGGTGTCACGTATTGGAATCTATAATCCTTTACAGTTGACGTTCGACATTTTATATATACTGATGTTCATTTTTTATCTGTCAATATTGAACAATGAAAAGATCTTAAGGATTCTTTCTGTGCATCGAAAACAAGCAATAATAAGCAACGAAAACAATTTCCGATTTGACACGAGTTTAAATTAGGAGTTGTTGTGACACAATTCATAAATATATACGTCAGAAAATCAATACTACATTCAAATATTACCTATAAATACATTTTGTATAACAATATTTGTATCTTTTAACTGTTAATGTATATAAAAATCAAAATTATAGTTAAAATTTAAAATAAAATATAAAATTTTCATTTTTTTGTTACACATTTGATTAAAAATATTTTTATAAAAGATTAACGTGCAGTTATTTATATACTTTTCTTATTTCTGAAATGAAAAATAAGGACACAA